>Ga0209633_10001382_pt1 | contig 25042 bp, 19 predicted proteins | sample Cruoilmetagenom1_FD_187290 | JGI IMG/M metagenome (GOLD analysis project Ga0209633, IMG submission 187290) | Oil polluted marine microbial communities from Coal Oil Point, Santa Barbara, California, USA - Sample 1 (SPAdes) (version 2) | ecosystem: Environmental > Aquatic > Marine > Oil seeps ...
CGTCCAGTCCATCTCGACCGGTTCAATTGGACTGGACGTGGCCCTGGGTATCGGTGGTTTGCCCCGTGGCCGTGTTGCCGAAATCTATGGGCCGGAATCTTCCGGTAAAACGACCCTGACCCTGCAGGTCATCGCCGAGTGTCAGAAAATGGGTGGTACCGCCGCCTTTGTCGATGCCGAGCATGCACTTGACCCGGTCTATGCCGAAAAACTGGGTGTGAATGTGGATGAGTTGCTGGTGTCTCAACCGGATACCGGTGAACAGGCCCTGGAAATCACCGATATGCTGGTGCGTTCCAGTGCGGTGGATATCGTGGTGGTCGACTCTGTCGCAGCCCTGACACCCAAGGCGGAAATCGAAGGTGACATGGGTGACCATCATGTGGGGCTGCAGGCACGCCTGATGTCCCAGGCCCTGCGTAAACTGACCGGCAATATCAAACGTTCCAATACCATGGTGATTTTTATTAACCAGATCCGTATGAAGATTGGTGTGATGTTTGGTAACCCGGAAACGACTACCGGTGGTAATGCCCTCAAATTCTATTCATCCGTACGACTGGATATACGCCGCATCGGCGCTATCAAGAAGGGTGACGAAGTGCAGGGCAACGAAACCCGCGTCAAGGTAGTAAAGAACAAGGTCGCGCCCCCCTTTAAGCAGGCCGAATTCGATATCCTTTATGGCGAAGGTATTTCTCGTCATGGTGAAATTATCAGCCTGGGCGTCAAGCTGGATATTATCGACAAGGCCGGTGCATGGTATAGCTACAATGGTGACCGTATCGGCCAGGGCAAGGATAATGTACGCACTTTCCTGAAAGAAAACCCGGCCATCTCGGATGATATTGAGGCACGAATCCGGGCCGAGTTGTTGCCTGGTACCAGCGCCCCTGCCGGTGAAACGGCAAAAGCAGCAAAAGCAGCAAAAGAGGAATTGGTTGAGGCCGAGGCCTGAAGCCAAGCCTTGACCGGGCGTGAGCAAAGAGATCCGACTGTCTGCGATGAACCTGTTGGCGCGGCGTGAACATAGCCAACAGGAACTTCAGGGCAAACTGATTAAACGAGGTTTCGAATCCGGTGACATCAAGCCGATTCTGTCGATTCTTGTAGAAGAAGGTTTATTGAGCGATGAACGCTTTACCGAAGCGTTCATCAACTCGCGCCTGCAGCGGGGATCGGGTCCGGTAAAAATCGCCATGGAATTACAACAGCGCGGTATCGTCGATGAACTGGTGAATGCCTATCTTGATGAGCGGGATGCACAGTGGACGCAATGTGCCATCGAGGTCCGAATCAAGCGCTTTGGTCCCTCACTTCCCCAGGATTTCAAGGAACGTGCCCGGCAGATGCGGTTTTTACAGTATCGGGGTTTTACCATGAGCCAGATCCAGCAGGCAGTGGGCGAAGAAATTGATTAAACCATATTTAAACCTGTCAATTTTAGGTAAACTAAACGGCTTTGATTCTGTCGTGAACACAGTCGTATGAAAACAAGTTCTGAAATTCGCACCGCCTTCCTGAATTACTTCAAGGAACACAATCACGAGATCGTGCCCTCTAGCTCATTGGTGCCTGCCAACGATCCCACGCTGTTGTTTACCAATGCCGGTATGGTGCAGTTCAAGGATGTTTTTATAGGACAGGATAAGCGTTCCTATACGCGCGCCACCAGTTCACAACGTTGTGTCAGGGCCGGTGGTAAACATAATGACCTGGATAATGTCGGTTATACCGCCCGCCACCACACCTTCTTTGAGATGTTGGGTAACTTCAGTTTTGGCGATTATTTCAAACGTGATGCTATCCACTATGCCTGGGAGTTTCTGACCAAGGTTTTAAAGCTTCCTGCGGATCGTTTATGGGTTACCGTTTACGAAGAAGATAACGAAGCCGCTGATATTTGGCTAAAAGACATTGGTGTGGATGCCAATCGCTTCACGCGTATCGGCGACAAGCCCGGTGGCAAGAAACACGAGAGTGATAATTTTTGGTCCATGGGTGATACCGGTCCCTGTGGGCCCTGCACAGAAATCTTTTTTGACCACGGCCCCGAAGTGGCTGGTGGTCCACCCGGCACACCCGAAGAAGACGGCGATCGCTATATCGAGATCTGGAACCTGGTGTTTATGCAATACAACCGGGATGCGGATGGTGACATGAATCCCTTGCCCAAACCCTCCGTTGATACCGGCATGGGTCTGGAACGCCTGGCGGCGGTGCTGCAAGGGGTGCACAGTAATTACGAAATTGACCTGTTTGTGAATCTGATCAAGGCCGTGATAAACGTCACCGGTTGCAAGGACAAGACGGACAAGTCGCTCAACGTGATCGCCGACCATATCCGTTCCTGCAGTTTTATGGTGGTTGATGGTGTGGTGCCCTCTAACGAAGGTCGGGGCTATGTGTTGCGCCGTATTATTCGCCGTGCCATTCGTCATGGCCACAAACTGGGCCAGAGTGACGCCTTCTTCTATAAACTGGTCAAACCGCTGGTGAAGGAAATGGGCGAGGCCTATCCGGAATTGGCCAAACAGCAAGCCCTGGTCGAAAAACTCCTCAAGCAGGAAGAAGAACGCTTTGCGGAAACGCTGGATCAGGGCATGAGTATCCTCGAAGATGTCATTGCCGGATTAAAGGGCAAGGAGATTCCCGGTGACACCATTTTCAAACTTTATGATACCTATGGTTTTCCGGTTGATCTGACGGCCGATGTTGCTCGTGAGCGCGATTTGACTATCGATCAAGTCGGCTTTGAGAAGGCCATGGGCGAACAACGACAACGGGCTCGTTCGACCAAGAGTTTTGCTGCAGATTACGGCAAGATGGTGGAGATCGAGGGGGAAACCCGCTTTACCGGTTATGAGCACCTGATCGACCCCTGCAAGGTAACCGCCATATATATAGGAGTCGAATCGATTAAATCGATTAGCACGGGTCAGCAGGGCATGATTATTCTGGAACAAACTCCCTTCTATGCCGAATCCGGTGGTCAGGCGGGTGACCGCGGCCGGCTGATGACCAGTACTGCTGAATTCAGGGTGGATGACACCCAAAAACAGGGTAGTGTCTTTGTCCACCTGGGTGAATTGATCGCCGGGGATATTAAGGTGGGAGATGCGGTTGAGGCGCAGGTCGACGCCAGTAAGCGGCAAGCCACCGCCTTTAATCATTCCGCGACTCATCTTTTACACGCCGCCTTGCGTAATACCTTGGGCGAACATGTGGCCCAGAAAGGCTCGCTGGTGGATGACGAAAAACTCCGTTTCGATTTTTCCCACTTTGAGGCCGTAACGCCTGAACAGATGCAGACCATTGAAGAAATGGTGAATAAGCAGATCCGCATAAATAATCCGGTCGACACTCGCCTGATGTCACATAAGGAGGCCATTGCCAGCGGCGCCATGGCCCTGTTTGGTGAGAAATATGGCGATGAGGTGCGGGTGCTGAGTATGGGCGACTTTTCGGTTGAGCTCTGTGGCGGGACCCACGTGAATCGAACCGGTGACATCGGCCTGTTCAAGATTGTTTCCGAAGGCGGGATCGCCGCCGGTGTGCGACGCATTGAGGCCGTGACGGCCCAAAATGCCCTGCAATGGGTAGAGCAGGGTGAAACTCAATTACAAACTATTGCTGGCATGCTCAAAGCGAGCAGAGAGAATACACCGGAACGGGTACAACAGATGCTCGATCGGAACCGTCAGCTGGAAAAAGAACTGGAGCAATTAAAAGCGAAACTGGCCAGTAATCAGGGCAGTGATCTGGTCTCTCAGGCCCAGGATATTGCCGGTACCAAGATACTCGCCGCGCGTCTCGACGGGATGGATATCAAAACCCTGCGTACCACCCTCGATCAGCTAAAAGACAAACTGGGACCTTCGGCCATCGTGCTGGGTGCCGTTAATGATGGCAAGGTGAATTTGATCGCCGGGGTGAGCAAGGATCGTACAGATTTGTTAAAGGCCGGTGAAATCATCAATGCGGTAGCCCAGCAGGTGGGCGGCAAGGGTGGTGGTCGGCCTGATATGGCCCAGGCGGGTGGTTCCAAACCGGAAGCACTGGATGCGGCCCTGGCTTCGGTACCGGATTGGGTGCGGGCAAGGCTCGATAATTGATTTTAGTCCTTTCTTTCTTTCCCCAACTAGTGTCTAATTTGCGCCCTTTATATTTGCACAGGTAGTATGGCTCTTATAGTTCAGAAATATGGCGGTACCTCGGTGGGTAGTGCCGAGCGCATCGAAAACGTTGCCCGCAAGTTGAAAGCCTCGGCTGATGCAGGCAATCAGGTGGTGGTGGTGGTCTCTGCCATGAGCGGGGAAACCAACCGTTTGATTGATCTGGCTCACCAAATTAGCGATTCGCCCGATTTACGCGAATACGATGTACTTGTATCTACCGGCGAACAGGTTACCATTGCCCTCTTGAGTATGGCGCTTAATAAACTCGGTTGTTCGGCTCGCTCTTACACGGGCGCCCAGGTGCATATTCTGACGGATAGTGCGCATACCAAGGCGCGCATTATGGATATCGAAGAGCAGCAAGTACGCACTGACCTTGCACAGGGCCGGGTTGTGGTTATAGCGGGCTTTCAAGGCAAGGATGAACATGGCAATATCACTACTCTTGGAAGAGGCGGCTCGGACACCACGGCGGTGGCCATGGCGGCGGCCCTGCAAGCCGATGAGTGCCAAATATATACTGATGTAGACGGTGTCTACACCACGGACCCGAGGGTAGTTCCAGTCGCAAAACGGCTTGAGCAGATTACATTTGAAGAAATGCTTGAAATGGCCAGTCTTGGCTCCAAGGTATTACAAATACGCGCGGTGGAATTTGCCGGGAAATACAATGTCCCCTTGAGGGTGTTGTCCTCTTTTGAGGAAGGTCCGGGTACCTTGATAACCTATGAGGATGAACAAATGGAACAAGCTGTCATTTCGGGAATCGCATTTAACCGGGATGAGGCCAAATTGACGATTTTGGGTGTTCCCGATCAACCTGGAGTGGCCTACCACATTCTGGGGCCAATCGGAGAAGCCAATATTGAAGTGGATATGATTATCCAGAACGTCGCTGCCGATTCGACAACGGATTTTACTTTTACGGTGCACCGCAACGATTTTGATAAGGCTAAGTCGATTTTACAAAAAGTTGCAAATAATTTGGGTGCACGGGAAGTAACAGGCGATAATTTAATAGTGAAGATTTCACTTGTCGGTGTGGGGATGCGCTCTCATGCCGGTGTAGCGAGTACCATGTTTGAGGCCTTGGCGAAGGAAAACATTAATATACGGATGATTTCGACGTCTGAAATCAAGATATCTGTCGTCGTTGATGAGAAATATCTTGAATTGGGCGTTCGTGCCTTACACACAGCCTTCAATCTTGATCAGGCACCAGCTGCGTAAGACCGGATTTCGACAGAAATGTCAAGCAGTTTGGTGTTAAAGTTTGAAGTTAAACGGTCGATACCACGAAGGAGCGTGCCCATATATTGCAAGGACCGCCCTTTAAGAAGTTAAACAGGATTTGAAAGTCCGGGAGAAGTAAAAATGTTGATATTAACGCGACGAGTCGGTGAAACGCTCATGATTGGCGATGAGGTAACTGTCACCGTCCTGGGTGTAAAAGGCAACCAGGTTCGCATCGGCATCAATGCCCCGAAAGATGTCTCGGTGCACCGCGAAGAGATCTACGAACGTATCAAGAACGAGCAAAAAGAAGCCAGCGAAGCCTGATCTGGCAATTCTAAGTGCTGAATTCCATCCAAATACTTTACCTAAGCCACCGGCCCTAGTATCCTTCCACCCGTCACGGAAAGGAGAGATGGCCGAGCGGCTGAAGGCGCTCCCCTGCTAAGGGAGTATGGGGTTTATAGCCCCATCGAGGGTTCGAATCCCTCTCTCTCCGCCATATCACTTAAACAAAGGGCCTTGTTAACAAGGCCCTTTGTTTAAGTGAGTTTCGAGGGGCAAGGAACGAGTGGCGAGGATTTATCGACAAAAGCTTGAAAATCCTGCCATGAAAAGGGTATAGTTGCCGCCCTTCAAGTTACCTGGCTACTCGCTTCTCGAAACTCGTAACTGAATTTATGCGCCCGTAGCTCAGCTGGATAGAGTACCTGGCTACGAACCAGGCGGTCGGAGGTTCGAATCCTTCCGGGCGCGCCATTTTTCTCTTGAACAATCAAGCGGTTATCGTGTTGTGCGGTAGCCGCTTTTTGTTTCAGGATCACCAGTGCCGGAGTTTTGCCGGACTTGTTATCGCATACACTGTTTACTGCATCCAACAGCTCTTGTAATTCCGGTGCAGAATAGTGTGTGGTGATATCACCATTCCGGTGTCCGAGTAACACCTTCCGAGTTTCCAAGGCTACGCCCGATGCTCTGAGTCTTCGACCAAACGTATGCTTTAAGTCGTGGACACGAACGCCTGGTAATCCCGCCGTTTTGCGTGCTCTTCGCCATGCGCTGGCCCGCATCTTTTTAAGCGGCTTACCTCTGTAAGTGAAGACATATTCAGGTTGTTGGCCCCGTACTTCTTCAATTACCGATTTGGCAACTCGATTCAATACCACCAGACGGTCTTCCCTGTTTTTAACAACCTCGCCCGGTATGATAAATACTGACGTATCTAACTCCGGTACCGGGACTTCCCAGTCCCAACGTAACTGGCAAACCTCCTGTTCCCGGCATCCCGTGTTCACTTTATAAAGACTCATGCGAGCCAGGTGATCCGGTAATGCTTGAAACAGTTTCCCTTGCTCCTCCCATGAAAGAGGATAAGGTTTACGTGCATCCGAGATCGGGAGCATTTGAATAAGGGGCGGTGACTCAAGCCAGGTTAAACCGTTTTCATCCCGCCAAAGTCTTGCCGCCAAATTCAAAATACGCCTTACACAACCCAAAGCAAGATTGATGCTTTTGGTTTTGATACCCTGCTTTCTTCGTGCTTCAATAAAAGACTGAAGGGTACCCAGATGCACTTTATCAATTGACAAGTCGCCGATATAAGGGTCCACTTGCTTCAGGTGCAGCGCATAATCACCGATGCTGGCCAGATGCAAGTTTTCCTCAAGAAACTTTGTCGCGGCATCGCGGAAAGTTCTCTTGGGGCGGATACCAAATACTTTGGCTTGCCGTATTTCCTCGATACGTCGGGCTAATATCAACTCCGCCGTTTCGAGACTGCTTGTTCCAGTGCTTTCGTGAATCTGTTGGCCGAGGATCTGTTTTTCGATGTGCCAGATCCCGCCGCGATTCCTGAGCCCTGGGGTTCTTTTGCGTCCCATTGTTGATCTCCTTTAAAGTCGGAGGCGGGACGCCCGTTGCAGTTCATATTCTGAACCACCCAGGCATCCAAATCAAGCCGATCAAAGGCTACCCCCTGCTTACCGATTCTGATTTCCCTGAGAGCGGGTCGAACTTCGCTGTTAAAGCGGTTCTTGTCCATTCCCAGGTAATGGGGTGCATCCCGGAGCCTGATAATACGGGGGAGAATGGAGTGGTGGTGCGCTTCCGGTCCGCTCATAGTTCAATTTATAATCGCTGTCTTAATTTCTGAATAATGCGATGATGATATGAACCTCTGGCAGGAATAAAAATGATAATAAATGACCCTCAAGAGTCATTTATCAAAGATATTTAATGTTATGTACAACAAATACGCGATCTGGTTTTATTTCCACTTTTACAACTGTCAAAATGTATGACGCAGATCAGAAAGGGTGATACCAACGCGATGAATGATCTCACGATTTCCGTGAAATCATTCATGGTCGAATAGCGATGGTTCCTGATAACGGTATTAAATGTTGTTTTAGTTGGTTCTCATAACGCAACTACGCTGGTCCTGTTAAGTATAAAACAGGGTTACATATTCAGGAATGCCTCTATATCTTTTCTGAAGGCGTTTACATCGCTGATCTTTGCAATCACACCAAGCGCCCCTGCATGCAGAGCTTTACGTTTTAACTCCTTGTTCTCATAATCAGAAGTATGCAGGATAAAGCGTATCTTTCCTTTTAGACGTTCTGCCACTTCGAGCCCGTCCATGTCCGGCATGCGATAATCCAGAACAAGAAGGTCAAATGTATGTTCTTCGCAAAGATTAAGCGCCTCTACTCCATCACCGGCCTCACTGACATCGTGGCCCATGCGGGAAAGCACTTCGCATAAAAGATGTCTTATCGTCTCTTGGTCATCAACAACCAGAATATGAGCCATTCGTATTACCCCCTTTCAATTCACTACAGGCCCCATTATTTTACGCGCTATGGCGCGTAGACGCACGCGCTATAGTGCGTATGCTCTAGCGATATGATTCAAGAGGAATTTAGCCTTGTTCTCCGCCAGAAGCGGGCCGCCAAAGGGTTGACTCAGCAGGGCCTGGCCGAGGCCTCAGACCTGTCTTTGCGCTATATTCAGGAACTCGAAGCGGGCGAGAAGCAACCCACGCTTAAGACCCTATTTTTTCTGGCCCTTGGTCTGGATACTACCCCGCAGCAGCTTATTGCACAGGTCTGGAAGAAATGGCGAAAAGAGCAAGGGACAGGTTAGCTGCAACTTCCAAAGCCCTGGATTTCCATTCAAGGACGATGCAAGACCCTGAATGGACAACCGTTCCTCGAAGGCAATGACCATCTCGCACACCTTGCAAGCGCAGTATCCATCGGCAGGGTGACATCGGTTTCTGTTTAGGCGAACTTGAAGACTTAAAGCCAGAAGATCAAACCTGCATCACTTTCCTGCTCGATTGCGGCTATAGCCTCAGCGATGCGTTGAATCACCGCCAAGGAGACGTCCTAGGATTCGGGATAGTCCTTATTTCTGCTGGTGTTATATTTCATAGGACCAAATTGGGAAAGGTGAGAGAGGAGATGCTGCATGTGAACGTCAGCTATCCCAAAAGCCGACCTTCATGATGGTTTTGCTTAATTACTGCATTGCAGCGTAAGTGGTCTTTGAGCTACAGCGTTTGAACTGGCACTTCTTGGCCCCAAGCTGACGTTCATTGCCTAGCTAAGGGGATATCGTTTGTAGGTTGGGATGAATGTATTATATGAATCCCAACATAATAAATGAGCTAAGTTTGTTGGGGTTCGTTCCTCACCCCAACCTACGGCCCTCAAATCAAGGCTTTATAATTAGTAACTTAGATGACCAGTCAACACTTCCAGGAGTGACCTTGCTCAACATAGTTCTGTCGTTATTTTATCTATGGCCCGTTGTGTGGTACGCAGACAACCGATTAGTAAGTTGTCTCAATGCCCGCTTTCAGAAGATTCTGTTGAAAAAGTCAGGGGAACAGTCGATCACTGTATGTCCCCGAATCCTGAGCAGTGGTCGGTGGCTTGATTGGGAGCTTGCCGGGTCTTACTAACTAAGCCATTATTATTTTTAAAGCTTTTCCTGTCCGAGGGTACCACCCATCCCCCAGGGTTTGCACCAGTAATTACAATAGTCTATATTCGTATTTAACGAACGTTAAGTAAGCAAATTATGATATCTGTAAAAAACACCAAGCTACGGGATACCCATGCGGACATACTGGAGAAGTCAATTCCTTTGTTCGCGGTGCATGGCTACAGTGGTGTGTCGATGCGTAATATCTCCACAGCGGTCGGGATAAGCGCGGCGGCGTTGTATCACCATTTCCCGGATAAACAAACGCTCTACCTTGATGCGATGCAGTATGCATTTGCAGATAAATCAACCGGAATCAAAGAGGTGGTGAGTACCGAAGGTACACCACCTGAACGTTTGGAACGTTTTATATATCGTTTCACAGAAATGGTGGCGTCCGACCCGGAATTTATGAGGCTCATGCACCGAGAGATGCTTGACGGTGACGAAGCGCGATTAAAATTACTTGCCGAACATGTTTTTCTTGATACCTATCAAACAATCACAGAGCTAATTACTGAACTGGATGTTGATTGGGATCCACCTATATTGGTGAATTTCATCGCCGGATTAGTGTTATATCACTATGAATCAGCATCGATGCGACGTTTTTTGCCTGGGGTCAAACCGGAACACGACGATCCCGTTGTTGTTGCCCGTCATGTAAATCGACTGCTGCAACAGGCATTGGGAATTTCAGGCTGAGAAGAGTAGAGGTGGATAAATTCGGCGTGTTGTGAAAATTTGGAAAATCAATTTCGTTACTAGTGTATATCCATTTCAAATTTTGCAAAACAGACTACATGGAAACATTAGAGCAGATACAAATGGATGTTTAATTAATACGGATTTAACCCTGCTTATGGCAGGATTATACGAGGTCGAGGAATGAATATAATACAAAAACAGACAGTTCGATTATTTTTAGTCGTGCTGTGTATCAGTCTGACAATAACAGGCTGTGGTGAGAAGCAACCTGCCGTTGAGAAGAGGGCTGAAAAAATTACCAATGTTACAACTGCAAAAGTAGTACAGAAAGACCTGTCAGTGACTGAGTCAGCAGTAGGTGCAGCAACAGGTGTGGGACTTTCAGAATCATATGATCCAACACATGCAACATCTCAAATAATCTATATTCGTCTGCCATTCCCAATCTATGTTGCCCGGCAGTTACGAATACACCAACGTATTACACTAAATAATTTTGGCGAAGAAATATCAATTGCAGGAACTATCAGTGAAATTCGCTCTGCCCTGGATACAACAACTCAAAGCAGAGAAGTTATTGTCAAAGTGAGTAAACCAGGTTCCTGGTTACCAAAAGGCAGTGTGCGTGGTGAAGCCATTATCGCCGTACATAAAAATGCCATTATCATTCCCGAAACTGCGCTGGTACTACGTCCAAAGGGAACGGTTGTATATGTCGTACAAGGTGATACGGTTAAAGAGCGTATCGTCAAAACAGGTCTGGAACGCAATGGTGAAGTAGAAATTCTTTCAGGTTTGCAGTCTGGCGAGGTTGTTGTTAAAGACGGCGCGGCGCTATTAACAGACGAAAGTAAAATCAAAACCCAAAGTGGTGCATCATCATGACGCTTCCTGAATTTTCCATTCAGCGCCATGTCTTCACGATCATGATCAGTCTGGTGATGATTTTATACGGAATTATCGGTTTACAACGTTTAGGCATCGATAAGTTCCCTGAAATCGAATTCCCTGCTATCGCCGTCATTACGACTTTGCGTGGCGCTGATCCTGATATTGTCGACAAGAATATTACCGATGTAATTGAAGAAGCTGTCAATCAGGTACCAGGAGTCAAGTCGATTACTTCCAATTCATCTCTGGGCGCATCTGTCGTGGGTATTGAATTTGAGCTTGAAAAGGATATTGATGTTGCCTACCAGGAAGCAAAAGCCAAGATCGATGGTATTGTCAATCGACTTCCAGATGACACCGATCCTCCCGTGGTACGTAAAATTGAAGTGGGTGCCACTGCTGTGGTATGGCTGGCATTACAAGGAAATCGCTCACTCCAACAGCTAAACGCTTATGCCGATGAAGTTATCAAACCACGTTTGGAAACAATACAAGGTGTAGGGCAAGTACTCATCGGTGGCGAGCTTAAACGCACAATTCGCATTTGGCTGGATAACGAACGTCTGCATGCTTTTGACCTATCTGGTATTGATATCAGGAAAGCTTTTGGTAAGGAACATATTGTATTACCCGGTGGTTTTTTGGGAAGCAAATCAACGGAGCTGCTGGTAAAGCTTGATGCGGAGTTTGACAGTATCAAGAGCATGCGCAAACTTATCGTCGCCTACCGACAAGGTGCACCTATCTACCTTGAGGATGTAGCCAGTGTTGAAGATGGCCTTGAAGATATGCGCAAAATCGCCAGATATAATGGCGAACCCGCAGTTGGTTTGGGTATAGTTAAAACCAGCGGCGCGAATACCGTTGCCCTGGTTGACCAGATAAAAGAACGTGTAGAAAAAGAAATTATTCCGAATCTACCAGATGGAATGAAAATATCGGTTGCCTCTGACAACTCACTTAGCATCCGCGACTCAATTGCGGCATTGAGTGAACACCTGATACTCGGCACTTTGTTTGCGGCACTAATGGTGCTTTTATTTCTGAAGAGCATACGCTCCACTTTGATTATTGCGACTGCCATTCCCGTCTCACTAATGGCGACTTTTGCGGTGATGTATTTTGCAGGCTTTACGCTTAACAAAATCACCCTGTTAGGAATGTTACTTCTCATTGGTGTGGTGGTGGACGATGCTATTGTGGTGTTAGAAAATATTTTTCGTCATCAGGAAGAAGGACATGAAAGCCGCGAAATAGCGGCAAAGGCAGGTTCCAATCAAGTCGTATTTGCCGTTCTCGCCTCCACCTTTACCCTAATATCGATTTTTCTTCCCGTGGTTTTTATTAGTGGAATTCTTGGAAAGTTTCTCAGCTCGTTCGCCCTGGTTGTGGTGATTGGCTTACTCGCGTCGTTGTGGGTATCACTTACTTTGACTCCCATGTTATGTGCACGTTATCTCTCCATCCCAAAACAGCATGGCAAACTGTACACTCAAATGGAAAAAGTGTTAACCGGGATTGATAACATTTACCGCCGCGCATTGAGTTTTGCCATTACTTATCGCTGGAGCATTATTATAATGGCATTACTGATCGTCGTGTCCAGCAGTATAGTGTTCAAATATGTCGGTAAGACATTCATACCACAAGAAGATGAGAGTCAATTTATTATCCGTTTCGAAACACCACTGGGTTCAAACTTCAAATATACCGAAGGAAAACTACATGAGCTGGAAACGTTACTGAATCAATATCCTTCTATCCGTGGTTATTTTTCTGCTATCGGACTGGGTGATATCGGGCAAGTTAACTCAGGCATAATGTTCGTTAATATGTATTCCAAGAAAGAACGAGCATTATCCCAGGCCGCGGTGATGCAGCAATTACGTCAAGCGTTAAATACAATTCCTGGTGTAACGGCATTCCCCTCTACAATCTCACCCATTGGTGGACAACGTGGTGAACCGTTGCAGTTTGCGATCACGGGATCTGACGTTGGAGTGATTGATCGTTTGTCGGATAAAATGGTTGAAAAGCTCAGTGAGATTTCCGGTATCGCTAAATTAGACAAGGGTTTGGAACTCAATCTACCTGAAGTACAGTTGAGTCTGGATCGTGAGCGTGCAGCACAACTCGGGGTTAGTGCACAGGACATTGCCCAGACGTTAAGTATTATGACAGCTGGAATTGATGTTGCTGATTTCAAGGATCGCAGTCAACGTTACAAAATACGGTTGCAAATTAAGGATGATAAACGCAAGAACATCGATGACCTGAAAAAAGTTTATATAAAAAATAAAGATGATGAATTGATACGGCTTGATAGCCTGGTGCAGTTTGAGAAAGATCTCGGTCCAGCTGTCATTTCACGCCGTAACCGTAATTATGCTGGTTTTATCTACGGTGATCTGGAAGGCCTACCGTTAGGCGATGCGACCGATGCGGTGAATCGCATTGCGGCAGAAATTCTGCCGGCAGGTTACAGTATCGCTTATACTGGACAGGCTGAAGAATTTGCCAAAACCGGAGGCTATGTCATATTTGCTTTTGGCATGGCCTTGATCATGGTTTACATGGTACTTGCCAGTCAGTTTAACAAACTTATTCAACCATTATTAATCATGATTGCACAACCTTTAGCAATTATCGGCGGAGTCACAGCATTATGGCTGTTTGGTGCGACACTTAACCTGTATTCCATGATCGGTATGATTCTGTTAATGGGATTGGTGGCGAAAAATGCCATTTTATTGGTCGACCTTACAAATCAGTTTCGATATGAAGGCATGGATATCCAGGAAGCATTACGCGAAGCCTGCCCGCGTCGTCTTCGACCCGTATTAATAACAACGCTTACTGTAATAGTCGCTATGTTACCTGCCGCACTCGGGGTTGGTCCCGGTGTTGAGGCAAATCGCCCTCTGGCGCTGGTGATTATTGGCGGCATGATTTCTTCAACCTTATTAACATTGATTGTTGTACCTGCTAGCTATTCATTAGTAGAGGGCTGGCTATCTCGTCATGAAAAGCAACATCAGGATATGGAGCCTTGATCATGAGATTGATACAACCACTGTGCCAGAGCAGTTTCACTTTACTACTGACACTCTTTATCTGCGGTGAAGTCTTTGCTGCTAATTTACTTGATATTTATTCATTGGCCAAGACACAAGATCGTCAGTGGGCTGCAGCACAATCACATTACCAGGCCAATATTGAAAAAGGTCCCCAGGCTGATGCGCTGTTGTTACCCTCCATTAGTCTGTCTGCTTCGTATGCGGAAAACCAGGACACCACAAAAACATCTCTTGGCAGCATTACCATCGATGATACGTTCACTTATAACACCCAGGGTTACCGCTTGCAGTTAGTACAACCCATTTATAACAAATCAAATTTTGCCGGTTATAAACAAGGCCAGATTTCAGTCAAGGCAGCCGAGTATGCGTTATCGATGTCCCGTGCCGAATTAATTTTCAAGACCACCAAAGCCTATCTTGATATTTTGTCAGCCCAGGATGCACTCAGAACCGCCAGGGCGGATGAGCTTGCAGTGAGGAAGCAGCTGAACCTGATGCAGCGAAGCTATCAAGTAGGCAGTGCGACCAGTATCGACGTACAAGAAGCAAAAGCTCGCCATGATCTTAGCATCTCGCAGACACTGCTGGCGCAGACCCGTTTGAATGGCACGCGGCAAGCCTTACGGGTCATCATTAACCGGGATCCACCCGCTTTGGCCAGGGTGCCTGAAGACAAGCACCTACCCGCACCAAAAACTACTGATATTGAACGGTTGGCCCAGGCAGCCGCCGCGAACCATTTTAACGTGTTGGCTACTGAGCAGTTTGTGGCAATCGCAGAGATGGAAGCAGAACGTAACCGAGGCGGGCACTATCCCAGATTGGATCTTGTCGCCTCACACACATACAACGATGCGGGTGGTAGTGTTTTTGGCTCCGAAAGTGAAGTCACCTCTAATCAAATCATGCTGCAATTTACTATGCCGCTGTTTGAAGGTGGACGTGTGGGTTCAAAGGTTCGGGAAGCATTGGCGCGACGAAATGAACTGAGGGATAACCTGGAACAACTTCGCCGACAAGCCGCGCAACAGGCACGGCAAATCGGCATGGCCTTGAGCAACGAACACACCCGCATAACAAGGCTGCACGCGGCTGTCACCTCAAATGAGAAAGCACTTCAGGCCACGATTCTCGGTTTTGAAAAAGGACTGCGTACCGGACTGGATGTATTGAACAGCCAGCAGCAATTAACGCGCACCAGACTGGCACTCTCCCAGGCCAGACATGGCTATCTGCTAAACCGGCTTAGGCTCAAAATTGTGCTGGGCATCATCAACGAACAGGATTTGAATGAGATTAACCGTTTACTCGGATAATAATTTCTGTGGACATGACACATGACTTCTCATGTTCACAAACAAATATCATTACCGCGGTCACCGCCAGTGGTTATGTCGCTTGGCCAGCCTACGCTTGAAGGTTGGTTGTAGTGGGCGAGCTGTGAAACGAGCTAACCAGATTGCACGGATGCACGCCAAAGGGAGTCGTCATTGCATATGAGCAGCAATCTAAAAGACCCGGACCGGCATGATACCCGCAACCAGATCCTTGATGTTGCCAATGGTCTGTTCCGTATTTATGGTCCGGGTAAAACGACCATGGCAGAGATCGCTGATGCAGCAGATATGTCGTCCGCCAATATTTATCGCTATTTTGAAAACAAACATGACCTGGTTGAGGAATGTATCTGGCAAATTATGCTACTTCGCTTGAACGAACTGTGTAAAATTGTCCAACAGCCAAAGATGAGTGCCGTCACACGCTTACGAGAATTTATGCTGACTACATTGCGGCAGGCTTATGAAGGGCGTGAACAAGCCCCGCAACTGGAGGCGCTAATCGAATTTGCCAGCTGTCACTATTCGAAGCTAATTCTTTGCAAAGCAGAGCAAGAACAGCTTCTGATTAGCGAAATTTTGTTACAGGGGAAAAGTCGCGGAGAATTTTCCGTTGATGATCCGGCAGTAACGGCAACAGCGATTCATGATGCCATTTCACCATTCGAAACTTCCTGTTTTATTGGACGTTATTCCATAAATCAACTTGAGGATATGGTAAATGATATGATTGACCTGTTGCTCAAGGCCTTGCAGGCTCACAAGCATAACAATGGCGAGGCACGAGAGAGCATATAAACACCTTATTTTTAATGAAGCAAGATAGCAGGCTCTGTTAGTAAAGCGTGTTGGAAAAGCAAAACACCATGATACGATATAGACAGTAGACCAGGAGTAGGAAAATGAATATTGATTCATTGCGCGAATTAATATATCCATCAATTTCCATTGGGGTTGATGATGCCGTCTTGATACTCAAGTTTGGTGGGGATGCATATGATTTTCTTACTGATCTGGATAAAAGAGATCGTTACTTTCAGATGATGGATGCTGTGGAGAAAGATGAGGACATCAAGGTAGTTCTGACATTATGCGAACCGGATAGCTTAAATGAAGAAGCATATGTGAGGTTTCTGAGGGGAATGTGTGGAGCAGACATTGAACCGGAAGGTATTGGTAGCTCAAGGGAATTCAAGGAAAATATAGACCGCATCAAACAGTTGCGTTTTCATGAATATGCTATCCAGCGCAGAATCGCCACAAAGAAAATTCTTATCGATGGACTGAGAGGAACGATTGTGACGCCTTTCTTTGGTCAGACGCTGGCGGCTGATCTTAGGTATGCTTCTGATGATATGTGTTTTTTACTGGCGCATAAAAAATATGGACTTCATCCATCAGGCGCGCTGGCTTTTTTCCTGCCGAAATATATTGGTCAGGGCAGAGCCATCGAATTGATGTTGACTACGGATTATATAGATGCAAAGCAGGCACAGGAGCTTGGGTTAATTAATTACGTTATTCCTGCGAATAATTTTGAATCAGAGTGTATTGCGCTGGCAAAAAAAGTCAGTTGTGTTCCCACTGAAACACTCACATCAACAAAGTTATTATCAACTACTTATAGGAAGGAACTGGATGATTATTTTAAAACTGAAGAAACTCTCATACATAATTGGTGAGTAGAGTTTTCTAACTTTTTGACAAAGTGTCATAATTTTTGATTATGTAAAATTTGTTTGAACTTTACAGGTTATAAATGGGTTGCGAGGTAGATAATATGAGTAAAAATCAATATGAGAATGCCGATATTCAAGATGTGAAAGAAGCTGCACGTAAAACCGTTGAACAAGGCAGTGATATTCGTAATGAAGTTCGTAATTTGACTTTGAAAATACTGAGTCAGGGCAATTTGGATGTAGAAAAAATGAGCCAGGTAGTCCGTGCAGTTATAGAAGGCGCAAGCATTGGAGCTGAAGCCAAAGGCACCCAGGTAAAAGATGCCCTATTAGACACCATGGCCGGTATGGACGAAGCATTGGCAAAATCAGCGGAAGCATCCAAGCTTGCCATCGAGGAAGCAGCGGGGCATCTCAAGGACTTTAGCAGCCATGATCTAAAACGGGCCGTGGATGATCTGCTGACGCTGGAAAAGCTATTTTTTGAAACAATACAAGATGTCGCGAAAGGCTCCAATGAAATGATCAGGGGTACACTTAATGATCTTATAAATCATGCACAACAAAGTAGCTCTAGCGTTGGCATAACATCTTCTAACGTCGTCACTTCACTGAACCAGAAGCTGGGTAACACGCTAAAAGATACCGTATCTGCCAGTGCGCATGCTTCTTTAGAAACTGGTGCACATATTGCGAATACAGCGGCAGGCATACTAGAAGGGATAGCCGATAGCCTGCAGACGGCAAACAAAGGCAAATCTGACAAGGAGTAATTAAGCCTATGTTCCTGGAAGGATTCAATGCTGCACGGGATTTTGGGCGACTGCATGATATTGCCTCGGTCCTGATCCGCTATGGATTCGGTGATGTTGTTCGCCGGCTGGGCATGAGTTCTATTCTGGAAAAGGCCGGTAAGGTATTGCACTGGAAGGATGCCGAACAGTTCGCACACATGGAACCACCACAACGTATTTGCCGGGCCCTTGAAGATCTTGGTCCGAGCTTTGTCAAGTTGGGGCAAATTCTGGCAACGCGAGTCGATCTGTTTGCACCGGAGTGGGTTGACGAATTCGAGAAGTTACAGGACCAGGTCCCCCCCAGATCCTTTGATGAGCTTCGTGCCCAATTGGAGGAGGACCTGGGCAGACCACCGGAAGAAGTATTTGATAATCTGGATACTGAAGCCCTGGCTGCGGCCTCCATTGCCCAAGTCCACCGGGCACGGCTTGGCGATGGCACGGAAGTGATTCTAAAGATCCGTTATCCCGGTATCCGTCCTGTTGTTGAGGCGGATCTGCGATTATTGACACGCTTTGCCGAACTGGCCGAGCAGGAAATGTCTGAACTGAAGCGATTCCACCCGCAAGAACTTGTTCGGCAGTTCAGCCGTTCCTTACGCAGGGAACTGGACCTGGCCAGCGAGAGCCGCTCCGCCGAGCGTTTTGCAAAAAACTTTAGCGATGATCCCTACATCATTATTCCAAAAGTGTATTGGCAGTGGACTTGTGAGCGTCTCAATGTCCAGGAATATATCAAAGGTATACCCGGTCGAAACCTTGCTGCGCTGGAGACAGCCGGTTTTGACAGGAAGCGACTGGCCCGGCGAGGCGCCGAAGCGGTATTGAAGATGGTTGTGTCCGACGGTTTTTTCCATGCCGATCCCCATCCCGGTAATGTATATTACCTTCCTGATAATCGCATCGCTTTTGTCGATTTTGGAATGGTGGGCCGGCTTTCGGAAAAACGCCGTTATCAAGTGGTGGATTTACTTGCCGGACTAGTCGAACAGCATGCCGCAAAAGTGACTGAGGTGTTGCTTGAATGGGCAGGAGAGACGCAGTTGGACGAGGAGGCCCTAACGGCCGATATCGATGCCTTTATTGACCAATATCATAGTGTGCCACTGAAGCAACTGTATCTTTCTGCCATACTAACCGACCTTACCAGATTGCTGCGGGATCATACGCTCTCACTTCCGCCGGATCTCGCATTGTTAATCAAGGCCTTTGTGACGCTGGAAGGCCTGGGCCAACAACTGGACCCGGACTTTGTCATGGTCGAAGTGGCCGAGCCGTTTTTAACCCGTGCCTTACTCGCCCGTTATACACCGGCTGCCCTGGCGAAACGTGGCTGGCGCAGTTTCGCTACGCTCATTGATGTCGTCTCTGACTTGCCAAAGGATCTGAACCGATTGCTCAATATCGCACGACGTGGTGCCCTGCAGGTGCATGTCGATGTGACACGATTAAAACAGTTTGGTGATCAACTGGACCGTGCTGCCAGCAGGGTTACCGTTGGCAATGTCACGGCCGCGTTAATCATCGGCTCTTCCATTGTCATGACGATCGAAGGCGGGCCCACGCTACTGGGTTTGCCCCTGTTCGGACTGCTTGGATTTATTGGTGCCGTAATCGGTGGAATATGGCTACTGATTTCCATATGGCGCAGTGGACGGAAACGATAACCCGAGAGAGGTAATACTGCGATGGAAAAGACAATCAAAAAGCGCATTGAGTTTGGCTCGATTGCAGTGGGTGTGCTGCTGGCAGGTGTTCTGGTGTTTGTTATTTGGCAATATTTACAACCCTCGATACCCGAAGGCATCCTGATTGCCAGCGGCCGCATCGAAGGACGAATTACAACCGTGACGGCAAAGACACCGGGACGCGTGGTGGAGATCAAGGCCCAGGAAGGAAAGGAAGTCTTTATCCATGATACCCTGGCGGTTCTGGATGACGATGCGTTACGCGCACGGGTGCGTTCCGTGCAAGAGAGTTTTGATGTTTTATCGCATCAGCTGCGGGCCGCGAACACCCAGCTGGAAGTTTCACAAAAACAGGTCCCGTTGAAAATCGCGCAGGCCGAAGCAATGCAGCAAGAGGCCAAAGCACGCCTGGCAAAAGTCCGCGCCAGCCAGAAACAGACGGAAAAAGATACTGAACGTTTGGAAGAACTGCTCAAGGATAACCTGGTTTCACAACAGAGGGTCGAGTCGGCCCGGCTCAAACTCGAGACCGGGAAAAACGCCGTATTGGAAGCTAAAGCCGGACTCGCCAGGGCTAAAAACCAGCATGCGCTGGCTAAACTTGGTGCGCAACAGATCATCGCACAAACAGCACAACGTGATGCCTTGCGTTGCCAAACTACCCAGGCCGAGGCCGCGATCGCCGAACAACAGAGTTATATCAATGATCTGACGATTAAAAGCCCCATGATCGGCACAGTCCTGACCCGTAACATCGAGCGGGGAGAACAGGTTAATCCTGGTACACCCCTCTTCACTCTGGTTGATATGAATCAGCTCTATCTGAAGATATATATCCCTGAACCTGATGTCGGCAAGGTACAACTGGATCAAGAGGCGAGAATTTATGTGGATGCCTATCCGGACAAGTTCTTTCACGCGCGGGTGAGCAAGGTCGCGCAAGAGGCCGAATTCACCCCCAAGAATGTGGAAACCCGTGAAGAACGGGTCAAGCTGGTCTTCGCCATTGAACTGGCCATCGGCGAAAACCCCGAGGGTGTGTTAAAAGCGGGGATGCCGGCGGACGCTGTGTTGCGCTGGCAAGCTGATGCTGAATGGATTACGCCCTGATGCCGATCCTGTTCACTTTTCTGTACTTGTTTAGTGTGTAAGCCGCTATGCATTCAGCGATTAAGGAAAACTCGACAAAAGCAGATACTCATGGTGCACCCAGTGTTATTCGAGTCGACGGACTCAAAAAACACTATCGCCGTGGCAAGGTGGAAGCGGTGAAAGGTATCTCATTTGAGGTCCACCGCGGCCGTATCTTTGGCTTGATTGGGCCGGATGGCGCAGGCAAGACCAGCATTATTCAAATTCTGGCGGGGGTACTGCACGCCAACGGGGGGGCAGCCAGTATCAGCGACATTAATGTGTTGACCAAACCTGAACGTGTCAAGGCGCAGATCGGTTACATGCCCCAGGGCCTGGGCCTCAATCTTTATGATTCTCTCACGGTTGCCGAGAACATCGATTTTTTCCGTGACCTGCGCCAGGTACCGGAAGCGCAATACCGGGAGAACCGTGAACGCCTGTTGAAGATGACACGACTCTCACCGTTCCTTGACCGACCCGCTGGAAAACTATCGGGTGGCATGCGCCAGAAACTGGCCTTGATCTGCACCTTGATCCACCTGCCCGATATTCTGTTGCTGGACGAACCGACCACCGGTGTAGATCCCATCTCACGCCGTGAATTCTGGACCATCATCCACGAGTTGGTGACCCGCCGTAATGTGACGGTCCTGTTAACCACCTCTTACATGGATGAAGCAGAACGCTGTCACCGCGTGGCGCTGATGCACGAGGGACAGATTATTGCCGAGGACACGCCTGAGCAGTTGACTGAACATTTGCCGGGTCAACTGCTGGCCGTGAGCGAGGCGGCGCCCGGAGCGATCATCGCTGCCTTGCGAGACTGGCAAGGGGCGGAATCGGTAGCTTTGTTCGGTTCCGAGGTTCACGTATTGCTGCAGGACGGCGAGCAGGCACTGCGTGATCAGCTCGCCGTGGCCGGGCTGGATACCGCTACCGTACATGAGATCCCCGCCACGTTGGAAGATGTGTTCGTGCATCAACTTCTCAGCCAGGATGCAACAGATTTATCACTGCCAAGTACTCCGAGGCACGAGACCGCCGGCGAGATCGTGCACGCCAACAGGCAGATTCGGCTGCCCGTGGAGGTCGAAGCGTTGACCTGCCGCTTCGGTGAATTCGTGGCGGTGGATGCCATTTCCCTCTCTATCCAGGCCGGGGAAATCTTCGGCCTGCTGGGTCCGAATGGGGCGGGTAAAACCACCTTGATCAAAATGCTCTGCGGTTTACAGTCTCCCAGTGCAGGTCAGGCCCGGGTGGCGGGACAGGATGTGCGTCATCAGCGCGATGTTCTGCGTGAACACATCGGTTATATGGCGCAACGCTTCTCCCTGTACCGAGACCTGAACGTCAAATCGAATCTTGAGCTGTATGCCGGTCTTTATGGCTTGACGCCTGAGGCACGCCGCCGCCGTATTCCGGTACTACTGGAAGGTCTGGGGTTGGCGCCCTATATAAATCGAATCACCGCCTCATTGCCGCTTGGCTTACGCCAGCGTCTGGCGCTGGCCTGTGCGTTGATGCATGAACCCCCCGTTCTGTTCCTGGATGAACCCACTTCCGGGGTTGATCCCGTGGCACGGCGTCAGTTCTGGGACCATGTGCATCTGCTGGCACAAGCGGGAGGGGTCACCGTTCTTGTGTCTACTCACTATATGGATGAGGCCGAACACTGTGATCGGCTCGGACTGATGCAAGCGGGAAAGCTGGTGGCGGTGGGCAGCCCGGCACAACTCCGTGAGCAAGCACAGCAACAACATGGGCCCATCGTCACGGTCCATGCCCGGAAATTTGCCGCTGCCTTCGAATGTCTGCATGCTCGGTTTCCGAATGCCATGCTGTATGGCCGCCGGATTCAATGGCAAAGCGCCCAACCCAGCGAAGATGCGGCACAAGCCACTCAGTTATTGGAAGCGGCGGGCATTAGCGCGGAAATTACACAGCAGGCACTGACCATGGAAGAAACCTTCGTCAGTTTCATGGAAGAGGCCGGGGCATAAGCATGCTGGATCGCAGCCGAGCCATCATTCGCAAGGAAACCCGTGAGTTACTGCGTGATCCGGTCTATCTGGGCATGGCTTTCGTCATCCCGGTGGTGTTAATGCTGTTGTTCGGTTACGGCCTGAGCATGGATGTCAAACACCTGCCGATCGCCTTCGTCGATCATGAACGCTCGCCTCATAGTCGCGATTACATTGATAGTTTTGTCAACTCCGACTATTTCGACTTTATCGGTGTGTTGGAGGGACCGGCCCAGGCCGAGCACTGGATGCGTTCCGGGCGGGCAAGGGTGATTATCGATATCCCGCCCGACTTTGGCCGCAAGCTGACCAGCAATAAAGCCACAACGGTCGGTGTCACGGTGGACGGTTCCTTTCCGACCCGCGCCGGGGTCATCATCGCCTATGTGACGATCATCAATGCCCAGACTAACGAACGTTTGCTCAGCCGCTATGTAAGCCGCCTGGGTGGAAGCGCTCAGCTGTTCGCCCCGATACAGGTGAATACCTCGTTCTGGTACAACCCGACGTTGGAAAGCAATAATATGATCGTGCCAGGCATGCTGGTACTGATCCTCATGCTGTTCCCGGCGATTCTGGGCGCGCTGGTGGTGGTGCGGGAAAAAGAATCAGGGACTATCTTTAACCTTTATGCCTCACCCGTTCACCGTTGGGAGATCATATTGGGCAAAGCCGTTCCTTATATCACCGTTGCCTTTCTTGATTATCTTATTATCTTTGCCATGAGTATCTTGCTGTTCCAGGTTCGCTTCACTGGCAGCTTTTGGGTACTCACCAGCGCTGCACTGTTGTATTCGATATGCACCATTGGCGTCGGGCTGTTGTTCTCGATCATCATGCGCACACAACTCTCTGCCATGCTGGTGACTTTTCTCGCGACCATGACCCCGGCCTTCAACTACTCCGGCTTTCTTTCCCCTGTGAGCAGTATGGACGCACAGGGACAGTTCATCGCCCACTTGATCCCGGCCACTTATTTTATGGAAGTGGTACGCGGCGTTTACCTCAAGGGGCTGGGGTTGGGTTTCTTCTGGCCTAATCTACTGGCCCTGACCACCTACACCCTGGTGGTATACAGCCTGGCATGGTTGTTTCTCAACAAGAGGATCCGCTGATGTGGCGTCGTATGGTTGCCATGATCCGTAAGGAGTTCCAACAACTCCTGCACGACTGGCCCATCCTGTTCATCCTGATGTGGGCCTTTAGTGGTGCGATATATGTTGCCGGTCATGCGGTGCGTATTGAGGTAAACAATTACCCTACGGTGATCCTGGACCTGTCACGTTCAGTGCAAAGCCGTGAGTTGGTCTCCCTGATTCGCGCACCGTACTTCAAGATCGTGGCCTATGCGCGTAATGATGACGAGGTTGTGCAATTTCTTGACACAGGCAAGGCCAGCCTCGCCGTTGTCATACCGCCGGATTTTGAGCGCCGGGTCGCAGCGGGTTCAGGGCGGTTTCAGATCATCTCCGATGGCACTATTTCGCAGACATCGATCATGGCCACCAGCTACATTGCACGCATTGCTGGTGTTTATAATTTTCAACTTCTGACCCAACGCTTAGGGGTGACGCCACGGGATCTGGCAAACATTCCCCAGGTGGACGCGCGTATCCGCGTGGAATACAACCCGAACGTAGATAATGTCTGGTTTATCAGTCTGCTCGAGATGCTCAACATGATCACCATGGTATCGATGTTGCTGACCGCCGCAGCCATGGTGCGCGAGAAAGTCTACGGTACGCTGGAGCAATTGCTGGTCAGTCCGTTACGGCCCATAGAGCTTTTTATGGCCAAGATCATACCGACTGTGGTCATTATTATGCTGCTGTCTCTTGTTTCACTGTTTGTTATCGTGCAAGGAGTTTTTCATACGCCGATCCGTGGCAGCCTGTTGTTGTTTTACAGTGTCATGGCCATCTATGTGTTTTCGGTTTCTTCCTTTGGCCTGCTGGTTGCCGTCTTCGCCCGCAACCTTGCCCAGGCGATGATGACATTGTTTCTTATTCTCATGCCCATGATGTTTCTCTCCGGCGCCTTTACGCCACAAGAAAGCATGGCACCATGGATGCAATATGCCAGCCTGATCTCACCCATGCGTTACTTTATGGACTTCGGTTATCAGGTGTTGTTTAAGGGTAATGGAGTAGCTTATGTGTGGCATGACGTGCTTGGCATCCTTGTCCTGGGCACCCTTATGTTTGGCTTGTCTGTCTGGCGTTTTCGAATTGAGTTGAAGTGATATGGTCGAGGTGGAATTTACAAATGACAGGACAGCAATGATATATCACTACATTGTATTA
>Ga0209633_10001383_pt1 | contig 25032 bp, 21 predicted proteins | sample Cruoilmetagenom1_FD_187290 | JGI IMG/M metagenome (GOLD analysis project Ga0209633, IMG submission 187290) | Oil polluted marine microbial communities from Coal Oil Point, Santa Barbara, California, USA - Sample 1 (SPAdes) (version 2) | ecosystem: Environmental > Aquatic > Marine > Oil seeps ...
TGATAAGCTACCGCTTCTCCTCCTATGGTGCGGCATTCCGAGTTGGATACAGAAGTTCAGGTCTACCTTTTCCCAGTCTTTCTCCTCTTTTGGTGATACCGGGGCATGATTGACTTCCTTTCTGATAAGAAGCTGAGCATAGTGCTGGGCCAGCTCCTCAATGTGCTTGGGCGGTAGAATGAGCCATTTCTTACCCGCTACGATGTCCTCGATACAATTGGCCAGAATCTTCCATTCCTATTGCGGCAGGTCGAGCCTTCCCAGGTCAAGCAAGAGCCTTTGCCGGGGTCCCCGGGGAGTCCTGACTGATTCCATCAACCGATGATAAACATCGCTTTCTGTCTTCAACTTTCTTGGTGGAGAACTTGGTAAAGATGGGGTAAGACGCTGCATATAAATCTCTCATGAGGCAATCATATCTTCTCCACTTTAACTGCCGCGACCTTGAATTCAGGGATTTTGGATACCGGGTCTAGCTTGGGATTGGTCAGGATGTTGGCCGCGCTTTCCGCAAAGTGGAAGGTCATAAACACCACTCCGGGGGGTGATACCTCAGTTACCTTAGCCTTAGTGATAACCTCACCACGCCGTGAACTAACTTTAACTTTATCACCCTGAGCTATGCCCAATGGTAAAGCATCCTGGGGGCTAATTTCTACCGCTCCTTCAGGCTCTATGATGTTAAGCCCGGCTACCTTACGGGTCATGGTCCCGGTATGGAAGTGATACAAACTACGCCCGGTGGTAAGAATCAAAGGATAGTCTTCATCGGGTAACTCCCCGGGAAGAATATATTTTAGCGGAATGAATCTACCTTTCCCCCGGGTAAAAATATTCGTATGGAGTATGGGTGTACCAGGATGGTCATTGGTAGGACAGGGCCATTGAAGTCCACCACTTTCCAGACGCTCATAGCTTATGCCACCATAGCTAGGAGTAAGATCACGAATCTCCTCCATTATGTCAAACGGGCAACTATAGTCAAAGCCTCTACCTCCCAACCTTTTAGCTAGTTGACAGGTGATCCACCAATCAGGCCTAGAATCGCCAATCGGCTCAATAGCTTTCCTCACTCGTTGTACCCTCCGTTCAGTGTTAGTGAAGGTCCCATCCTTTTCAGCAAAGCTTGCTGCAGGCAAGACAACATGGGCAAATTCGGCCGTCTCAGAAAGGAAGATATCCTGAACTACCAGAAAATCTAACTGGGCTAGCGATTCTTGGACATGTTGGGTATCTGCATCGCTTAATGCGGGGTTCTCGCCAACGAGGTACAGCGCCTTTATCTCTCTGCAGTAGGCAGCTTCAATCATCTCAACTAAAGTCAGCCCCGGAGATGATGGCAGCCGGCACTCCCAGGCAGCTTCAAATTTCTCTCTGATAGCCGGGTCTGCTACCGCTTGGTAGCCAGTATAGACATTGGGCAGGGCACCCATGTCGCAGGCACCCTGTACATTATTTTGCCCTCTAAGTGGGTTGACCCCAGTAGAAGGTTTACCTACATTACCGGTAAGCATGGCCAGGTTAGCAGTAGCCATCACATTGTCCGTGCCATGGGAATGCTGGGTGATACCCATGGCATAGAGAATAGTGGCAGGGCTATGGGTAGCGAACATCCGAGCAGCCTCGATTATCCTGTCGCGTGACACTTTAGTAACACGCTCGACAAAATCAAGCCCAAAGCTCTTCAATGACTCTCTGAAGGTATCAAAGTTTTCACATCTTTCCTTGACAAAGGCTGAGTCAAGCAGCCCCTCATCCACTATAACCCGCATCATCCCCATGAGAAGAGCGACGTCTGTGCCCGGGCTATGGCGTATCCAGAGGCTAGCAAAGTGGCAAAGATCAATCTCACGAGGGTTAGCTACGATGAGCTTCGCCCCATTATTTACTGCTTTTTTCACTTCAACTCCGATCACAGGGTGTTCCTCCATAGTGTTAGTGCCAATAGCTAAAATGCAGGCGGCGTCGCCAACTTCGTTAATGGAATTGGTCATGGCTCCGCTGCCAAAGCTTTGCACCAGACCAGCCACAGTGGGGGCATGACACAGTCGAGCGCAGTGGTCAATGTTGTTATTGCCCAGAACTGCCCGGGCAAATTTTTGCATCACATAGTTCTCCTCGTTGGTGCACTTGGCTGAGGCAATTACTCCCAACTCACCTGCGGTATAGCTTTTCAATTTCTTAGCTGCCAGATCCAATGCCTCATCCCAGGATGCCTCCTTAAATTCTCCATTCCTTCTTATCAAGGGAGCGGTCAAACGCTCGCGGTGATGGACAAATTCCCTGATGCCAAAACGGCCTTTGACGCAGGCTTGACCATGATTGACTATACCATCTGGATCAGGAACAGAGGATATTATTCTCTCATCCTTAACCTCAAGCTTAAGCTGGCAGCCAACACCACAGTAAGGGCAAATGGTCGCAACCTTCCTATCAGGTATACCTGCCCATAGACTGCTTTTGTCCATCAGGGCGGCCGTAGGGCACACATCAACACAAGCACCACAGAACTTGCAGCCAGCCTCACGAAGAGTTAGCTCATTTAAGGGTGTAATCACATTACACCGAAGGCAGCGTTGAGCCTCAGCAACTGCTGTCTCCCAGCTCATTCCCTGCTCCACCTCAGAAAGATCCTTAATGCGTGTCTGTGGGGAGAGGTAAGAAATTGTAGCTAAGCTTCCTCCTGTAGGTATCTCTTCTAACCAATTCACAGCTTCCTCAGCAGGAACAAGTTGCTCCGCAATGTCCCCTTTACCACCAAGGTAGCAGTCGATAGACTGAGCCGCCTTTCTTCCTTGGGCGATAGCATCGATGACCAAAGCTGGCCCGCTCACACAGTCGCCCCCAGCAAAGACGCTCTCCCGAGTCGTGCTTAGGCCTTCATTGACCTTGAGTATATTACTTCGTCCCACTTCAATCTGAAAGTCTGCGGGGACATCAGGCCGTTCGCCAATGGCAGCAATCAAAGTATCAAGCTGGGTGACAAACTCACTTCCCTTGATGGGGACAGGTCGCCGTCTGCCGCTAGCGTCAGGTTCTCCTAGCTCCATGCGGATTAACTCCAGCCTCAAGACACCATTCTCCCGGAAGATTCTTGAAGGAGCAACCAGAAATATAATTTCAACTCCTTCCTCTAAGGCCTGCTCCACCTCTATTGGCTCAGCTGGCATTTCTTTCTGTGTGCGACGGTAAAAAATAGTCACTTTCTTTGCCCCCACCCGCAAAGCAGCACGAGCAGAATCTATGGCCACGTTTCCACCACCTATTACTCCTACTCTATCTCCTACCTCTAGCTGCTCTCCTAAATTAAACTGGCGAAGGAATTCTACACACCCGATTACCCCAGGCAAGTTTTCTCCCTCAACTCCCAGCTTCATTTCTTGGTGGGCACCGATAGCGAGAAAGATTACCTCGTAGCCCTGCTCAAAAAGGGAATCCAGGGACTTGACATGAGTATTTAATCTGATTTCTACACCTACTGCTTCAATCTCCCGGATCTCATCATGGAGTATAGTCCGAGGGAGACGATATTCAGGGATTCCCACTCTCATCATTCCACCTGGTCTTGGGAGAGCTTCAAACACGGTTACCTTATGCCCCGTTTTAGCCAGATAGTAAGCACAAGTGAGCCCTGCTGGTCCTGCTCCTACCACTGCTACACTTTTACCGGATGGAGGAGAAAATTTGGCCTGTTTTTTCCAGCTATCATCACCATTATCAGCAGCAAAGCGCTTAAGCATTCTTATGTGTAACTCTTTATCTACATCCTGACCACGCTGGCATTTACCCTCACAGGGAGCCGCACAAACCCGGCCTAATACGCCAGGGAAAGGAACCTTCTCTCTTATCACTGCTAATGCAGCGCTCGGTCTCCCCCGAGCAATAAGATGAATATAACGAGGAATGTCTATACCTGCAGGGCAAGCTTTGTGACAAGGAAAGGCAGTCTCAATTACTCCAACTCCTCTGAGCTCATCACAGATTCGGAGACAACGGTTACACAAAATGCAAAATCCAGAATTACGGATGAAAAAAGGATTATCGTCTAAAGGAGGTAAAGACCTACAAACATGAACCGGTATCTCTTCTAAACCGACATAGTTGATAACTTTCTGAAGTTCGCAGTCTTTCTTCTCAAAGCAGATATCAGTGGGTTGTCTATCCAAAATAGCCAGCAGATTTTTTCGTTGTAACTCTCGTACGCTGGGTGTCCCCGTCTTAACTACCATTCCTTCACAGACAAGGGTGATGCAGGAGAGAACGATACTACCATTTGCCTCTACTGTGCAGAGCTGACAAGCCTGGTCGGGTATTACTTGAGGCAGTGGTTTTAGACCAGGGTAGTAGCAAAGACTGGGAATATAAAACCCTGCATTTTTAGCAACTTCTAAAATTGTCTGCCCCTGCTCTGCTTTTATCTCTCTGCTGTCAATGGTTAATGTAATTATGCTCTGTTTACTCATTGCCTACTCCTGAGGGGATGCTTTTAACTATCTTTCGAGCCGTGGCCTGGCAGACCTCCCGTAAATCCTCTAAGGGAAGGTAGTCAGAAACCGTGGAGTCAAACATCAAGCTCCCCTGGGGAGGAAACTCTTCATCACCCCGCCATAGGGCTATGGTTATAGGTACACAAGGAAAAGGGTTGATGGTTATGGCAGCATCGCCGTAATCTACCTTATGACCTCCCAAATTTTGGGCAGCATCTATCAATAGTCCAGGATTTTTTCCAAAGCGCTCCAGGATGGGCTTTAGGCCCAACTGGTAGAACACTGAGTAGTAGCTGGCTATACCCGGTAGCTGCTTATAGTTCAGCATACTGCCGCTGAGAGGAGTGCCTTTGGCGAAGGTCAAGTAGTGAAGGATGAGGATCCTTTCCTTCAAAGGGACTTCCAACCCCTCCTTGAGTTGCACCTTGCCATCGGGGAGGGAGACCACATACGACCGGTTCAGGTAATCCACGACTATCCTGCCCTCTCCTTCCGGCTGTGCTCCTGTCCGGGCACATATACCTTCTGCATTTGCTCCCGCCAGCTTCTCCAGAGCCAGCTTTAAAGAAAGCTCATAAGCTTGGTCCTGTGTTTTCATCTAGTCAAATTTGGGGCGGGGTAGAAGGCCGGCTGCCTCCACTATCCCCGGCACAGTCTCCTCCCACTCAATGGCCATGAGATGAATGCCAGCTACTCCAGGAATCTCTCGTACTTGATGGATTATGTCTATGCAAAGCTTTATCCCTTCCTTAGATACCTCCTCCTTGGGCACACCCCGAAGGCGTTCAATCACTTCATCGGGCACATCCATTCCGGGAACCTTAGTCTTCATATACCTTGCTGCACCCACCGACTTTATGGGAGCCACTCCAGCCAGGATCTTCACCTTTTCATGCAATCCCATGTCGCACACTCTCTTCATCCATTCTGCAAACTTATCCACATTGTAGATAATCTGAGTCTGGATGAATTCTGCTCCGGCCTGAACCTTCTTAGCCAGGCGAGGAGCCCTGATCTCGAAGGGATCAGCAAAAGGATTGGCTGCTGCACCTATAAACAGCCTGGGTGAAACTGGCATCTCATCGCCACATTGAAATTTTTTCTCATCTCGCATACCTCTGACGACTTGCAGGAACTGAATGGAGTCAATATCGAAAACGCCTTTGGCTGTGGGATGGTTACCAAACTTGACATGATCTCCGGTAAGACAGAGGAGATTATTTATACCCAGTGCCGCTATGCCCAGTATATCCATCTGAAGAGCAATACGATTTCGATCCCGGCAGGTCATCTGGGTAATAGGATCTAGACCTTCCTCTTTAGCTATCAGGCAGGCCGCCCAGGATGACATGCGCACCACTGCTGTCTGGCCATCAGTGACATTGGAGGCATCCACATAGCCCTTAAGTATTCTGGCCTTCTTTCGTATTACCTCAGGGTCGGCGCTCGGAGGCGGCCCTATTTCACCGGTGACGGCGAATTGTCCTGCTTCAAACACTCTTTCCAGATTGCTTTTGGTCTGTCGAGTAGGGCTCATAGCCACCTCCTTTGGAAATTATTTTCTTGGGAGTCCACCATGAGCCCCCTCACGGAACCGGACTTGAGGTTTTCCCTCATCCGGCTCTTCAGGAGAACCTCCCCATCATAGGTTATGGATACAGCTTTGTTGACTTCCTTGCTCCAGTTCTGCGTCTGGAGGAAGTGTCCCTGTTCCAATGGTTCTCCTGTCAGCCCCTTCGCTCCACAGGCATTACCCTGCTTCTTCGCTACTACGAGCTGGTCCGACTCCCAAAGTGCCTTCTGCAACAACTCACCATCTATGGGCTTGCTATTGCATACTCCTCTATGGAGAGCACTTTGGGCCTCCCGAGTTCCCATGCTATCCCTTTGATACCGTGCCACGGTCTTCAGACTCCGTCGGGCTCGCATGACCTCGCCAATAGCGGTTATGAGAGTTCTGCCTTCTACTTAATGAACAGTATCGACCACCGACACGATGGTAGATTTCGGAGCTCAATCCCTTCACTTGCGTTGCGGCCCAGTATCCCATTCCCTTGGCTTCACGACAGTTCGTTACCGAACTGGGTGCAAGGTTCAGTTCTGAGGTGGTGGCTAACCTTTCTTCTGGTCGGATTTTCACCGGCTGGATAGCACAAGCTTCACTCAGTGTACTCATTACTTTACCTCCTGTGAAGGTCGCTCTACAATTCTTCCCGGTCTTATCACGGTTTGGAAATCTCTGGGGGGACGGATTTCTCCCAAAATACCCAGTCTGCCTTGTTTCTCCAGGCGCTTGATGATAAGATACCAAGCGCAATCTTTCTCCGCGTCTACCTCGCATTTTCCGTTGCTACAACCACCGCAAGGACCATTGAGCAAACCCTTAGCACACCTCGTAATCGGGCAAATGCCACCGGTCAGGCCGAGTAAACAATCCCCACAGGCAACACACCTTTCCTCCATGAGGCCTCCTTCTCTGTCCTCCGCCCCGATGAAAAGGGTATTCTGGGCGGGAAGGACGGTGAGATCCGGGAACATCCCCACTATGGTCTGTACCCCGGCTCCACAGCCCAGGGAGAGCACAGCCTCAATGCCTTGGAGTTGTTCCCCAAGTGTAGTAGCTACCAAGTGTGAGTCGCATTGTTTGGGAATGGTGGTCACCTTGAAGTTAAATTTTTTGCCCCTATGCCTCCCCCCGAGCTCGAGGAGCCGACTTAAATTTTCGGCTTCCTTAATACTCCGTGGTGGCTGAGTACAGCCATCACAGCCGGCAATCAGGACCGTGAAGTAAGGAGAGACAAGTTCTAATATCTCGTTTAAGGGTTTTAGCTCAGTTACAATCACCTCTTAACCTCCTTTAATAGTGATCTCCAGTTTTTCCTTGAACCGCCTCAGTTCCTGGGCAAAGTTTTGCGGATATCTTGGGGCGACAAAGCAGAAATGAAGTCTCTCCCCCAGACCAACCTGATCTAGCTTTCCTTTCAACGCCAGGATGGAGTGATAAGCTTCTCTGCTCCCGTCTTTCAACTTACAATCCTCTTCCGGGCAGGCAGCCACCATAACGCCGTCCACACCCTGTGCAAAAGATTCCAGGATATGAAACGTGTCCACTCTTCCAGCACAGGGCAAATCTATTAAACGAACATTTGGCTCAAGGTCACTATCAAGCAAGGAAAAGGTTGACCACTGGCAGCGGAATACCAGTATCTTGGGCTGCTCCATCTGTGAACATAGCCTCGAAATCAAAGCAGAAATATATTCCCTTTCCCAGCCCTCCAGTTCCAGGGCCATGGCAGGACACATAGCTACACATATACCACAGCCGTGACACAGCTCCAAATCAAAGCTAGCTGGCTCGGTACCATTCAGTTTAACGGCTTCATAGGGGCAGTAGAAGACACAGCTGCCGCACCTGATACATTTATCTCTATCGGCTTTCACTTTAGGGCTGTTCCTCTTCAGAACGATGACATCTTTGCCAAAGCCAAGTTGCTCTAGTAGCAGGTTTAGGACAGTGACTCTTCGTCCAGTGAGAGCGCTTCCTCTTTCAAACCGGCAGTAGTTGTCATCGCAGGCAAGAACGTATATCTTGTTGATGCCCAGACTGGCAATAGCTTTGAGGAAGACATCCCCGGAAATGCGCCCCACACACGGGACAGACAGAGGAACGAACTTAGAGACTCCAAACAGATTTGCTACCGCGTTGAAATCCGGACTGCTCCCCTTGCAGGCAATGACCAGTGTGTCGGAGTTATACTCTTGTCTGGCACTTTCGAGATACCTGGTCAGTGAAGCCAAGTCGTAGTAAAAGATATCAATAGCTTTGGCCGGACAACTGGAATAGCAGATACCACATACCTGGCATTTCTCTATCTCCAGGATCATCTTCCTGGTCTCTGGATCCCTCTTTATGGCCTCAAAAGGACAGAGGGAGGCACAGAGAGAACAGCTGGCACAATAACTTTCATTTAGCTTAACTGCTGCTGTTGGTTCAACCAGTTCTCCTTTTATTGCCTTACCTCCGTCTTCATAGGTTATAGAGGGATGCTGTTGCATCCTGTTTACAGATAATGTATCTTATCTGCGCCGAGCATCGCCTCCGCAGTCTGAGGCAGTTTGGCTGGAGTAACAAAGTTCTCGATATTGGACTTGTCATCTATCGTTTTGGCAAAACCACCGATAACATGGCATGTTGCACAAGAGGCGATATTGACACCCGGCTTATCCTTCTCGAAGCGAGCCAGTTGCTCCAGATTGTCTGGCAAGTCCTTCAATCTGCCCGACGATCAGTTCCTTAACCGAGCTTTGGGTAGCAAGCCTGGCTAACTCTCCTTTCTTGGTCATGTCAACTCCCTGGGGACCGTAAAATACGGTGACATTCTCAATCTTGGCTATCTGCTTGGCCATAAAGGCAGTAACATAAACAGCATACTGGTTATAGGGTTTATCAGCTTCGCTATTCACCACGATGAAAAAATCGTTTGTCTGTGGCATCTTATGAAAAATCCTCCTTATGCACAAATTTCAGCTATCTCCTTGGCTTTAACTCTAAGAGGGGAATCTGAGGGAAGCGAGGTTACAGGCGCTCCTCTTATCTCCAGGTCAGCAATGTAAGGATCCTCAGGAATAGTAGAGATTATCTCCAGATCGCTGTCGTTGATAGCCTTCTCAATCTCTGGAGGTAATCCATCCCTAACCCTATTGACTATCAATCCCATTTTTCCTACCTTAGTCCTTAGTTCTCCTATGAGGTTCTTCACCCGGGAGGCTACGGTAATACCCCTTATGGTAGGGTCAGAGGTAATAAGAAGGACATCTATATCCCTGGTCGTCTGGCGACTGATGTGTTCCATACCTGCCTCACAGTCCATGACGATGTACCTGTACTTATGATCCTTCACCAGGCGATCCAGGGCGAGCCTCAAGAACTCGTTGGGGGCGCAATAGCATCCTAACCCTTCGGGCCGCCCCATGGCTAAAAGGTCAAACCCTCTGAACTCTACTAATGTTTCTAACATCTTGGAAAACATATAGTCCATTTTGGTAACGGAAGGGCTAATCCTGCCCTGGGATACATCTTTAGTAAGCGTTTCCCGAATTCCACCTATGGTCTGAGCTCCATCCAGAGGAACACCCAAGGCCTGGTTTAAGTTCATGGCCGGGTCGGCATCCACCGCCAAAACCAACCCCCTTTCAGAGAGAAAATTTATAAGCAAGGCAGCCACTGAGGTCTTGCCCGTTCCACCCTTTCCGGCAATGGCAATCGTCCTGATCATCCTAGCACCCCTTGCGCTATGCCTCTTTCCTTAGCCTTGGCATCTTCGGGAGGAAGCGAAGTTACAGGCGATAGCTTTACTACTGCATTATACTCTGGAGGGCAAACCTCCAGGCACGTGCCACAGTTAACACACTTTTCTTGATCGATATGTTTTACCTCCCCCTTCTCACCCTTGATGGCTTCAGTGGGACAGGTGAGAATGCAATGCTCACAGGCCCGATCACATTTATCAGGAAGGATGTAATAAGCAGTAAGCTCAGGGCATACTTTGGCCGGACATTGCTTTCTTAAGATGTGATCTTCGTATTCATGTTTAAAGTAACGCATAGTGGTAAGTACAGGGTTAGGGGCTGTCCCCCCTAGAGCACAAAGCGATCCTGCCTTAATATCTTCCGCGAGCTCCAAAAGATTATCCAGGTCCTCCATCTTGCCTTTACCAGAGCAGATATCTTCTAAGGCGCGGAGCATTTGCAAGGTTCCTAGCCGACACATGGTGCACTTACCGCAGGATTCCTTGGTGACAAAATCCAGAAAGAAGCTTGCTGTATCCACCATGCAATTATCCTCATCCATGACGATCAACCCCCCTGAACCCATCATTGAGCCTGCCTCACGAAGGGAGTCATAATCAATAGGAGTATTAAGTAAGCTTTCGGGCAAGCAACCTCCTGAGGGGCCACCAATCTGCACTGCCTTAAAGGACTTATCATTTGCTATACCACCCCCGGTGTCGTAGATAATTTCCTGAAGTGAGGTGCCCATGGGCACCTCCGTCAATCCAGCACAGTTAATTTTGCCCGCCAAGGTGAATATGGCTGTGCCCTTACTTTCCTCAGTACCGATGGAGGAAAACCAACCCGCCCCTTTCTCTATTATCAGGTGGACGTAGGAATAGGTCTTCACGTTATTTATCAAGGTAGGTTTGCCCCACAGACCTTCATTTGCCGGATAGGGTGGCCGGGGGCGGGGTGTACTCATCTTTCCTTCAATGGCGGCCATCAAGGCCGTTTCTTCTCCAGAAACGAAAGCTCCTGCCCCTGTAGCAAGCTCAATATCAAAGTTAAAACTACTGCCCAATATGTCCTGGCCCAGAAAACCCAGATCATAGGCCTCCCCTAAAGCCACCTTCAACCTGTCCACTGCCAGAGGATATTCCGCCCGAATATAGATATAGCCTTTATTAGCCCCTATGGCATAACCAGCGATGATCATCCCTTCGATGACCTGCTGAGGGTTGCTCTCCAGGATGACTCGGTCCATAAAGGCGCCCGGATCCCCCTCATCAGCGTTACATACTACATATTTGGGCGAACCTTTGGCTCGTGAGCAAAACTCCCATTTCTTTCCGGTAGGAAACCCTGCCCCACCCCTCCCCCTAAGCCCTGACCTTCCTATCTCCTCAATTATCTCGGGCGGAGACATGGCTAGCGCTCTATCTAAACCCCGGTATCCTCCCTGAGCAATATAATGATTTATATTTTGAGGGTCGATATAGCCACAATGAGCCAGTATGATTCTTCGTTCATGCTCAAATCGAGAAAGCTCAGGGATGTAGGGAGCCCCTTCCTCATCTTCCTCCAGAGTGCCCAGGGCAAGCTCTAGACAGGGGTCGTCACCCAGCACATACCCTTCCACCAGGCGGGGCACAAGCTCTGGAGTTACATTGGGGTATACTACACGGAAGGAGTCAGGCTTAGATATGGTGACCAGTGGCTCAGCATAGCATAGTCCCATACAGCCAACCTCAATAACCTCGGCCGAAGTTTTTTGCCTGGCCAGCTCTGCCTGAAAAGCTTCAAGAGTATTTAAGGCACCGGCTGCTCTACCGCAGGTAGCCGTACCAATGAGAATATAAAGGCTTGCCTGCAGGTTTTCCCATTCAGATTCCGCCCTAGTTTGAATTTTCGGGAAGTTCATCAAATTTCCTGCCTGTAAGGTGTCAAATCTTCCTCCATCTTGAACGGCGTCATCTTGGGATGGATTTCTTCTCCTATCAACACTACCGGGGCCAGCATGCAGCAGCCAACACAGGCCACCCTCTCCAGGCTGAAACTTCTGTCGGGAGCGGTTTGCCCTACCTTGATGGAAAGCTCTCTTTCCAGAGCTTCCAGGATAAGCTTCCCTCCCCGCAGATGGCAAGCAGTGCCCATGCATACCCTGACATGGTGTTTTCCCAGGGGGGCAAGACGGAATTGATTGTAGAAAGTAACCACCCCATAGACCTCTACCTTTGGTATATCCAAAAAGCTAGCTACTTCCTGCATTGCTTCCTGGGGGAGATATCCTAGCTCAGCCTGAATTTCCTGGAGCAGAGGGATTAGATTACCTCTCTCCGGTTTGCATTTACTTATGACTTCGCTTAGCTTATCTTTCTCAGTTACCGTCACCCTTTAACTGTCTTGGCGAATCCAGGGAGAAATTTTCCTATTTCAGTAGCTTCCCGGGGGCCAACTACGACTTCCCACTTAAGGTCTAAGGCATCCTCAAGTTCACCCTTGATCCGAGATACTTTTCCAGGGATGACTATCTTCCTATGCTTTACTCTATCGGCAATACCAGATTTCTTGATAAAAGCGCCAATGCCCTCTCCAGTGAACTTCCCTGCTGCCCACCCTGTAAGGACACCCAACCCCTCTGCATCCTTAACACACAGGAAAGAAGGAACCTTTGTCGCCTCAACGGCGGAGGAAACAACGAAGTAAGTTAAGGACCAATTTGAGGTGACCAGAACGGGGGAATACTCGTTGGGTTCCAATACTTCATAGTATTTCTCCTCCACTGCCATGGGGAACCGAGGGTCGGTATAGATGTTGAGCCGATTGATCAGCAGGGGAAGCAGGGAATATTGGTCAAAGTCGGAAAGGACAATAATACCGGCAAATTTCTCTATGAATGCAGAAGCAATCAAGGCTTCCTTTAACTTGCCCCCGTCCATAAAGCAGGGAAGAGCAATGGTGGGGTAGCCTAAAGGTCTAAAACCTCGCTTTATAGCTGCCTTCCGGATGAAGGTCTGATCCCTGATGGCTTCCATGGGGTTCCGAGAGCCGGGGTCTATAGCTACCTCTTCAATGCCGGCATCCTTTAGCTTCATGGTTAGGGATACCAATTCCTCCACGCTTTTCCCCCTAACTCCTACTGGAGTAGGCTTTTCCTTTATCTTGGGGATAGCTTTATCTATGTTCTCCGAAGTTACAGGATAGATGAGGGGATTTCTATCGGCGCTAACATCCCGGGCAGAAAATAGGGCATCCATATCCTCCGATATCAGGATCATCCCCAGCTCTGAGGCATAAACCTTCTTCACCAAGGCCAAAAACTTGCCCTTATCCCCCGATTCAAAGTAAGGAGCCAGGAGATCTGCCTTAAGGGTCAATCCTACCCAGGGAAACTCGAGCTCCTTTACTTTTCTTATCTTCTCCTCAACCTTTTCATCGCTTTCCTTATCCGAGATAAGAAGAGCAATCCCTGGCTCATGGTGATAGGTCTTCTCATGCCTGTAGACTACCTCTTCATCACCTACCTCAAGCTTCCTCTCCCCTTGTCCTAGAGTGACCAGTTTCATGGGAGGAGCCAGAAGGTCGGTGAGCTTGGCCTTTACCTCATCGGAAAGATAAGGGCACTTATCCACCGTGGCCCCTCCTGAAGCTAGCTTCATAGCGAAGGCAAAGCAGGTAGGAAAGCCACACTCTTTACACTGCTTCCTTCCCGGAAGCATTTTCACAACTTCAGACCCAGCAACTGGCATAGAATCGACCTCCTTTTGTTAACTTGAATCCCAAAACTATATCAGTTTTGGGCTTTCTTCCTATTCTGGAAGCTCTACCTCGCCCGCTATCCAGGGATGCCCTACTTTCTCCAGAAACTCCATGAGCTCATCGGTATTCTTGACATCCTCCTCCGTAGGTATCTTATCGTATACCCCATCGGCCTCAAAGGCTTCTTTATACCTCTCTTTTATCTCCTTGGGCAGCCACACTATCCTTTTCCGTCCTCCATCTGCCTGGATAAACTTAGGGGACATTAGCTGCTCCAATCCTGTCCCCAAGCGACCTTCCACCTGCCTTCCTCCGGAAGTATCCCCCGCCATATGGGAGAAGGTTTCTCCAATCACCGTCTCCCCTTTAAAATCCCTGTTCACCACCCCAAATCCATCTGCCTCCGGGATGTAGAACACAATGGCTTCAAAGCATCCGCAGGAGGTATGGGGATGTTCAAAGGCGCTGTACAGATATACCCGGTCATAGGTCGCCATAGATCGCTCGCTTTCTATCTTATTCACACCAGAATATTCACCCTTTATGGGGTCTATGAGGTCTCCCTTGGGTATGGCGAATATGGGCCCCTCAGGGTCAATCTTGGCCGCAGATCTTCCATCAAACCAGTTTATGGCCCCACAGTTGGCAATGCGGTCAGGAGTGATGACGGAAAGATGAGTAGGAGCAAAGCTCTGACATAAGACACAGCCATAGAATGTATCCACATCTTCATCACGTAGAGTCCTTGTCCTCTCATCCCTGGCGGTATAAACCTCTAAAGCATGAGGCAGAAGCTCTTCTATTTTCTTATCATCAGTGATAAGAGTGATCTGGATACTCTCAATAATGGAAAGCTCAGAGGTATACAGAAAGCTCAATATCTCTCCTAGCTCGCGCAAGGATTCAAAACCCTTCTTATGACAATCCTGGTTCATTCGGAGCCACATGTCCTGCCTCTGGTTCATGTGGTACCAACCCTCAGTATAATTGGTAAACATATGAATCCTTCTCTCAATAATGGCTTCAGCATCCTTATCCAGCTCTGACCCGGCAACATCGACCAGGATAGCCAGAGGATAGCTTCCCCCCTCCGTGAAGTCCTTTAAATCTGGCCCGATGAGCTCTATTCTCTCATTTTCTACTTCCTCAGGGCTCTTCACCGTGGCCAGCTCAAACTTATGGGCTACCTTGGGGCCACCAAACTCTATATACAAGTTCTCTTTCCTTATGACCTCCCCCTCATATTGAGGTCCCATATCTGCATGAAATCCATCAGCCATTTCTTATCCTCCTTTCTTTGACCTTTCAGGTCAACTTAGATTGAATTTAATTTTATGACTCCTTTTTTTGCGCCTGCGGGCGCAAATTATCTATTAAACTTTCCAGGAATTCCTTCCATTGCTCATCCTTCCTGAAATTAGGAAGGGAATAATCAGCATGGGGATAGTAATACTTGCACAGGGTCATGGTCTTTAAATGAGGGGCGAAGTGCTTCAGCACAGATAGAATCTGCTCAGCAAGGTCGCTCCTTATGCCAAAGAAAATCACTAAGTCATGGTTTCCCTCCCTTCTAACCCCCCTCCAGTCGTAATCTTTTAAGTGATTTACTATCTCTACTGCATCGTACACACTATCTGGCTTTACCTCTAACTCTGTAAGCTTCCCCTTGACTGTGGCGGTAGCACATATAGGGATGTTAGCTGCTCTAGCTATATCCAGAGCATAGTCGATAAGAAGCTTGCTGTCCAGCGACCACTCACAAAGTAGAGGGCCAAGCACCAGAAGAGGTCTTTCTGCCTTCAAAATTAGGTCAGCATACTCTCCGGCATCCTGGATTAGCCTGGCTGACTTTACCCCGGTTAACACATTCACTCGGTGAAACGGTATGGTTGCGCTCATTTTTTCCTCCTTTAATGAATAACTGCATCCAAAGGAACTTTGGTGGGATAGGTGCCGATATATGTGGGAAGGCCTACTGGCTCCTTGGGCTGCCAGCCAATCTCCTTCAGATATACCCTTACCTCTTTCTTATACACCAGGGGGATATCAGGATCCCTGCGGATAAAGAGGTGCAGGTCTTCAGGAAGACCACCCCCCATGTACTTCTTATACAGGGATATATAATGATTCAACTTTATCCCCCTTCCTTGAGGAGTATCGTTCTTCCGAATACAAAGCTTGGGGATCATCACCATGGCCTTCTCCTTGGTTTCTGCTACATAGGCTATATGCTCCGGAGAAGGCTCACCAGTGTCTACAATCTCTCTCTTCCGGGCATCCATAATCCTCCAGTCATCTTCCTCATTCTTAGAAAGATATAATCTTCTATATTTAGCAGAATGAGGACCTAGGACTACCGGGACACCCAGCCTATTAAATCCTGTGCCGATGGAGGCTGCCTTCTGGGACATTGCTCCCCAGGCTATCCCACAGGCGCCTACACGGTTTAAGACATAGTCGGCCATCACTTCATAATTTGCCCTGAGCGGCAAAGCAGCAAAGATATTGGCTATCTTTATGACCGCTCCCGAAATATGAGCATTGGATACACAAGAGCCAATGTTTATCACTCCTCCAGCATCGAAGTCAGGAGGGAATAGCTCATAAACCGTTTTCCCATCCTCAAATTTCTTCATCCCCGCCACCATGGCCGCACATCCGGTAAGAGTCACGATATACTTTCTTTTGGCAAACTCATAAACCATATCGGCAACATCATCTATATCGGGATAGTTAGAGCAGCCCACAAAGGCTAAAACTCCCGGGATGGTACCCAAAGTTATAGGCGCACCTACATTTCTTATCTCGGTATCCATAACTGCGCCACGGCCTGCCCTTATCTTCCAGGTATCCATACTGGCTACCACTTGCATTACCCTGAGAATAGGAATATGTTGAGGGCACTCCTGGTCGCACTTACCACAGCCAATACATCCATTGAACAGTTTACGGGGTTCATCATAATTCCCTTCTGAGATGTCCTTCATGGCCTTCCCTAACCCTAGAAGATTGGGGCACACTCTCTCACACATGCTGCAAAGAGTGCATTTTGAGGCCAGCTCCTTAGCTTCCTCTTCATTTATCCACTCTTTTTTCCTGTGAGGGCTAATTTTCATGGCCACTTTCACCGCCACTTCAGCTGCCTTTTTAGGGTCCAGGATAGCAAAGTGCTTCTTATCCTCCACCATCTCCTTTATCACTCCATCCACTTCTCTATCTGTAGCATCCTCCAGCCCGTACATAGCCTTATCCAAACAGGCAACAACTCGTGAGTCAACCTTATCTGCCTCTATGGTTATATCAGTCCGGATGCATTGCTCATCAGTCATGATGACATCGGCAATGCCCGTGCGCAGGTAGAAGAGCTGCCTGGAAAGAGGACCTACTATTTTGGCCCTATCGGAATACCTGGTGGTCTCGATAGCAGTGCAGCAAATGCCAGCTAGCTCAACCTTATCATAAAGGCCATTCTCACGTAAGTAATCGACGACAGTACAAGAGGTGGCAGGGTTATGCCCCACCAGCAAAATTATCGGCTTAGACCTATCTACCGCGTTCCACCCCATGTCTATCATGGGTGTATCAGCCACCGAAGTAGGGAAATCAAATCCCACAATCTGGGCAATATCCGCCACCTCCATCCCCACATGGTCCAGCATGCTGGCATGCAGACCTTTGGATTCATAATCTAAAAAGCTTCCTTCCTGTCCAGTGTGGGTGGAATCAAGAAGATGGGCAATCTCTTTTTGCACATATTGTATAACTGTCTTGAGGTCGCCCAGGGTCTCCGGCTTCATTCCAACCACCGTTCTTATGTTGGGAGCTTCAAGCTCAATAAACGGACCCAGATCTATCTTCTTATCTGGCCCGTGCTTTTCTATCAGATACTCCAGGATATGGTCGGCATGTCCAGCATGAGCAGAGCAACCTATGAGGCAAGCTAAAAGCACAAATCTGGCCTGCTGTGTAGCTATATCAATCCCACAGGCTCCTCTCCTTCCCTCAGTCAAGTCACACTTACCATAGGTGCAAAAGCAGCACAGGTCACAAAAAGGAGCGTAGAAGGGGCTATAAGTCTTAAGCAGCCTCATATCCCAGGACCTTAAGTCAGGAATTTCTGGCATGGGTGTAGGACCTACTGGCTCCCAAAGATCATCTGCCCTTATCAGCTTCCGAACTTCCTCCTCTTTCCTGGTTATCGTTTTTACTTCTGCCATATTTCACCTCCAATTGTTTCTTTTACCAGCTTTATGTTATCGGGGTGTCTCAAGACGAGGATATTAGCTCCGGCTAATAGTAAGCACATGGCAGTCATCCCCTCCCACAGTAACCCCTGCTCTTTGCTCTCCTTAGCCTGCTTGGTCTTCCAAACCTCACCTCCAAAGTTAGCGATCATAGGCATTTGGGTCATACTATCCTTAGAGATTACCCCCAGCTGCTTTATCCTCTCCATTAGAGAGAAAGTGTATTCTATGCCATAACCTAAGGCTGGGCTCAAAGGATCAATGACAATCTTTTCGGCGGGGAAGAAGTGGCAAAGCTTCACATTCAACTCCTTCAAGAGGTTGATGTCCATAGGGGTTTGGGCAATGGCCATATGCCCATGGTCCAGGATTGCTTTACCCACTACCGCATAGTTTTCCTTGAGCACTGGCCCTATAAGAAGCTTCTCTCCATCACATGCCTCAGCCACCTTAGGCAGAACCTCAGCATCCTTTTTGTCATCTCCTGACCCATACACAATCACGGGAATATTCAGTGCCTCCGCTACCTTCTTGGTTAAGCTGGCCGCTTGATCGGCAGGACTGTCTTTTTCCGCCGGGTCAGTACTCTTAAGAAGAAGGCATACTGCATCGGCACCAAGCTCTTCACATCTTCCGGCCCACTTCACAGGGTCGGATATCACATCCTTATAGGGCTCAACTAAAAAATCCGGCCAGTCGTAAGGCTCCATATCCAGAATCTCTAAAGCAAACTTAGGAGGATTGGGAGATGAACCTTCATCAAAGAAATGAAAGGGGAGAATACTTTCTCCCCCAATAGTTATAGCTTTCGCCCCCTTCCCGATGGTCATCGGTCTAACTATCCCGGTATATGCTTCTACGGGTGCACTATATTCCATTCATTTACCCCCTTCCTTAAGCCTCCAGCCACGCATCAGAATAAAGAACCTCCCCGGCCAGAACCTTGGCCGTCTTCACGTAATTGACTTCCTCCTGGGGTAAGGAGGAAAGGTCTATGTTTTCTCCATCCCATGTTCTATAAATAAGGTCAACTATGTTTTGTCTTTCACCCCGGCATAATTTCATTATGTCCTCATCCAGCACATCATGGATGGACGAATAGAGCCCACTCCTATCCATCATCACCAGGTAAACACGGTTAAGAAATGGCCTAAGTTCTACGGGTACTCCGCTGGATATATTGGACAGGCCCACAGTTGATTTAATATCGGGCAAAGCCTCAGGAAGAATCTTTATGAACTCATAGGTTGCCAGAGCATGATCCTGCCCCGTACCTGCAGTAGATGCGGGCAGGACTATGGGGTCGCACCAGATATGTTCGTTGGGAATTCCCAGCTCATTGGCATAAGCCACGGTATTCATAATGCTATCTAACTTTGAATCAGCTTCTGGAGGCATACCTTTATCGTTAATACACGAAATTACGACATCACAGTCATATTTTTTAGCTAAAGGGAGCATCTGCTCCTTGGAATCCGTCTTTCCTGAAGCAGAATTAAGCAAGGGCCTCTTCTTACATGCCTTTAGACCCGCCTCCATAGCTACGGGGTTCATGGTATCTATGGATAAAGGCAAATCGGCAACCCCCTGGACAGTATTAACGATCCATTGCATAGTTTCTTCGGTATCTTTCCTTACGAAACCGACATTTAAATCTATATAATCAGCTCCGGCCTCGGCTTGAGCTCTGGCTAAATCCTGAATGGGTTTTTTATCTCGAGATTTTATGGCATCGTTTACTGTCTTAGCTATGACATGTATACCCTCAGCTATAACAATCATATGCCCCTCCTTTCATCTTCCTTATAGCCCTGCAAATTGTAAAGCCCTAAAAAACATATGTCAACTTTCACTTTTGAATACCAGAGCTCCTACCGGGCAGGCGGTCACACACTCCCGACAATCCCCACACGACTCGCCCCAGGGTTCATCACCAAAAGTAGTGACCATGCGTTCAAAGCCGCGACGGGCAAAACCGATAACTCTTTTTCCTTTTTGCTCGCATATCCATACGCACTTTCCACACAGAACGCATTTATTAGGGTCGTAGACGAAATAGGGACTGCTGGTATCCAGGGGCAGATCGGGCAGGATTTTCCTGAATCGCTTAGTGTTGAGCTTCACCCCTAAGTGCTTAGCAATCTTTTGAAGCTCACAGGAACCATTTTTAGCGCAGTGAGTACAATCCACAGGATGGCTGGCCAGCATCAATTCCAGGGCAGTGCGGGCTAACTTTAGGGCCTTCGGGCCCCTGCTATTGATCACCATACCCTTCTGAACTTCTTCAGTGCAGGCAGTAACGGGCGTATCCTTTCCCTCCACCTCCACAAAACAAAGTCGACAGGCAGCAAAGGACTCACTCCTTTCCCGAATAGCACAAAGATGGGGGATATAGACGTCATTGTCCAGGGCTGCCCACAATATCTTTTCCCCCTCGACAGCGGCTATTTCTTTACCGTCGATGGCCAGGCAAACAGTCTTAGTTTTCACCAACACACTAGCCACTATAGCGTCAAAGCTTATTTTCCCAAATTGAGCCTACTGCTCCTTAGAAGAGCCCCTGTACTTTGCCCGTTTTGGTATCGACATCTACTCTCCTAAAGGCAGGATCAGAGCTGGTTCCTGGCATCAGGCTGATGGTCCCCGCGCAAGGACAGAGGAACTTCGACCCGGAATAGATCAACACATCACGGATGGGCAGAGCCCATCCTTTGGGAACTCCCTTAATGGTTGGATCGTGCGTCAGGCTCAGGTGGGTCTTCACCATCATGGTGGCGTAATCATCATATTTGGGGTCGCCCTCCAGCATCTTGGCCTTAGCCTCAGCCTCAGGGTTCCAGGACACACCATCAGCTCCATAGACTACTTTGGCGATCTTTTCTACGCGCTCCCGGAGCTTCATTTCCATGGGATACAGGAAATTGAAATCATTCTTTTGTTCGCAGGCTTCCATAACTGCATCGGCCAATTCCAAGGCACCATCGCCGCCATCGGCCCAGTGAGTAGATACGGCACAGCGCGCTCCGGCCGCCTCGGCTGCCTTTCGCACCATGGCAATCTCCTCTTTGGTGTCAGTGTGGAAGCCATTGATGCATACCACCGGGCTGATACCCGACGTCTTAATGGTGTTTATGTGATGCAACATGTTGGGAAGCCCCTTCTCCAATAGCCCCAGGTCCTCTTTGGTATAAGAATCAGACAGGGGTAAACCGGCCACCACCTTGGGCCCACCACCATGCATCTTGAGTGCCCGGATAGTGGTGGTGAGTACCGATACATGTGGCTTAAGTCCACTCACGCGGCATTTTACATTCCAGAACTTCTCAAAGCCAATGTCGGCGGCAAAGCCGCTCTCAGTTACATGATAGTCAAACATCTTGAGTCCGATGCGGTCGGCAATAATGGAGGATTGTCCCACCGCGATGTTGGCAAAGGGGCCAGCATGTACCATGCACGGCTGGTACTCCACGGTGCACATCAGGGTAGGATTGATGGTATTACGCATCCAGGCTGTCATGGCCCCTCCCACCTCTAAGTCCTTGGTGGTAACAATATTACCCTTCTTATCAAAGGCTACGGTAATGTTATCCATCCTCTCACGCAGGTCAGCCAGATCCCTGACAATAGACAGCATAGCCATGAGCTCAGAGCTTACCGCAATGCCAAACCTGGATTGCATGGTGAAGCCATCCATGCGACCGCCCAGGCCTATAACGATATTTCTTAAGCTCTGGGCGCAGAAATCCATGATCCAACCCATCTCTACTCGAGTGGGGTCAATATCCAGGCGGCGCATGTGCGTACGCTTGGCTAGTTCTTCATCATTGTAATTGCGCTCATGCTGCATACGAGCCGTAAGCGCTACCATGGCCAGATTATGGGCGTTCATGATATCGTTGATGTCGCCGGTAAGCCCCATGGAAAATTCAGTCATGGGAATGAGCAGGGCATTGCCACCACCGGCCGCCGTCCCCTTGATGTTCATGGTGGGGCCACCTGAAGGTTGGCGTATGCAGCCGCCCACTTTCTTACCTCTTTTTCCCATACCCTCCAGGATACCCATAGCGGTGGTCGTTTTTCCCTCACCCAGCGGAGTGGGGGTTATGGCAGTTACCTCAACGTATTTGCCATCCGGCTTATCCTTGAGCCGTTCAATGATCTTCAGGAAATCAAGCCTGCACAACCTCCCCTGAGGAATGATCTCATCCTTCTCCAGATTTAACCTCTCTCGCCACTCATCAGGAGTGGGCATGTTTTGCTCAGATGCTTCAGCAATCTGCCAGTCCTTCATTTTGGTTGCGTCGTAGGCCATACTAACCTCCTTTTTTTTAATTTTTACCGATATTTAATGGGTGCGCCCACCCTGTCGTTCCAACCCATCAAGTCGTGCTGCGATGCTCTTCACCTCGCTCATAACCTTCTGACTTGAGTCGACCAGGGGTGAACCGGCGAGGTCAGCCTCTATTATAGCCTGGTCGTAAGGAATAAAGCCCAGGAATTCAAAGTCTGACATACTGGAAACTAAAGACTCTCTATCTTTCTCAGATCTAACCTTATTACCCACCACCCCAATACTCTCTAAGCCTATGTCCCTGGCTAGCTCCCTTATTCTGCACGCTGTTTCTACACTTCTTTTACTGGGCTCTACCACTATGATCATCTTATCCACTGCCTTGGCCGTCCCCCGTCCCAAATGCTCCACACCCGCCTCCATATCCATAATGATTATTTCATCCCTCTCCAAAAGTAGATGGGCTACCAGGGCATCCAGCAGAGCATTTTCCGGACAATAACAGCCACTGCCCCCCTTTTTTAGCCGCCCCATCACCATCAACCTTATCCCATCATGCTCAGCACCATACTTCTCCGGTATATCGCTAACCCTGGGATTTAGCTTGAAGTAGGGTGCTACTTCCCCTGGGCGTGCCCCCGTTCTTTCCTCAATAAGATCCCCCATTTCAGATATAGGGATTATGTCTTCAGGATGATGAAAACCCAGAGCCGCCCCCAGGTTGGCATTGGGGTCGGCATCTATAGCCAGGACAGAAGAACCAGACTCAACAAATACAGTAGAAAGGTATGAAGCCAGCATGGTCTTGCCTGCTCCACCCTTTCCGCTGATGGCAATCTTCATCTTGCTTCGGCTGCTTTTACTGTGTTGACCAGCAACATGGTAACCGTCATAGGGCCCACTCCGCCAGGGACAGGCGTAATCGCCTCTGCTCTTTCCTTGATAGTATCAAAGTCCAGGTCACCTACCAACCGCCTGCCTCCCTTGGCGCTTGAGTCATCTATGTAATTGGCACCAAAATCTATGGCTATTACTCCCTCCTTCACCATATCGGCAGTAAGAAACTTCGGCTTATCTACCGCAACTACTACCATATCTGCCCGATGAGTGTAAGAGGATAGATTAGGAGTCTTGGGATGGCACAGGGTTACGTTGGCTCCTACTTTTTCTTGAGCTAAGATAGATGCTAAAGGCTTCCCCACCAGATTATCCACATTTACAATTACGACTTCCTTATGTTTAAGGTCACTATATCCACTTCGAACTAACATCTCCCAAATACCGGTGGGGGTGGCAGGAAGAAATGCCTCTTGCCCCATCCAGGCCTTACCCACATTGGTAGGATGGAATCCATCCACATCTTTACCGGGAAGAACGGCGTTTAAAGCTTTATTTTCATCTAAATGCTTAGGAAGGGGAAGTTGAATAAAAATGCCATGGACTGCGGCATCCTTATTGAGCTCGTCAATTTTCCCAAGCAAATCCTCCTCTTTTACATCCTGGGGTAACCTTACCATCTGTGGATTGATGCCTGCATCTTTACTTGCTTTTTCCTTAAGTCCAATATAGCTGGCTGAGCCAGGATCCTCTCCCACCAGGATGCCACAAAGCCCAGGAACTACCCCCTTTTCCTTAAGCTTTGCTATTCTTTCTTTAAGTTCTTCTCTTATCTCTTGAGAGATCTTTCTTCCATCAAGTATCTTAGCTGACATATTATGCCTCCGAAGGGTTAATTTTTAGCTTAGCTATCCGCCAATCAGCTTCTCGGCAGCTTTGACCGTATTAGCCATCAACATTGCTGTGGTTACCGGACCAGTACCTCCTGGTACAGGAGTTATCGCTGCGGCCTTCTCCTTTACTGCCTCAAAATCCACATCTCCCACCAGTTTAAATTTCCCTGTGGTAGGATCCTCTATCTGGTTTACCCCTACATCGATCACGGTTGCACCTTCCCTTACCATATCCTGGGTGATCGCCTTAACCTTCCCCATGGCAGCAACCAGGATATCAGCTTGCTTCGTCATTGAGGCCAGGTCCTTGGTGCCAGTATGGCAGACGCTCACCGTAGCGTTAGCTCCCTTTTGCTTTTGAACCAGGATGCCCATCAACGGCTTCCCCACGATATTACTCCGACCACAGATAACTACATACTTCCCCTCGGGACCATGCCCACTACGGACAAGCAGTTCCTGAACACCATAAGGAGTTGAGGGAAAGAAAGTTTCTTCGCCCAGCAGCAATTTTCCCGTGTTTATGGGGTTAGTCCCGTCAATATCTTTATCAGGGGAGACAGCACTCTGTGCTCTCAGGGAATCAAGATGCTTGGGCAAGGGCAACTGAAGGATGATGCCGTGGAATTTAGCGTCCCTATTAAGCTCATCGATTTTCGCTTCAAGCTCCTCCTGGGTAATGTTTTCGGCAAGCTTGATCGTCTCTGTGAATATACCCACTGCCTCGCACCCTCGGCCGATGCCACGGAGATAAGACAAGGAGGCAGGATCCTCCCCAACCAGAACTGCTGCTAGCCCGGGGGTTATTCCTTTCTCCTTCAACTTACTTACCCTTCGCTTTAGCTCCTCCTGGATTTCACCGGCAATTTTTCTTCCATCGATTATCTCAGCTGGCATACTACCTCCCTATTTAAATCTCATAACCATCAGAAGAACCGAAAACTCCGAAATTGCACTCAACACCTGCCATGAAGGATGCATCAAAAGCACCGCTGAATATGATAACCATATAAAAATAAGGTTGTCAAGCTTAGCCCATCTTTGCCATTGCCACGAACAAAACCCCCGTTTATGGACACTACATATTTTCATGTCCTCAGCCATTTAGTGCGCAGAGGCTTTGGAGGTAGGCCCAAAGCCCTGTGGATCTCATAATGAAAAGGCTCTGGGTCAGTTGTCTGCCGGATATGGATGCGCTGACCTCTCTCAGAGGTCAGCGAAGTTGTTATCCGCACTTGGGTGGCCAA
>Ga0209633_10001384_pt1 | contig 25011 bp, 23 predicted proteins | sample Cruoilmetagenom1_FD_187290 | JGI IMG/M metagenome (GOLD analysis project Ga0209633, IMG submission 187290) | Oil polluted marine microbial communities from Coal Oil Point, Santa Barbara, California, USA - Sample 1 (SPAdes) (version 2) | ecosystem: Environmental > Aquatic > Marine > Oil seeps ...
CCCCCCCCCCACTTTTTAGCATCAGCAAATACAAACACTAAGCCGGATTATCAATATCCACAAACTCACACTCTAAACCAAAGTGAGCAGCAACATGTTCACCCAGCGCCTTAACACCATAGCGCTCGGTAGCATGATGACCTGCGGCAATATAGTGAACGCCACTTTCACGCGCAATATGCACTGTTTGCTCGGATATTTCACCACTTATAAATGCATCAACACCGGCTTTTACCGCCTTATCAATCCAGCTCTGTGCGCCACCTGTACACCATGCCACACGACGAATCGCATGATCTCCTGCGCTGACCAAAGTTGGCTTACGCTTGAGTATCTTTTCTATTTTTTCCCCAAGCGTTTCAAGGCTGGTATATTCTGGTAATCGCCCAATATTACCAACGCCCTGCTCATCCATAACTGTTTCAATATGAATATCCAACAAATTTGCAAGCTGTGCGTTATTGCCCAGTTCGGGGTGAGCATCCAGTGGCAAATGATAGGCCAGCAGACTAATATCATGCTCAATTAAAAGTCTAATTCGGTTATATTTCATGCCAATAATGCGCGGGTCTTCTCTTTCCCAGAACCATCCGTGATGAACCAGGATTGCATCTGCTTTTCGCTCTATTGCCGCTTCGATCAATGCATGACTGGCAGATACTCCGGTAATGATTTTTTTAATCTCATCGTCACCTTCAACCTGTAAACCGTTTGGAGCGTAGTCTTTGAATGTTTCAATATTCAATAATTCATTTAGATAAGCAGTGAAGTTTTTAAGGGTTGCCATGTTTTAAATCTCTTATTTACTCTTTTTCCAGATTAACCCGAGCAACAAAATGAAACTCAGAATACCTATAATTAGCCAGTTTCCCCAGCGTGCATAAGGTGTTGTACCGCTAAAGGGTTGCACGTTGTGTGTAATAATTTTACGTGTGTATGTAGGAGCAGTAGCCAACACTTCCCCTTTCTCATTAATGATACCAGATGGCCCTGTGGTTGTGGCTCTAACCATATAACGCCCTGTTTCAAGTGAGCGCATCCGTGCAATTTGCATATGCTGTTCTGGCTCCAGTGAACCTGTAAACCAGCCATCGTGGGTTACATTAATTAACAATGTAGATTCTGGTAGTGATTGGATAACTTCCGAACCAAAGGCATCTTCATAACAAATCGTCATCTGGGCTGTTTCGCCAACTACCGAGAGTGTTCCATTGTTTTTACCTGCAGCAATGTTGGAGCGTGGAATCCAGTCACCCAGCCAACTGACATAGTCAATCAAGGGGATATATTCACCGAATGGCACTAGATGTCGCTTCGAATAAATTTCTCTATTATCAGCTGTTAATGCAAGTACACTATTCTCAACACCCTGATTTTCATTAATAAAAAATCCACCTATTAAAATTGCCTTTCCCGTGTCTTTCAGTGATTCTTGCAAAGGTAAAATAACGCTTTCCAAGTGATTACCAAAAGTGTCAAATAATGAGGTTTCTGGCCACACAATTAAATCACTTTGACGGCTTTTTTTTGTCATTTCCTGATAAAGTTTTATATGGGCAATCAGGTTAGTGGTTTTTAGTTTTTCTTGTTGAGATATATTTGACTGTAATACACTGACTTTAAACGCATCTCCTTTTTTCTCTGTCCAGTTTATTTTCTCAAGCGCAATAGACGATACAACTAGAAAAACAATGATTAGCGCAGACAATATACGAACTGAGGAACCAAAGCGCTCTTCAACCTCTGCTTTGTAACTCACCGATTGACTGACAGCATTAGCCTCGATCTGAACGGTTCGACTCACTGAATTACCAATAAAGAAACTGAGCAATGCACCCGCAATTAAGACACTGGTTAAACTGACACTAAGTACCCCGGATATAGGCGCATACGCCGCAAAGAAAGTATCAATCTGACTATTGCCAAGATATAGCCAGGGAAAACCGGTAAGTAACCAGGACCTCGTCCATTCGACAAAAACCCAGGCTACAGGATAAAATAATAATAAGCGCCCAAATAACGGTCTGTCTCGAAACAATGATGCCAGCAGACCAAACAACCCGGTACTAAGCATCGCTACAATAATAACAAACAATGCTGTGCCAGTAATCGCCAGAGCCAGAGGAGCATGGGCAAAGAAGTACATGCTATAAAATGGCCATGAAGCGCCGGCGCCAAACAGGCCTATTCCGTAAATCCAGCCCAGATAAAAATAGTGTTTTTTGGTTTCTGCTCTGCTTAGCGCATAAAAAAGGATGGCAGGACTAAACCAGGCCAAGGGATAAATATTAAACGGAGCAAAAGCAAAAACGGCGAGAGCACCTGCAATGAGCACTAATAAGTAGAGCCATTTAGGTAGACGTTTATTAAAACCAGACGGGATCATTTATAATTAGTCAGCGTTTTCTATTTTATGAACTTCAAGTAATTGAATTTTTCGCCCGTCACTGCGTAAAACTTTAAATAAAAATGGTGCCAGTTTAATATCTTCGCCCTGCTTGGGAATTTTACCTGCCTTTTGAGCAATCAAACCACCCACTGTGTCATATTTATTAACAGCCATATCGCACTTAAAATATTCATTAAACTCGCTAATTTCAGTACTCGCCTGCACCGTAAAACGATTGTCACTTTGCGCTCGAATATTTAACTTATCATCAACATCATCATGTTCATCATCAATATCACCAACGATCTGTTCCAGAACATCTTCAATAGTGACCAGACCAGATGTTCCCGCATATTCATCGACGACAATTGCCATATGATTACGACTATTACGAAATTGACTTAATAAGGTATTGAGCTTCTGACTTTCTGGCACAAAAGAAGGCGGCCGCAGGATATCATCAATATCAAAACTAGCTTCGTTACCCACATATTTTAATAAATCTTTTGCCAGCAAGATGCCCTCAACTTTATCTCGGTTAATATCAAATACAGGATAACGCGAGTGCCCTTCTTTCATAACAGCCTGCAGAATATTGCGGAAACTATCGTCCTGATGTAAAAAATGAATATTGGCTCGGGGAATCATGACATCGCGCACTTGCAGATTATCCACCTGCATTACACCCTCAATCATACCCAGAGATTCAGTTGCAATAATATTATTTTTTTGTGATTGGCGTAGCTCTATCAGCAGTTCATCACGATCAATTACAGTCGTATCAATAGTGTTTCTTAGCCATCTATGCCACCACGGTCGTGATTTAATTTTTTTGCCCTGTGTTTTCATTTATTTTGTATCTAACTATCAATAACTTCGAGATATGGATTGGCAAATCCTTGCTCATCCAGTATTTTTATTTCTAACGCTTCCATAATGATCGCATCATTTTCATCAATATGATCATAACCCTGTAGGTGCAATAAGCCATGTGTAATCAAATGCACCCAATGCTGTTTCAAAGCTTTATTTTGCGCTTGTGCCTCTTGTTTTACAAGTGGCTCACATAGAACCAAATCACCCAGATGCATTGGTTCTGGTATTAACTCTTGAAATTTCTCTGGAATAATTTCAGCAGAGTCATATGAAAACGAAAGTACATTTGTAGCTGCTTCTTTATGTCGATAAGTCGAATTTAAATGGCTACTTTCTTGCATATCTACAAAACGTAATACCACACTGCAATCCTGAGAATTATCTTGTAGCGCTGCTTCACTCCATTTTTGCAAATCAATCGCTTTAGGAAGCGTCTCAAAACCATTTGGGTTTTGAATTTCAATATCAATCATTAGCGTGAGTCATTTCTAAAACTTGATGGAAGTCTATCCCATTCCCTTGTGTTTTAGCGGGTTGCTGAGCGCTGATACAAAAAAGTGGGGGGGGTGCCATATGATTTTTAAGTGGCATTTTCATTACTTGATTTTTCATGACTCTCATATAAATCAACGATACGTTGCACCAAAGAATGTCTAACGACATCTTTTGATTCAAAGAAACTAAAACGTATTTCTTTTACGCCTTGAAGAATATTGATGACATGCTTTAAACCAGATGTTTGATTATTAGGTAAATCAATCTGGGTAATATCACCTGTAACCACTGCGGTTGAACCAAAACCCAGCCGAGTTAAAAACATTTTCATTTGCTCAGCTGTAGTGTTTTGCGCTTCATCCATAATAATAAAGGAATCATTTAAAGTTCGTCCGCGCATATAGGCAAGCGGTGCGACCTCGATCACATTTTTTTCAATCAGTTTATCGACCTTTTCAAAGCCCAGCATTTCATACAACGCATCATACATGGGGCGTAAATATGGATCGACTTTCTGAGACAAGTCACCCGGCAAAAATCCAAGTTTTTCACCAGCCTCGACTGCTGGACGAACAAGAATAATTCGACGCACTTCATCACGTTCCAAAGCTTCAACCGCGCAAGCGACGGCAAGATAGGTTTTGCCCGTACCGGCTGGCCCTATCCCAAAGCTTAGATCATTTGTTTGAATGTTACGGATATAATGATCCTGGTTTTTCCCTCGGGCACGAATTAAACCGCGTCGGGTTTTAATCGTCGCAAAAGCAGCGTTGTTTTTAGCATCACTTTTGGCATCTTTAGAATCTGATGCATTATTATTCGACTCTTGCAGGTATAAATGTATTTCTTCAGGAGCTAGTTGCTCATCGGCTGTTGCCTTATACAACTCTTGTAGTAAATTAATAACCTGTTGAGCCTGATTTGGAAGCCCCGCAATATTAAACTGGAAGCCACGATTATTGATTTCAACATCAAAATGAGATTCTATCTGGCGCAGGTGCTGATCAAACTGACCACATAAATTGGTAAGTCGCAGGTTATCTTCTGGTTCGAGATGTAAGGCAAAAGTGTGACGAGAGCCTTCAGCTGTTTGAGAGCCTTCAGCAGGTAAAGAGCCGTCAGCTAGTTTAGAGCCGTCAGCTGGCTTAGAGCCATTAGCAGATTTTGCTACAATTGGAGAATTCAAATGTTTTTATTTATCCTTTATAAGTAATAGTGAGGGGTATGCTTATTATTCTAGCATGAAAACTAATTAGTTAGCGTCCAGAAACAGGTCTTTTTGAGAATGCCTTAGGTGCGTAAGATTGTGACTAATACATTTTGGTGTTTGGTTATTCTCAAATAACAAGATGTAGTAGTTGCAAGATTACGTGTCTAAGGTGTTCTCAATTGACATGCTTTCTGGATGGTAACTAATTAACGTTGTGATGAAGCCAAACCAAAGCCAAATATTACAAAAACACTGCCACCTATTCTATTCACCGTTTTCGAACCACCTGGCGATGACAACCAACCCTTAATTGAATTCGCAGCCAGCGCATAAATAGTATGCACCACAAGAATCAAAGCACAGAATGTTAGTGTCAAATAAGTAAATTGTAATAAGTAACTTTGCTGATGATTAATGAATTGAGGAAACAGCGACATAAAAAAGAAAATAGGCTTAGGATTTAATAATGACACTAAAAAACCTTCTTTAAAACGTAACCCATATTGCATTTTTTCTGAAGAATCATTGCCATCAGAATTATTATCGAAAGTAAGCGCTGGTGATCTCCAGAGCTTAATTCCCAAATAAATAAGATAAGCAGCACCAATAAACTTCAAAACAGTAAAGGCTAATGCCGAAGTTGCCAATAAAACACCAAGGCTACTTGCTGAAATAATGGCAATTATCAAGATGCCTAATGCGATTCCCACAACACCTGACAATGCAGGTTTTACACCATGTCGAATAGCATTGGATAAAGTTAGTAGTACTCCTGGACCTGGGCTGGCTACCGTAACTGCAACAATTATAAAATAAAGGAGATACTGTTCCATAAGTTTTATTGCAGCTTATTTAAACGTCTGGCAATCCTGAATTCGACCATTTTTAACACCGCGTGCAAACCATTCAACACGCTGCTTGGAGCTACCGTGTGTGAATGTGTGCGGAATTGCAAAACCTTGCGCCTGTTTTTGCAGACGGTCATCACCGATTGCAGCTGCAGCCGTTAGCGCTTCTTCCAGATCGCCCGGTTGTAATGCATCAAATTGTTTATGTGCGTGATGCGCCCAAACACCCGCATAACAATCAGCCTGAAGTTCAACCATAACCTGTAATTGATTATCTTTTCCGCCTCGAGCTCTCTGTTTTGCCTGCTGTACTTTATCCAGTGTTCCTTCCAGATTTTGAACATGATGGCCAATCTCATGCGCCAGCACATAAGCCTGAGCAAAGTCTCCACCTGCGCCATGCTTATTTTTCAAATCTTCAAAAAACCCAAGATCAACATAAACGTTTTGATCTTGTGGACAATAGAAAGGCCCCATGCGCGAACTTGCAGGCCCACAACCACTACGAGTTGCTCCACGATATAAAACCAGTTGTGGAGCAGGATAGCGTTGTCCAGCCTCAGCAAATATTTTACTCCAGATTTTTTCAGTATCACCATGAACTGTTTTTATAAATGCAGCTTGTTCATTATCCATCGCTTCATTAGCTGGCTTGGAGCTACCACCGCCCATAATCGAGGGCATGAAGAAGTAAGCCGCTGCACCAATACCTACAACCGCAATACCTAGTTTTGATTTTAACAAAGGCTTAACGAGTGGCCACAAGAACATTAAAGTACCGATTGACGGCAAACCTCTGCCTCCACCGCTTCGTCCACTGGTGGATCTTCTATCATCTACATTTTTACTTTGTTCTCTATCACGCCACTTCATATTTGTTCCTTTTAACCAATTTGCTATTAAACAAGTTTACCACGTAAAGAATTGGGTTGCGCTTCGGTAATTTCAAGGTCTACAAATGTTCCAATAAGGGATTTATCACCATCAAAATTCACAATTCGGTTATTTTCTGTACGGCCTGCCACCTGCTTTTCATCCATTTTCGATGTTCTTTCAACCAACACACTTACAACGCTACCCACCATTTTTTTACTGATTTTCTGCTCCATTTCAGTAATCCGTTGTTGCAAACGATATAAACGTGTTTTCTTAACCGCCATTGGCACATTATCTTCAAAAGATGCCGCTGGAGTACCGGGTCGTGCACTGTAGATAAAACTAAAACTTTTATCAAAACCGATATCTTCAATCAACTTCATGGTGTCTTCATAGTCTTTATCGGTTTCACCAGGGAAGCCAATAATGAAATCTGATGATAAACTTATATTAGGACGAATCTCACGAAGTTTGCGGATTTTCTGTTTGTATTCAATTGCCATATGACCACGCTTCATCGCAGCAAGAATACGATCCGAACCACTTTGAATCGGCAAATGAAGATGATTCACCAACTCAGGTACTTCAGCGTATGCCTGAATCAAGCTTTCGCTAAATTCTACCGGGTGTGATGTGGTGTAACGTATTCGGTCTATTCCTTCAACTGCTGCCACATAATGAATTAAAACAGCTAGATCAGCCATGTCACCATCATGCATCAAGCCACGATAGGAGTTTACATTCTGCCCCAGCAAATTAACCTCGCGAACGCCCTGCTCTGCAAGTTTGGCAACCTCTGCAATAATATCATCAAAGGGTCGTGAGATTTCCTCACCGCGCGTATAAGGCACAACACAGAAAGTACAATATTTACTGCAACCTTCCATGATTGAGACAAAGGCACTGACACCTTCTGCAACTGGCTCTGGCAATCGGTCAAATTTTTCAATTTCTGGAAAAGAAGTATCAATCACAAACTTATTGCTGGATTTTGCCTCTGCCACCATTTCAGGTAAACGGTGCAGTGTCTGCGGTCCAAAGATGACATCAACTACAGGCGCACGTTTTTGCAGAGCTTCACCTTCCTGACTAGCTACACAACCACCCACACCAATAATAACATCTGGGTTTTTTTCTTTTATCTTTCTCCAACGGCCGAGTTGATGAAAAACTTTCTCCTGAGCCTTTTCACGGATTGAACAGGTATTTAGCAGCAATACATCAGCCTTTTCGGGCTTATCCGTTAACTCCATTCCATTAGCATCATTGAGCACGTCCAGCATCTTCGCCGAATCATACTCATTCATTTGACAACCGTGTGTTTGTATAAAAATCTTACCGGACATAATTCTTTGGTATCTCTAGTCACCTATAAACATCAGCTTATTATCGATGATATAGATTTACTTGTCATCATAACCGGAAAAAATACAATTTATTCTTGTGTAGCAATACCTTACATTAGCAAAGTTAAAGTCATTTATTTGAAAATGCACATTTATTGAGCTACAATGGCGATGGGCAGTATAAAACTAAATAGCAGTGTTATACGAATAAAGGGGAAATAGCTATGAAAAAGATAATGTTATCAGCAATGATTGCACTCGCAATTATTACAATAAATACAGTAAAATCAAAAGTTTACGCAGCAGACAAAACGACAATATTCAAAGTAACCAAGGTCTCGCCTTCGAGCAAGCTAAAGCTTCGAGCCTGGCCGAGTACAAAATCACGTATAAAAACGTCAATACCATATAATGCAAAAGACTTAACTGAAACAGGCAAACAAAAACTGGTTGGCAAATCAAAATGGTTAGAAGTCAACTGGAAAAAGAATCGCGGCTGGGTTAATGCTCGCTACCTGAAAAAAACTGGTGTGCTAGTAAAGAAAGCCAAACAAAAAGTGGCAGCCTCACGCAATAGTAAAGCTAAAGCAAAGGTTAAATCTGCGCAGCGATCTAAAGTTTTCAAGGCTCCTGTTGAATCTTTAGATGATAAGCCACAAGAATATGGTGGTGATCGTTATGATCAACCGACTCAAGTTGTTGCTAAGAATGTAAAAACATCTTTGATGGCAGATAGTTCAAAACAAAGACAAATACTACTCTGTGATGGTATTAGTCCAAAGTACTGGAATATTAAAATGGATGTTGGCGGCAGAAATATGCGCGTCAATCTGGCCAATAACAAAAAATTCTTGATTCCAATTAAATATCATAGTTGGGCTACAGCGAATAAAATCCGCATGAATATCGGCGGAAATAAAGGCCGAAATATTGTTGACGTAAACCTGGAAAAAACGGATGCGTGCAATAATGGTTTAACCAAAACAAACTTCACTTATGAAGTTAATGCAATCATAAATAAGAACTATTTTTCAGGATGTTGTGAAACAGTAACTCAATAAAAAGATTTATAGAAGCACAAAAAAGCCAGCAATTTTTTGCTGGCTTTTTTGTGCTCGACACTTTTAGTTTTATACGAAGGTATTCGCTAGAACGGTATATCATCATCAAAATTATCAAAATTTTGCGGGGGAGCAGATTGTTGCTGCTGTGGTGTATTTTGCGCGGGAGCAGCAGACTGTTGCTGCTGTTGTGGAGCAGAATTCTGCTGAAAATCACTGCTACCGCCCGATTTACCGCCTAACATTTGCATTTCTCTGGCAACGATTTCGGTGGTGTATCGATCCTGTCCACTCTGATCCTGCCATTTACGTGTGCGCAGATTTCCTTCGATATAGACTTGTGAGCCTTTACGAAGATACTCACCTACAATTTCGGCAAGACGATTAAAAAACACCACGCGGTGCCATTCCGTTTTATCTTTTTTCTCACCTGTTGCTTTATCTTTCCAAGTGTCGGTTGTTGCGATACTAATATTTGTAACCGCGCCACCGCTAGGCATAAATTTTACTTCCGGATCCTGCCCAAGATTTCCAACTAGAATTACTTTATTGATGCTTGCCATTATCTTTTAATTCCTTCCTTTGTGTATTTCAAGACTGCCATGATATGTTATTTTGGCAAATCTGGGGATTATCTAATCATTCTACCCCAATATTTCCATATAGCCAATAAATTGAATTGGCATTTGAATTGCACAATCGCTGATACCAAAAACCAGGGGGGGTGCCATTGAGGCTGTGAAAGTATTCATGGAACTCATAAAATTGGCTAAAATTTCCCAAATTTTGCTTAAAAACTCAGCGAAGAACCAGCTGTTCGCTTCATTTTTGTACAAAACCTGAAAAATTTTCCCTCATTTTTCTTTTGTCCCAGAATACTTTCACAGCCTCATATACGATTTTACCCTTATTTCAAAATGGCAATTCCCCTATAACTCTCATGATAAGACTCTGCACTTTCAATAATAAACTTCAGGAATGCACACCGCAGTAGAAAGGCGTTTCCCTTTTTTTATTTTATTTAGGAGCTTTGCATCGTCTCAAATCTATTTATAATTTTATTATGGCACCCCCCCTACTTTTTAAGGTCGACCTGAATCAACTTCTCTTCTTAAGTAGTCTCTGATTAAAGAAAATACGCCAACAATTGCAAACAAATAAGAGCAAAAACCCCAGCCAAAATATCATCAACCATGATTCCTAAACCACCATGTACCTGTTTATCTAAAACAGAAATTGGCCAAGGCTTCCAGATATCAAATAAACGAAATAATGCAAAACCAATCGCTATCCACATCCAGCCAGCAGGGGCAGCTATCATCGTAACAAAATAGCCTGAAAATTCATCCCAGACGATGCCTGAATGATCATGTACACCTAGCATTTCAGAGGATTTTCCACAAATCCAGACTCCAACTATACAAACAATCGCTGTTATGAATAGATAGATCGGCAGAGACAAAGGCTGCATTAATAAGTAGAGAGGTATCGCTGCTAGCGTTCCAAATGTTCCTGGCGCAAACGGTGCTAATCCACTACCGAAGCCGAAGGCGAAGAAGTGAATGGGAGATGTTAAAACTGTCTTATTCAGGTTTTCTATTTTTTGGTTTTTATTAGTCATGGAAATGATTATAACCTGTACTAGTTAGACTATTTCCTGATTCGTCAGTAATTTGTTCTTTTGATTTATTAATGACACCTATGCATGTTGCTTTATTCGCTATTATTGTTAAAAATTCTTTTTCTTTTTTTTCTGGAATTGTAAATAATAGCTCATAATCATCACCCCCCGAAAGCGCATGTTTCATAGCTATTTTTTGATCCATTTCTTTAAGTGAGGTAGACAATGGCAATGAAAATAGTTTCAAGTTTGCACCAACAGTTGATGCCTTCAGAATATGCGACAAGTCTTGTAAAAAACCATCTGAGATATCTATACAGGCAGATGCATAATCTTTAATAACTCTACTTTCTGCCAATCTTGGAGTTGGGTAATTTAGACGCTGTTTACAAAAATCATCTGATTCAGATTGCAAGCCCACCGCTGCATCACCTAATGTTCCAGTCACATATATTTTATCACCTGCTTTAGCTCCACTGCGTAACAGCGCCCTACCCTTATCTACCAAGCCCATTACCTGGATACTAATGCTCAGTGGCCCTCGCGTGGTATCACCACCGACCAGAAAACAATGATGTTGATCTGCAAGTGCTTTTAAACCGTCACTGAAACCTTTGAGCCAGTCACGATCTATTTCAGGGAGAGTCAGTGCTAACGTAAACCACTTAGGCGTAGCTCCCATCGCTGCAAGGTCACTAAGGTTTACCGCTAAAGCCTTATGGCCAACGGCATTCGCTGGAGTATTATCTGGAAAATGTACACCTGAAATTAAGGTATCAATGGATGTAACGAGTTGTTTACCTGCTGGAAAATCAAGAACCGTAGCATCATCACCTACGGCTACAGATATATTTGAGGGAGGATTATCCCAGGTGAAATATTCTTGAATGAGGTTGAATTCATGCATAATATCCAGCTTCCACCCTCAGCCAGCTTGCCTTTTAAATGAAACCGTTATAGGAGAGTAAACTATAGATTTTCATCTGGTCTTAACTTCACTCCAACTTTATCAAGCACCCCATTCACAAATTTATGCGCCTGATCTGCCCCAAATTTTTTGGTGAGATTAACTGATTCATTGACGATAACTTTATAAGGCACTTCTGTATGATTCATTAACTCACAGCATGCTAATCGCAATACAGCCCGCTCAATTTGATCAAGGTGCTCAGCTTCACGATCTAGAAAAGGTTTTAACTCGGCATCTACAGCTTCTGTTTTTTCCATCGCACATTTAACCAACGATTGAAAAAATGCCATATCTGCTTTTCGCATATCCTTGGAAAGGTCTTTATCTTCTTGCAAACCAAGGTAGATATCTTCATAGCTATTCTGTGTCATCTGCCACTGATAAATAGCGATAAGCGCCAGTTTGCGGGCAACACGACGCTCTGAGATATATTGTTTTTTCTTATCAATAGCCACGGGGTTTCTCTATTTAAATTTCTTAAGCAATGAAACCATTTCAATCGCAGTAACAGCCGCTTCTGCGCCTTTATTACCCGCTTTTGTACCAGCTCGTTCGATAGCCTGCTCAATTGAATCAGTGGTTAAAATACCATTAATAATTGGCATTCCAGTATCTAAAGCAATCGTTGATAAGCCTTTTGCAGAAGCATCAGCGACTATATCAAAATGTGGTGTGCTGCCACGAATCACTGCGCCGAGTGCAATCACTGAATCATATTTGCCGCTATTCGCCATAGCCTGAACCATGACAGGTAGTTCAAATGCGCCGGGAACGCGAATTATTTCAATCGAAGCATCACTAACACCGTGGCGCTGTAGTGCATCCACAGCACCTTCGCAGAGACTCTCTACGATAAAAGAGTTAAAGCGTGCTACAGCAATTCCAAACTTCGCTTTGCCCGCATTGAAATCACCCGATAGTTCTTTGATATCACTCATTATTTATCCCTGTATATTCCCGTTTATTACTAAATATTCTCGTTTAATGTCCGACGTATTCTACTATCTCAAGACCAAAACCAGCTAGGCCGTGCAGTGTCATAGGCGCACTCATTACGCGCATTTGACTAACACCAAGATCACTTAAAATCTGCGCGCCAATTCCAAAGGTTTTAAGCTCTGATGGTGAGTCATCCTGCTCAGGCTGTCGCTCATGATTTGAGTCCAGCTCCTTAAGACGCTTTGAAGTATCAGCCTGAACAAGACCACGTAAAATAACGATGACACCATCACCTTCATCTTCCATTGTCTTCATAACATTGCGTAATGGCCAGCCACAGCCTTCTTCATTTAATGCCAAACTATCACAAAGTGGGTCTTCAAGATGGACTCGCACCAACGGTGCTTTGACAGAACTAATATCACCCTTCACCAAGGCAAGATGTGTCTGATTGCTAGTCTCATCACTGTAAGCAACTGCATTAAACTCACCAAACTCAGTATTTAAAACAACTTCATGTTCGCGTTTGATGGTTTTTTCAGTTTGTACCCGATAGCGGATTAAATCTTCGATGGTGCCAATTTTAAGATCATGTTGCGCAGCAATTTTCATCAAATCATCACGGCGCGCCATGCTGCCATCTTCATTTAAAATTTCAACAATGGCAGCAGCTGGCTCAAGCCCGGCAAGTTTCGCCAAGTCACAACCCGCTTCAGTATGACCTGCACGGGTTAAAACACCACCCGGTTGCGCCATTAAAGGGAAAATATGACCAGGCTGTACAATGCTGGTTTTATCCGCATCGGGAGCAACCGCCGCTCGAATCGTCAAAGAACGATCATAAGCAGAAATACCAGTAGTAACGCCAGATGATGCTTCAATTGAAACGGTAAAGTTAGTCGCCAACTCTTCCTGATTATCTTTTTCAGAAACCATTAACGGCAGATTTAACTGCTTACATCGTTCGGCGGTAATTGGCATACATACCAAACCACGCCCGTGGGTCGCCATAAAGTTAATATCCTCAGGACGAACCTTAGAGGCTGCCATTAAGAAATCACCTTCGTTTTCACGGTCTTCATCATCTACGATAATAACCATTTTACCTTCGGCGATATCTTCTAGTATTTCTTCTATTTTGTTGAATTTCATATTTGGCTATTTACTTTATTTATTTTGTTCTTGTTGCACCAAAGCCATTTTCACTAAGAAAAGCTTCAGTTATGTTTGTACTATTTGTTGGTGCATTACCCAGTGAGCCACCTTGAATTAAACGCTCAAGATAACGTGCGACCACATCAACTTCTAGATTGATTTTTGAACCCGCCTGATAGGCGCCAATAATCGTTTCCTGTATCGTGTGGGGCACAATATTAATCTCAAAAAATGCTCCATCGACTACGTTTACCGTGAGGCTAACACCATCAATCGTAATAGAGCCTTTAGCAGCAATATACTTTGCCAACTCATCTGGAGCCTGAATTCTAAAGCGTTCTGAGCGACCATCATTCTGGCGCGATAAAACCTCGCCTAAACCGTCGACATGACCACTTACCATATGGCCACCAAGACGTGTTTTCAAGGTTAGCGCCTTTTCAAGATTAACAGCAGAACCTTTGGAAAGATCACCTAATGATGTTAAAGATAAAGTCTCACGTGACACATCCGCAGAAAAGCTTGAGCCGGTCATCGCAATGGCAGTCAAACACACGCCATTAACCGCGATGCTGTCACCCAGTTCAACATCTGACATGTCCAGCTTGCCAGTATTTACGACCAGCGTCATATCTCCACCTTTTGGCTGGAGATCAGCAATATTACCTATTGATTGAATGATTCCTGTAAACATGTCTGTATGGGCTAATTAGGGGCAGAATATTATCTACTAGCTGAGGCTAATTAGATAGCGTTTAATTGACGTCAGCACCTAATTGCAGATGCAAATCAGAGGATTTTAATCCACCCTCAAGATAGAGTACATTTTTAGATCGCTCTCGCAATAAAAATGTAACCGCCTGACTTCTACGACCATTATTACAATAAGCAATATAAGTCACATCATCCTCAAGCTCATGTGCTTTTTGGCGCACCTTAGTTAAAGGCATCAAGATTGCTTCAGTCAATGTGCCATTGATATATTCTGGTTCGAAACGACAATCTAGCCATTTAGCAACTCCAGATTCAACCAGCTTTATGGCATCTTGAGAAGTAATAGCAGGCGCCATTAGTGGGCGTAAATATTTATCAAAATCCTGCTTTGATAAAACACCCACTTCACCATCTGTAGACATGGTTACATCCGCATTTCTGCTAATCCCTTGTAATAACGCTTCTTCTCCAAAGGAATCACCACCGCGTAATCTGGCAATAAAGTGATGATTTCCATCCAGCAGATTGTGGCGAATGACATCTGCCTCACCTTCATAAATAATATAAAACTCATTGGCTGCGTCTCCTTGATGAACTAGCGTTTGGTTCTTTTTTACTTTCCTGGTTTTAAGTTTTTGTTTTATATCTTCGGCAAACTCTGGCTCAATCAGCTCTAATACCGAACTGAGTTTCTCACCTGAAGTCAGGGTTAACCTACTCACCATAGAATCAACACTTTCTGGTGCCAATAAAATATAATAAGAGTCTTGTAGCGCGGTTAAAAGGCTATTGTTTTTCGCAATATTGGGAGAAATCAGGCTTTGTTGCATCCCTGGGAAAATTTTCCGATTGTATTGATGACTTTGACTTGAGCCCTCTTTTTCTAAGAGTAACTGACCTTCAAGCAGAACCAAAAACTCTTTTAAATCATTTTCATGTGAAGCGACTAGCTCGTCTTCTCTTGCAAAAAACACAGTGGAAGAACAAACCAGCGAATTAAGCTCTTCTTCACTCAATCTCGAGAAGACTTTTAGTTGTTGCAGGCTTGTCATAAGCTGTTTTTGTACTTCTTCATCTTTACTCGCCAATAGCGGAAAGCTGAGTGTTGATAAATGGCTCCCCAATAGATTAGTTTCTGGCAAATCCTGACTACTCGCCTGATACGGAAATAAAATAGCATTCATGGGATGATCAATATTTTGACGTATCACGTGCTCATTACCAATCAAGGGCAATAATCGCGAATTAAGCAGTTGATTGTAAATGCTATCCCGATCTACATATAAATAGAAATCACCGCCCTCTTTTAAACGGCGTTCAGCCTCCTCAACCAATAAACGCACACCGGGAACATCCAGGTAACTAATATTATCTGTGCGTAACAACAGCGTACTGGGTTCTCCATCTCGTTGCGTCCATTGTCGCAACACAGACTCTACCCGCTGTACTGCACCAAAAAACAAACTACCATCAATATTAACGATATGAATGGGATGTCCATTACTAGCAGTCTGTTCCTCAACTTGAATAGTGGGGTTTGCCGTTTTCCATAAGTAAACCATTGCAGACAAAACAACACCTGAGACAACACCTGCAATCAAGCCAAATGAAAGTAAGCTGATTAGCGTCACCATAAAAATCAAAAACTCATGGCGTGGATATAAAAAACTGAGCAAAATCTTTGGCTTAAACATAGTTAAACCTATCAGCATTAGGCCGCCAGAGATAACAGCCACCGGAACCAAGGACAAAAAGTCGGACGCTAAAAGCCCAATCAAAACCACTAATATTGCGATGACTATTGCAGCGAATGGCGAGTTTGCGCCCGAGGCTTTATTAGTTGCACTAGAGCTAAAAGAACTCGAAACCGCAAAAGCAGAGAAAAAACCAGCCACAATATTTGACATACCCTGACCCGTTATTTCTTTATTTACATCAATTCTCTGCCCACTAGAAAGTGACATAGAGCGTGCAATGACGACAGCCTGAGTCATCCCCAATAGCGCCAGAGACAAAGCGCTTACTATCAGGTGTAAAATATTATTTTCATCCAATTGAATTAAAGAAAAATCAGGTACTGCGAATGAAAGCAAATTAAATGAAACGGACTCAAGCATTTGAGCTGAACTAAAGAAATCCGGCAGAAACAGTTTCATCACCCAATATAAAACAGTGCCTGCAATCATGGCTAAAATAAAGGAAAACTTCGGCAGAAATGACTGCGCAATAAAACCACAAAGCAAGGTAAACAAGCTCAATATTACAATCGGATAGTGCATTGTTGTAAACACTTCTGGTAACTCTAAAAACCTTCTTAATACCGTCCCTGTTAAATTATAATCACTGCCTAACATTCCGGGTAACACAGCAACCATAATGCTTAATGAAACCGCTAGGGTGAGCGTTGTAATGACCGTCGAGGATATAAAATCAAGTATCCGTCCAAGACCAAATAAACCAATTAATAGCTGAAACAATCCGGTAATAATCGTCAGCACAAGCACAATGGCAATGTATTCATTACTAAATGGATCAGCCATGGAAGATACCGCAGCAAACAGCAGCATTGCCATCGCCGTATTAACACCACCGATGGCATGCCAGGAACTTCCCCAAAGTGCAGCAATCATCAGCGGTAAAATACTTGCGTAGATGCCATACACTGGCGGCATCCCCGCAAGTGCAGCCAAAGCAACTGCCTGAGGAAATGCCAGCAAAGCGCCCGTCACCCCAGCCGATATATCACCTGTAACACCAAAATGCTTTAAACGTGGCAGCCAGTTAATTGCTGGAACAAGAAGCTTTAGATTCATATTAAAAAGAATAGCTCAAAAATCTATAGACAGAACTAAAGAATGCCCGAGGAATGCAGGATTACGGACTTAAGGTATATAATAGAGGCTGCCAAATACTTGAAAATAGCTACTTTGCACCCCCCCGGGTTTTTGACATCAGCAAATTGCATGGCATCCCCGGGGTTTTTAGCAGCTGCCAAATTAAGAAAGCTACACATAGCTGATACTAAAAACTAGGGGGGGTGCCATGTAAAAAAACGGCTACTTGTATGCGCAAGGGAAACTCACACTGAGATCTGTAGTATCCCATTAAAATTTTATTTAGGTGGCATGATAGATAACCCAAAACCTAGCTCATCAATAAGCCAGGTTTTGGGTTTCAAATTAAAACATAATCCTCTGTCCTGTCATAATTACGGTATTATTAAAGGAGCTATCAACCTGATGTCCAAGCGGTTGGGCAATAGTCTTCTCCAAGCTTGTGTTAGACCATAATTCACCGGTAATTTTAACAGACTCGGCATCTAATTGGTGGTTTGGATCCATCCCCAAACTCACCAGTAGGTCGTTAGAAAATACAAAAGGCTGATTAACTCCCGCTGATTGTATTATCAACAACTCAACCCCTACCTGTGAAGATCTTGCAAATCTTGCCTTTAACGAGAGGTTAAAATTATTTGGAGGCACACTCGATCCAAAATCGATGCTTACGTCATTGTTGGCCAGTGTGCTTATAGTCGCCTGAGGTGCTTCAGGGCCTAGCTGGCTAATCACATGCGCTCCTGCATTAACACTGAAGTAATCCATCCCCCTAAACAAGCTATCTCCGTTTGCATCGGTATTTTGTGTCCTAGCATAGTAACCATAGGCCTGCTTGCCGGAAAGGCCTGGTAGGTTATAAGAGGCTGATGTGGCACTGTTGACCATACCAACAAGGCTGGCTTGTAAATTCATTCCGTAAAACGTTGCACCAATAGCAAACTCATCATTATTTGATAAACTAGCCGGAGCAGTTATGCTAGCGTTAACTCCCACTTCCTCAGGTACTGGTGGTGGACGATTAAGCACAGCATCGTTTTCAAGATTGACGCTGCCAACAAAGTAATGGGCTAGACTAAATGCATCGGTTCTAATTATGACATCATGCTCTTTCTGTACATCTCTATCCAGTTTAAACTCTTTGCTATAGCTTGTGCCTGGGATGGTATCAAATTCACTACCAGAAAAGAGTATTGATGGAACGCTCACCATGCCAGTGAGTTTCGATGTGATTGTTTCACTTGTCGGGTCACATTGTTTGGTTAAATCGACACTATCAATTTCTTTTTGTAGAACCTGGAAAACCAATCCCTGCCAATTACCTCTGAACATGCAAGTAGAAATTAGCGTAATGGGTTCATCAGGGGCAGCGATAACGGAAGCTTTGCCCCCTTGGTCAAAGGATAACAGTTCAATACCGCCACCAGCTGTTTTTGAGAAGGCCTTTTCAGGTGGAAAGGTATCGTACAAAAATGCCAGTGTTTTTAAGTTGTTATCCTCCGTAAATTCTAACTTAGTTGTTGCAGATTCATCATGGCCATACTCTATTCCGTCATCATTAGGTTTCGAAAATGGATCAACCGCAGTAGCCTTGAATGTCCAGGCATCCGGGGTATTACCTTTTTTTGCCGTGCAGGTAATTGTTTTGGTGGCATCAAGATTGGCTGGATTCCCGGGGTTTGCTGCGGCACCAATCGCAAGCGGCCCTGCAGGCCCGCAATTGACCACATCAACCGTTCCGCCGTTTGGTGTGTGTGCCACGCTGTGGGTAAATTTACCGGCGACATTTCTTAGGTTAATCACATCACAGGCTACTTGAATCGAAGCAGCCCCCTTAAATGAATAGGGCCCTCCACATTTAACAACCAGCATGGGCACTTCTTTGCCATCAACAATCGGCATACTGATGACATGATCCTCGATCTCACCTTTACTAAACTGACCGGAACCATCCCAGCCCTGAGGTACCTGCTCTTTAGTTAGTGCAATTCGCATCCATGCATGCGTGGGTACAAACAAACCATCGGTAAAGGCAAATGGCGGTGATGTCACTGGCTTGAGTACACCCGCGGTTACACTCACTGGTTGGTTACGCACAACCCACTCGGATTCTCCACCTGCGCCAGTTGCTCCACCCCATTTGCCATCCATATTGAGATCAATCAGTGAATTAAAGAAGTAATTGCCGTCCTCAGTTCCGATCACATTGACAGTCATCGTCGTGGGCGGAGGTATGGCAGTCAAGGTTGTGAAAAGACTGACAATACCGTCATCCAGGTCTGCGTTTATCACATTGGCATCGCTTTCTTCGGTAATTCCAGGACCCAGCGATGCCTCGCTGATATCCAGTATATGCGCACCACCTGAAGCAAATAGACTTGGAAATTCTCCCTCCTGGGCAAACCCTGCTGGATAACCTGTGGCACCGCCATCAGGCGCATCCCCATAATCTGCAATGGGCGGGTCATTGACAAAGATATTTTTACTGCTGCTACTGCCACAGCTACTTAAAAATAAACTAAGCGCAATGACATTGACGCTGTAAAGGATTGGAAAGGTACTACGAATATGCTTCGTTTTCATGTTAGTCTCCTCGCAACTATATTTAAAAGACCATTCAGTAAGATCTTCTAAATTGACACTAAGCCAATATGTTTATGCGCTTCAAATTAATTAGTTATTATTGGAAACATTTTGTTTTGATGAAGCCTGCATTGGCTTGCGTGATGAAATAGAAGTAACGACTCGCAACAGTACGTCAAACTGAAATGGCGCAGGTATATAGCCATCAGACTCGAGATAAGTAAATTGGGTGTACTTGTTTGGGTAACGGTACATTTTAATCACTTTTATGGCGCTATACACTTAAAAGCGTAGTACAGATATTTATTTATCCCACTAGTAAAATTTAATCATTTCTATTACTTAAATGGATTAGAGAATGCCAAAGACACACCAGTGCTTTTTAAATAATTAATTTGCATTCCATATTTTCAGCTAGTCAAACCCTTTTAAAATCAGCATTAACATGATTAAAAAGACATATCATAAACACCTCAAAAAGTACTGACATAAAAATGAAGGGTGGATGGGACATGAGATTCTTTCGTACCCAATACTTCACAATGACGATTTATTTACTGTTTATAAAGATGCGGTGCCAGACGGCGATTATATTGCCAACCGTGCCTGCCGGGCTTTTCCCCCAGACTGGGTGGATAATAAACCGCTTTTACACGTATCTTTGAATTTGGGGATAAGAGTGCATAGGTTTTTAATACATTCTTTACATATTGCTTGGTTTCTTTAAAAGGTGGAATTCCTTTATATTTATCTACCCTGCCTTCACCCGCATTATAGGCTGCAACCGCTTTTTTCAGATCTCCCTTGTAACGACTCATTAAAAAACGCAAGTACTTCACACCACCGCGAATATTATGCTGGGGAGAATAACTATTTTTTACACCAAAACGTTTAGCGGTATCTGGCATCAATTGCATCAAGCCACGCGCTCCTGCTCTGGATAAGGCTTTTACCTTAAAACAGGACTCTGCTGCAATTACCGCCTTAACCAGATTACTATCAATGTTGTACTTGCGTGAATATTTAAGAATAGGTTTAACATGAGGCTGCGCTTTTTGGTTAATCTGAGAAGCGCTCCACTGCATGCAATTACTCGAAAATTGTTGTTTTTTGGTTTTAGCAGAAGTCGCGTGAATCAGATTAGGCTTACTCAAATCCAGCATTGCGAGGGTAATATTTTTATCAATAGCACTGGTTTTTACAGGGGCAGCAACAGCCACGAAGCTTTGCGTAAAAAACAAAGCAACCACTAGTAAAATACTTGTAAATATCTTTAGCATTAAAATACACTATTAATTAATCATAGAAACACTCTAGTAATTATAGAGTAAAATTTAATAAAAAAGTTCTAATCCCAAAAACCAATTAGTTTTGATGTATTAGTCATAAAGTTAAAAAACACTTTCACAGCCTTTCTGGCACCCCCCCTAGTTTTTAGTATCAGGACTGCTAGCTATGAAAATGAATACCCAAAACTAAAGCCATCCGGGTTATGAATTTGCGCATGGAAGGATACGATCACGCGGTCCTCTTCGCCATTATAGGGGAAAGGCATATGTTTGATATGCGGTGGGAATACCACCAGTTTCCCACTTTCGGGGTAAGAGTCAAAATGGGTATCCTGAAGGTACATATTACCAAACTCACCATGACCACCTGCTGATATATCAAGATGCGGGCCATAGAAACGCGTCACGCCATTTGGGATTTCACCGGGTTTATGACTCTTTTTTGATGTATCACAATCTCCGGCTTGTACATAATAGACACCGGACCAGGCACAGTTACCGTGCACATGTGTTTCATGAAAGCAGTGGTCATTTGACATCTGGAACCATAATCCGGTTATTTCAATATCAATACTTTTAGGTTCCCCCCAATAAGGTGCATTAACCTCACTGGCAACTTCAAAAACACCATCCATGATAAATTTCACCAACTTTTTTACGCATTCTTGCTCTCCGTATAAAGCGTAAATATTGTCCTTGCTGGCATACATCGAAGATTTTTTTGATTCATTTTCACTACGATGTTTGTAAAAAAGTTCGAGTAATTCCTTATTTACTTTCTGATATTGGCCAAATTTTTTAACTAGAAAAGGAGTCGGCCAAAGAAGATGTAAATTAGGGTTCTTTTTTTGCGTGGTGCGTTTTGCCATTGCGGATTACCGTCATTATGATTTTAATCTGTAGGGTAGCAACTTACCTAACAATTAACAAATACACAGCTATTTTCATACTCTCGTACTGAGCGTACTTGGTTTACCCTGAGCTCGTCGAAGGGAAGCATGGCACCCCCCCTAGTTTTTAACATCAGCGCCTGTAGAGTATTAATTGCCAGATCATTTTCAAATACATACGACGAATTAATCTAGTTGCTCTATACTAAGAGGCTGTAAAAGTATTCGTGGAACTGATAAAAATGGTTAAAATCCCCCAGATTCCACCCAAAAAATCAGCCAATAGCCAGCTATTACCTTCATTTTTGGGTGAAATCTGGAAAATTTTTCCTCATTTTTCTTTCGCCCCAGAATACCTTCACAACCTCTCGACTAATACCCCAATTTCAATAAAAGGAGAAACAATGAAAAAACTCATTACAGCGGGCGTTGCAGCGCTAGTGTTATGCGCCAGTACAGTGGCAATCGCAAAGACCAAAGTTGGCATGATTACGACTTTATCCGGTGGTGGTTCTAGTCTGGGTAAAGATGTTCGAGATGGTTTTCAGCTAGCATTAAAAATGTCTGATAATAAAGATATTGAATTATTAGTTGAAGACGATGGGCGCAAACCTGCCAAAGCAGTGCAGATTGCGGATAAGTTTATTGAAAAAGAAAAAGTTGATATTTTAACCGGCATTATTTTCTCCAACCTTGCGATGGCGGTTATTCCTCCTGCTGTTAATAAAGGTGTTTTCTATATCAGCCCAAATGCTGGCCCTTCAAAGTTAGCGGGTAAAGGCTGCCATAAAAACGCATTTAATGTTGCTTGGCAAAATGATAATTTGCACGAGGCGATGGGCAGTTACGCCAATGATGCAGGTCATAAGAAAACCTTTATCCTAGCACCAAATTATCCGGCGGGAAAAGATGCTCTGACAGGTTACAAACGCTTTTATAAAGGCGATATTGCCGGTGAGATCTACACAAAACTCGGACAAAAAGACTATGCAGTAGAGATAGCTAAAATCAAAGCATCTGGTGCTGATTCTGTGTTCTTCTTTTTACCAGGTGGTATGGGTATTGCTTTTATGAAGCAGTATTCACAGTCAGGTTCTAAAATTCCAGTTATGGGTCCTGCTTTCTCATTCGACCAAGGCATTCTTAAAGCTGTGGGTGAAGCTGCATTAGGCGTTAAAAACTCTTCACAATGGAATAAAGATCTGGATAACCCTGCTAACAAAACTTTTGTTGCCGCTTTCCAGAAAGAATATAGCCGACTGCCTTCACTTTATGCCAGTCAAGGCTATGATGCTGCTAATCTAATTTTATCAGCCCTTAAAAAATCTCCTGCCAGTGATAAAGATGCTTTTCGTAAAGCACTTAAAGCAGCTGATTTTGCATCACCACGTGGTAACTTCAAGTTCGGCAATAACAACTTCCCTATTCAGGATATTTACGTTCGTGAAGTCGTTAAAGAAGGCGATGTTCTCACCAATAAGATACTTAAGAAAGCATTTGAAAATCATCAGGATGCTTACGCTAAAGATTGCCAACTCTAGTAAATTTCCACGAAAGCACGAGTATAAGACCGAAGTAATAGAAATGATTTTGTAAAAATCCTTTTAACTTTCGTGTCTTTTCGTGCTTTTCGTGGTAATTTTTTTAATAATTAATAATGTCCACCCTTCTGCTTCTTGAACAACTCCTGAATGGCTTACAGCTAGGTGTCACCCTATTCCTCATGGCTGCAGGTTTAACCCTTGTTTTTGGCGTAATGGGTTTAATCAATCTCGCACACGGCTCACTTTATATGGTGGGTGCTTTTTGTTGTGCCTGGGTGACAAATGCCACGGGTTCATTTTTACTAGGTTTGCTGGCAGGTTTTACAGGTGCAGCTATCGCAGGTGCCTTAATAGAAATTATTGTTATTCGCAAATTGTATGCAAGAGGCCATCTTGATCAGGTTTTAGCAACGTTCGCTTTAATTTTAATTTTCTCAGAAGGCACTAGCTGGATTTTTGGTTCCAGCCCTTTGTATCTTAATGTGCCAAGCTGGTTATCAGGCTCTATTCCACTGGGCGAGAATGGCAGTTATCCTGCCTATAGACTGCTGATTATTGCTATTGGCTTAGTGATTGCTTACGGACTTTACCTGCTCATCACAAAAACTCGCCTCGGCATGCGTATTCGCGCAGGTGAATCTGATCGCGAAATGATTGCTGCACTCGGCGTTGATATTCGCACTATTTACACCTTTGTATTTGCCCTCGGTGCCGCACTCGCAGGACTTGCTGGATCATTAGTTGGCGCACTTCGCTCGGTTGAAGTCGGCATGGGTGAACCTGTTTTAATTTTGGCGCTGGTAGTTATTGTCATCGGTGGAATCGGTTCGGTAAAAGGTGCCTTAATTGCGGCTATTCTGGTTGGTTTTGTAGATACGCTGGGACGAGTTTTCCTACCTAATTTGCTAGGTTTATTTATTCAGGACAGCTCTAGCCTTGCCACCCTCAGCGCATCGCTGGCATCAGTGCTGGTTTATATTTTAATGGCGTTGATCTTGGCTATCCGTCCTCAAGGATTATTCCCGGTCAATGCATAAAGAAACACTCCCAAAAGCATCCAGAAAACGAGAGATTATTGTTAATACTTTGATTCTTGTTACGCTGCTGATTGCCGCAGTCGGGCTATATGTAATGGGCGAAAGCTATTATGTAAACCTGCTCAGCCGCATTGTTATTTTTGCGATTGCAGGTGTGGGTTTAAATCTGGCGCTAGGCTATGGCGGAATGGTAAGCCTTGGACATGCTGCTTTTTTTGGGCTAGGCGCTTATATTTCCGGAATTGCAGCATTTCATTTTGCTGAAAACAGTGAATTTATTGCTGGTGTCGCTGGCAGCAATCAAATGATCCCGATCTGGATTACTTCAATCGTC
>Ga0209633_10001385_pt1 | contig 25005 bp, 22 predicted proteins | sample Cruoilmetagenom1_FD_187290 | JGI IMG/M metagenome (GOLD analysis project Ga0209633, IMG submission 187290) | Oil polluted marine microbial communities from Coal Oil Point, Santa Barbara, California, USA - Sample 1 (SPAdes) (version 2) | ecosystem: Environmental > Aquatic > Marine > Oil seeps ...
TGATTGAGTCAGATTATTGATGGAAACCATCCTTGGTTTCCACCCCTTCGGGGTCGCTAACGCGGCCCAAATTGGCTCCCGGCCAATTTGTCGATCATTTGAGGCGAATAGTGGGCCTATTTAACAAGAATGATCGGGAAATCTGGCCAATCAGGCTTGGCCGCAGTAGATCAGTCTGTTCTCGGACAGCCTCCTAGGCCGCGAACAAGCCATAATGAGAATTGCTGTATCGCCACAGCCGGGGATTTGCTTCACCTGATATTCAAGACTGCAGAGATGGCTTGCGCTTCATCTTTTTGTTCGTCATTGCCTTCCACAAGGACTTCTTTCAGAATACCATGCGCTGACTCAGCATCCTCCATTTCGACATACGCTTTTGCCACATCCAGCTTGGTTTCGATCTCATCCATATCAATCAAGCTGGCGTAGGCCTCTTCGGGATGATCATCATCCGACATCGTTTCGCGCGGAGAAATATCACTCAGCTCCAAGCTCAATGAATCGCTCGCAATATCAATCCGATTGCCGTCCTCTGTCTCATCCTGATCGGCCGTTTCCACCGGCAAAACATTGAACGCCTCATCAATTTCAATTTCTTCGCTTTCCGCAAGCTCCAGTTCAACGTCCTCGTCTGACCATTCGTTGTCAAGAAGTCCATCTTCCAAATCGGCTGCATTCTGTTGTGAATGGTGAGGCGATGCTTCAAATTCCAACGGCTCATCAAGATTCAGATCGCCTTCGTCGGCAATGGCCGTTGTTTCTGTACCCCTCCTTTCAAAATCCGCTGACCCTTGCTCGGCAGCAAATGACTCCAATCCTACGTCACTGCCTGAAGACTGCTTGTCGAAATCGATTCCATTCAGTTCATAAACAGCATTATCATCACCGATAGACTCTTCCACTTCATGATCGCCTGCAGCCTCATCGCTCGATAATTGAACGGTTGTTGATTCCTCCGGCCGGAACAAGGGGCTATCCGAACAAAGCTCGCGCCCCATTTCAAAAACTTTTTCCCAAAACTCGGCCGTGGTGACGCTGTTATCCGCACGCAACTCAGAGGCATAGCCCTCGAATGCTTCTTTGTTCTCGGCCGCATAAAATATTTCGAACAGCTTCAGCTTGTATTCGCTGCTGGACAGGTCCGCTTCAATCGCTTGGCGAATGAGAGTTTCGGCCTGCTCGTACCGTCCGTATGCCAAATAAACGTCGGCTTCGGCAATCGCATCGACGTCTTGATGTTCCGACTCCAGTGTATCAAAATCGCTGAGGGCGAACTCGCTCAGGAATGATCCGCCAACCGGAACCGTTGATGTATTGTCACTTAAGACAGGAAGAACCCATTCTTCGTTTTGCGAGCTTCGTTCGGCATTCGTCGGAACCGCCAGGATGCTTTCCGCCTTATCGGCTGCTGCCCGCTTTCTGCGGGAAATCAACCACCCCAACACAGCGAGGAAAACAATGCCGCCGCCTGCAGCGAGATAGAGCGGATCCGACAAAATTTCGGAAAACCAATCATCCTGCTTAACCGGCGATTGAGGCTGCTTTTTCTGGACAACGATTGCCTTGACCGCAGGCTGTTCGGCGGGCTCCTCCACTTTCGCCGCCGGCTGCGGCGATGAAATTGCATTGTCCTTTTGTGCCGGTGTCACCGGTACAGGGCCGCTATCCGGAACGCTCGCTCGTTCAGTCGCTGGCGCCAGCTTTGGCTGCTGTTGTGCGGTCTGCAGCGCAGCAAGCTGCTCATCCTTCAAAGTTAAAAGACTTTGCATACTTGCGATCTGCTTTTCCAGCTCTCCCAATCGAGCGCGCAGATCACCGTTTTCCTGGGTGAGGGTCTCAGCCATTTCGAATGCGCGCTCTGCTTTTGTTGCGGCAGCCGTACCCGGGGCTCCCCCCGACACAGCACCTCCAACATCGCTTTTCGATGGCGCTGCCAACTTGAGCAGACTTGTTGATTCCGACTTCGCCGTTTTCACTGCCGGCTTTAGAGCATTTTTCTCAGCTGTTTTTTCAATCCTCTTCTCGGCCTTTTTTTCAACGTTTGCAACGCCGGTTTCCGCGTCGTGGTTGCCGAGCCAGAGCGCGTGCTGACGCTTCATTTCTTCTCGTGCCTCATGGCGAGAAGTACGCACGATCGCATCCCGCGGCGGAATTTCCAGTTTCGCCCCGGCTTTCAACGCGTTCACGTTATCTTTGTAAAAGGCACCGGGATTCGCTTCGTATAACGCGACGATCATCTGCTCCATTGAGATGGCCGGGTCGTGGTTGACGCGTTTCGCAATGCTCGACAAGGTATCGTTCCTTACTATCGGCCCGTAGGTTCCGGATCGAATTCCGGCCTTGGACTTCGCTTTTCCTGAGGTCGAACGGTTGGCCCTCGCCTTCGTCGGCCGGCTGCGGTTTACAGAACGAGAAGCCTCATCCGATGCTGCGGCCCGATGGCTGTAATCGACTTGATGGGTAGGAAGCACGGATGCCGTAGGCTGTTCAAAGCTTGACGGCGGATCGAGTAAAACCGTAAACTCCTTCAAAGCTCGGCCGCTCGGCGAACGCACTTCAACCAGAAAGTTCAAATAGGGTTCTTGAACTGCATCAGTCGACGTCACCTTGATGACCATTCGTCCGTTTGGTCGTACCACCGGTTTAAAGTGCAGATTGGAAAGAAAATAGTGCCGCTCGATTCCGGCGCGGGCAAACGCACCGGAAGAGGCCAAACCGACTTTTATTTCGGACACGTCCTTAGCCGAGGTGAGCAATGGAATTTCGGCCTCGAATCCCTGATTCAAAGCAGAATGCAGCTTGATGTCACCAATCCCCAAGGCACTCGCACCGACCGGCGCAAGCAGGCTTATGATCGATAGAGTCCTGGAAATTTCGCGCACGTTTGCTCTCCTTCACCGATTAGTTTATTGCTTGGCGTGAATAAATTACATATGCCAATTTTCTCCTATTAAGATTAGCCTAGATGTGATTTTTTGCCAGAATTTCCGCGATTTGTATGCTGTTCAAGGCAGCGCCTTTGCGCACATTATCGGCGACCACCCAAAGGTCCAGCCCTCTGAGATGCGAAATATCCTCTCTGATTCTGCCGACGAAAACAGCGTCGTTCCCGGCTGATTCAGTCACTGCGGTGGGGAACCCCCCTGCCTCGCGGGTATCGACAACGGTGATGCCGGGGGCTTTGCCCAGCAACGTGTGTGCCTGGCTGGACGTAATTTTCTCTTTCGTTTCGATATGAATCGCCTCCGAGTGCCCATAAAACACCGGGATGCGCACTGCCGTCGGGTTCACCTGAATGGCATCGTCCTGCAGAATCTTCCGTGTCTCCCAGACCATCTTCATCTCTTCCTTGGTATAGCCATTATCGAGAAAAACATCGATCTGCGGCAAGGCGTTGAAGGCGATCTGCTTTGGATAAACGGTCACCTCGATCGGTTTGCCATTCAGCAGCTGCGCGGTCTGCTTGATCAGCTCTTCCATCGCCTCCTTGCCCGTTCCGGATACCGCCTGATACGTGCACACATTAATTCGTTCTATCCCCACAGCGTCATAGATCGGTTTCAATGCAACAACCATCTGTATGGTGGAACAGTTGGGGTTGGCAATAATGCCATGCTTTCGATACAGAGCGATCGCCTCCGGGTTCACCTCCGGCACGACCAGAGGAATTTCGTCGTCATAACGAAACTGAGAGGTGTTGTCGACCACGATACAGCCGGAATCCGCTGCTTTCGGAGCATATTCTTTCGACACCGAGGCCCCGGCTGAAAACAGGCCGATGTCGGCCTTTGAAAAATCGAAATCGGCGAGATCCTCCACAACAAGATAACGGTTCCCGAAAGCAACCCTTTTCCCGATCGACCGGCTGCTTGCCACGGCATACACATCGCCGACCGGAAACGCTCTTTCCGCCAGAATCGACAACATGGTCTCACCCACCGCGCCTGTCGCACCCACGACGGCGATGTTATACGTTTTACTCATAATTTTCAGATGCTCCTACCCGATATCGTGACACAGTTAAAATCCGCAACAACCTGAACCATCAACTGTAGGCTCTGCGCAACGCGGCGACCACAGCGTCCCCCATCGGCACGGTACCCACTTTCTTCATGCCATGAGAATAGATATCCGGCGTTCGAATACCGGCATCCAGCGCGTCGGCGACCGCCTGTTCGATATGCTCAGCTGCATCACTTTCATCCAGGCTATAGCGCAGCAGCATCGCCAGCGATAGTATCGTCGCCAAGGGGTTGGCGCAGCCTCGACCCGTGATATCAGGCGCGGAGCCGTGAATCGGTTCATACATCCCCTTGCCGTTTCCATCCAGGGAAGCCGACGGCAGCATACCGATCGAACCGGTCAGCATCGATGCACAATCCGACAAGATATCTCCGAACATATTGGTTGTCACGATGACATCGAACTGCTTGGGGGCGCGCACCAGCTGCATCGCGGCATTGTCGACATACATGTGACTCAATTCGACATCAGGGTACTGTTCGGCAACCTCGATCATGACCTCCCGCCACAGTTCAGTCGCTTCCAGAACGTTGGCTTTATCCACCGAACAGACGCGACGATCACGCTTGCGGGCAATCCGAAGCGCCGAATGGCCGATCCGACGGATCTCCGACTCCCGATAGACCAGCGTGTTGAACCCTTCCCGCTCTCCATCGCTCAGCTCCCGGATTCCACGAGGCGTGCCGAAGTAAATGCCGCTGGTCAATTCCCGCATGATCATGATATCCAGACCGGAGACGACATCCGCTTTCAACGTCGAGGCATCGACCAGCTGGGGGTGGAGAATGGCGGGCCGCAAATTGGAAAACAGCCCAAGTTCGGAGCGCAGACCAAGCAGCCCGCGTTCCGGTCGAACCGCATGATCCAGCGATTCCCATTTCGGCCCGCCGACGGCACCCAGCAGCACGGCATCCGCCTCTTTCCCCAGCGCCAACGTCGCCTCGGGCAGTGGAGAGCCGCTGGCATCGTAGGCGGCACCGCCAACCAGGCCATGCTCGATTCGCACATCCAAGCCGGTCTCCGCGGCGACACAATCGAGCACTTTCAACGCTTCGGTCACGATCTCAGGGCCTATGCCGTCGCCAGCCAGGACAGCGATCTTTTTTGTCATCTATCTACCTCAAAATGGATCGACGCCACGACCGAGCCGCGGCGAAGAAAACCGTAGTTGATGCGTGCTGCGGGAATTCGGCCATAACCGGGGGTACAACCATTCGTTTTGGATCTCGGTGACGGCTCATCCGTCGAACAGCCAGGGCGCCGCTTGTGCCCGCCTCTTTTCGTAGGCACGGATGTCGTCCGCATGCTGCAAGGTTAAATCAATCTCATCCAAGCCGTTCAACAATCGATGCTTGCGTGATGCATCGATTGCAAAGTCGACAACGTCACCGGACGGCGTCGTAATGGTTTGGGCATCGAGATCGACCGTCAATCGATACCCGTCGCTGGCTTCCTCGAACAGACGATCGACGACCGCAGAATCCAGAACGATCGGCAACAGGCCGTTCTTGAAACAGTTATTGTAAAAAATATCCGCAAAGCTCGGCCCGATCAACACACGGAAACCATAATCGACCAGCGCCCAGGGCGCATGCTCCCTGGAAGAGCCGCAGCCGAAATTCTCGCGCGTCAACAGAATTCGAGCATCACGGTAACAGGGCTGATTCAGGACCAAGTCTGGGTTCAGCGGCCGGGTGGAACAGTCCATGCCCGGCTCGCCCCGGTCAAGATAGCGCCATTCATCGAACAGATAAGGGCCAAAACCCGTGCGCCGAATCGATTTCAAAAACTGCTTGGGAATGATCGCATCGGTATCGACATTGGCCCGGTCCAAAGGCGCCACGACCGAGCTGGTCTTTTTGAACGCTTCCATAAAGACAATCCTTATTATCGGCAACCGCCGGCATCCGCCTGCATCGAGCGCACGTCGACGAAACGCCCGGCAATGGCGGCCGCGGCTGCCATCGCCGGACTGACGAGATGGGTCCGACTGCCATACCCCTGGCGCCCTTCGAAATTTCGATTCGAGGTGGACGCGCAGCGCTCTCCTTCTTCCAGACGATCGGCATTCATCGCCAGACACATCGAACAACCGGGCTCGCGCCACTCAAATCCGGCAGCGATAAAGATCTTGTCCAATCCTTCCCGCTCCGCCTGACGCTTCACCAGGCCCGATCCCGGCACCACCAAAGCCAGCTTGACCGCATCGGCAATGCTTTTGCCTCGAACCACCTGCGCCGCGGCGCGGAGATCCTCGATTCTGGAGTTGGTGCAGGAGCCGATGAATACCTTATCCACAGCAATGTCGGTGATCGCCGTGCCGGGCCGAAGGCCCATATACCGCAACGCCCGCTCCATCCCGGCCTTTTTGATCGGGTCCGGCTCATCGGCGGGATCGGGAACGACCTGATCCACCGCCGCTGTCATTTCGGGCGACGTGCCCCAGGTGACCTGCGGCTTGATCGTCGCCGCATCCAGAGTGACCACTTTGTCAAAGTGCGCATCGTCATCGCTGCGCAGCTGCTTCCATGCCGCCACCGCCTGTTCCCACCGTTCGCCCTCAGGCGCAAACGGCCGCCCTTCGGTGTAATCGATCGTCACATCATCGACACCGATCAAGCCGGCGCGGGCACCGGCCTCGATCGCCATGTTGCAGATGGTCATCCGACCCTCCATCGACTGCGCTGTAATGGCGGTGCCGGCAAACTCGATTGCATATCCGGAACCGCCTGCGGTTCCGATCGAACCGATGATCGCCAGAACGATGTCCTTTGCGGTGACCCCGGCATCGACTTCGCCATCGACCCGGATCAGCATGTTGTGCGATTTTTTCTGCACCAGGCATTGAGTTGCCAATACATGCTCCACTTCCGACGTACCGATTCCAAAAGCCAGTGCACCGAACGCACCGTGGGTCGAGGTGTGGGAGTCGCCGCAGACCACCGTCATCCCCGGCAGCGTCGCCCCCTGTTCCGGCCCGATGACATGAACGATCCCCTGCCGCGGATCGGACATATCGAATTCTGTAATGCCGAATTCAGCGCAGTTGATATCCAACGTTTCGACCTGCAGGCGGGAAATCGGATCGGCAATCCCGCTCTTGCGGTCGGTTTCGGTTGTCGGCACGTTATGATCGGCAACCGCAAGATTTGCCGACCGCCGCCAGGGCTGTCTGCGGGCAAGGCGCAAACCCTCGAATGCTTGCGGCGACGTCACCTCGTGGACCAAATGACGATCGATATAGAGCAGCGCGGAGCCGTCCGCGAGATAACAGACAAGATGATCATCCCAGAGCTTGTCGTACAATGTTTTCGGAACCATCAATCCACTCACCAGACAATGGAATCAATCGAACAGGGCAAAAATCTTCGCTTTGATTTCATCGATGCCGCCGACACCCGGGATCGATACAAAACGAACAGCCCCCTTCTGTGCCGCCCGCTCGTAATAATCAACGAGCGGTTTGGTCTGCCGATGATAAATCTCCAGTCGTTTGCGCACGGTCTCTTCGCGGTCGTCATCGCGTTGGATCAACGGTTCACCGGTGACATCATCCTTGCCGACGACCTTGGGCGGATTGAACTCGATGTGATAGACTCTCCCCGCCCCCGGATGAATCCGCCGCCCGCTCAACCGTCGGATGATCTCTTCATCGTCGACTGCAATCTCGATCACATAATCGAGATCTACGTTCATATCGGCCAATCCTTCGGCCTGTGCAATCGTCCGGGGAAAACCGTCGAACAGGAAGCCATTTTGACAATCCGGTTCGGCGATTCGCTCCTTGATCAGCCCAAGAATAATATCATCAGGCACCAAACCGCCCGCCTCCATCTGCTTTTTCGCTTCAAACCCTAAAGGCGTCCCGGCCCTGACTGCGGCACGCAGCATATCCCCCGTCGAAATCTGAGGAATACCGAAATGCTCGGCAATGAATCGTGCTTGCGTTCCTTTACCCGAACCGGGACTTCCCAATAAAATAATGCGCAAGGGATCTTCTCCTTATGTTGTGGTTTAAACCGGCGGAATGGCTTTTGCTTTTTCTAAAGTGTCAAGAGCAATCCTGACACGGATACTGTTCGAGGTGCCGCGTTAGCTAACTGTCTCTCAGCAGGCTCGGCAATGCAGCGCGCAGATAGCCGACCATGGACCAAAGCGTCAAAAATGCAGCAATATAAAGTAGAATGAAGCCGACCGTCCTTGCCGGAACAGTCCATAGCCCACCGGCAAGCAAGAGGAAAATCAATGCGAACATCTGCGCCATGGTTTTCGCCTTGCCGATCCACGATACCTTTACCCTGCTGCGTTCACCCACTTCCGCCATCCATTCCCTGAGAGAGGCGATGGTAATTTCCCGCCCGATAATGACAGCAGCGGGTATCGCGAGAAAAGGGGTCGGGTCGGATTGAACCAGCAGGACCAGCACCACAGCAATCATTAACTTATCCGCGACCGGATCAAGAAAAGCGCCGAATGCTGTTGCCTGCTCCATTTTTCTTGCCAGATAACCATCCAGCCAATCGGTCAACGCAGCCAAAGAGAAAATAATGGCGCACGCTGTTTTGGCGCCGTGCCAAGGCAGATAAAATACGATGATAATGATCGGAATAAGAACGATCCGCAGCAAGGTCAGACAAGTCGGTAGGTTGAAGGGCATGGTTACTCCACCTGTTCATGAAATGTGTCATAGATCCGTTGCGCCAGGTCCCGGCTGATGCCATTGACACCGCACAGCGCGTCGACACCGGCTTTGGAGACTTCACGCAGGCCGCCAAACTGTTTGATCAGGCTCTGCCGGCGTCTCGGTCCGAGTCCTGCGATGGACTCCAGGACGGATTGCCTGTTTGCGCGGCGCCGCCGTTGACGATGCCCCGTAATCGCAAAGCGATGGGCTTCATCCCGTATCTGCTGAACCAATAACAGAGCCGGCGCATTCGACGTGACGGGGATGGCCTGTCCATCACCTGCACGGAACAGCGTCTCCATGCCGGGTTTTCGGTCCGGTCCCTTGGCCACACCGACAATCATCACATCGTTGACGTCCATCGACTTCAATGCCTTGTCGACAACACTGACCTGGCCTTTGCCTCCGTCGACAAAGAGAACGTCCGGCTTGACCTGCGCCTCTTTCTGCAACCGCTTGAATCGTCTGGATACCGCCTGCGCGAGCGCGGCATAATCATCGCCTGCGGTAATGCCTTCGATATTAAATCGCCGGTAAGCGGACTTGACCGGCCCTTCCTGATCGAATATAACGCACGAGGCCACAGTTTTATCGCCTTGCGTGTGACTGATATCAAAACACTCCAGCCGCTTTGGCAGCTCGCAGCAGCCCAGTTCCTCCTGCAGACTCAAGAACCGATTGAATAAGCTCTGCCTGTTCGAAAGCCTGGTTTTCAGGGCATCATCGGCATTCATCTGCGCCAGCTTGAGCCACCTCGACCGTTCTCCACGCAGCCTAGTCGATATCAGAACCGGGTGATTGGCGCGATCCGCAAGCGCTGCCTCCATCATTTTTACATCGGCCAATTCATGGCTGAGCAGAATTTCGTTCGGCATCGGCTTATCGAGATAATACTGCGGCACAAATGCTTCCAGCACATGGCCCGGGTCCCGATCCTCGGGCATTTTTGGAAAAAACGCCTTGCCGCCCAACTGCTGGCCTTTGCGAATCGACACAACCTGTACGCAGGCCACACCTCCATTCGATGCGCAGGCAATAATATCGACATCTCCCCGTTCACCATGAACGAACTGTTTCTCCAGAACGGTTCTGAGCGATGCAATCCGGTCCCGGTAGCGGGCGGCCGTTTCAAAATGAAGCTTGCCCGCTGCGGCTTCCATGCGCTCGATCAATTCATCGATCAAAAGACTCCCCTTCCCCTCCAGAAACATCATCGTATGATCGACATCCTGTCGATACTCGGCAGCGTCCACCAGATTGACACACGGCGCCGTACAGCGATCGATCTGGTATTGCAGACAGGGCCTGGAGCGATTCTTGAAATAAGAATCCTCACACTGTCGTACCGGAAATATCTTCTGCAGCGTTTTCAAACTTTCGCGCACCGCCCCGGCGCTGGGATAAGGCCCGAAATAGCGTCCTTGCTGCTTTCTCGCGCCGCGGTGAAAGGTCACGCGCGGAAAAGGCTGATGTGTCGTGACAAAGATATAAGGATAGCTTTTATCGTCACGCAGACAAATATTGTAGCGAGGTTTATAACGCTTGATGAGCTGACTTTCCAGCAGCAGCGCTTCACCTTCCGTGTGTGTTACAGTCACTTCGACGAAGCGAATATGATCACGCATCGCCTGCTGTTTCGGGGTTGTCCCCTTTGCCCGGAAATGACTCGAAACCCGCTTTTTCAGGTTTTTCGCCTTGCCGATATAGATCACCCGGCCAGCCGCATCGGACATTTTATAGACGCCGGGCCGCTCAGTCAGCGTTTTCAGCAGCGCGCCAATATCGAAATCCGCTTGATCGAACTGATTCTCCGTTAATTCTTGCGTCGGTTGAATCATCACGTTATCGGCTTATTAAAAAAAGGGCGATTAAGCCCTTTTTACCACTCTCCGCAATAGAAAGTCTCTACGCGTCCTGCTCCACAGCCTTCATGCTCAATCGGACTCGGCCCTGCCGGTCGATTTCGAGCACTTTGACCTTGACCACATCGCCTTCGGACAGCTTGTCGCTGACCTTATCGACATGCTCGTTGGAAATCTGAGAGATATGAACCAAACCGTCCTTGCCCGGCAAAATGGTGACAAACGCACCGAAGTCCATCAGGCGAGCCACCCGCCCTTCGTAGACTTTGTCCACTTCCACTTCGGCGGTAATCTCTTCGATCTGTTTTTTGGCATCCAAGCCCGCCTGTTTATCAACCGAAGCGACTTTGATGAGCCCATCGTCGGTAATGTCGATACTGGCCCCGGTCTGTTCCGTGATGGCTCGAATGGTCGCGCCGCCTTTTCCGATCACGTCACGGATTTTGCTCGGATCAATATTGAAGGAGATGATGCGCGGTGCATAGTCGGACATATCACTGCGGGAGGCAGGCAGCACTGCATTCATCTTCGACAAAATATGCATGCGCCCCTCAAGCGCCTGGTGCAGAGCATTTTCCATAATCTCAGCCGTAATGCCCTCGATCTTGATATCCATCTGTAAAGCCGTGATCCCCTGGTTGGTTCCGGCCACCTTGAAATCCATATCGCCCAGATGGTCTTCATCGCCCATAATATCGGACAACACGGCAAACCGTTCTCCTTCCTTGATCAATCCCATCGCGATCCCTGCGACCGGCGCTTTGATCGGAATACCGGCATCCATCAGAGCAAGACTGGTGCCGCACACCGACGCCATCGAACTCGAGCCATTGGATTCGGTAATTTCCGAAACTACTCGAATCACATAGGGAAATTCGTCATAGGAAGGCAACACCGCCTGAACCCCGCGCTTGGCCAGACGGCCATGGCCGATCTCACGCCGTTTCGGCGAGCCGACGAACCCTGTTTCGCCGACACAATACGGTGGGAAATTATAGTGCAGCATAAAGGCCCGCTTATATTCGCCGGCAAGTGCATCGATGATTTGGGCGTCCCTGTCGGTCCCCAGAGTTGCGACAACGATGGCCTGAGTTTCACCACGCGTAAACAGCACGGATCCATGAGTCCGCGGCAACACGCCCGGGCGAATCGTGATCTGCCGAACGGTAGACAAATCGCGTCCGTCGATGCGCTTTTTCTCTGACAGGATGGCGTCGCGCACGATCTCTTTTTCCAGTTTCTCCAAAACAGCCCGAACAGCGGTCTCCTCGTATTGTTCGTCGGCCGTCAACTCCTGGACAGTATCGTTTCGAATCGCTTTGAGCGCTTCCTGGCGAGCCAGTTTCTCAGGAACACGATAAGCTTCGGTGATCGATTCCCTCGACCTTGAAACGACTGCCTGCATCAGTGATGCATCCGTTTCCGGCGCCGCCCACTGGAGTGCTTCCACACCGACCTCATCCGTCAGTTCACGGATGGCATCGATGGCGGTCCGCGTCTGTTCGTGTCCGAACAGCACCGCGCCGAGCATTGTCTCCTCCGGCAACTCTTTTGCCTCCGATTCCACCATAAGCACAGCTTTGTCGGTACCGGCCACGACCAGATCCAATTGAGAATCCGCGAGCTGCGATCGCGTCGGGTTGAGCAGATATTCCCCATCGATATAACCGACTCTGGCCGCACCGATCGGGCCGTTGAAAGGAAGACCGGAAACCGCGAGCGCCGCCGAAGCGCCGATCAGGGATGGGATGTCGGGTTCGATCTCCGGGTTGATGGACATCACTGTTGCGATGATCTGAACTTCATTGTTATATCCGTCAGGAAAAAGCGGGCGAATCGGTCGGTCGATCAGGCGCGCAGTCAATGTTTCCTGCTCACTGGGGCGGCCTTCACGCTTGAAAAAACCGCCGGGGATCTTACCTGCCGCATAAGTCCTTTCCTGATAATTGACAGTCAACGGAAAAAAATCGCGGGCGGTTTCGTCTTTGACGCTTACGACCGTCACCAAAACGACGGTTCCGGCCATATCGACCATCACGGCCCCATCCGCCTGACGGGCGATTTCGCCTGTTTCGATTGTGACGAGGTGCTCGCCGTATTGAAATGCTTTCCTGATCGGATTCACAATTTGTTCCTTAATCAACACAACATAAACTAAACAAAACGCGTTACTTGCGCAGCCCCAACCGTTCGATCAACGAGCGATAGCGATTCACGTCTTCCTTCTTCAGATAACTGAGCATCCTGCGACGCTGGTTGACCATCTTCAAAAGCCCGCGGCGCGAATGGTGATCTTTCTTGTGATCGGCGAAGTGCGGCGTAAGATGAGAAATTCGGGCCGTCAACAGAGCAATTTGGACTTCCGGCGACCCGGTGTCCGAAGGCGACAGCTGGTACTCCTGAACAACGGCTCGTTTTTGTTCTACACTGAATGGCATCTGGTTTTCTACTCCACTAAAAAATACAAAATCTGCCTATTTTAACTATCACGAGGTTTCAGAACAACCACAATTCCGCCTGATGTCCTAAAACAGACGCCGGGGCGCCACTTTTCCATCGCTGAGGATTTCACCCACCCCGACAAACGAATCGTCTTCAGCATACAACCTGACCCACCCATGGGCCGGCGCATTGGGCGGCAAGACAGGCTGTCCTTTCCGCAGATAATAGGTCAATTCCTCCGAAAGCTTTATTGTAGGCCAAAATGCAACCGCTTCGTCAAGAGCCAGTAAAAAAGCGAGGCGTTCAGCATCGCCGGCCGCGTCTCTCAATCGGTCGATCGTCAACGCTGCTGTAATATCGAAATCACCGACCTGGGTACGCCGAAGATTTTCGGCAAACGCGCCGCATCCGATCGCTTTTCCCAGATCTTCCGCCAACGTGCGAATATAGGTTCCTTTCGAGCAGCGGACGTCCAATTCCAGTGTATGATCGGTCATTGCGAGCAAACTCAGCTCGTAGACCGTGACCTTGCGGGCTTCCCGTTTCACTTCGATGCCCTGCCTGGCCAGGTCATACAGTCGCACACCGTTGTGCTTGAGTGCAGAAAACATCGGCGGCACCTGTTCGATCTCTCCTCGGAAACGCGCAAGCACTGCCTCGATATCCGATTGGCTCAATGCCGGCACCGCCTTCTCGGAAATGATCTCGCCTTCGGCATCGCCGGTGCTGGTGCATTGCCCCAGCCGTACCGTAACCCGATAACGTTTATCCGTATTCAACAAAAACGCCGACAGTCTTGTCGCCATCCCCAGACAAATAGGCAGCAAGCCGCTGGCCAGTGGGTCCAGGCTGCCGGTATGGCCGGCCTTTCGGGCCTGAAACAGTTGCTTGACTTCCTGCAGGGCTTGGTTCGATGTCACGCCCGGCCGCTTATCCAGCAAAAACAGACCGTTCACGTTCCGGCCGCGACGTTTATTCCGACCCATTGTCATCCTGACTCAAATCATCAAGAATACGATCCATCCTCATGCCGCGCTCGATGGAATCGTCATAAACAAAACGCAATTCCGGAATAGCCCGCATCCTCAGCTGCTTGGAGAGTTCCCGTCGTAGAAACGTCGCGGCATGGGTGAGAACATCGAGATTCCTTTGCCGCTCGGATTCTTCCGCATTCAATACACTGATATAAATCTTGGCAACCGAAAGATCCCGGGTGACATCAACATCATTGACCGTAACGAAGCCCAACCTGGGATCCTTGATCGAATGCTGAATCAACTCGGCCAGCACGCGCCTCATTTGCGACGACACTCGATCGGCGCGGGTGAATTCTCTGGGCATGGTCAGTGGTCAGTGGTCAGTGGTCAGTGGTCAGTGGTCAGTGGTCAGTGGTCAGTGGTCAGTGGTCAGTGGTCAGTGGTCAGTGGTCAGTGGTCAGAAAACAGTATGACAAGAGAACGGAATGCCAGTACGAAACTCTTCGGAGCGGTGCCATCATCCGCAATTGAGTGTGCCTGTTGCCGGCCATTCCGCGCGCTGTGGTTTTACAGGGTCCGTTTGACCTCGACCCTTTCGAACACCTCGATCTGATCACCGACCTTCACGTCATTATAATTTTTCACTGCAATGCCGCACTCCATACCGGCTTTGACCTCGGCAACATCGTCTTTGAACCGGCGCAGGGATTCCAGCTGACCTTCATAGACCACCACGTTGTCACGCAATACCCGGATCGGAAGATTCCTTGCGACAGTGCCCTCGGTGACCATACAACCGGCAACAGCGCCGAATTTGGGTGAGCGGAACACGTTGCGGACCTCCGCAATACCCACGATCTGCTCTTTGATTTCGGGCGCCAGCATCCCGCTGATCGACTGCTTGACTTCATCGATGACATCATAGATCACACTGTAATAGTGCAAATCGATGCCTTTTTCTTCGATCAGCTTCCGCGCACTTGCATCGGCGCGCACGTTGAAGCCGATGATGATGGCGTTGGATGCCAGCGCCAGGTTCGCGTCGCCCTCATTGATGCCGCCGACACCGCCTGAAATCACCTTGACGCGAACCTCCTCGGTCGACAGCCCGGTCAGGGATTCGCGAAGCGCCTCCAGACTTCCCTGCACATCCGCCTTGATGATAAGGCTCAGCTCGGTCACTTTACCCTCTTCCATCCGGGAGAACACTTCTTCCAGCTTCGCCGCCTGTTGAGCCGCCATTTTGCTCGATCGTTGTTTTTCTTCGCGATGCAACGCCAATTCCCGCGCCTGCCGCTCACTCGGAATGACCAGGAAATCCTCCCCGGCGGCTGGTGTTCCGGACAGGCCCAGTACTTCAACGGGGATCGATGGGCCGGCCTCTTTTACCGACTTGCCATTTTCATTAAACAGAGCACGCACACGGCCATATTCTTCTCCGCACAGAATGATATCGCCTTTCTTCAAAAGGCCGCTTTGGACCAGCACGGTCGCCACCGGACCGCGCCCTCGATCCAACTTGGATTCAATCACCGCCCCTGAAGCAGCACTTTTCGCGGGTGCACGAAGCTCGAGTATCTCTGCCTGCAGCAGCAGCGCCTCCAATAGTGCATCGACACCTTCACCCGTTTTCGCCGAGAGATTCACGAACAGAGTATCCCCCCCCCACTCTTCAGGCACAACCTCCAGCGCAACCAGTTCCTGTTTGACACGTTCCGGTTCCGCATCCGGCTTGTCGATTTTGTTTACGGCAACGATAATCGGCACGCCGGCTGCCCGTGAGTGCTCGATGGCCTCTTTTGTCTGCGGCATGACACCATCATCCGCGGCGACAACAACAATGACAATATCAGTCACCTGTGCACCACGAGCCCTCATCGCAGTGAACGCCGCATGCCCCGGCGTATCCAGAAAAGTAATCGATCCGTGGTCCGTTTTCACCTGATAGGCGCCGATATGCTGGGTAATGCCACCGGCTTCGCCCGCCGCAACCCGCGTCTTTCTGATGAAGTCCAGAAGTGATGTCTTGCCATGATCGACATGCCCCATAATCGTGACGATCGGAGCACGGGGTTTCATCTCTTCCTCTTCCGTTTCAATGCCGGCCAGTATTCCCGCTTCAAAATCCTCTTCGCTCTGAAGGTTGGCTTTATGCCCCATCTCCTCAACCAGGAGCACCGCTGTCTCTTGATCGAGCGTCTGATTGATGTTCGCCATGATTCCAAGCTTCATCAAGACCTTGATCACTTCCGCCACTTTGACGGACATTTTCTGCGCCAGATCGGAGACGGTAATACTTTCCGGAACGGTCACTTCACGGACGACAGGCGCGGTCGGCCTTTCGAAAACATGTTTTCTCTCAAATTCGACCGGTTTGGTCCCCTTGATTCTCTTCCTTTTGCGCTTCTTTCCCTCCGGCACATGCAACTGTTCTCTAACCGGTTCCTTCGCAGCCTTCGGCGCCACCTCTTCAGCTTTTTCTTTGGGCCGCTCTGGTTCACGCCGCTTTACTTTCAAATCGGCTGGCGTCCGCGCTTCCGGCTCAACCCTGGGTGCAGCATCCTTTCCTTCCCGGCGCTTGATCCCTTCAGCTTTCCTGGATTCTTCTTCCTGACGCTTTCTCTCCTCCTCCTGAGCCTTTTTGGCCGCTTCTTCCGTCCGTTTTTTCTTGAGCTCCTCTTCCTTCTGTCTGCGCTCGGCCTCTTGGGCCTCGATCAGCTTCTGTTGTTCCTCCAACGCTTGTTTGGCCGCCTCCATTTCGAGCTGCTGTTCGCTGGGTGTCGCAACCTCACTCCTTTTGACATAAGTTCGGCGCTTACGCACCTCCACACTGACCGACTTGGTGGTCTGTCCCGGCGACCTGGCTTGTTTGAGTTCGCTCAGGCTTCTGCGTTTCAGGGTCACTTTTTTGGGTACCGAAAGCACGTTATTTTCCCTGCCATGAGCCTTGCGCAGATAGCCGAGCAATTTCAGTTTTTCCTCATCGTTCAAAACATCGTCGGCATCACCGACTCGCAAGCCTGCGCCATCAAGCTGAACCAATAACCGATCCAACGAGACACCGATATCCGCCGCCAATTGCCGTACTGTCACTTCACTCATCTCGTGCTCCCGAATCTATTCACTCACCTGATCGGCCGCAAACCACGGCGCTCGAGCCGTCATAATCAGCTGTGCAGCACGCTGCTCATCCAAATCTTCAATTTCCCGCAGTTCGTCGACTGAAAGTTCGGCCAAATCTTCTCTGGTCGTCACGCCACGGGCAGTCAACGCATAGGCCAGTACTCTATCCATGCCTTCCAATGCCAGCAAATCACCCGCAGGCTTGGCTGCATCGAGCTGCTCTTCCCTTGCAATCGCCTTGACCAGGAGTGCATCTTTGGCACGATTGCGCAACGCCTCCACAATTTCTTCATCAAACGCATCGATATCCAGCATCTCCTTGATGGGGACATAAACCAACTCTTCGATGGTAGTGAACCCTTCCTGCACCAGGATGGCCGCAATGTCTTCATCGACGTCCAATTGTTCCATGAAGGATTGCATGACATCCCACTTTTCGACTTCACCCTTTTCTCCAGCCTGTTCTTCATCCATGACATTCAAGGTCCATCCGGTCAACTCGCTCGCCAGGCGGACATTCTGACCGCCCCGACCGATCGCCTGAGACAGGTTTTCACTGCTTACCGCGATATCCATGGAGTGATTGTCTTCATCAACGACGATGGAAACGATATCAGCCGGTGACATTGCATTGATCACAAACTGGGCATCATTCTCGTTCCAGAGAATAATATCCACCCGCTCCCCCGCCAGCTCGTTGGAAACCGCTTGCACACGCGATCCCCGCATTCCGACGCAGGCACCGACAGGATCCAGGCGCGGGTCATGACTGCGAACTGCAATCTTTGCCCGTGACCCCGGATCGCGCGCCGCCGCGACAATTTCGATGAGTCCTTCACTCACTTCCGGCACTTCCAGCTTAAACAGAGCGACCAGCAGCTCCGGCGCCGTGCGACTGACAAACAGCTGCGGCCCACGCGATTCGGAGCGCACCTCTTTAAGATATCCACGAATCCTGTCGCCAGCCCTGACCGGTTCACGGGGAATCGTCTCCTCGCGGGGAATATAAGCTTCCACATTTCCGCCCAGATCGAGATAAGCGTTGCCGCGCTCGATTTTCTTGGCGATACCGGTCACCAGATCGCCAACCCGATCCGCATACGCTTTGACGACTTTGACACGTTCAGCCTCACGAACCTTCTGCACAATAACCTGTTTCGCAATCTGTGCGGCAATCCGGCCAAACTCAATCGACGCCATGGGCTCTTCGATATAATCATCAGGCTGACAATCAGGCTTCTTCTTTCGAGCCTCCTCCAGCAGAATCTGGGTTTCCGGAAATTCCACGCCGCTTTCGAACTCGTCGCTCGCCTCAACGACTTCCCATCGCCGGAACGTTTCGTAATCGCCGGTCGTTCGATCAATCGAAACACGAACATCGATTTTATTATCATAACGCTTGACCGTCGCCGTTTCGAGCGCCGCTTCGATCGCTTCATAAATGACTGACTTCTCGATCTCCCTTTCATTGGAAACCACATCCACGACTAGCAAAATCTCTTTATTGGGCATCATGTCCTCCCTTGATCGTTCTTTTCATAGTCGGGCACGAGGCGAGCCGTCCTGATTTTCTCAAACGGTATTTTCACGATCTGTTCTTCCTCTTGCAAAAGGACATCCTGGCCGCTCAGGCCCAATAACACACTTTTAAACTTTTTTCGGCCATCGAGTGGCTGCATGAGTTCGACACGGATGGCGTGACCTTTGAACCGGTCGAAATGCTCCGGCTTCATCAGCGGCCGGTCCAGTCCGGGTGATGACACCTCGAGCTGATAATTTCCTCGGATGGGGTTTTCTACGTCTAACGCTCCGCTTAACTGGTGACTGACCTTCGAACAATCCGCCAGCACTACGCCGTCTTCGCTGTCGATATAAACGCGAAGCACCGCCTGCGTAGGATGCGCAATATACTCGATGCCCACACATTCGTAGCCGAGCCCGACGACAATCGGCTCGATCAAATCATTCAACTCTCCGGATACCTGTCTCATTGGCCTGTCACAGGATTACACACATAAAAAATGGGCCTACGGCCCATTTTGTTCCATTACCCGCTCTACAACCAATCCACCCAAACGAAAAGACCCCGTTCGGGGTCTCACACAACGTTGGTAGCGGGGGCAGGATTTGAACCTACGACCTTCGGGTTATGAGCCCGACGAGCTACCAGACTGCTCCACCCCGCGATTAATCGTAATCTTATGCGAACATCACTCGAAATTCAATCCGCTTGAGGACTTTCCTGCCTCATAACTAAAACGCTCATTATATAGCAGATTCAAATAAGAAGACACACTTTTCTGAAGAAAGTTCCGTTCAAGGCACCCCGAATCCGATGCGCATCAGCAGCAATACCAAGGCGGCCAAGACACCTGCCAAGACATCATCCATCATAATGCCCAGTCCCCCACGCACCCGTTCGTCAACGATGCGTATGGGCCAGGGTTTGACGATATCGAATAACCGGAACAAAGAAAACCCAATCAGAATCGCCTGCCACGACAAAGGGACTGCGACCATAGTAATCAGAAAGCCGACGATTTCGTCCAACACGATGCCTTGATGGTCGTGGACACCCAGTCTGTCCGAAGCTTTCTGACAAATCCAGATTCCACCGAGCGTCAAAGCAATCAGCGATACGACATAAAAAGCCGGACCTGCAGCCGCCAACAGCAGGTAAATCGGAATGCCGACCAATGTGCCAAAGGTCCCCGGCGCTTTTTTCGCCAGCCCGGCACCAAAGCCAAACGCCACAAAAAGCACCGGATCACGAAAAATGTTCATAGCCTTGCAACGAAAATTGAATTCGGTTTGAGTCTTTCAACACCCGAAGACCATCGGATCGGTCGATCACGCCGACACAGGCGCATGGATAGCGCAAATCCGCCATCCGCCGTTCCATCGCCGCAGCCTCAGACGCCGGGATGGTAAAACAGAGCTCGTAATCATCTCCACCCCGCAAAGGCAGCTCCCAGTCGCGGCTTTCACCGATATAATGCCGAACAGCATCCGAAAGCGGCAATTTGTCCCAATCGATGATCGCACCGACACCGCTTGCCTGTAGTATATGGCCAAGATCGCCGGCCAGTCCATCGGATAAATCGATGCACGCTGTCGCCACCCCTCTCAGCCTCAAGCCAGCGTCAACGCGCGGTTCCGGGCGGTGCAGACGATTCAGGACCGCCGCATCGCTGCAATCGACTTCATTCTGTTCGATCTTCACACCCAAACCCGCATCGCCGAGATAGCCGGTGACATAAATCAGGTCGGCCGGCCGCGCCGTCGAGCGCAGAAGGGCCTCACCTTTTGGCACGGTACCCATCGCCTGTACCGTAATCGTCAAGGGGCCTTGCGTCGTATCGCCACCAATCAGCTCGACCGACCACACCTGCGCCAGATCGAAAAAACCTCGAGCAAACCGGCGCAGCCAGGAAGCGTCCGACTGCGGCATGGTCAACGCCAAGGTCGCGCAGACCGGCTCGGCACCCATCGAAGCCAGATCGCTGAGATTGACCGCGAGCGCTTTATATCCCACGGCTTCAGAATCGGCACCGGAAAAAAAATGCACACCTTCAACCATGGTATCGGTGGTCACCGCCAGTTCAACCGAGTCATCGAACCCGAGCAGAGCACAATCGTCGCCGATGCCCAGCCGAATGAATGGATTTCCACCGTTTTTCCGGACAAAAAACCGCTCGATCAGATCAAATTCCGATAGTGCCATGCAGAATTCAGGGATCAGAAGTCAGTATTCTGCCTTCTTTTCGTAGTGTCGATCGGCCGAAGCGGACTGATCCTGCGAAGCTGTCTCGATGGCACGTTGCCGATGCGCAACCTTGTCGAGGATGCCGTTGATGAACTTGTGGCTTTTGGATCCGCCGAATCGTTTAGCAAGATTGACCCCCTCATTGAGAACCACTTTGAAAGGCACATCGGGACGATTCAACAGCTCATAGACGCCGATCCATAAAATGGAGCGCTCGACCGGGTCGATCGCTTCCACCGGGCGGTCGACGAATCGAGCCAGTTCGTCATTGATCTTATTCAGCTGCTGCGGCACCCCGTGCAGCAATTCAGTGAAACAGGCAACATCGGTTTTGCTCAAATCGTATTCGCTTCGGAATTGCTGCTCGATTTCATTGAGACTCTGACCGGCCATCTGCCATTGATACAGAGCCTGGAGAGCATAGCGCCGTGCATTGGTCCGCTCCCGGCTCATCGACTTTCCAATTCGCGCAGCACATTGACCGTTTCGATCGCCGACAGCGCCGCTTCCGCCCCTTTATTTCCGGCCTTCGTTCCCGCCCGCTCGATGGCCTGTTCCAGGGAGTCCACGGTCAATATGCCAAAGCTCACCGGCACGTCGTGCTGCAGCGAAACTTGAGAAATCCCTTTCACACATTCACCGGCGACATATTCAAAATGGGGCGTCGCGCCCCGAACAACGGCCCCAACCGCGATAATCGCGTCATACCGTTTGGCCGCTGCCACACGCTGAGTGACGATCGGCAGTTCGAAGGCGCCCGGCACCTTGACGACATGAATCTGATCTTTGCCGACACCGTGACGCTCCAGGGCGTCGATTGCACCGGCGATGAGCTGCTCGACAATAAAACTGTTGAAGCGCGACGCAATGATGCAAAAACGCGTGTCAGCATCAGCGACAACCAATCGACCTTCATACATTTTGATTTCAGACATAGTCACTCACGTACAATCCACATAATCGACGATTTCAAGACCATACCCGGAAAGCCCAAGATATTTCTTTTTGGGTCCGAGCAGGCGCATTTTATGTATGCCCAGATCGGCAAGAATCTGCGCCCCAGTCCCGGTCGAGCGCCAATCCACACGATTCTCCTCGATGCCCGGCAGCGTGACGCCGTTGTCTTCCATCTGATACCGGTGTATGCGCTCGACCAGCGATTTCGGGTCTTCCTCCTGGCGGATCACCACCAGCACTCCCCGCCCCTCTTCGGCGATCTTTTCCATTGCCCGGCGCAGCGGCAAACCGCAGTCGTTGCGCTTCGACGCGAACAGATCACACAGCAGGTTGCGCCCGTGCACTCGAACCAGAACGGGTTCATCACCACTCACACACCCCATCGTCAGCGCCAGATGCAGGCAATTATCGATCTGATCCTGATAGGCATGCAACCGGAACTCGCCGAATTCGGTCGGGAAATGGCAGTCGACGATTCGCTCCACGGTTTTTTCATTCTGGATGCGATACCGAATCAGATCGGTGATGGCGCCGATTTTGAGATCGTATTCGGCCGCGAAGCGTTCCAGGTCGGCGCGCCGCGCCATCGAGCCATCTTCGTTGAGAATTTCGACGATGACGGCCGCCGGCTCCAGGCGGGCCAGCCGCGCCAGGTCGCAGCCGGCTTCGGTATGGCCAGCGCGATTCAACACGCCGCCCGGCCGCGCCATCAGCGGAAAGATATGCCCCGGCTGCACCAGATCTTCCGGGCGCGCATCCGCCGCCACTGCGCATTGCACGGTCCGCGCCCTGTCGGCGGCGGAAATTCCGGTTGTAACCCCCTCCGCCGCTTCGATCGAAACGGTAAAATTGGTGGAATGCGGGGTCTTGCTGTCGTTTACCATCAAAGGCAGACGCAACTGCTGGCAGCGTTCACGAGTGAGCGTCAAACAAATCAAGCCTCGCCCGTAGCGCGCCATGAAATTGATGTCCTCGGCCTTGACATGGCTCGCCGCCATCACCAGATCGCCTTCATTTTCCCGGTCTTCATCATCCATGATGATGACCATTTTGCCTTGGTGGATACCGTCAATCACTTCTTCAATGCTGTTCATGGTGCGATACTCGATCGTCCTGGCTCGCTCACTCGCCGATAAAACCGCTCTGACGCAGCAAATCCTCTGACACGCCAGACCCTGAAACGGCAGCCCCCTCCCCTTGCATCAGCCGCTCCAGATAGCGGGCAAGGATGTCCACCTCGAGATTCACCTTATCACCGATCCGGGTCGTCCCCAACGTGGTTTCGGCCAGAGTGTGCGGAACGATGTTCACATCGAATGCCGCGCCGCTGACACGATTGACCGTCAGACTGATTCCATCCACACAGATCGACCCCTTCTCGGCAATGTATTTGGCCAGCGCATCCGGACCCCGAATTTGAAACCGCACGGAACGGGCATCTTCCTGCCTGACCAGCACGACGCCGACGCCGTCGACATGCCCGCTGACGATATGCCCGCCGAGCCGCGTTGTCGGCGTCAGCGCCAGTTCCAGATTGACCGGGGTGCCGACGCGGGACTCTTGCAAAGTTGTGCGCGACAGCGTTTCTCGGGACAGATCCGCCATGAAACAGCCGAAGCCCAATTCAACTGCAGTCAGACAGACGCCGTTCACGGCGATGCTGTCGCCCAACGCCACATCGCTCAACGAAAGCTTTCCCGTCTCGATCGAAAGCCGAACATCACCGCCTTTCGGTTCGACAGCGGCCACCCGGCCGATTGCTTGTATGATACCAGTAAACATAATCGTTGTAGGGTGCGCATTGCGCACTATTCCCTCACCTGTCAACCTGACAGCGAAGCCGCAGTTCAACACCCACCCTCCGTGCATCGAGCAGCCTGAGCTCGATGCGATCCGACAGTTTGGCCAGCCCAGGCAGATGAAACGCGCCCCGCCCTTGGTCGCCGAGCAGGGACGGCGCCATGTAGACAACCAGCTCATCGACCAGCCCGGCCTGCAGGAGCGCTCCGTTGAGCACCGCGCCGGCTTCGACCATAACGTCATTGACCTCCCGCCTCGCCAAATGATCCAGCAGCGACGGTAAATGGACGCGCCCGCATTCGTCGGCAGGCAATCGAACGACTTCGAAGCCAGCCTGTTCCAGCCGGCTCCGTTTTTGCCGATCGGTGCTGGCAGTCACGATCAGGCTGGTTCCGGGCAGACGCGTCATTCGGCTTTCCGGCGGCGTACGCAACATCGAATCAGCGATCACACGCAGCGGCTGCACGATATCGCCGGCCGCCTGGTCGAGGCGGGCGGTCAGGGATGGATCGTCGGCAATGACGCTGTCGATTCCGGTCAGAATAGCCGAACAGCCGGCCCGAAGGCGATGCACGTCCTGCCGGGCAGCCTCCGAAGTGATCCATTGACTCTTTCCCGATGCCATGGCGGTCCGCCCATCCAGACTCGTCGCCACCTTGCTGAACACGAACGGGAGGCCGCTGCGCATCCGTTTGCAAAAGCCTCGATTCAGCTTTTCCGCCTCCGATCGAAGCACCCCGCAAACCGTTTCGATGCCGGCTGTGGCCAGTGATTTCAACCCATTCCCCGCCACTTTCGGATTGGGATCGGCCATTGCGGCGACGACTCTGCAGACACCGGCCCGAATCAATGCGTCGCTGCATGGCGCGGTTCTGCCATAATGGCAGCACGGTTCCAGGGTCACGTAAGCGGTCGCGTCACGTGCATCCGCCCCGGCAATGCGAAGCGCCTCGATTTCGGCGTGCGCTTCCCCGGCCCGTTTGTGACAGCCCTCACCAACGATTACGCCCTCTTTCACCAGAACGCAGCCAACCTGCGGATTCGGCTTCGTGGTATAACGCCCATGCCGCGCCAGATGCAACGCACGAGCCATAAACCGCACATCAGTGCAACCAGACGCTTCCACCATTTCATCTCGCTCCACAGCAATCGACCAACCGAGATTGGCTATTCAGCCGACTCCTGTTCGAGCTGGTCGACGACATCCTTGAATTCGCTGACGTCCTGAAAGCTTCGATAGACCGATGCAAAGCGGACGTAGGCCACACGGTCCAAACGCTCAAGCTCCTCCATGACGAATTCGCCAAGCTGACGGGTCGTCACCTCGCGCTCGGCAAGGCCGAGCAACCGCTGCCGGATGCGATTGATGGC
>Ga0209633_10001386_pt1 | contig 24996 bp, 19 predicted proteins | sample Cruoilmetagenom1_FD_187290 | JGI IMG/M metagenome (GOLD analysis project Ga0209633, IMG submission 187290) | Oil polluted marine microbial communities from Coal Oil Point, Santa Barbara, California, USA - Sample 1 (SPAdes) (version 2) | ecosystem: Environmental > Aquatic > Marine > Oil seeps ...
TTCAAATAAGGACTTTTAAGCAACTTGAAAATTTAGAAATTATCTTAATTTGAATATAGTATTTATCCTAAAAATAGCTTACATCAAACTTGTGTACCGATTATAAATCTCTTGTGCAACGATTACCATTGTTATCTGCTTTTTTTATTTTCTATCCTATCCCTCATATTTATGATATTCAGTGATTGTTAAAAAATATCCGTCTAAATCTCTTATTGCAAATTCTTTCTTTCCTGAATTTTGATTCAAACTGGGTTCTTCTTCAATTTCAGCATTTAGACTTTTTGCATTCTCCCATTTTTCGTCTAAATTATCTACACGGAAATATAAAATAAGTCCGTTTCCTGCCATTTTCGGATTGCTTAATGTCGGATGATTATCTTCTCCCCATTTATGTAAGCAAAGAATGATTGTATCGTCTTGATCGGCTAAAATTTCAAATTCATCTCCACCGTGATTGCTTTTACAACCTAAAAGGTTTTGATACCAATTTGAACTCTTTTCTACATTTTGAACTCCAATTATAGGTTCTGTTCTTATCATTACGTCTAATATTTTATCATAGTTTATTTATCTCCCTGTTGTGGACACATTATATTTTAACCATTTTTTACGAATTTATTTATTATTTCAGCCAATTCTTTCGGCTTACTTATCATTGGTAAATGTCCACTTTCTAATTCGACAATATTTTGAGCATTGAGATTGTCAGCCATTTTATTCTGTATCATAATAGGAAATGCTTTGTCATTAGTGAGTTTCAGATATAATCTTCTATTTGGTAAAGAATTGTAGTTAATCTTAGTTGTGTATAGTAACTTTGATTCTGGTGTGAACCTGTTTACTATTTCAGAACCCTTGGCAGAAGAAAGGTCATTACAAAGTTCAGATTGTATTGATTTTTCTGGTGGTTTCGTTCCAAACAAATTCAATAATATCGGCAGTAATATTTTTTGTGGATATGGCAAACAAGAGGCGAAAGATTTTCCACTCTTTGGAATTGCAGAACTAATTGCTATCAATCCATCTACTTTATTTCCGAAAAAATCACATAACCTCAATCCCAAGCATCCACCAATAGAATGAGCGACAATTATGATTTTTTCTTTGTTCCATTCTTCAATTTGGTTAATTGCAGATTTTAGATAGTTGTCAAAGGTGATTTTTTGATTTGCCTTGTCACCCTTTTCTCTATTTGGAAAATCAATCGCTAAAGTTGGGTAATTAATTAGTGGTTCTAAATCTTTCCATATAAAACTCCCTAATCCAGCACCATTTATTAAAATAACTCCAATTTTATCTTTTTCTTTCATTTGATTTTGTTCTTATCATTTTAATATTCTTTGTTTTTCAAGTATGAAGATTTAATTATGTTTTCCAATATGCTTAAATCTATATCAGCCAATTTATTAATGTATAAACAAATATTTCCTGTTTTGTGTTTGCCCAATTTACTAAGCATTTGTTCTTGATTATCAAACCCATTTAAGACATACAATACAAGACTTGATTTTCTAGGTGAAAATGAAGACAATGGCAACTTAGTTTCCCTTCCGCTATCATATCTGTGAATATAATCCCCAAAGCCAATTATAGATGGGCCCCAAATTTTCGCTTCATATTTTGTTATTCTACTCATTATTTCCAATAAGGAATTTCCATCTTTTTTTCTCGTTTCATTTTCGATATTGTTGATGTATTCAAGAGCATTCTTATTAGATAATTTCATAGGTATTTTGTTTAAACTGCAATTGATTTCAGCCATTTTGCAATTAATTTTTCATCAAAATCGGTCTTGTTTTTTATTTTAATATGCTTTAGTGTGTTTCCGCTACCTTCCAAAACATTGTCTGGGTCATCAATTTTGTCAATGTTATAAAAACCGAGAGTGATATGTTTTTTTGAAAACCTTAAATAAGTAAAGTCCTTTGTTTTAGTAAAAACAGGAAATCCCCATTTTATTTCCTCCGTTACATCTGAAACGCTTTTGTGAATTAATTTTCGTAATATTTCAAGCGTTTCAATTTGTCCTTCTTGAGCGTTTTCAATATATTCCGTTACTTTTTTATTATAGTCCATAATTTAGTCGTTTTGTGATTTTATAATGAAACGTGCCGAAATATAACTTGCAAAAACCCATCCTATAATTAAATTCAAACTAACTCCTAAAGCATAATTTGCAGGAATTCCCCACCAATTCATCATTTGACCATAAATTGCTGTTGAAGCACATAGTCCAAAAATGGCAATTAATACAATCCTTGTTTTTAGTTCAAGTTTGATGGTTAAAAAAAGTATAATTGCTAATAAAAGTCCAACAATCAGTTGAGTGATAATTTCTTTTATGAAATAACCACTATAATCCTTTTGATAGGGTTGAGTAATAATCCAAGAAAATGTTTCGTCCGTTACGTACGTGCTAATTTTATCAAGAAATTGATTTTCAAATTTCTCTGTTGTAAGTTCATTGGCTTGTAATTTTATTAAATTTGGAACGCCTGCTTGTTCTTCCAACAATTCAGATTGAACATTGACATTTTGCGTTGTTGATATTCCCCAAGGTAACATTTGAGATAATCCGCCCCACATAAAAAGTAAGATTGTCGATACGATTGTTGAGATAATAATTTTCTTCATTTTTTACTGGTTTTTCGTTTGTTCGAATTGCAGATAACATTAGTATAACCACTATTGTGGTTATATCAGTTATGGCATTAAAGATAGTGTAATTTTTTAAAAAACTTCAAAAAACACCTGTATTTATTGGTTTAATGGAATAGACTTGTTGGTGAGCAACTACGCATTATCCGTTATTAACCGTTAAAAACGGATAATCAAAAACATAGTATTATAAGCTATAGAACGTTATTTTTTATTGAAATTTTGTAAAAAAACAAAAATGCCTTAACAACATAATGTAAAGGTATTTTATAGTTGAGACCATAATGTAGTTTACATCATGCTTGGTATTCCTCCTCCAACAAGAGTTTCTTCTTTACTATCAATCAAAGCACATTCTTAAATATATTAGGGAGAGCATTATATAGATTTAACCATAAAACAGGTGTTATTAGAACACTTCTTCTATAACAATATCTTTTCTAATAAAAACTAATATTTTTTTAAGCACTTTATAGCCCAACTGTTCTATAGTTGATCCGTAATTTTGAAGTTGCGTATGGTATTTTTTATCAGATTTTCCTGTTTTATAATCGATAATTACAGCTTCTTTTTGTTGATTAATTACTAGCCTGTCTGGAATGATAATTCCACCAGATTGTGTAAATATTTCACGTTCGTTATAAATAATAGTGTCTTGTTGATAATACTGTTCTAATTCAGGATGCTTAACAATTTGAAGGATTAAGTTTCTTGTCGCTACTTTTTCACTTGCTTTCAATACGCCTTTTGATACATATTTTTCAATAGCATCATCAACATCATTACGCGTTTTAATTTGAGCCATTAATTCGTGAATCAGGTTTCCGTAAGCAATAGACTCTCCAACTTCTGTATCCCATAATAATGATGAGTTTGCCACAATAGCAATATTATGTGACTGCCATGATGTACTTAATAATTGACTGTATTGAGGAGGGTTTTCTTCAAATATTGGCTTTTTTGAAATTCTCTTTGAATTGCCAAAGCTAAATTCATATTGGCTATCATTCCACAATTGTTGTTTTTGTAAATAATCAATTAAAAATTGTGAGGACGTTTTAGGATTCTCTTTTGCTTTTTTATGTTCAGAAATGATATACAATTGCTCAATAGCTCTAGTAAAAGTAACGTACAGCAGATTAAAATTATCTAGCTCTTTTTCACCACGATAAGATTGAAATAGTTTTTTACCGATATCACTTGAAGTTTCTAATTGTTTATTATAATTGATTAATAAGGTTTCAAAATTGTTAAAATCATCTGAATTTTCAATAGGATACCACCCTTTGGAGTCTCTATCTTTATAAATATCTAAATCGAAAGGAAAAATAACTATAGGAAATTCTAATCCTTTTGATTTGTGAATGGTCATAATTTGTACGGCATTATTCCCTTCAGGTACCACAATACTCAATTGGTCTTTTTTATCTTCCCAAAATTCTAAAAAAGCATTACTATCAGTCGATCTTTTTTGAGAGAATTGCAATACTTCATTCAAGAAAAATTGCAAATAAGCATCAGAAATTTCAGTAAAATTAAAGCTTCTCAGCACATATTCTACAGCTTCATATAATGGAAGTTTTGTTACTGTTTTATCATCAAAATCAACAGAATACACTTTAAGTTCATTAAAAAACACCTCAATTGGTTCGTTAATCAAGCCTTTTAAAAACGTGTGTTTATCAGTTGTAAGTTTTAAGTTGTCATATAAATAATAGAGTACATTTAATTTTGCCTCTTTGTTTTTATTATTTTGAAGATACTTCAACACATCAATCACAAATTTTACCTTTTCAGAATTCTGCAATAATAAAGTTTCTGAACTTATGATGTCTATACCCTGTTGCGTTAAAAAATTAGCTATAGCTATTCCTTGTTTTTTTGTTCTGGTCAAGACACAAATTTCATTCAAATGAAAATCTTCTTTTGACACATTTTTAATAATATCTAGTATTTTACCTGCATAAGCTAGCTCTTTTTCATCACTAGACAAACCTTTTTCCATAAAGGATAACTCTACATAACCTCCTTTTTTATCAGTAGGCTTTTGTCTGTTTTCTTCATTATAAATAGTCGTGTTTTCTGGCTGGCTAAAAAACTGTGAAATATGTTGAAAAAAACCATTATTAAAATCGATTACTTCAGTAAAACTTCTAAAATTGGTGTCTAATGATTTTAATTGTTTTTCTATATAAAACGGATTATGCTTTTTAGATTTTCCTTGTTGAGTTAAGGTCAAAAACTGATCAGGTTCACTGCCTCGCCAACGATAAATAGCTTGTTTGGTGTCACCAACCAATAATAAATCTGAATTTTCTTGAGAAAGAGCATTGTGAATTAAAGGGATTATGTTTTGCCATTGCAAAACAGATGTGTCTTGCATTTCATCAATAAAATAATGCTTAAATTTTTCTCCAATACGCTCGTAAATATATGGAGCTGGCTGCTCTTGCAAGTTCTTACTAATCATCTGATTGAACTCAGCATTCAATCGAATATTTTTATCTTCTTTAAGCTCGTCTAACTCTTTATTGATACGACTTAACACTGCCAAAGGAATTAAATTTGACAAGAATAATTTATGCAATGAATACTTCTGATATAATTTTTCTGATGAATGATATAAACCTGCTAACTTTTCACCAATACTGTCTATTGCATTTTTTGTTTCAATAGGTTTTGATTTTGCATAAAATTCTCTGTTTTCAACTTTATTTTTAAGCGTATTGACATCAAAAAACTTAGCCTTATCTAGATGATAGGCTATATTTTTAAAATGATTAGGCAGCATAGATCTGAAAAAATCATTGAAATTTAAGCCTAATTTTTCTATAATTTCTAATCCTTCAGCACCTATTTCAGCAAACTCTTTTTCAATTATTCTTTGCTGTTTAAAGAGTTTATTTTTTAAGTCAATAAAATTTTCAATCTCCTTTTCTTGCAATTGCTGTATCTGAATTGCATCATTTTCATTGAGTAGTAACTGTGCAATATCTTTCAGCTCTCTAGTAATGTCCCAAGATTTATCATCGTCAGTTTTTTGCAATGAAAAATCTATTAAAAGTTTAGTTAAAGCTTGGTCTTCTCCAATTTTTGAGATGAGTTGATCTACTGCTTCATTCAATAAGGATTTAGCATCCATTTCTACATCAAAATTGAGTGACAAGCCTAAATCGAAAGCAAAACTACGAATCAATCTATAGGTAAAACTATCAATGGTAGTTATGTTAAAAGCAGCATAATTCTGTAAAATAGCATGAACAATTTTTTTTGCTCTTTGATGGATACTGATAGCGTTTACAGAAATATTGTTTTCTATAAAATCTTCTTCAATAGCTTTAAAAAGATCTGTTTTATGGTTTAATATTTCTGTTTTTGCAAATTCGCGAAGGTTTTTTATTACCCGTTCTTTCATTTCAGCAGCAGCTTTATTGGTAAAGGTAACCGCTAGAATATGCCGAAAGTGTTTGGCATTAGAAGTTTGTAATAAAATCTTAAGATATTCTTTTACTAAGGTGAAGGTTTTACCACTTCCAGCTGAGGCATTGTAAACTTGAAATGTGGAAGGGTTTTGCATGGTGCTAAGGTAATGTATTAGACACTAAATTGCACAAAATAAAGTTTGAATAGAAACGAAGATAGGAATTTCAAAAATTCCAACTCAAAAACATCCAATTTCTCCTCCCTTTCGGGGAGACTAGGAGGGGATTCTACCCCAACCCCACATCCATACTCATCATAATAATAAAACCAATAATAAAGCCCATAGTGGCAATATCTGTATATTTATCTTGCTGGGTTTCTGGTATTACCTCTTCTACCACTACAAAGATCATTGCACCAGCAGCAAAAGCTAAAGCATAAGGTAAAATAGGTTGAAAAGAAAGTACTGCCCAAGCACCTAATACAGCCGCTATGGGTTCTACAACCGCAGAGAGCTGTCCGTACCAAAAACTTTTAAATCGGCTAACACCTTGTCGTCTTAAGGGCATGGCTACGGCAAAACCTTCAGGGAAATTTTGGAGTCCGATACCAATTGCCAAGGCAACTGCTCCACCTATGGTAGCACCGTCAAATCCTGCTGCAACACCACCAAAAAGAACACCTACAGCCAAACCTTCGGGAATATTATGTAAGGTAATTGCCAAAACCAATAAAGTAGTTTTATGCCATGGTGTTTTTACACCTTCTGCCTCTTTAAAATTGACATGCATATGTGGCAATATCTTATCTAATCCGAAAAGGAAAAGTGCCCCAAAGAAAAAACCTATAGCGGCAGGAATCACTTTTACAAAACCTTCGCCCTTACTCATTTCAATGGCAGGGTTTAGCAAACTCCAAAAACTGGCAGCCACCATTACGCCTCCTGTAAAACCTAACATACCGTCAAACAAAGCTCTGTTCATTTTCTTAAAAAAGAAAACCAATGAGGCTCCTAAGGCGGTTAATCCCCATGTAAATAATGTAGCATAAAATGCTGCTAAAATAGGATCTATACTTTCTAAATATGCAATTACTTGATCTAACATAGTATTTTCTTTAATTATTCTCCTTCCCTTTGGATTAACAAAATTAAAGCAATGCTTTAATTGTAGTTACCGAGCGTAGCTCTAGTTAGGGATGGGATTTCACTAATAAATTATCAGCCACTTCTTCGGTAATCATAAATTCTCTATCCTCTATTTGAATCTGTATAGATTTATCAAAAGGTTCGATAGCGATTACTTTTATCGTGTTGCCAATGGCAATTTGTTTTTTATCTAAATACCTTAAAAATTCATCAGATGAATCTTTTATGGTTAATAATATACTTTGCTCATTTTCTTTTAAGCTTGAAAGTTTTACTTTCTTCCGTTTGGCCATATTCCCATCCTTATCAGGAATTGGGTCTCCATGCGGATCAACCCTAGGGAATTCTAAAAAAGCATCTAAACTATCAATTAATTTTTCTGATTTGATATGTTCTAACTGCTCGGCAATATCATGTACTTCATCCCAAGAAAAATTGAGTTTATTTACTAAAAATGTTTCCCATAGTCTATGTTTCCGAATAACTGAAGCAGCTATCTTCTTCCCTTTTGCAGAGAGTAAGGCACCTTGGTATTTTTTATAAACTACGAGACGTTTATCAGCTAGTTTTTGCAACATATCAGTAACTGAAGATGCTTTGGTTTGCATTTTTTTTGCAACGGCATTGGTACTCGCTCCATTAGTTTGCAACTGCTCTATATGGTAGATGGTTTTTAGATAATTTTCTTCTGAAAAACTTAACATGTGCTTATTACTTATTTGTGTTGTACAAGGTCAGTTCGAGTGAATTTCTTGACATAGGAAATATCCCGAAACCTCGGGAGTCTCGAGAACTTGTTAATTTTTAATTGAAATGCTTCTCGATACATTTTTTACTCCTAAACTCGTAAAAAACACTCGAAGTGACAACCTTATAAAATTGATGTCACAAATGCACTACATATATTTCACCACAAAGATACATTTTTAATTCAAAGTAATAAAATTTTTAGGCTTGTCTAAAAATATATTTATATTTGCACAAAATGTAAATTTACAATGAAGAAGTTATTCATTACATATATATGCATCTTATCTGTTGGCTTTTCTTATGCTCAAACCCTAATTAAAGGGACTATTAGTGACGGAAAAAACACCTTGCCATTTGCATCAGTACGCATTAAGGGCACAGAAAAAGGTGCAGATACTAACAAAGATGGTTTCTACCAATTAGAAACAAATAAAAAGGGACAAATCACTTTAATTGCTTCGTTTATGGGGCATTTATCCGACAAGAAAACGATTAGTATCTCTGATTTAGACCAAGAAATAACGGTAGATTTTAAACTGACTGAACATGCAGAAATTCTAGATCAAGTTACGGTTACAGGGACAAGAACGGATAAAAGAAGAACAAATAATGCTGTGATTGTGAATGTAATTAACAGCACAATGTTAGATAATGTACAGGCATGTACTTTAGCTGAAGGCTTAAAATTTCAAACAGGTTTACGTGTTGAAACCGATTGCCAGACCTGTAACTATACGCAATTACGGATGAATGGTTTAGCAGGTGGCTATTCTCAAATTCTGATTAATGGTCGCCCAATTTTTAGTCCTTTAACTGGTTTGTATGGTTTGGAACAGATTCCTGCCAATATGATTGATAGAATTGAAGTGGTTCGTGGTGGTGGTTCTGCATTGTATGGTTCGAGTGCTATTGGTGGTACAGTAAATGTAATTACAAAAATTCCGAAACGGAGTAATTATGAAATTGGCTATACCTATCAAAATACGGATGGTATGAACGATCATATCATTACAGGTAATGCAAATGTAGTCAATGAAGAAGGCAATGCAGGAGCTTCTTTTTTTGTGAATAATAGAAACAGAGGTTTGTATGATGCCAATGGTGATAATTTTTCTGAATTACCTCAACTAAAGAACAATTCTTTCGGGACCAATGTTTTCTTTTTACCTACTGATGATCAAAAGGTTGAAATTAATTTTAGCAAGATGAACGAATACCGTTATGGAGGAGAAATGGTGAAAAAAGCACCTCATTTTGCACTACAATCTGAAGAAAGAACACATGATGTATATGTTGGGAATATTGATTATCAAATTAATTTTAATGACAATAACAGCTCTATAATTACCTATGTTGCCACTCAATATACAGGTAGAGATCATTATACTGGAATTTTCCCTGATGGAGGGGAAGAACTTCAAAACCATTTAAAAAATCCGCCTTATGGAACTTCAACAACAACTACTTTTCAAGGTGGTGTTCAGTTCAATCATAAATTTGAAGAATTTTTTATAGGAAATAATGTATTTACGCTTGGAGGAGAATTTGTACAAGATGATGTTATTGATGAAATTGAAGCCTATAATTATAAAATTGATCAGCTCACAAAAAATACGGGACTCTTTTTTCAAAGTGATTGGGAAATCACAGAAAAAGTGAATTTACTATCTGGTATCCGATTAGACAAGCATAATTTACTGGATAAAGTGGTTGGAAGTCCTAGAGTTTCTGTGTTGATAAAACCTTTTGAAAATGCTCAATTAAGAACTACTTTGGGTACAGGTTTTAGAGCTCCACAAGCTTTTGATACCGATTTACATATTGCTTTTTCTGGAGGAGGAATTTCTAGAATTGCACTATCAGATGCTTTAAAAGAAGAGCGTTCTAACAGTTATAATATTTCTTTTAATTTTGATAAACCTACCCAACATTATATCTATGGTTTTACCCTTGAAGGTTTTTATACGCATTTAAAAGATGCTTTTTATCTACATCCAATTGGAGAGGATAATTTTGGTGAACTTTTTGAAAAACGCAACGGAGACGGAGCAACAGTTAAAGGAATAACCTTAGAAGCTCGATTAAATTACGATCAAAAATTACAGTTTGAAACAGGGTTTACCTTACAATCAAGTTTGTATGATACAGCAGTTGAAAATTCTGATCAACTCTCTACAAAACGTGAATTTTTAAGAACACCTAATCAATATGGCTATGCTACATTAACTTTCAAACCCAATAAAAAATTTACTACCGCTTTAAACTTTGTATATACAGGTAAAATGGACTTAGTACATTTAGCAGGTGCACCAGAATTACCTACTGGTGATCTATATTTAAAATCTCCTTCTTTTACTGAATTAGGTATTAAATCTAGTTATACTTTTGATGTAAAAAAGCTAAAAACAGGCATTCAAATCTTTGGAGGTGTTAAAAATATTTTTGATGCCTACCAAACACATTTTGATACGGGTAAAAATAGAGATAGTAATTTTATTTATGGACCAAGTGCTCCTAGAACTATTTTTGTGGGACTTAAATTTGGAACGAATTTGATTTAAATAATTAATACGAATGCCTCAACCACCTGTACCTATCAAGGCATAAGCACCCTTGCTTAAAATTTTGTCTGTAGCTTTGATGTTATCAGATTTTATTTCTACAAAACCATTAGATTTTTTACCAATTTCAATTTCAATAGGTTTAAAATAATAAATTCCGTTTTTTTGTTCTTCTAATTTCAACACCATATTATGTTCGCCATCTTCACCTATAGCAGTTTCTGGTAAAGCCATAGCTTTACCACTAGTTGTTTGTATTTCTGCATCTACAAACATACCCATCACAAAATTGGTATGTCCATCTTCTTCTATATGTCCATGTACCTTTATGGTTCTGTCAGTCTCATTAACTGATGTACCAACCAAATGTACTTCTGCATTAAAAATTGAGTCTGAAGCTTCAGAAATTTTAAATAAAATCTGTTGCTCTTTTTTAATTTTTAAAATGTCTTTTTCAAAAACTGATAATTCTAAATGGATATGTTCAGTATTTACAATTTCTAAAATTTCATCGGCAGGAGATATATAGGTACCTGTACTCACATTAACTTTGGTAACAAATCCTGATATGGGAGCATAAATATGTATTTGAGAAGAGATGTTTCCTTTTTCTACAGCTGCAGGACTCATATGCATCATTACTAATTTTTTTCGGAGTCCGTTATAATGTGCCAAAGAGCTTTTATAGGTGCTTTGTGCTTTTAAAAAATTCTTTTGTGAAGTTATTTTTTCATTAAAAAGCGTTTCTTGCCTTTCGTATTCAGATTTTAAATAGCCCAATTGTTCGGCAACCTCTAAATATTGCTGTTGAATTTCAACAAACGCTGTATTTTCAAGTGTTACTAAGCGTTGACCTTTTTTAACTTTATCACCAATCAATAAAGGTGTTTTCTTAATATAACCACCCATAAATGTACTTACACTAGCTTTGTTTTGTGGGGGCACATCAATAAAACCACTGGTTTTTACAGTTTGATGAAATACTTGTTCGGTGAGTGTGCCTAATTCCATTTTTTCACTATCAAACTGAGTTTTAGTAACCGTTATAGTATTATCAGTAACTGGATTAGTTATTTCTGTTTGTTTTTCTGATTTCCCACAGGCCATCAAGGCTAATGAAAAAAATAATATATATATGTATTGCATTTTGATTTTCATTTTATAAGATTAAAAAATTAATAGCTAAGATGGTTTGATTGTATTTATTTAGATTTTCTAAATAGGTCAATTCAATGGCAGTTGCACTATCTATACTTTGTATGTATTGAAAAAAATCTATTTCGCCGTGTTTAAAACTACGTTCGGCAGTTTTGATAATTTCCTTTGATAAGGATTCACCTTGACTTGTATAATAATTGATCGCTTCTTCATATTGACTGAGCTGTACAAGAAGCATCTGATACTCAGCATTTAACTTAGTTTTGTAATCGTTTTGTTCTTGTACAAGAATATCTTGTGCAATTTTTGATGCTTTTATTTTTGATCTATGTCCACCAAATAATATCGGAATTTTAAGACCAAATTGATAGCCTATTAATTGCTTGTTTAAGGTATTATTTGTTCCTTGAAAATATTCTAAGCTCAAATCGGGCAACAAATTTTGTTTCTCTTGCTGATATTTTGCCTTATAAAAGGCTTTAGAGTTTTCAAAATATGCCAAACCAGCATTATTTTCAATAGAAATCGTTTCTAAATTTAGTTTTGGTAATGGCATATCAACTAAATTAATAGTATCAGCTTGCACGACTTTTTGCAAGGCAATCTCATTCATTTTCACCTCCTGTTGCGTTTGCCTATATTGTGTTTGCAATTGTTTTTTTTTGGCTTGAGCAGTAATCATTTCTAAATAATTGGTCTCTCCCAATTCAAATCTGCGTTCTGCTGCTTTCGCAAAATCTTGATAAAGACTATCTAAAAAAGAATAGGTTTTTGCTTTATTTTTGGCATAAATCAGATTATAATAGGCCAAAGAGACTTCTTTCTTCAATTTTTGTAATTGAATGGTATATCTAGACTGCTCAACAACATACTGTGATTTAGTTACTTTTTTATTTGCAAAGTAAACGGTTGGAAATTGAAAATTTTGTTGGATTCCAATTACTTTTAAAGGCAAACTATTTGTTCCTAAATTACTTTCATCATAATTATAATACAATGAAGTTTTATCAAAATTAAAAGCACTACCAATAAGGGTTTTTTGTTTATCCATTCTTAATGAGGATGCTTTTAAATGGGTATTATTTTCAATAGCCAAGGTAATGGTTTCTTCAATAGTTAAGGGATTTTGTTGTGCATGTATCCCTATTGAAAATAACAATAGCAAAACGGTTGCAATACTTTTTCCATTCATTTTTACGCTTTTCTTTTCTTCAAACCAAGCATATAAAACTGGTAATACTACCAATGTTAATAGTGTTGCACTAATTAAGCCTCCAATAACAACTGTAGCTAACGGTCGTTGGACTTCTGCACCAGCATTGGTAGAAATTGCCATGGGTAAGAAACCAAAAGCTGCAGCTAGGGCTGTTAATAATACTGGACGAAGACGTTCCATAGTCCCTTTTACTATTCTTTCATTCACATTCATCATACCTTGTTTTTTAAGTTCTTTAAAATGTTCTATCAATACAATTCCATTTAAGACTACAATTCCGAATAGTGCAATAAAACCTACTCCAGCGGAAATACTAAATGGCAAACCTCTTATCCATAAAAATAAGACACCGCCAACGGTAGCTAAGGGAATAGCAGAATACACAATCAACGCTTCTTTAACAGAACCAAAAGCAAAGTACAATAGTATAAAGATAAGTACCAATGCTATAGGTACAGCAACTTTTAAACGTGCTGTAGCATTTTGTAAATTCTCAAATTGTCCGCCATAAGTAATGGTGTATCCTGTTGGGAGTTTAATGTTTTTTTCAATGAGCGTTTGTACATCATCCACAACCGATTGCAAGTCTCTATTCCGAACATTTATCCCTATAACAATCCTACGTTTGGTATCGTCTCTTGAAATTTGTGCTGGTCCTTTGGTATAGGATATTTCAGCGAGTTCACTCAAAGGAATTTTTAGCCCAGATGGTGTATCAACAAATAAATTCTGAAGGTTTTCAATACTTTTACGATGTGATTTATCTAAACGAATGACCAAGTCAAAACGTTTTTCGCCTTCAAAAACATTCCCTACAGTTTTACCAGAAAAACCCATAGTAATAAGCTCGTTTAAATCGGCAATATTTAAACCAAATCGTGCAATTTTACTTCGGTTAAATTGTACAGTCATTTGTGGTAAACCTTCAATTTTTTCAATACTAATATCAGAAGCTCCTTCAACATTTTTAATCAATTCTTTTATTTCATCAGCTTTGGTACTTAGCACCTTTAAATCTTCACCAAAAATTTTAATGGCAACATCTGCTCTTACTCCCGTAATCAATTCATTAAAACGCATTTCAATGGGTTGCGTAAATTCTACTTCCATGCCTGGGATAACTTTTAAAACTTCCTTAAACTTATCTGCCAGTTCATCTTTACTATCAGCAGAAACCCACTCACTTTTAGGTTTTAGACGTATAATTACGTCGCTCTCTTCCATAGACATCGGATCGGTAGGTACTTCTGCAGCACCTATCCTACTTACTACCTGGTCTACTTCAGGGAAACTATCTAATAGAATTTGTTCAATTTTAGTTGTAATTTCGATTGTTTTTTTAAGCGATGTTCCTGTTTTTAATACAGGTTGAATTACAAAATCACCTTCGTCTAATGTAGGGACAAATTCCCCTCCCATGTTACTAAACAATAAAATTGCCCCTATCAATAAAGCCATTGAAAAGCTGATTACCATTTTTGTATGTGCCAAGGCCCAATGGATTATCGGATAGTAAAAATTGCTAATAGCTTTCATGATTCTGAAAGAAATATTCTTTTTACTTTGCTGTGTAGGTTTTAAGAACAATGATGAAATTACAGGGACATAAGTTAGACAGAGCAACATAGCACCAATAAGTGCAAAACTAAAAGTGAGTGCCATAGGTTTGAACATTTTACCTTCTACGCTGCTTAATGATAAAATAGGAATAAATACAATTAAAATAATGAATTGTCCAAATATTGCAGAATTCATCATTTTTGCGGCACTAGATTCTGTAATCGTATCTATTTCTACTTGTTTGTCAGCCTTAGAAAGTACTGTTATCTCTGTGCTTTTTGTTGAAATTTGATAAGCGATAAATTCAACTATAATCACAGCTCCATCGATGATGATACCAAAATCAATGGCTCCTAAACTCATTAAATTGGCATCAATTCCGAAAATATACATGAGTGAAATGGTAAACAATAAACTCAACGGAATTACAGAAGCGACTATCAACGCAGAACGTAAACCACCTAAAAGTAATATAACCACAAAAATTACAATTAATGATCCTAAAATTAAATTTTCAGCAACAGTAAATGTCGTTTTGTTAATGAGTTCACTTCGTTCTAAAAAACCATTAATATACACACCTTCGGGTAGGGTTTTTTGTATAGAAGCAACGCGTTCCTTTACAGCAGTAATTACCTCTATTGGATTTCCATCTTTAAGCATCATTACTTGCCCAAGTACTTTTTCACCTTCACCATTTCCAGTTATTGCACCAAAACGTGTTGCATTACCAAAACCAACGTTAGCAATGTCTTTAATATAAATGGGTAATCCGTTAGTGTTTTTTACAACAATATTTTTAATATCCTTTAGCGAGGTAACCAAGCCTTCACCACGGACAAAATAAGCGGTATTTGTCTTTTCAATATAGCCACCACCAGCAATACTATTGTTTTTTTCTAGAGCCGAATAAATATCTGTTACGGCAATATTCATGGCTTTTAGCTTTTGTGGATTGATAGCAACTTCATATTGTTTTAAAAATCCACCCCAAGTATTTACCTCAACAACACCAGGAATTCCTGAGAGTTGACGTTTTACAATCCAATCTTGAATGGTACGTAATTCGGTTGTAGAATATCGATCTTTATATTCTGGTTTTACATCTAATATATATTGATAAATTTCTCCTAAACCTGTGGTGATAGGTCCCATTTCAGGACTACCAAAACCTTCTGGAATTTTTTCAGTTGCCGATTTTATTTTTTCAGCAATTAATTGTCTTGGCAAATAGGTGCCTAAATGATCTTCAAAAACAATAGTAACTACTGAAAGTCCGAATTTTGAAACCGAACGAATCTCTACAACACCTGGTAAGTTTGCCATTTCCAATTCAACAGGGTAGGTAATAAACTGTTCAATATCTTGTGTAGATAAATTTCGTGATGTAGTAATAACTTGTACTTGATTATTGGTAATATCTGGTACAGCACCAATAGAAATTTTAGTTAAGGAAAAAATTCCAAAACCAATAACAAAAACTATAAACAGTAGAATAATAAGCTTATTCTTTAAACTAAATTTAATGATGTTTTCTAACATTTTAGTTAAATTAAATAATTGAAAAATAGACTAAAGTAAATTTTGAAGAATCAATCTTTTAGTAATAGCAATGATTAATCATCAAAAATTACTAAAAGCATAAGAACATTACTTTTTATACAAGCATAACTATGCTTGTGGAGGTTGAAAAACAGAAGGTTTTTCAAAAAACGAAGTGTGTTCTTTATAGAAAAATGAAGTTTGAGTTTCTATAGTTGGTTGTTCTTTAATTGTAAAAGGTGAATTAAAAACAGTAAATACAGGCATAGCGTCTGTACAGTTGTGTTGATGCTTAAAAGGTAAATTTTGATGTTGTTCATGATCATCTTGATGAGCTAACATTTCTTCACCATAATGTTCAGACAAAAAGTCAACAAAGCTATCACCATACATTTCTTGATGAAATTTTGCGTGTTGATACAGGTCTTTTATCTGTAAAATATCACTCATATTTACATCAGTAGTTTGTACTAAAATCAAACTTATCAATAAAAAGGAAATTATTTTTTTCATTTGATTTGGTAAAGGTACGAATTATCTGATAAGGGAGATTTGTATTCATAATAAACATCCAATTTAATTGTATATTTGAATTTAAAATAGCAACAATGTTAGCAAACCAAAAAGAACTATTTCGATTACCAGAAGATGTAAGCTACCTTAACGGAGCCTATATGTCTCCTTTTTTAAAAAGTGTTGAAGCAATAGGGCATGCTTCTGTATCAAAAAAATGTTTCCCTTATGAAGTTACAGGTGATGATTTTTTTAAACACACAAAGATATTAAAGCATGAATTTTCTAAACTAGTAACTATTGATGATTATCAAAATGTAGCCATAATTCCCGCAGTTTCTTATGGTATTGCTACGGTTGCAAACAACATAAAATTGAATGCAGGTGATGAAATCTTAGTGGTAAGTGAGCAGTTTCCGAGTAATATTTATTCTTGGCAAAAATTAGCGAATACTTACGATGCAACTGTACGAATTGTAGCACCACCCATAGATTTTAACCAACGTGGACAGCGATGGAATCAGTCAATTTTAGATGCGATTACTGACAAAACTTCGGTTGTAGCAATGCCTCATGTGCATTGGGCAGATGGAACATTGTTCGATTTAAAATCGATACGTAAAAAAACAAAAAAATACAATGTTTTATTAATTATTGATGGCACACAAAGTGTTGGTGCTTTACCATTTTCAGTAAAAGAAATAGAACCTGATGCTTTAATTTGCGGAGGCTATAAATGGTTATTGGGTCCTTATGCTATAGGTTTGGCTTATTATTCAGATGCTTTTGCCAATGGCAACCCTATTGAAGAAAATTGGATTAACCGTAAAAACAGTGAAGACTTTGGTGGTTTGGTAAATTACCAAAATGAATATCAACCTAAAGCAGGACGTTATAATGTTGGTGAAATGAGTAATTTTACGCTAACACCAATGTTAATCAAAGCTATAGAACAACTCAATATATGGCAACCTAAAAGGGTTCAAGATTATTGTAAATCTATTTCTGAAGAGGCTATAGAAGAACTCCGAACTTTAGGTTGTTTTATAGAAGAAAGTAGCTATAGAGCACAACATTTATTTGGGATTTACCTACCAGAGACCATTCCTTTAGAAAAACTAAAAGCTGCCTTTACTGAACATAAAATTTATGTTTCTTTTCGTGGCAATGCTATTCGTGTTTCTCCTCATGTGTATAATACCAAAGAAGATTTTGAAAAGTTGGTGCGGTGTTTTAAAAGTATAATTTAATCAGGGCTTCACTTCAAGTGAAACCCTGACTATTTAGGAATTTTTATTCTAATCGTAGTGTTTCTAAATACTATTCACACGTTTAATAGCTCTAATAAAATCTTCTAAACTATCGTCATTCATAACCAAATGTAAAGCTTCATCACTCACTTTACCAACATTGTCTTGAGGAAACCCTAAACCAGTAACTATACGTTGCATTATTGAAACTTCCTCTTTAGAAACCTCTCCATCTGCGAAAACCATGCATGTTAAATTATACAACCTTTCAATACGAGCATCATAACTTACTGGCGGATTTATAGGATGTTTATCAGGGTTCTCAGTAATTTTTTTATAATCTTCTTGGTTAATATTTAAGCGTTTCGCTAACCGTTCTAATAAATTTTGTTCTCCTTCTGTAATCACATCATCTGCCATGGCTAATTTTACAATACTTGCAAAATGACCCATGTTTTTTTTATGAGCTCCACTTGAATATAAATCTGATATTGACATATTTTTTATCTACTTTTTTTGATTAATTTAGTCTTTGTGTATTTCTTTTATTTTGGAATTAAATTCTTCTAAGGTGTAATTATTGATTATTAAATGAATGGCTTTATCACATATTTTTTCAATACTATCACTCGGAAAACCTAATCCATCTGCAATCTTATGTAACAACTCAACCTCATCACCAACAATTTCTTCATCTACATAAATCATTTCAGCTAAATAGAATAAACGTTCAACTCGCTCATCATAGCCAACTGGTGGGTTTATAGGGAAATTATCAGGATTCTCTAAAATTTCTTGATACTCTTTATTCTGAATTTCCAAGCTTCCAGACATACGATCTAGTAGCTTTTGTTCCTCATCCGTAATTGTTCCATCCACCAAAGCTAATTTTACAATATTTGCAAAATGAGCTAACTTTTTTTTGTACTTTTTATTCAGATTTGATTCTGAAGTTCCCATGAATTTAATTCTAGGGCTCAAAGATAAATAAACTCACTATTTTTTCAAGAATTTAATACATTTATCTTTTCTTTGCTAAAAATTTAAAACAATTGAGCAAACAAGCAATTGTTAGCATTTACGAACAATCGTCTGAAATTAAAAAGATTGTTCAGCAACTTCAACAAGAAAACCAAAAGCTACACCTACAGCATTTGTCAGGCTCTTCTTTGTCTTTTGTTATTTCAAGTTCTTTTAAAAATCTGGAAAAACCATATCTGATTATTTGCGATGATAAGGAAGAAGCTGCCTATTATTTAAACGATTTAGAGCAACTATTAGAAGAGAAAAATGTACTATTCTATCCAGGTTCTTATAGAAGACCTTACCAAATAGAAGAAGTTGATAACGTAAATATTTTATTGCGTTCTGAAGTGTTAAATCGAATAAATTCTCGAAAAAAACCAGCCATAATAGTCACATATCCTGATGCCCTTTTTGAAAAAGTAGTCACCAAAAGTGAATTGGACAGAAATACACTAAAACTAACTGTTGGGGAAGGAATTTCACTTGATTTTGTAAACGAAATGCTCTTTGAGTACAATTTTAATCGAGTTGACTTTGTTACCGAGCCAGGTGAATTTGCGATACGTGGTGGTATTGTTGATGTGTTTTCCTTTTCTAATGAAGAACCCTACAGAATAGAATTTTTTGGCGATGAAGTAGATAGTATTCGAACTTTTGATATTGAAACTCAACTATCAACCGAAACTATAAAAAAAATTAGTATTCTACCCAATGTAGAAAATAAAAAGCTACAAGAAAAACGGGAAAGTTTTTTGAAATATATTTCTAGTAAAACGGTAGTTTTTATAAAAAATCAAGAACTTTTATTAGGTAAATTAGATCGGTTATTTGAAAAAGCTGAAACTGCTTTCGCAGCACTCAAAGAAGGTATTCAATTAGGAGAGCCAAAAGAATTATTTTGTGCTGGGAATCTGATAAAACAGCAATTGGATAAGTTTAATTTGGTGACCGTTGGTAGCAATCGTCATGCTGAACTCGTTTCAGCATCTCAGCATGAAATTCAATTTCAAACGTCACCCCAACCCTCCTTCAACAAACAGTTTGATTTACTGATTGCAAACCTAAATGAAAATACCAAAAATGGCATCAAAAATTACCTGTTCTGTGCTAATGAAAAACAGGCTCAACGTTTTCATGATATTTTTAAGGATATCGATAAAGATGTAGTTTACCAAACGCTAATTTTTCCATTATATAAAGGTTTTGTTGATGTAAATTTAAAAATTGCGTGTTATACCGATCATCAAATTTTTGAACGTTATCATAAATTCCGATTAAAAAGTGGCTTCACCAAAAAACAAGCCATTACCCTTAAAGAACTTTCCAATCTTGAAATAGGTGATTATGTCACACATATAGATCATGGTATTGGTAAGTTTGGCGGCTTACAAAAAATTGATGTTGAAGGCAAAAAACAAGAAGCCATAAAACTCATTTACGGCGATCGAGACATTTTGTATATCAGTATCCATTCATTACATAAAATAACCAAGTTTAATGGCAAAGATGGTAAAGCTCCTAAAATATATAAGTTAGGTTCTGGTGCTTGGAAAAAATTAAAGCAAAAGACTAAACTAAGAGTTAAAAAAATTGCCTATGACCTGATTAAGCTTTATGCAAAACGTAAAATGCAAAAGGGTTTTCAATACAATCCTGATAGCTATATGCAGTTAGAATTGGAATCGAGTTTTATGTTTGAAGACACGCCAGATCAGCTCAAATCTACACAAGATGTAAAAGCCGATATGGAAAGTGAACAACCTATGGATAGATTGATTTGTGGTGATGTAGGCTTTGGTAAAACCGAAGTTGCCATTAGAGCTGCTTTTAAAGCCGTTGATAATGGTAAACAGGTTGCTATATTGGTTCCAACAACTATCCTAGCTTTTCAACACGCTAGAACATTTAGAGAACGCTTAAAAGATTTCCCTGTAGTGATTGATTATCTCAACCGATTTAGAACTGCGAAACAACGGACAGAAATCATTAAAAATTTAGCTGAAGGTAAAATTGATATTATTATTGGTACACACCAACTGGTCAATAAAAAGGTAAATTTTAAAGATTTAGGCTTACTCATTGTTGATGAAGAGCAAAAGTTTGGTGTCTCAGTTAAGGATAAACTTAAAACTATTAAAGAAAATGTTGATACGCTTACTTTAACGGCAACACCCATACCTAGAACCTTGCAATTTTCGTTAATGGCAGCTCGTGATATGTCAATTATTAGTACCCCTCCACCCAATCGTCATCCGATAGACACGAATGTTATCCGCTTTAGCGAAGAAACCATTCGAGATGCAATTCACTACGAAATTTCTCGTGGCGGACAAGTATTTTTTATTCATAATAGAATAGAAAATATCAAAGAAGTAGCTGGAATGATTCAACGGCTGTTGCCCGATGCTAAGGTTGCTATTGGTCACGGACAAATGGAAGGTAGAAAATTAGAACAACTCATGTTGTCTTTTATGAATAATGAATTTGATGTGTTGGTATCTACCACTATTGTTGAAAGTGGATTGGATGTGCCGAATGCCAATACTATTTTCATCAATAATGCCAATAATTTCGGATTGTCAGATTTACACCAAATGCGTGGTAGAGTAGGTCGGTCAAACAAAAAAGCTTTTTGTTATTTTATTACACCACCCTATCATATGATGACAGATGATGCTAGAAAACGAATTCAGGCATTGGAGTTATTTTCCGATTTAGGCAGTGGCATAAATATCGCCATGAAAGATTTAGAGATACGTGGTGCAGGCGATTTATTAGGTGGAGAGCAAAGTGGATTTATTAATGATATTGGTTTTGATACTTATCAAAAAATATTAAATGAAGCCATTGAAGAACTCAAGGAAAATGAGTTTAAGTCATTGTATAAAGAAGACTCAGGTAAGCCTAAAGTATTTGTAAAAGAGATTCAGATTGATACTGATTTTGAATTGCTTTTCCCAGATGATTATATCAATATTATTACAGAACGTTTGAATTTATATAGTGAATTAGGCGACTTACAAAACGAAGAGGCATTACAAGAATATCAAAAACGATTGGTAGATAGATTTGGCGAACTCCCTGTACAGGCACAAGATTTATTAGATAGTGTGCGACTCAAATGGATTGCTAAAAATATAGGTTTAGAACGCTTAATTTTAAAACGAAATAAAATGATTGGTTATTTTATTGCCGATCAACAATCGTCTTTTTATCAAACGCCAATATTTACTAGAGTACTACAGTTTGTACAGCAAAATCCGAGAATTTGTGTCATGAAAGAAAAAGAAACCAAGCAAGGCTTACGTTTACTACTATCTTTTGATAATATTTCTTCGGTGGAGAAAGCTTTGGCCATTTTACGAAAAGTGTAATCTAATTATTACACAGAGATTCTCAGAGGAGCACAGAGTTACACGGAGTGTATAATTTAATTCTAAAAAGTTTGATACGTCTTGTCATTCCTGCGTAGGCAGGAATCCAGAAAACAAAAGGTAAAAGTTAATGAAGAATGATATTTTACACTAAATTTGTTACAAGTACTAATTCAAGAATCTTATTAACTTAGACTGGATTCCTGCCTCCGCAGGAATGACAAACGCTGTAAAAATTTCCATTAAACAACTATTATGAAAGCCATCCACAAGTATTATGTTTACATTTTGGCTAGTCAAAGGAACGGCACAATCTATATTGGGATGACCAATGATTTACAACGGAGAGTCTACGAACATAAAACAGGAATCAAAAAAGGTTTTACTCAAAAATATGGAGTTTCCATGCTTGTTTATTTTGAGGAATTTCAACAAGTTGAACAAGTCATAGAACGAGAAAATAACATGAAAAAATGGAAAAGAAATTGGAAGTTAAAACTAATAGAAGAAGACAACCCTAATTGGAATGATTTAGCTAAAGATTGGTATGATGACATTTTAATTGATTAAGTTGTCTTTATTCTCTGGATTCCTGCCTCTGCAGGAATGACAAAATGGAATAATATTTGATGCTCTATAAAAAAGCATCAACCATGAAAAAGAAAATCCACATTTCAATTCCAGAACCTTGCCATGAAGATTGGTCTGCAATGACACCTAATGAAAAAGGTAAATTCTGTAATTCTTGTGCTAAAACGGTAGTAGATTTTACTAAAAAATCTGTTGTAGAAATTCAAGAATTTTTTATTGACAATCGACATAAAAAAGTATGTGGTCATTTTTACAAAACTCAATTAGATTCAATTACTATTGAAATACCTAGAGAAGTGTTATTTCAACAAGCTTCTTTTTCTAAAATATTTTTACTGGCATTATTAATTACTATGGGGGCAACTTTAATGAGTTGTAATACAAAAGGTGAAAAACAAAAAATAGATCAGGTTATTTTAATTGATAGCGTTGCTAATAATGAAAAACAACTGGATTCTATTACTCAACAAACCAAGATAGATACCGTTGCAGATGTTAAAAAGGATACGTTACTTCCACCACCGCCACCGCCCCCAATTAAAATACCTGAATTGACTGGAGATGTTGTTATAGGTCTTCCTGCTATTGAAGAACCTCTAGAAGAAAAAAATGATAGTACCCCAGATATATTAAAGAATGTTGAAATACCTAAAGAAGAATGCAATATCGTTTTTGGGATGATTTCAGTTGAAAGTCCTCCTCGTTTTAAGAATACTTCAGAAGTACCAAATAAAGACCTGAAAAAGGTTTTTACTGAAAAAATAACTGCTTTTGTTACTTCAAAATTTGATAAAAAAATAACAGAAAATTTAGGTTTGATAGAAGGAAAACATAAAATTTACGCTCTATTTACGATTGATAAAAAAGGAAATGTAACAGATGTAAAAGTTAAAGCTCCTCATAAAAAATTAGAAGAACACGTTCTTAAAATCATTAAACAATTACCTCAATTTATTCCAGGTAAACAAAGAAATAAATCTGTAAAAGTTAAATACACTTTACCCATCACTTTTATTGTTGAGTAATACCAATTAAATACCAAAACATCCTTAATTAGTAGCTACGCTAGGTAATTTCGTTGAAAAAATCACCCTTTTATAAAATCGTCATCATTAAATCTAGGGTTTGGGTAGTTGTAAAAACCTTCACCTACTTTTCTACCTACTTTCCCTTGATCTATATAGGTTTTTAATAATTTAGAAAAACGGATGCTTTTTTCATCTTTAAATACATGAACAATATGCCAAGCTGTATCTAAACCTATTTCATCTAAAATTCCGAAGGGTCCAGTAGGCATTTTAAAATTGCCCATCCATGAGCGGTCAACATCTTCAATGCTTGCCACATCAAAAGTAACCAAAGCACCTGCAGCACCTAAAACAGAAATAAGCATGGCATTAAAAATATAACCAGGCGATTCTCTTTTCATAATTACAACTGTTTGTTGAATACTTTCGCCAAAAGCCTTTAACAAGTCAATAATCCAAGGGGCAGTTTTAGGATTTGGCATGATATCAACCACGTTGGCATAAAAAACATCGTGAAAATGCAAGGCACAAAAACGTTCTGGTCTCCCTGTTTCTTCAGCATATTTTGACGGTAATAATGAAGATGTATTCGTAGTAAATATGGTTTTTTCTGGACATAATTCACCAAACTGAGTCCATACTTTTTTCTTTAATTCTAAGTCTTCAGTAACCGATTCACTTACCAGGTCGGCATCTAAAGCTGCTAATTTTGCATTGGTTGTGAATGCTAAGTTTTCTAATGCTTTTTCGCTTTCTTCTTCTGTAATTGTTCCTGCTTTAATAAGCATTTTTATCAAACTCGCTTGAATTTTTTTAGCAGGTTCGAAGGCTTCTTCTTTAATGTCGTAAATTACAACTTTATATCCGTTTAAGGCACATGCTAATGCAATACGCAAACCCAAAGTTCCGCTACCAATAATTAATATGGTTTTGATGTCTTTTAGTGTTTTCATAGTTTTTGTTTTGTATTTGTATAAATATTTTGATCTGTCATTCCTGCGTAGGCTGGGATCCAGAGTGACACTTATATGGATTCCTGCCTACGCAGGAATGACAATACGTTATAAAAATTATTCTCAACTACTTATTAATAAAAATTATTAATTCTATTAAATTCGATAGCATTTTGAGCATTCTGACCACAGGCTTTCACTAAGTGAATTAACATGGCAAAACGTTTGTCTTTAGTCACTCCC
>Ga0209633_10001387_pt1 | contig 24993 bp, 21 predicted proteins | sample Cruoilmetagenom1_FD_187290 | JGI IMG/M metagenome (GOLD analysis project Ga0209633, IMG submission 187290) | Oil polluted marine microbial communities from Coal Oil Point, Santa Barbara, California, USA - Sample 1 (SPAdes) (version 2) | ecosystem: Environmental > Aquatic > Marine > Oil seeps ...
CACAGATTCTGAATAAACATCACGAATCCAATTAGTCTTAGAGAAAAAACGGAGGATTGTAATTGAATGTCGAAATCGGCTGATAAAGAGAAAGATATGAAAAAGGCCGCCCTTGAATACCACAGCATCGGTAGAAAGGGAAAAATTGAGGTGGTACCGACTAAGCCATGCCTTACTCAGTGGGACCTTTCTCTTGCTTACTCTCCGGGTGTAGCGGAGCCCTGCAACGAGATTGAGGAAAACCCTGACCTCGTATACGAATATACCAATAAAGGTAACCTCGTGGGTGTGATTTCAAACGGTACGGCTGTATTGGGACTTGGGAATATAGGGGCCCTTGCCGGAAAGCCCGTAATGGAAGGAAAGAGCGTACTTTTTAAGAGGTTTGCGGGTATAGACGCGTTTGACATTGAGATCAACACAACAGACCCAGATGAGGTAATCAAAACCGTAAAATACCTTGAGCCCACGTTCGGAGGAATCAATCTAGAAGACATTAAAGCCCCAGAGTGTTTTTACATCGAAGAAGAGCTTAAGAAACAAACGGATATACCGGTATTTCATGACGATCAGCACGGGACTGCGATAATTTCAGGAGCAGGCCTTCTGAACGCATGCGAGCTTGTCGGCAAAGACATAAGCGAGCTCACGATGGCATTTAACGGTGCCGGAGCTTCAGCGATTGCATGCGCCGAGTTCTTTATCACTCTCGGAGCTAAGAGAGAAAACATTGTAATGTGCGACAGCCGCGGGGTGATTTATAAAGGCAGAAAGGAGAATATGAACCCGCGAAAAGACAGGTTCGCCGTTAAGACAAAAGCAAGGACCTTAAAAGACGCTATTAAGGGTGCAGATGCATTTGTAGGGCTTTCAAACGGCGGAGCCGTGACTAAAGGCATGGTAAAAAGTATGGCTAAAAAGCCAATAATCTTCGCCATGGCTAACCCCGATCCAGAAATCTCATACCCCGACGCCGTATCAGCAAGAAAAGACGTAATAATGGCAACCGGACGCTCAGACTATCCTAACCAGGTAAATAATGTGCTCGGGTTCCCGTTTATTTTCAGAGGGGCGCTCGACGTAAGGGCTAAAGCGATTAACGAGGAAATGAAAGTCGCAGCAGCATACGCGCTTGCAGACCTAGCCAAGAAAGGCGCTGATGAGGAAGTGGCACGGGCATACGGCGAAACAAGCTTTGAGTTCGGCCCTGAATTTATAGTGCCCAAACCCTTTGACCCGAGAGTGCTCGTATATGAATCCGTAGCAGTAGCCGAAGCGGCTATGCAAACGGGAGTTTCCAGAATACACATCGACATCGAAGACTACAGAGCCAAGCTCGAAAGAAAGGTTGATGAAAAGCTCAAGAGATGGGGCTGAGTCTTTCTTTTGTTTAGAAATCTGAATGAGCCATCTCTTGATAACGTTAAGACTTAATCAAACACCCGTAATTCTTAATCGAGACATTGCCAGAAAATACATTTGAAACAAATAGGCGCAAAAAACTTAGATGCGCGCTAATCTCAATTGTGGCTTCAGTAGGCCTGATTGCATTAAAACTCACATTCGGAATAATCACCAATTCAGTCAGCATACTGGCCTCTGCCGTAGATTCTTTTCTCGATCTATCAGCATCGAGTGTTAACTACTTCTCCATCAGAAAATCCGTGAAACCGGCTGACGCCGAGCACAAGTTCGGACACGGGAAAGCAGAAGGTCTAGCAGGACTTTTTCAATGCTTTATCATAGGGGTCTCATCGCTCTACCTTATATACCTGTCATTTGAGCGAATATTCGATGGTGGAGAGCTTAGCTCTCTCGATATCGGTATTGCCGTAATCGGATTCTCAATTTTTGCGAGTCTCATACTTGCTAGATACATAAAGAGAGTAGCAGATGAAACGGATAGTATCGCTCTTAAAGCGGACAGTCTTCACTTCAGGGTGGATGTATATGCGAATATCGGAATCGTGATCGGTCTTATAGTTATAAAAGTGACCGGGGCCGAGCTAATCGACCCGATAATCTCCCTTGCGCTTGCCGGACTGATACTCTGGACAGCAAAAGATATAGTGCTGCAGTCTATAGATATTTTAATGGACAGGGAGCTTCCCGAGCATATAGTTAAGGACATCGAAGAGGTTATATTCAAATACCGCCCAAGCGTTAAAAGCTACCATAAAATGAGAACCCGGAACGCGGGCTCGAAGAAATTTATAGAGTTTCACCTGGTATTGGATCACACGCTCAGCTTTGTAAGATCGCACGAGATTGCTGAAGAGATAATAAAGGAAATTGAGACCCAAATTCCGGGCTCGGAACTGACGGTTCATGTAGACCCCGATCAGCACCCTGACTACTCATAGTCACCCGAAGATTACTCACAGAGCTACTTTAATATAATTATTGATATGCACCCTGGGATGCTGAATACTATGACTAGGTGCGACAATATACAGTAATAACTGCAACCTTTGAGTTAATTTAGGGGTTTATATAGTTAAAACAGTTTTGCGGGGGAGCGAGACATGAAGAATCTATTAATAACCGCATTGGTTTTGACAGCATTTATTATTTCCTTTCCTATGGTGAGCCAAGCCAAAAAGTATGGCGGCGGCCAAGGTTATAAGGGTGGCCATGGCTACAAAGGGGGTTCCGGCTATAGGGGTGGTGGTTATAAAGGCGGTCATGGTTACAAGGGACAGGGATATAAGGGAAGCTATGGCTACAGAGGCAATCGCGGGTACAAAGGACATGGATATAAGAGTGGCTACGGCTATAGGGGACATGGATATAAAGGCCATGGATACAATAGAGGCTACGGCTACAGAGGGCACGGATATAGAGGCGGGCACTACTACAGACGCGGTTACTACAGACCTTACGGATACAGACCCTATTACGGCTATCCTGTATACTATAACCCCTACTACAGACCTTACTACCCCGTTTACCCGGCATTCCCGTTCTCAATAAACTTCGGATTCGTATTTCATTAATACGGCCGATTAACCGAGGCACTCAAGTCTGTCGTGAATCCGGCTGTGTTGTGAATAGCGCACGATCTGGTAGTCTGAATTGCTAAATTTAATATATTGGAGCGGTTCGGAATACCTATGATAAAAGCGGTAATATTCGACATGGACGGGGTGATGATCGACAGCGAGCCGCTGTGGGAAAAAACAGAGAGGATACTTCTCGGGCGGCGCGACATAGAATACAACCCTGACTACAGGGACAAAATTGTGGGGCTCAATCAGAACGATTCGGGCAGGCTTATGATCGACACATTTGAGCTATCCGAGACGGTTGAAGAAATAATTGCGGAAAGGGTCAAAATCCTTACCGCAATATACGAAAAGGAGCTTGAGACAGTACAAGGTTTACTCCCCCTTCTGAAAAGCCTTATAAATCAAGACATTCCTCTTGCTGTGGCATCAAGCTCTCCCATGCGTGTTATTAATTTTGTATTGGATATGTTTTCATTAAATGACTACTTCGCAGTAGTGGTTTCAGGGGAGTGCACGGAGAACGGAAAGCCTCATCCCGATATATATCTTGAAACAGCAAGACTCTTGGGCGTAGAGCCTCAAGAGTGTTTAGCCATTGAGGACTCGATAAACGGTGTGCTTTCGGCCAAAGCAGCAGGGATGACCTGTATTGCAGTGCCCGACAAGAGGCTAACACCGGACAGATTTCAGAATGCGGATCACATTTGTCAAAGACTATGTCAAATAAGCCTTGATCTAATAAGAGACTTTAACTGATCTTTAGCTCACTCTTAATCGGCAAAAGCCAGATAACCTGGAACTATTAACCCTACTACGGGAATAATCCACACAATACCCAGCCAGCTAGGTTTGCCCCTCAGCTCTGCGATCTTCATACCGACTATAATGAATACAACGATATTTACGAGCGGTATAAGAAATAAAATTATCCACCACCCGGGTTTATCCGCGATTTTGCACAGGAGGTAAAGATTAAGTATCGGTATCCAGGCAAACCATGAATTCTCTGTACCGGTCTTTTCCGCTATCACCTGCAAGCTATAGGCTAAATATACATAGAAAACTACAAATACTATTACACTGAAAAGGTTATCCATCAGAATTGTCCTCCATATATTTCGTTAACCAATTATCCCCCCAGTGCGTACTTACTGTCAACACTTGATATATTCTGCGCTTATTTTCTGCCGCTTGTAGGGGGCGCCATAAACTCGGGACCTACAGGGTCTTTAATTGTCTCAGCGAGTATGGTGTCTATCTGATCTAGTGCGCCGCTATCGAGCTCCCACCCAAACATTTCGTCTATCGGGTCAAGCTGCGAGGGCCTCCTTGCACCCCAGAGCGCAATGTGTCCCCGGGCCATATCGAGCACCCAGCGGGTTGCCAGGTGTATAACATTCTTCCCATAATTTTCCTGAGCAAACTTATCTAGTTTCTTGACTGCGTTTAAGTACTGCCCGAACCTGGGCTGCTGGAATTTTGGATCGATTTTTCTTATATCATCTCCCTCAAACGTTGTATCCGCTCTCATCCTTCCGCTCAGCAATCCCCTGCATATCGCGCCGTAAAGCAGCATTGTAATACCGTGTGTATTACAGTACGGCATTATCTCGTCCTCTATCCCTCTCTCGAACATGTTATACGGGGGCTGTGAGGTATGGAGGGGTGAGTTTGCTCGAAAAACATCTTTTTGCTCACCTGTGTAGTTGCTCACACCGATTGCCCTTATCTTTCCTTCGTCATGCAGCTCTTTCATTACAAGAGCGGCCTCTTCAATGGGCGTTTCATAGTCAGGCCAATGTATCTGATATATGTCTATATAATCGGTCCTGAGCCGTTTGAGTGAGTCCTCAACCTCTTTTCTTAGGCGATCGCGCTCTGAGTTCCTGAATACCTTCCCTGAAGTCCAGTCAAGACCGCCCTTTGTTGCGATTACGATCTTATCCCTGCCCCCGTATTCCTCAACAGCCTTACCCACTATCTCCTCAGAGCGTCCGAAGCCGTAGATAGCGGCCGTATCTATTAAATTAATGCCGTGATCAAGCGCCGCATGAATTGTATCTATCGACTCTTGCTCTTCGCTCCCGCCCCAGAGCCAACCCCCGATAGCCCAAGCCCCCAGCCCTACCCTCGATGATTCAATATCTGTTCCCTTTATTTTGACGAATTCCATTTAATACCTCCTAGATGTACAGAATAAAATGTATGATAGCTCTTATGAATATACCATTTCAACTGTCCGAAGAAACGGTAGGTTGTTAATATTTCAGATAAAATTTGTTTGACTCCGGCATTTTGAGCTATAATATAAGAAAGGTAATCATGAGATATTTACATCTATTTCTGATATTGAATATAATCGTCTGCTACGCAGGCATTTGCGGAGATACGGCCCATGCGGCAACTTCTACATCGCAAGCTGCCGAAAGCTGCCATGAAATGGCCGGGGCGGACGCTAATGATATAGTCCTCAATGATAGCGGGCAAGAGAATGTTCAAGATTCTCCCTGCTGTCTTGATTACCTTACGAGCTCATCTTCCGGTGAATACTCGAATGCGGTATTTACGATTACGGAAATACTGCCTGTTCTAGAGCTTCACTCAACCAACTTAGCCATCAAAAAAGTATCACAGGATCAATTACTTAGAGGGCACGATCCACCCGATTTACAAGTTTCTTATTCCACCTTCCTTCTATAATAATCATTTCTTAGACCGCTCATACCGCCTGATTCAGTTTCTTCAGGTGCGCGGTATTCCTTCGTCATAACTACAATCGTTTAAAAGTCATATAGGGAATAAAACCCTAAGACCGGAGGTAAGAAATGAAGACCGTTACTTTTGCATTCGCATTATTATTATTTTTGTCTTTTAATATTTCGGCTCAAGAGACAGAGAGCCTTAATTCGCTTATCGAGGAAGCGCTTGTAAATAACCCTCGGATAAAAGCTGCCAGAGCCGGAGCTGAATCATCAGCCAATCGCCCCTCACAGGAAGGCTCTCTTCCTAATCCGATTATCGGGGGCAGGATCAAAAACGTGAGCTTTTCTGAATTCACGCTTGGCGAAGACCCGCGCTCCGACATTCAGGCCTTTATTGCGCAGGAGATACCCTTCCCCGGCAAGCTCGCAAGTAAAGAGAAGATTGCAATTGAGGAGGCTGAGTCCAGAAGATGGTTATCCGATGCAACATCCAGAAAAGTCGTAAGAGAGCTAAAGCAATCCTACTACGAGTGGTCCTTTATCGAGGAATCGATAGAAATAACGGAGAGGAACAAAGATTTACTTAATAAATTCGTGAGGATCGCAGAAGCTAAATATGAGGTCGGTATGGGTATACAGCAGGACGTAATCAGGGCTCAGGTAGAGGTCTCGGGGTTTATAGAGAGACTTGAGCTCCTGAATCAGAAAAAAGAGATAATAGAAGCAAGGATAAAAAAGATACTAAACCGCTCTCAGCGCTCTCCGCTGAATAGGCCCGATGAGCTAACAAAGCCTGAGGTTATTTTCACATTAGAAGAAATAACAGAGGCTGCCTCCGTATATTCCCCTGATCTGAAATCGTCTCAAGATCTAATAGAGAGCAGAAAGGAAGCCTTAAAACTGGCAGAGAAAGAGTACCTTCCCGATTTTATACTCGGAGCCACATACTTTAACCGTGACGGCGGTCGGGGCGACCTGGACGATATCTGGGAAGTGAGTCTCGGGCTCAGGGTGCCTCTTTATTTCTGGAGAAAAGAGAGGTTTGGGGTTCAGGAGGCTGCGCTCGATGTTTCAGAGGCAAACGAAAATTATGAGGCTCTGAAAAACGACGTGCTGTTTATTATAAAAGACAGTTTCATATCGGCAAGTACCGCTGAGAAGCTCACGGATCTGTATAAAGAGGGCATCATACCTCAATCGACCCTATCGCTTGAATCCGCACTATCCGCTTATCAGGTAGGAGAAGTAGACTTCCTAACTCTGCTAAATAACCTGGTAACGCTCTTTAATTTCGAGCTTGAATACTTTGAGCAGTTAACGGCGCTCAACACATCAATCGCCAGGATAGAAGAGGTTTCAGGACTGGATTTAACCGGCGGTGGAATGATCGATACAGCCAAGAATGTAAGTACCGCTAAGGAAGCAGGAGGGAAAAATGACTGAGACAGGAAAAAAGAATATTTACAGATGGGCAGGAATACTCGCTCTTTTAATAATTGTTGTTATAGGTCTCTACCGCTTCGGCCCTGATATACCGCTAATAAAGAAGCTGCCAATATTCTCTGAGCCCCATGAGCACAGTTTAAGGCCAGTGTTCGATGAGGAGGGAGACATAGAGTACTGGACCTGTACTATGCATCCCTCTGTACGTATGAAAGACCCCGGGACCTGCCCGATCTGCGGTATGGATACTGTACCGGTTATGGCAGCACTGGCCGTGCAGGACGATACCGAAGACAGCAGTGACGAGGATATGGCCGCAATGAAGAGCCATGACCACTCCAGTATGGGTAGCAAAAGGGGCTCTAAATCCAATGGTGAAAAATCTGTATTTCAAGTAAGTCCGGATAGACAGCAGTTAATCGGGGTAAAGACAACCGAAGTTTCCCAGAGAGTGATGAATAAAGAAATAAGAACAGTAGGAATGGTGGTACTCGACGAGAGTAAGATATATAACGTACAGACCAGGATTAGTGGCTGGATAGAAAAGTTATATGCGGATTTCACGTGGCAGCATGTGAGTGCGGGAGACCCTCTCTTTTCAATTTACAGCCCTGAGCTGGTGAGTGCCCAGGAAGAGTATCTACTCGCTCTAAAATCAAAGGATATTTTGAGCGATAGCAGGTTCAGTGATATTTCAGGAGGCGCTAGCTCTCTTCTAAAAGCCTCGCGAAAGAGACTGAAACTCTGGGGCGTAACCGACTCTCAGATACGGGAGATCGAGCAAACGGGAGTGGCGAAAGAGAGTTTAGTAATCTACTCCCCTGTTACGGGCCACGTCGCCGAGAAGAACGCATATGAGAACATGTTTGTCGAGCCCAACACACTTCTCTACAAAATTGCCGACCACACGGTGGCCTGGGTCCAGGTAGACATATACGAGAACGAGATATCGCTTGTGAAACTGGGCCAAAAAGCCGTGATGACGCTTCAGTCATACCCAGGGGAAGAATATACAGGAGAAGTGACTTTTATATGGCCACATTTACATCCTGATACAAGGACAGTCAAAGTACGGCTCGAATTCCCCAACCCTGATCTTAAGCTCCTCCCCCAGATGTACGCGAATGTCGATCTTCTAATACCGCTTGGTGAAATGCTTGCTGTACCCGAAAGCGCTGTGCTCAGGACTGGTAAAAAAGACCTAGTATTTGTAGATAAAGGGAAAGGGAATATGGAGATCAGAAGAGTGCAGCTCGGACAGAAAGCGGGCAGTTACTATGAGGTGCTGAGGGGTCTGAGCAAAGGAGAAGAGGTAGTAACAAGAGCCAATTTCCTGATCGATTCAGAGAGTCAGGTACAAGCAGCAGTAGCTACCTGGGGAGAAGAGGATAGCTCATCGGACAAAGAAGCTCTCGAGCTTGAGATATATCCGGACAATGAGCCCACTATGAAGGGAAATCAAGATGATCATGCTAATTAGACCAATATATAAAGCAGAATTGAAGGCTGTAACCCGGAGAATTGTATGATAGAAAAAATAATTGAGTACTCTGCAAAAAATAAGTTTCTGACAATCACGCTTGTTCTATTCTTTGCGGCATGGGGATTCTGGGCTATGAAGAATACTCCCCTTGATGCCATTCCTGATCTCTCGGACGTGCAGGTGATAGTGTTCACCGACTGGCCAGGAAGAAGCCCTGACCTTGTAGAGGACCAGATCACCTACCCTATTGTTACGACAATGATCGCAGCCCCCAATGTGAAATTTGTCCGCGGACAGTCTTTTTTCGGCCTCTCTTTCGTATACGTGATATTCGAGGACGGGACCGACATTTACTGGGCAAGGAGCAGGATACTTGAGTACTTAAACGAGGTATCGGGCAAGCTGCCCAAGGGAGTCACTCCCACTCTCGGGCCCGATGCTACCGGCGTAGGATGGGTCTATCAGTACGCCTTAGTTGATAAATCAGGCAATAACGATCTTTCGGAGCTCAGGACATTTCAGGATTGGTACCTCAGGTACTGGCTTGAATCCGTCCCAGGGGTTGCGGAAGTTGCAAGCGTAGGAGGTTTTGAGAAGCAGTACCAGGTGGAGATTGACCCGAATCAACTCGTCGCCTACAACATAGCGCTTCAGGATGTAATAACCGCGATCAGAAGAAGTAACAACGACGTGGGCGGAAGGGTAGTCGAGTTTGCTACTACTGAGTATTTTGTCAGAGGAAGGGGATATATAAAGTCCGTAGAAGATATAGAAATGATTCCTGTTAACATAGCTAGTAATGGAACTCCGGTATATATAAGAGACGTGGCCAATGTGCAGATCGGGCCCGATATACGACGGGGACTCGCGGAGCTTGACGGAGAGGGTGAAACTGTGGGCGGTATAGTAGTGATGCGCTACGGAGAAAACGCGCTCAAAGTAATCGAAGGGATTAAGAAGAAGATAGAAAAAATAAAGCCCTCTCTTCCAGAGGGAGTCGAAATTGTAACGACATATGACCGCTCGGGTCTTATCATGGATGCAATTGGTACGCTGAAACAAAAGCTTTTCGAAGAAGGATTGATCGTAAGTATTATCATTATCATATTCCTTTTTCATTTCAGAAGCGCTATAACTCCTATACTAACCATCCCGCTCGCCGTGCTTATGGCCTTTATTCCGCTCTATTATATGAATCTAAGCTCAAACATTATGTCCCTGGGAGGCATAGCTATCGCCATAGGCGTCATGGTAGACGCTTCTATTGTGCTTGTTGAGAACGTGCATAAAAGGCTTGAGAAGTGGCAGGACGGGGGAGAAAAAGGGAGCCGCTCGGAGATTGTAATAAACGCTATGAAAGAGGTCGGAAAACCTATATTCTTTGCTATCTTGGTAATCACCGTATCTTTTCTGCCAGTGTTTACGCTCGAGGCTCAGGAGGGGAGACTCTTTAAACCTCTTGCGTTTACTAAAACGTTTTCACTTATGTTCTCGGCAATCTTAGCCATCACCCTTACGCCAGCATTAATTATGTTGTTGATAAAAGGGAGAATCAGGCCCGAAGAAAAAAACCCTATTAGCCGAGCGCTTATCAAACTCTATCATCCCTTTGTAGTGTTCGCCCTTAAATATAAAAAGACCGTGATAGTTGGAGCGGCAGCCGTGCTCCTAGTAAGCATTATTCCCTTCTTGAGACTTGGCTCAGAGTTTATGCCCCCATTGAATGAAGGCACGATACTATTTATGCCTACAGCGGTTCCCGGCATGTCGATAACCGAGTCCGCTAAGATTCTCCATACCCAGAACAAAATGCTGAAAAAGTTTCCGGAAGTTGATACAGTGTTCGGGAAAATTGGGCGCTCCACATCGGCAACCGACTCCGCCCCCCTTAGTATGGTCGAGACAGTAGTTACTCTAAAACCCAAGTCGGAGTGGCGTAAGGGAATGACCTGGGACAAGCTAATTGAAGAAATGAACCGGGAAATGAAGTTCCCTGGAATGTCCAATATTTTCTGGATGCCTATTCAGACAAGAACAGAAATGCTGTCAACTGGATTCAGGAGTAACCTTGGAATTAAAGTATTCGGACCCGACCTTGAGAAGATTGAAGAGCTCGGGGTACAGATAGAAAATGCTTTGTCAGATCTACCCGGCACCAGGAGCGCCTTTGCCGAGAGGGTTACCGGAGGCTATTTCTTGGATTTTGATATCGACAGGACTCTTGCTGCAAGATACGGCCTTACCGTAGGTGATGTAGAGGACGTAATAGAGACTGCAATAGGAGGGAAAAACATTTCCCAAACCATTGAGGGGCAAGAGCGCTACCCGATAAATGTCAGGTACCAGAGGGGGCTCAGGGGTGATATAGAGGAGCTGGAACGGGTACTTGTCCCCACACCGGGCGGGGCCCAGATTCCTATATCGCTTTTGGCGGACATAAGCTTCACAACGGGACCGCCACTGATAAGAAACGAGAATGGACAAAAAGTGGGCTACGTTTTCGTCGACGTTCAGGGAAAGGACTATGAGGGATATGTGGAGAAAGCAAAGGAAGTTATAAGTGAGCAGGTAGATTTACCGCCTGGTTATTTCCTTGAATGGGCCGGACAGTATGAATACTTACAGAGGGTCAAGGAACGATTGAAGATCATGGTTCCGCTGACTCTGGTACTCATATTTTTACTCCTTTACATGAATTTCAGATCTGTGACCGAGACTTTGATTATTCTCCTCTCAGTTCCCTTTGCGCTCGTGGGTAGTGTATGGCTTCTGTATCTTCTGGGCTACAATCTGAGTATCGCAGTATGGGTAGGAATGATAGCGCTTGCGGGACTGGCCGCGCAAACCGGAGTAGTGATGATTATTTATCTTGACGAGGTACGGGATAGATGGATTTCTGAAGGGAAGCTTAAGAGTGTTGAGGACTTAAAGGAAACCATCATTGAGGGCGCCGTTATGAGGGTAAGGCCGAAAATGATGACAGTAATGTCTACCACTTTGGGACTTATGCCTCTAATGTGGAGCGTGGGTACGGGCTCAGACGTGATGAAAAGGATAGCAGCACCTATGGTGGGGGGCCTCATCACATCGACAATACTCACTCTGATAATAATCCCGGCAGTCTATCTTATATGGCAGGGCCGGAAGCTAAGTGATGATCGCTAAAATTTAGTAAATATATAAGTTTATGCATTGCATTTTGACGCCATAATCAGCTATTGTAATAGTGAGAGCAGAATTTATCAGGAGGTGTGGACATGGGCTTTATAAGAACACTTATATTCGTAATAATAATTCTAATTATCGGCGCTTTGGTTTTTATATACTCGGGCTCGTATAACGTCGCTGCTACAAATCCCGACCATTTCATTGTTGAATGGATACTAAAGACTACAAAGAATTACTCTGTAAAAAAACACTCAGAGAATATTGAGAGACCCAAGCTCAACGACGAGACATTGGTAAAACAGGGGCATGAGCACTATGAAGATATGTGTGTAGGCTGCCATGGGGCACCAGGCAAAGACCCGGCCGAAGGGTTCAACCCAAGTCCTCCACTGCTCAAAGACGCTGCTGAAGAGATGAGCTCTGCCGAGCTTTTCTGGATCACAAAAAACGGTATAAAAATGACCGCTATGCCGGCTTTCGGATTGTTTCACAGCGACGAAGAGATATGGTCCATTGTCGCGTTCGTAAAAACACTGCCTGATCTTACACCGGAAACATATAAAGACTCGGAACAGAGCGACCAACCCACTTTAGAAGACTTCACCGAAGGTGAGCAAGATGAAGAAGTAGGTGAAGTGCAATAGGATAATTGTGATGTATATTGGGGTACTGTTAAAGGGTATCGGGAGATTATTCCAAGACTGCTTAGATTATATATATGTGTGAGTATCAGGCGATCTCTATTCTGTCCCGCCCCTGCCTCTTTGCCCTGTAAAGGGCTTTGTCCGCAGACTCAAGAAGCGTCTCGGCTGAATTTCCGTGCTCTGAAAAAACTACAACACCCATAGATACGTTTACAGAATTGATCAAACTCCCGTGATGCCATATGCGGAGCTGCTTTATCTCCTCACGTATCTGCTCGGCCCTCATCCGGGTGTTTTCGAGTGATGATTCGGGCATAATAAGCACGAATTCCTCTCCACCGTAGCGGCAGGCGATATCTTCACGCCTTACATGCTCTTTTAAAAATGATCCCAGGCTTCTGAGAAGAGCATCTCCGGCGGCATGCCCGTAAGAATCATTAAAGCGCTTAAAGTGGTCTATATCGGCCATAATAAGCCCCAGCGGGTTCTTTTTACGAGTAACCCTGCTTAGCTCACGCTTTAACGTCTCCTCCATGTAGCGTCTGTTAAAAAGACCGGTAAGAGAGTCATATACAGCTTGGGTGCCCAGTTTCTCACGGTGCTTGAGGTTTGCGAGAGCCAATCCCGAATGTTTGGCGATGGTTGAGAGTATGTACTGCTTGTTTGAGTTTCCTAGACTTTCGTATTCCAGATCGAACTGAGGCTCCTCTGATTCTTGAATATATATGAGCCCAAGGGCTTTACTCCCCGCGGAAAGAGGAGCGCATAGATAGTTAAACGGATCGCCCTCTGCGATATGCTGGCAATACAGCTCTTTACTCGAGTTTGTACCGGAGTGTATCCTGCCCAGTCTCAGCCCCCAGCACATCTCGGGTCCAAAGGAATGCTCGCTTCTTATCCCCTCCCCCCAGGTTACGACGTCTTGGATAAGATTGAGAGGGTCATTTAATACAAAGAGAGCGCCTGAGGTATTGGGGAATAGTCTCTGCACGTAGTTTTTTATTATCGTAAATATATCCTGGTCACTATTAGCAGCTTGAAGCAGCTCATCCATTTCACAAAGTAAGACGAGTTGCTTACTTTGAGTTTCTAATTTATTAACCCAGTCTGATAAATCTTTATCGCCCAGGGAGATACTTGGAACATACTCTTTATTTAAATCCCTTTCGATAACAGTCCTTACAGTATCCGCTTCGTTATCTTGAGGGGTGGTAAATTTATCTTCATCCTCGGCATTAACCTTAGAAGTTTGAGGTTTACTTGCAGCATCGTACTTTTTAAAGTCGATCACAGGAGCTTTTAGCTCTGGCGGGTCTTTCCTTTGCTCAAGCAGCACCATTATTTGCTTCGCTATTGTTTTAAGAAGAGAAAGCTGCTCAAAGCTCAGATCCTTGGGTTTATACCCCAAGATTGTAAGGCTTCCGATTTTACTTCCACCTAAGTCAGTTAACGGAACACCCGCACAAAAATCTATATCTTTAATAGATCGGATTAATGGGTTTACACCGAGTATTTTGTCACTTTTGGGATTGAAAACCGAAAGAAACTCCTCTGGATCGGATATTAACTTTGCACCGAACGAGCTCTCAAGCGGAATTTCCCTTTTGCCTATATCGATACCAACCGCTGACTTTATCCATTCTCTGTCTTTATCTATGAATGTTATTAAAGCTATTGGAGTTTTACAAACAAAAGCTGCCAGACGTGCGAGCTCATCATATGCTTCCTCAGGCTCAGTGTCAAGAATCCTGAAGTTGAGCAAAGACCTCTCCTTCTCTGTCACACTTCCTTCGATGTTCATATCTCTATTCTGCATACCAGTAAGCACTTAAAAAGAAAATACTACCAGACCCAACTTACTAAAGTTGTATTATATCATAACCTGATAGATTTTAATCTATTAATTTGATCTCTTTTAAATCCTAACACAATAGATATGAAAGAGACACATTATTAGATATAATATGTATAGTATAGCTAAGCTTTTTCATATCACTCATGAAATTTTTCCGCACCGCAAACAGCATTGTAGTTTTTATAATTATTTTAGTCTTTATTATTCTGCTCGGATATTCTATATTCGGTAGTAAAGAAGCGCCCAAACCCTCTCCTCTGATAGGAAAGGAAGCGCCTGATTTTACGCTCAACTTGTTTGACGGCACCGACCTCACACTATCGGAGCTAAAAGGGAAAACGGTGCTTGTAAATTTCTGGGCCTCATGGTGCATGCCCTGCCGCCAGGAAGCTCAGGCGCTAGAGAATTCATGGCAAAGATACAAAGACGAAGATGTAGTTTTTATAGGTGTTAATGTTTGGGACGACAGCTCAAACGCCCGGAATTATATGAATAACTTCGGAGGAGCCTACCCTCACGGTACTGACCCGGAAGAAGAAATCCAGGTGGATTACGGTGTCGGGGGCGTACCTGAAACCTATTTTATCGATTCCTCTGGCTTCGTCAGAGATAAATTCACCGGGCCCCTTACAGAGCAAATTATAGATTATTTTGTCACAAGAGCTAAGGAAGATAGAGATAACAATATTGAGGATGAGAATAAACTATAATATGGGACGCTTAAGCCTTTTATTTCTAACTTTGGCAATTTTGGGATGCCTAATATCCGTAGAGCCTTCACACTCACAGGAAAAGACAATTGACGATCAGGTGAATGAAATCTCAAACTCTCTATTGTGCCCGGTTTGCCAGGGTCAGAGTGTGGCCGAGAGTAATTCGAACCTTGCTAACGATATGAGGCAGGTAATCAGGAAAAAGCTCCAGGAGGGACAGAGCAGGGATGAAGTTGTTGCATATTTCGTTGATACATACGGCGAGACAATCCTCGGAGCGCCCCCTGCGAAAGGAGTGAACTGGATTCTCTGGATACTACCGGGACTTGCAATTGTATTTGGAATTTTCGGCATTGGTATATTTCTATACCAGGCGGGATCAAACAAAGAAGAGAAATCAATTGGTACTGAAAAAAACACTCCGCAAAGTGACAGCGAGTATCTTGAAAAAATTGACGAAGAGCTTAAGAATGATTCATAAATTTATTTATCATATCCTAAAAGCTGAAGTGCTCGTGCGCTAAGCTTATAACTTTCTTTTTATCCTCAGGCAGTTTTACCCACCTTATTTCACTATCGTTTCTGAGCCAAGTCATCTGACGTTTTGCAAACCTTTTAGTGTCACGTTTTATAAGCTCCACAGCTTGCTCAAGTGAAATTGCGCCATCCAGATACTGGTTTATTTGTTTGTAGCCAATTGACTGCATGGGCTTAATCTCAGAACTATAGCCCATATCCCTTATCCTCCGTACTTCATCTATAAACCCTCGCTCGAGCATATCGTCAACCCGCTTATCAATTTTTTCCCTGAGCTCTTCACGATCTATCACAATTCCGATTTTCATGTAATCATAGCTGCTCTCGCTAAATCCATGACGTCTTTGAAGCTCAGACATTTTCTGTCCGCTCAGATAATAAACCTCAAGGGCCCTCTCAATTCTTACATAATCATTTGAATGTATCTTCTCTGCAGCATGGGGGTCAACTGATTTAAGTTTGCTGTAAAGATGCTCTGTGCCTAAAGCCAAGTTCTCTTTTTTAATATCGGCACGAATATCCATGTCGGAAGGTATGCCATTTATAAGCCCGGAGAGGAGTATTTTCACATAAAGATAGGTTCCACCGGCTACGATTGTATTTTCACCCTTTTCGTAAAGATCCTCGATTACTCTCTCTGCACTCTCTCTGAACGTACCAGCATTAAACTCTTGTGCGGGATCTATAATATCTAATAGATGGTGAGTTACGCTCTCTTGGTCCCCAGGTGAGGGTTTAGCGGTGCCTATATCGAAATGTCTGTAGACTTGAAGGGAGTCGGCACTCAGAATCTGGGCTTTAAGCTCATGCGCTACATCCATTGCGAGCGCGCTCTTCCCTGAAGCTGTGGGGCCGAGTATTACAAGTAATTTGGGTTTTTCCCCGTTCACAATTGGCTTGAAAAAAGATTGTAGTAAGTCTTGCAACAGGAAGGTAAGCCCTTAAGCATGAAAGTGCTCAAGGGCTTTAGAAATTAGGATCCTGTGTTGTCTCTGTAATTTTCAATATCTTCGTCCAGCGCCTGTTTTCTGCTGAGCCTAACTTTGCCGTCATGCTCTTTTCCAATGCACTTAACAAGCACTTCGTCTTTTTCATTAAGAATATCCGTAACCTTCTCCACTCTGTTAGGAGCAAGCTCCGAGATATGCACAAGGCCGTCTTTACCGCCGCCGAGTCCGCTTCCAAGCTCGACTATTGCGCCGAAATCAAGGATCTTCTTCACACGGCCAAGGTAAACCTTGCCGACCTCAAGCTCTGAAACAATGTCCTCAACAATAGCTTGTGCCTTAGCGCAAGCCTCTGAATCAGGCGATGCAATGTTCACTGTACCCGCATCATCTATATCTATCTGGACACCGGTTAATTCCACAATCTTCTTAATGGTCTTACCACCCGAGCCGATAACGTCTTTTATCTTATTCTGATCTATCTGAAGTGAGATAATTCTAGGAGCGTATTTAGATATATCCTCTCTCGGGGTAGCCATAATCTCATTCATTTTATCTAGTATATGGAGTCTTGCACCGTGCGCCTGTTCAAGCGCTTGCATAAGTATCTCCTTAGTAACCCCTGTGACTTTGATGTCCATTTGAAGAGCGGTTATACCATCTTTTGTACCCGCTACTTTAAAATCCATATCTCCCAAATGGTCTTCGTCCCCTAGGATATCTGAGAGGATAACAAAATCATCACCCTCTTTAATGAGCCCCATTGCAATACCGCTTACTGGAGCTGATATCGGCACTCCGGCATCAAGAAGTGAAAGAGTACCTCCACATATAGTAGCCATTGAGGATGAACCATTTGACTCTAAGACCTCAGAGACTATACGTATTGTGTATGGGAAGTCTTCCCGATTAGGCAGAACAACTTTGATTGCCCTTTCAGCAAGAGCCCCGTGGCCTATCTCTCTTCTTCCCGGCCCAAGTCTGAAACTGGTTTCACCCACAGAGTACGGCGGGAAGTTATAGTGAAGCATGAATGTCTTTGTAATATCTCCCTCAAGTGAGTCAATTCTCTGCTGATCAAACTTGGTCCCAAGAGTTGCAGTTACGGCAGCCTGCGTCTCACCTCTGGTGAATACGGCCGAGCCGTGAACCCTGGGAAGAAAACCAACCTCACCGCTTATATCTCTTATATCGGTGTAACCTCTTTCATCAAGCCTTCTCTTGTCATTTACGATCATACCCCTGACCGAATTCTTAACGAGCTCCTCAAATTGTTTTGAGATATCCACTTCATCTCGATCTGGATACTCCGAGGTCATATATTCCTGAGTTTCTGTAAAAACATTTTTGATGCGTTCTTTTCTTTCGGCCTTAGAGGCGATGACTATCGATTCTTTAAGTTTGTCTTTTGCAAATGAGACAACCTTGGCATTAAATTCCTCATCGAATTCGGGAGGGGTTAACACTCTTTTTTCTATAGTTAAACCACTGATCAAATCTTCCTGAACTTTTATGAACTCCTGAATGCACGAGTGCGCGAACATCAGAGCGTCCACGACATCATTTTCTGGAACTTCCTGCGCCCCGCCTTCAACCATTACTATGGCTTCCTTAGTCCCTGCTACTATAATATTCATATCGCTCTCATCAAGCTCAGCTTTTGTAGGATTACATATGAAATCCCCAGCGATTCTGGCTACTCTTACGGCGGCCAAAGGACCTTCGAATGGAACGTCTGAGAGCATGAGCGCTGCTGAAGCCGCTGTTACGGAAAGGACATCGGGGTCATGGTCTGCGTCTGCAGAGAATACCGTGATTATAATCTGCGTCTGGTATGTAAAGTCTTTTGTAATAAGCGGCCTGATGGGTCTATCAATAAGCCTTGAGGTTAAAACCTCTTTTTCATTGGGCCTTCCCTCTCTCTTGAAAAAACCACCGGGTATTTTTCCCGCGGCAGCCGATTTTTCCTGGTAATTTACGGTAAGAGGCAGAAAATCCTCTCCTTCTGCTTTCTCAGAGGCAGCAACTACAGTCGCCAAAACTACAGTGTCTTCGTAACGGGCTAATACCGCACCATTGGCTTGTTTAGCTAGTGTTCCGGTTTCAAGCCCAAAATTTTTATTATAAATTTGAGCTTCAACCTTTTTAGGTTGATTAATCAATACAATTCCTCCTTAAACCCTACTTTCTAAGTCCGAGTTTTTGAATTAGGTCCGGATATGTCTCCGGCTTATTTCTTTTAATGTAATTTAAGAGTCTTCTTCGCTTAGCAACCATAGATACAAGACCCCTTCTTGAGTGAACGTCTTTGGGAGCCTGCTCCATGTGCACGGAGAGATCCTTTATACGGCGTGACAGTACCGCCACCTGAACTTCTGAAGAGCCTACGTCCTTATCATGATTTGCGTACTCATTCATAAGCTCTGATTTTTCTTCTTTATCAAGTACCATTGTAAAACCTCCTTCGACTTCTGGAAAAAGTTATATTTATCTTAATTCTCGTCAGTTAAACACTCTTAAAAGCTTTAGTAAAACCATATCCCCATCAAGAGAATTTATCTCAGTAGAATCTGCCTGCGCTTCTGTTATAGATACCAAATCCTGACCGGTATATATCTTAACACGCTCACCAATCTTAAAATGCGGCAATACATCCGTATCCAGATGAGACACTCTCAACTGCTTTCCGTCCCTTATCTCCTTGGCCAACGTATCGGTAATATTCAAACGAGGCAAGTGCGGTAGAGCTTCATTTAAATCCCTGAAATTCCCTGAGCCTGTTTCAAGCTCTTCGAACGTGACTGCGTCATCAATAGTGAAACCTTCGCTCTTTGTCCTTCTAAGCTCTTTTAAATGACCGCCACATCCAAGCTCTTCCGCTATGTCGGAAGCGAGCACTCTAACATAAGTGCCACGGGAACATTCTACCATAAATCTCAAATAAGGTGGACTGAACTCTAAAAGATCAATCTCTTTCACAACTACAGTCCTCGGCTTTCTCTGTACCTCTATTCCTTTACGCGCATACTCATACAGCCTCACGCCGTCCTTCTTTATAGCTGAGTACATCGGAGGAACCTGGTTTATTTTACCCTTATATTTAGAAAATACATCAAGAACCGCATTTTCTCTTAAATCCGGGACTTCTGATTCCTGAGTCACCTCGCCTGTTGCATCGAGTGTATCGGTAGAAATACCCAGCTCCAAAACGCCCTCGTATTTTTTAAATCCCCCGTACATAAAGGGGATAATTTTAGTCGCCTGATTTATGCAGATAGGCAGCACACCCGTAGCAAAAGGGTCAAGTGTGCCCGTATGGCCTGATTTTGCGATTTTCAAGATTCTGTTCACAGTACTTACAGCTTGCTGTGAAGTAATACCTTTTGGTTTATCTAAAACGATAACACCGTTCATTTAAGCGCCTCATTTATAGAGTCGTATATTTTTCGCATTGCGTCGTTAAGCTCGCCTGATATATTACACCCGGCCGCTTTCTTATGGCCTCCGCCCCCAAAACCCTCGGCGATCTTGGAGACATCCACATCCCCTTTGGAGCGGAGACTCACCTTCCAAGAGGGGGTTGAGTTATTTGTTTCCTGTCTTAATAAAAGAGCAACCTCTATCCCCTTAATACTACGGGGTATGTTGACCATACCTTCAGTATCTTCTCTGTCTGTTCCGGTAATCTCATACATTGTACGGTCAACGTGAACTGAAGCGACACGGTTATCGCTTGCTACGTGAAGAGTGGGGAGCACAAGCCCCAAGAGTTTGAGCTTTTTAAGAGGCTCGCTTTCATAAAGTGCCTGGGATATCTTCTCGGGCTCAGCGCCGGCCTGAACCAGCTCGGCAGCGATACTAAAGGTTTCCGAATTTGTATTTGAATATCTAAAAGAGCCGGTGTCGCCTACTATTGTGGTGTAAATATTCTCTGCAATGGAAGAATCTATTTCCACTCCGAGACTCTTCAGTATGGAATAGATAAGTACGCCCGTTGAAGAGGCGTTTGGATCAAGCAGGCTCAGATTCTCTGCGGAGCTTGTTGTCTGGTGATGGTCTACAATTGCAACTTTAGAGCACCTTGTGGTAGACAGAAATTCCTCAAACTCCTTACCCGGCCTATCCGTAGTCGGGCAATCGACGACAAAACACAAGTTAAACGTGCCCTCTATATCATTAATTGAGCTCACAATTAAATCTGAATGCGGCAGGAATGCGAGTAATTCGGGCACACCGTCTTTATTATATAACGTAACCTCTTTACCCAACTTTTTTAAGCCCAGCCCGAGTGCGAGCATTGACCCCAGAGCATCGCTATCAGGATTCTCGTGAGAGGTGATGAACACCCTCTGGGCCCCTCTGATTACCTGGGCTATCTCTTTGATTTTATTTCTCACTATCTATACCTCTTAATATTTCATCCACTTTGTAGCCCTCTTCCAGGGCGCTGTCGAAGCTGAATTTGAGCTCCGGTATCCGTCTTATTTTGAGTCTTTTTGCAAGTCTTCCTTTAATAAAACCTTTTGCGCTCTGAAGCCCCTTAAGAGCCTCTACTTTGTCACCTGTATTCTCCATGACTGTAAAAAAAATCTCCGCAATACTGAGATTTTCCACAACTTTGATCCCGGTGATAAAAACCGAGCTTAATCGCGGGTCTTTAATCTCTCCCTTTACAATCATCTGGGACACTTCTTTAACTATAGAATCCGCAACCCTGTCTGAGCGCTTGAACCTTGTCGTCAATTAAAACTCCTAAAAATGAATAATTTCAAATTCCCTCTCACCCAGCCTTACAAGACCCGTTGAGTCTATAAACCCGGTTACCTGATCGAGGATAGAATTCACATAAGCTGTCTCATTGCTTACAAAAGATATACCTATTGTTGCCTTTTGCCATAGATCGAGTGAATCTACCTCAGAGATTGAAACGTTATTGTATCTTGATTTGACTCGCTGGATTAAACCTTTCAGGATTTGTCTTTTGTCTTTCAGGGATCTGGTTCCCGTCAGATATAGGTCAATTCTTAGTATTCCTATCACCATTTAACAACTTAAAGCTCTTGTTTAAACTCCTCGTGTACATAGAATTCAAAGGTATCTCCTACCTTTATATCATTAAACTTCTCAATACCAATACCGCATTCATAGCCTGCGTTAACTTCTTTCACGTCATCTTTAAATCTTTTGAGTGAATCAAGCTTCCCTTCGTACACAACCACGCTGTCCCTAACCACCCGCACGTTGCTGTCTCTGACTACATTTCCGTCACTAACCATACAGCCTGCAATGGTTCCGATCCTGGATATATGGAATGTCTCTCTTACTTCCGCATGTCCTGTAATTTTCTCCTTCACTATAGGATCGAGCAGACCTTCCATAGCGCTTCTGACCCTGTCTATCAGGTTATATATGATAGTATGAAGCTCAAGCGATACCCCTTCTCTCTCTGATGCCCCAAGGGCTTTTGTGTCGGGTCTGACATTAAATCCCACTATTATGGCTTGAGATGCGCTTGCGAGAATCACGTCCGTCTCGTTCACGCCGCCCACTCCCGTATGCACTACTTTCACATGACATTTATCAGTACTTAATTTTTCTATGGATTCCCGTACAGCTTCGACAGAGCCCTGCGTATCGGCTTTTATAATTATCGGAAGCTCTTTTATATCGTCTTCTTCAAGCGATTCGAACAGATTCTCAAGTGAAAGTGTAGGCTTGATTTCCTTGGCTGCCGCAGTCTCTCTGCGTTTCGTTTCTCTGTGGCCGACAACTTCCTTAGCCGCCTTCTCATCCTTTACAACATAAAACCGCTCACCTGCTTCAGGTACCCCCGAGAGGCCCATTATTTCAGCTGGGTCCGAAGGTCCCGCTTCTTTAATTCGAGCTCCTTTATCGTCCTGTAGTGCTCTCACTTTACCGTAAGTCGTTCCCGCTACCACAAGATCCCCGACTTTGAGAGTACCCTCGCTAACGAGTACCGTTGCGACCGGCCCCCTGCCCTTATCAAGTACCGCTTCTATCACAAATCCGTTTGCCCTCTTCTCTTTGTCACTCTTAAGCTCAAGCAAGTCTGCCTGAAGTAAAACGAGCTCCAGTAGTTCTTTAATTCCCATTGATTGTTTTGCAGAGACCTCTGCAAAAAGCGTATCCCCGCCCCACTCCTCAGAGAGAAGACCTATCTCAGAGAGCTGACGCTTTATCTTTTCTACATCCGCATTGTCTTTATCGACTTTATTTATCGCGACGATAATCGGTACTTCCGCAGCGCGCGCATGATTGACAGCCTCCTGAGTCTGCGGCATTACGCCGTCGTCAGCTGCGACTACAAGAATTACGATATCCGTAACCTTAGCGCCCCGCGCTCTCATTGCAGTAAAAGCTTCGTGTCCCGGCGTGTCAACGAACGCTACCTTGCGCCCGTCTAAATCAACTGAATAAGCGCCAATGTGCTGTGTAATACCTCCCGCCTCTCCCTCCACTACATTTGTTTTCCTTATCGAGTCAAGGAGCGTCGTCTTACCGTGATCTACATGGCCCATAACGGTCACAACCGGGGGTCTCGGAGTAAGCTCGCCGTTTGTATCTTCCTCGTTAGCCATCTCTAAAAGAAGATCATCTTCTTCAAAAATATCCACTACAACTTCATACTCGAACTCTTCTGCGATCAAAGTGGCGGTTTCGTGATCAAGCGCCTGGTTCAGTGTCGCCTTAACTCCCAGGGAAATAAGCCTTTTGATGACGTCTCCGGCCTTAAGGCTCATAAGCTTTGCAAGCTCACCCAGGTTTATAGATTCTCCGATTTTTACAACTCTTTTAGACGGCTTTGCAGAAAATGGAATAACCTCAGCTGAATTTGAGGCTGTGTGTTGTAGGGGCTGTCTTGTTCTTGCGGAACCCCTACTCCCTCTATTATCAAAACGCCTATCACGCTGAGCGTTTCCCCCTGTGGGGCGGGTCTTCGGGCGTCTGTCATCAACCAGGTACTCTCTTTTTCTACCCGGAAGCTTAGTTCGAAAAGCCTTTCTTAACTCCTCTAGCGTATCCTCATCTATTATTTCCTCACGCTTTGGCTTAACTTTTTTTGTTTTTTTCTTGAATTTTTTGGCAGCCTCTTCAGGGGTTTCCTTAGCTGCCCCCTTGGCCCCATCTTTCTGAGCACCTTTACCCTGCTCGCCCTGTTTACCCTCTAAGGGTTTTTCCTCTTCCGCTTGAGTCTCGTCTACTTGACCGGGCTCTAACTTCTGCTCCGGCTCCTGTGACTCTACAGCAGCGGCGGGAGATTCTTCTGAGATTTGGCTTTGAGCCCCTTCAGGTACGTCCTGAGGCTCTGTTTGACCTTCCTCTAATCCCGGAGCCTTTGTCTCAAGCTCGGCAGCGTCAGTATCCAAACCTTTTGAAGTGACTGTTTCATCTATTATTTCGGCATCAGCTGCAGCCGCCGCAACCTGTTCAATTTCAGGCTCTATAGGCTCTTCCAGCTTTTTCTTTCTACGAAGGACTACGCGCGCACCTTTTCTTCTCTCAACTACCTCTGCACCCGACTCTGATTTAAATACTCTGACTTTCTCTTGTTCATCAGCCTGCGCGTCCCGGGCTTTAGCCGCGGATTTACCAGGTGAGTTGATCTTGTCGATTATTCTTTTAGCTTCTTCGTCAGATATAGAGCTCGCGTGACTTTTAACCGAAATGCCAAGACCCTTTGCTGCATTTAATATCTCTTTATTGGTTTTATCCAGGTCTCGCGAGAGCTCATATACTCTTACATTTCCCATATACAATACACCTTCACTATAAACACTTTATTTTGAACTATATAAATTCTTACTTACACCTTACTGATACTTTCTGGTACATAAAACAAACTTTATTAACCTAAAATATTAAGTATATCCAAGTTAGAGTACCAAAATTTAACCTAGTATGCAAAAACTACTCCATTCCAGCACTTTAAACTTTGTTATTACCCGGGTATGGAAAAATGGTATTGAGCTTATTCCTGCTCCGGCTGAGATTTTTCTTCTGACTCTGGCGCTTGCTCAGGCTCTGTCTCCGGAACGGGTTCGACTTCCGGAGCAGATTCGGCTTCGGGAGCAGATTCGACTTCCGGAGCGGGTTCGGCTTCGGGAGCAGATTCGACTTCCGGAGCAGATTCAACTTCCGGAGCAGATTCAACTTCTGGAGCAGATTCGGCTTCCGGTGCGGGTTCCTCTTCAGTGAACGTCATTTGCTCCAATTTGTCCTTAAGCGCAAATCTGGCTGCGGTCTGCAGCTTTTCCGCCTCTTCTTCGTCTTTTAGACCGCCGGCTTTTATCAAAGCCTCAGGGTCGGCAAAAGCTATATCTTCTAGGTTCTGAAATCCTTCTGAATACAATAGATTTGCTGTAACTTCTTTTAAATTCGGAAGAGTCATGAAAAGTGTCACGATTTCATTCTGCTCCATCTTAACTTGTGAGTCTGTCTTTATATCTATCTTCCAGTCAGTAAGCTGTGAGG
>Ga0209633_10001388_pt1 | contig 24990 bp, 27 predicted proteins | sample Cruoilmetagenom1_FD_187290 | JGI IMG/M metagenome (GOLD analysis project Ga0209633, IMG submission 187290) | Oil polluted marine microbial communities from Coal Oil Point, Santa Barbara, California, USA - Sample 1 (SPAdes) (version 2) | ecosystem: Environmental > Aquatic > Marine > Oil seeps ...
AAATTACATCTTTTACCTCACCCGCAATCGCTAAATGCGATTACGACCTCTCCAAAGGAGAGGTGAAGCGGAAACCCTGCCAGACGCAGGCAGGCTCGAGGCAGAGCCTAGAGGAATTATTTTGATTTAAAGCTATTCCACCTGAAAAAAGATAAAATATGAGTCCAGTATTAATTGATAGTATAGGTTACGGAGCTTTAATCATCAATTTATATTCTATGTCCACCAAAGGTGAATATAAACTAAGATTAATCTCACTAATCGCTAATTTAGGCTATATCTTTTATGGTGTATTAATTAGTGCAGCACCAATAATTGTAGGCTGTACTATTGCCGTATTTCTTCATGGGTATCATATAAGAAGACTACGATTAAATAAGAATAACAATGATTAAAATAAAAAAAGCTAAAGAAGCAGATATAGACGTTTTAGCACTTTTAGGAAGAGTAACTTGGGCTGAATCTCATGGTCATTATATAGAGGATAAAAACAATCTATTAAAATACCTAGACGAAAATTTTTCAGTTTCCAAAACAAAACAAAATATAAAGAATTCTAAGAACATTTTCTATATTATGTATGTCGATGATTTACCTGTTGGTTACACAAAATTAGTAGTAAACGCAATAAACGAAAGTGTTGCCTCACAAAACAATTGTCGCCTTGAAAGGATCTTCATCTTAGATGATTTCATCCCGTTAAAAATTGGACATCAGCTATTAACTTTTGTTGAAGAGAGAGCTAAAGAGTTAAGATTAGATACCATGTGGCTTTCTGTTTACATAAAAAATAAGAGAGCCATTAGATTCTATGAAAGAAATGAATTTAAAAATGTTGGCGAATTAAATTTTTTAGTCAGTGGAAAAAAATATGAAAATATAATTTTCTCAAAAAAAATATAAATATGGAGGAATATTCAAAATCGAAATTAAACAGAGTAAAACGTGGACAAGTAAGAGCTACTTATGATGTTGAAAAAATTGACACCATTTTAGATGCTGGTTTTATAGGTTATGTAAGTTATGTCTATGAAGACAGAGCAATTACATTGCCAATGGCATACGGAAGAAAAGATAATAAAATTTATTTACACGGTTCTCAAGCCAATAGAATGTTACTAGTATTATTAGAAGCTAAAGAAATGAGCATGACCGTTATGCATTTAGATGCACTAGTTTTAGCTCGATCTGGTTTGCATCATTCCGTAAATTATCGTTCGGCAACTTTATTTGGTTCGGTTAAAAAAATAGAACACTCAAAAGAAAAAGAAGATGCACTTTTTTGTTTTATGGAACATATGATGAAGGGTCGCTGGGATGGTATAAGACCAATGCATCAAGAAGAATTAGACAGAACTTTGGTGGTAGAAATGACTATTGAAACAGCTTCAGCAAAAATTAGAGATGTGGGTGTTGTTGATGAACAAGAAGATTACGATTTAAATGTTTGGGCTGGTTTGGTTCCTTTAAAACAAATAGCAGAATATCCAACCCCTGATGAAGTTTTATCAGAGAAGATTGAAATTCCAAAACATGTATTAGATTATTATCGCCAAAATAGCAAATAGAATTGTTTAGTGAGAATTCACTTTTAGTTTTTTTAAGTAAGTACTAAAAGATTGAAGTAAGTATAAAGAGAGAACATTAAGTAGTTAATTATGAAAGCTCCTACAATTTCAAAAAAGGATATAATCGATGTCTTTCAATATAGACATGTGACAAAAGAATTTGATCTCAATAAAAAACTGTCTGATGATGATATAATTTTCATTCAAAAAATAGCAAACTGAAAACTTATCTATCCTTATTTTTCTTTTTTCTTAGGTAGTTTTTTAGCCCGTTTAAGGCTTTCATTTAGCATCCACTCTAGCTGACCATTGGTACTACGAAACTCATCAGCTGCCCATTTTTCAACAGCTTTTAAAATATCTTCATTTATCCGTAATGCAAATGCTTTTTTCTTTGACATGACCTATCAAATATAAATTATTTTTAATTTTTTATTACTCTATTTGGGTCACAAATTTTGCAATTTCTTTTACTAATTCTTTTTTAATTGCCAATGCAGTATTGCTATATGTGGCAATGTTCTCACTAAGATCATCAGTTTTCACTTCTTTTAACACATGGTTCATATCTTCTATAATTAACAATTCAGATTTGCTATTAGCTTTGTGTAACAACTCTGCTTCAGAAACTTGAACTTGAATATCTCTTGTTCCGTTAATTATTAAAATAGGAATCTTTAGTTTCTTAATTTCTTTTTGTGGATTGTATTTGACCCATGAAATCCAAAAAGGTTGTAATGATTTTCTGAGAATGGATACCAATAACGGATTAAAATCTTCATCAATCTTACCTAAACGTAAGCTATCAAAAGTCTTTATTAAATCCTTCTCAAAAATAGGCGATTGTTTTACAACTTGTTCTATCAAAACCTCATCAATTTGCCTTCCAGACCCTGAAATAGAAATAAAAGCATCTGCTCTTTGTTTTGATGCAAGCATGCCTACCAAACTTCCTTGGCTATGCCCAGCAACAACAATTTTTGAAAATTGCTCTTTATCCTTAAAATAATTAACCACCGCAATGGCATCATTAACAAAGTCATCAAAATCTACATCTTCTTCCTTAAAGCCTTCCTTTTTCAACAAAGCAATGGCACTTTTATCATAACGATAGGTTGCTATTTTATGTTGAGCCAACCCTTCAGCCAAATATTTTAAATAATTCACTTTAGTTGCGACCTGATTACCATCTCTGTCATTTGCACCAGAACCAGGAATGATAATTACTAGAGGTAAGTCTTTATGATTATCTGGACTTAATATTGTGCCATTGACGATTACTTTTTCTGACGGTATATTAATTTCTTGTGTCTTGAATTTTTGCTCTTGACTAAAGCCAAAACTAAAAGAAAACAATAAAACGATATGTGTAATTTTCAAATACATCTTACTACCTGTTTTTATCACGTTCTAACAAAGCACAAATTTGAGCACCTGTATTATAAACATTTACTACATGCCAACCTTGTTTCGCAAAATTATTGATATTTTCTTCAAACGCTTTGTTTGATGCACTCCAACTAAATTTTTGTTTTATAATTTTATATTCTCTCATTATATACTATGTTAATGTACCTGTATTTAACACAGGTGTTGCATCTTTATCAGAACACAAAATCACCATTAAATTACTCACCATGGTCGCTTTACGATCTTCGTCTAGATCTACTATATCCTTTTTACTCAACTCATCTAAAGCCATTTCTACCATACTTACAGCTCCCTCTACAATTTTATGCCTTGCAGCTACTATTGCAGTAGCTTGTTGTCGTTTTAACATAGCATTTGCTATTTCTTGTGCATAGGCTAAATAACCAATTCTTGCTTCTAACACCTGAATTCCTGCCATTTCTAAACGCTCAGCCAATTCTTTTTCTAACGCTTCACTTACCTCATTTACACTAGCTCTTAAAGTAATTTCTTCTTCTTTTCCTTCGTCTTCAAAATTATCATAAGGATACAGACTGGCTAACTTTCTTACAGCAGCATCACTTTGTACACGTACAAAATTCTCATAATTATCAACATCAAAAGCTGCCTTATAGGTATCTTCAACACGCCATACCAAAATGGTACTAATCATTATCGGGTTACCCAACTTATCATTTACCTTCACTCGTTCACTGTCAAAATTACTGGCTCTTAATGAAATATTTCTTTTAGTATATAACGGGTTTGCCCAAAAGAAACCATTGTTTTTTACAGTACCTACATATTTACCGAAAAGCAATATTACTTTTGAAGTGTTAGGATTTACCAAGAAAAACCCTGGCAGAATCAACACTCCTAAAATTATTGCAGCTACGAAAGCAATGTCAATATTAAAAAATCCGTAAACGCCACCTCCTATTAAGGCTAAAGCAACTATGAACATAAGGTAACCACTTGGTACTTTAATAATTTTCTCTTGATCCATAATGATAAAATTTAAAATGATATTATTTTGATATCACAAAGATATAATATAATAATTAACATTTCCAAATTTTATAACAACAAATTTCATAACTTAGCAAAAAAAATGACACATGCAATCAAGATTTTTAATTTTACTTTTTGCTTTTTCACTTATTAGTTTTACAACTTCTTCGAAACCAACTTGGGGACCAACAGGGCATAGAACCGTAGGGAAAATAGCAGAAAAACACCTTAAAAAAAAGGTGCTTAAAAAAATTGACAAACTTTTAAATGGCGAAAGTTTAGCTTTTGTATCGACCTATGGAGACGAAATAAAATCTGATAAAAAATACAATAAATTCTACTCTTGGCATTATGTAAATATGCCTTTTGACACTACTTATGAAGATTCAGAGAAAAACCCAAAAGGTGATTTAGTTACAGGAATTACTACCTGTGTTAAAATATTAAAAGATGAAAATAGCTCAAAAGAGGACAAAGTATTTTACTTGAAATTATTAGTGCATTTGATAGGCGACTTACATCAACCTTTGCACATAGGAAGAAAAGAGGACAAAGGAGGCAATACCATACAAGTACAATGGTTTGGAAAAGGCACTAACTTACATAGAGTTTGGGATGAAAATATGATTGCCCAATGGGGAATGAGTTATATAGAATTGGCAAATAATGCAGATGACTTATCAAAAGCACAAATAAAAGCCATTCAAAAAGGGTCTGTTGTTGATTGGGTTCATGAAACCCACAACATCACAAAAAAGATTTACGCATCAGCTGAAGTTGGTGAAAATTTAAGATACAATTACAATTATACTCATTTTAAAACCGTAAGAATACAACTACAAAAAGGCGGAATCAGATTGGCAACATTGTTAAATGATATTTTTGGATAAAAAAATATTAGACAATAATAATCACTAACTTTTAATGATATAAGGATTAATGCTCTGATAATTTTTAATGACAAAGTCCAACGCACTTTTCAATAACATTCCCATATTATTTGACTTTTTAAACTTTACATCACCTGTCAATTTAAACAATCCACTTTTAAGTTGTACTATTTTTTCAGGTGTTGAAATTACATCCTTAGACATTATATCGATTAAGTTTGACAACCTATCACTATTACTCCCAGCTCTTTTAGCTAATAAAGATCGTTCTTCCAATTGATATTGATCAATAGACTCTTTCTGTAATATTTTATCTGTTAATTCAACCAATTTATTATTCTCTTTTAAGAATTGAGGCATATATACTCTAGGGTTTCCTTCAAAAGATTGTTGATCAAAATCAATAGCTCTTATTCTATATTGAATTCTATCAAAATCATGTGTTAATACCATAACATAATTATACGACCGCATATCACCTAATAATCTCACAAAGCAACGTTCGTTAAATTTCACAAACTCTTTTGCTATAGCATTTTTATCTTGTTCAGAACAAGCTTCTAAATTATTAGCTATAAAAACATCTCCAGGTATTCCTGAAATATGTTCTTCTATCAAGGTATCTTTATACACTAAAAAATAAATATGGTTAGGCGATAATAAATGTTCTAATTCTAAACCATAAACACGAGAAGCATCTGCTTTTTTGATGTAAAAAAACACATAATTATCATTTAAAATATTTCTAACTTTTATCCGAAAAGGTTTTGAATTACCAAAGGTGCAAAAATCAATACTATCAATATTTAAATACGGCAACATCGTATCACTACCATCTGCATATAAAATTGTATAAATATGTTTTAAACTAAGCTCAATCTCATTTCGTTCATGTTCTGCAAAGTATGTACTTATCCAAAGGGTATCATTCCCATCTTCATCATAAATTTCTACCGCACCTTGAAAACGCAATAAATCATCATAAAAAATAGGTATTTTAATATTTCTACCATGTTCAGACAAGTAATCAGAAAGCAAATTCATAATTGGAAAGGCAGGCTTCTTTTTTGATATTAATTTTTGATCCATATATTTAAATTATCATTAAAGATACTATGATTTATCTAAAAATTAATTTATTAATGCTTAAAGTTTTATATCTGGATAAGATATAAAATTCATTACTATTAAAATATAATAAAAACTTTTGCGTTAAACACATAACCCAAAACCTGAATTAAATGAAAACAGTACATTTTATAAAACTTATAATAGTTTTATTCATAGGGATTTCAACGACTACTTATGCTCAAAAAGAGTCTGGAACTTTACCAGATGGCTTTGTATATGTTAAGAATGAGATTCCAAATTTACGAAGTGATTTACGTTACTATTCTACCAATAACTTTATTGGCAAACCTATTGATGGATATTTAAAACCAAAGTGTATTTTAACTGTAGAAGCTACAGCAGCTCTAAAAAAGGTGCAAGATGAATTTGAAAAGCTTGGCTTCGGATTATTAATTTTTGATGCTTACAGGCCTCAACGTGCAGTTAACCAATTTATAGAATGGGCTAAAGACAGCACTGACACTAAAATGAAAGAAGAGTATTATCCTAATATAGATAAAAAAGATTTATTTAAAGAGGAGTATATAGCAACAAAATCAGGACACAGTAGAGGTAGTACTGTGGACCTTACTATTGTGTCATTAAAAACTGGACATATTTTAGATTTAGGTAGTTCTTTTGATTTATTTGATGAAAAATCATCAGTGAATTATAAAAACATTACAAAAAACCAACACTCTATAAGATTAATGCTACAACGTAGAATGGTAAAACATGGGTTCGTTCCTCATGAAAAAGAATGGTGGCATTTTACATTAAAAAAAGAACCCTATAAAGACACTTACTTCGATTTTTCGATAGAATAATAAAAAAAACCGCTCAATGAGCGGTTTTATTTTTGCAAATTGAAAAGTCTAATCATCTTTTTTATCTAAATTTTTTGTCAAAAAGAAACCTACCAAAAGACCTGTGCCTGCCATTAAAAATATTGAACCTGGCATGGCAATATCCCAATGTACATTAAAATTTGATGATAATATACCGCCAATCATAATACCAGAACCAATACCCATTAGCAATAATGCTAAATTGAGCACTAAAACTTTCCATATAGGTGCTGCATGCTCTCTACTTCTTGTAAATATTTTTGCATCAGCACCATTTTCAATCAATGCTAAACGTTCTTTATTTCGAGTTGAAAAAAACAAATAGGCTATTCCGAAAACCGTTCCAAAAACTATTAATACTATAAAAACTTCCATAAATATTTCATTTAAATTGATTAACTTTATTGTTTACATTTCTTATGACGTCACTTTATAAATTATGGTTACAAATTTAACTACATATTTTTTTCAAAAATCTGTAACCGAAACTACTTTTTTAAAGTCATATGTACATATGACCACATTCAACGACCAAGATTGTATACAGAAAATACTAGAAGGTGATATCCAAAAATTTTCTATATTGGTAAATCAATATAAAGATTTGGTCTATACTTTGGCACTAAGAATGTGTAAAAATAAGGAAGAAGCTGAAGAAGTCTCACAAGATACTTTTATAAAGGTTTATAAATCTTTAAATACGTTTAAAAATGAATCAAAATTTTCAACTTGGCTGTACAGAATTGCTTACAATACTTGCTTAGATAATTTGAGAAAAAATAAACGTCAACAACAAACAGTTTCTATTGATGAATTCACTGAAAACCAACTTAAAACATTAGATAACATATTTGAGACTATGGAGCAAGAAGAAAGAAAACAAACCATTCAAAATTGCTTACAACGCTTACCGAGTGAGGATAATTTCTTATTAACGCTATATTATTTTGAAGAATTATCTTTAAATGAAATTTCAAAAATTATCAATGCAAAACCAAACTATGTAAAAGTAAAATTATATAGAAGTCGTAAAAGATTGACTAGTATTTTAAAAGAAAAAATTGCACCAGAAATAATAGAACAATATGAATACAAAAACGGATAAGCATATTGAAAAATTCATTGACAAAACAATGAAAGAAATCAATTTAGATTCTCCTTCAATTGATTTCACCAATAACATCATGAAAGAGGTAACTCAACTTCATCATATAAAAGTGACTACCTACCAACCCTTAATTTCTAAAAAGTTATGGTTCATTATTTTTTTAGCTATCATCAGCATGACTACTTATATTATATTAACAGAAAACATAAAACAATTAAACTGGCTTAACACTCTCAATTTCAAATTAGACCCTCTATTACCTAACATTAACTTTTCAAATACAGCTTTTTATGCACTGATTGTTTTAGCTTCTTTGATTGTAATACAACTAATTTTACTGAAAAATTATTTTAACAAAAGACTAGAAGTATAAAAAACCACTTTTCAATGAAGAGAAAAGTGGTTTTATATGTTCATGAAATACTGCTCCTAAGCTTAAAAGCATGACAGTCTGTTATTTCAAGAGATCAAAACTACGTTTAATAAACTCAGTCAAATCTTTACCTTGCAATAAGTTTTGAGATAATTTTGCCAAATCTAATGCTTGATTTACATATTCTTCTCGTTTGCCTTTTGCTTTTAGTATTTTTTGCATCAAGTCATTATTGGTATTGACTACTAAATTATACATTTCTGGGAAACCGCCCATACCCATCATACCTCCACCACCAGTTGCTTGCATTTCTTTCATTCTACGCATAAATTCTGGTTGAGTTATCATAAACGGATTTGATTTAGAATCTAATGCTTCTAACTGAACTGTATACTTTTCTTTTGGCACAATACCTTCTACAATTTCTTTTAGCTTTCCTTTTTCGTCATCTGATAATTTTGAAATTTGCTCCTCATCTTTTTTAATTAAATTTTCAACAGAATCTGAATCAACTCTAACAAACTTTATAGGTTGTTTATCCGCAGACATTTCAGAATTTTCAGTTTCAAATTTTTGAATTAAATGAGATACAATTGGCGAATCTAACAACAATACTTCATAACCTTTTTCTTTTGCTTGTTCAGTGTAACTATGTTGATCATCTGCATTGGTAGCATACAACAACACCAAATTTCCATCTTTGTCTGTTTGTACATCTTTTACTTTATCTTTCAATTCATCAAAAGTAAAATAGGTGTCATCAACCGTTGGAAACAATGCAAATTTCTGTGCTTTTTCAAAGAATTTTGGCTCAGATAGCATTCCATATTCTATCACAATTTTAATGTCATTCCATTTCTTTTCAAACTCTGCTCTATCTTTTTTAAATAAAGACTGAAGCTTGTCTCCTACTTTTTTAGTGATATAACTAGCAATCTTTTTAACCGCACCATCCGCTTGTAAATAACTACGAGATACATTTAACGGAATATCTGGTGAATCTATAACACCTCGTAACATTTGTAAAAATTCAGGCACAATTCCTTCTACATTATCCGTTACAAAAACCTGATTCTGATACAATTGAATTCTATCCTTTTGAGCATCTAAATTGGTAGTTAATTTAGGAAAATACAGTATTCCAGTTAAATTAAACGGATAATCAACATTCAAATGGATATTAAACAACGGCTCTTCAAATTGCATAGGATACAATTCTCTATAAAAAGAAGTGTAATCTTCCTTATTTAAATCAGCTGGTTGTTTGGTCCATGCCGGATTTGGGTTGTTAATTATATTATCAACCGTAATCATTTTTTGAGGTTCAGTAGTTTCTTTACCTTCTTTATCCTTAATGGTTTTAGGTTGATGTTTAGGATCGGAAATTTCCTTTGTTCCAAATTTAATCGGAACAGGCATAAACTTATTGTACTTAGACAATAGTTCATTAATTCTTTGCTCTTCTAAAAACTCAGTTGAATCTTCTGCAATATGTAAAATAATTTCTGTACCAACTTTTTTTCTTTTAGCTTTCACTAAAGTAAATTCAGGTGAACCATCACACTCCCATTTTACAGCATCTTCATTTTTAAGATAAGATTTTGTAATAATTTCTACACGTTCTGCTACCATAAATGCAGAATAAAAGCCTAGACCAAAATGACCAATAATACCTGAATCTTTGGCAGTATCTTTGTATTTCTCTAAAAATTCTTCAGCACCAGAAAAAGCAACTTCATTAATATATTTACCTACTTCCTCTTTAGTCATCCCTACACCTTGATCTATAATGTGTAGTTTTTTTCCTTCTTTATCAATTTTGATTTCAATTTGTGGATTTTTATAAACCACTTTATCTTCTCCTATAGTTGACAAATGCTTTAACTTCAATGTAGCATCAGTAGCATTTGAAATTAATTCTCGTAAAAAAATTTCATGATCTGAATACAAGAATTTTTTAATTAATGGAAATATGTTTTCAACTGAAACATTAATTGTTCCTTTAGCCATAATAAATAATTTTTTATTTGTCGTTCCCATGAAATGGGAATCTTATTAATTTTAGTTTAAATTTCTCTTAAGTACTAGTCAAAAAAAATACCAAAACCTATAAAATGACAAGATGGCAGAATATGTGATATTTAACAACAATTAGCCTTCATTTTATTAATTTAACATAAGCATCATATTTGATAGTCTATGCTTAATATTTTATTTATATTTGACTATTATAAACAGTTAAGCAAAACACTATGTACAATTCGAAAATTACTGGTTTAGGTTATTATGTTCCTGATAATGTTGTTACCAATGAGGACTTGTCAAAATTAATGGATACAAATGATGAATGGATTCAAGAAAGAACAGGTATAAAAGAACGCCGTTGGATACCGAAAGGAAGTGAAGATACTTCTGCTGTTATGGGTGCAAAAGCATCTAAAATTGCTATTGAACGTGCAGGTTTAACTAAAGATGATATTGATTTTATTGTATTTGCCACACTGAGTCCAGATTATTATTTTCCTGGTTGTGGTGTGCAAATTCAAGACATGCTTGACATGCCAACTGTGGGTGCTATAGATATTAGAAATCAATGTTCTGGCTTTATATATGCCATATCTACTGCAGATCAGTTTATAAAAACGGGCATGTATAAAAACATATTGGTTATTGGTGCTGAGTATCATTCTAATGGCTTAGACAAGACAACCAGAGGAAGAGGTGTTGCTGTAATTTTTGGTGATGGAGCTGGTGCATGTGTACTCTCTAGAACAGAAGACAATACTAAAGGTATTTTATCTTCGCATTTGCATAGTCAAGGTAAATATGCAGACAAATTGATTGTAGAATCGCCAAGTATTAAAAATTGGATCCCTGAAATTATTGCTACTAATGGAGAGGATATTTCTTATTATCCTTATATGGATGGTACATTTGTATTTAAAAATGCTATTGTTCGCTTTAGCGAAGTAATGATGGAAGGATTAACTGCTAACAACTTAAATCCTTCTGATATCGATTTATTTATACCTCATCAAGCTAATTTAAGGATTTCGCAGTACATACAAAAGAAGTTTGGTCTACGTGATGATCAAATATTTAATAATATTCAAAAATATGGTAATACCACAGCTGCTTCAATTATCATTGCTTTAACTGAAGCTTGGGAACAAGGCAAAGTTAAAGAAAATGACACCGTAGTTTTAGCCGCTTTTGGTAGTGGTTTTACTTGGGGGAGTGTAATTATTAATTGGTAAAACCTCTCAGAAAAAGAAAGGTCTTTTACCATTTTTTAAAACTGATATATAGAGGATACTTAATAATCTAAGCCTGATAAATAACTCAATTTAGTTTTCCAAATTTCTAACTGGTTGTTATTCTTTTCAATATTATCTCGTACTCCTTTAAGTAATGGGTTATCATCTTTTGCACCTGAAATAAAGCTAATGTTATTTTCTAATTGTTGAATTTCTCTAGTCAAATCATCAATCTTCTTTCTAATGAACATCCGTTCATTATCTAACTTTCTTACATTATTAGTTTCTAGATAACCATTTACCATGTTTTTAAATTTTAACATGGCAATTTCTTTTTCATCTAAATCTAACTTACCATAAAGTGCATTTACAGTTTTATTAAATTTAATTTCAACATGATGCATATTTCTAGGTAAATTTCCTAACTTATTCCAATCTTCAATATAAGAGTTTATCACTTCAATACTCAAAGATTTATCATCACTAGCTTGACTTTTAAGGTTCTCTAACAATTCTTTCTTTTTATTAAAGATCTCTACCTGCTCTTTATTGACTTCATCTTCCACACCATGCATTCGGTCAAAATAATGATTACAAGCATCTTTAAAACTTTTCCAAATTTTATCAGAATATTTTCTTGGCACATGACCTATAGTTTTCCACTCAGCTTGAATTTGCTTCATTACTTCAGTCGCAGCTTTAAACTCTTCACTATCTTTTAATGCTTCTGCTTTTTTAACTAAAGCGTTCTTTTTTTGAAGATTTTCGTGTTGGTCTTTTTTTACATTTTTATAGTATGCATTTTTAACTCTATTAAAAACACCAGTGGCCTCTTTAAATTCATTCCAAATTTTATCATTTACTTGCCTTGGTACTTTTCCAATCTTAAAAAATTCTTGTCGTAATTTTTCTAATTCTTTAATTTTTTGTTGCCAATATCTATGAGATTCAGTAGCTCCTTCTTCAAGAATATTTGCAATTTTGTCTATGACTTCTCTTTTAAGAATTACATTATCTTCATACTTAGACTCTAATTCCTTCTGAAGTCCATGTCTCTTTTCATGAATTTTTTTAGTAGCATTACTAAATCGTTCCCAAATCTCTTCACGAAATTCTCTAGCAACAGGTCCAATTTCTTCTTTCCATAGTCTATGTAATACTTGTAATTCTTTAAAAGCGGTATTTAAATCTGTTGTTTGAGTCAATCTCTCTGCTCTTTCAGCTAGCTTTATTTTTTCTAATAAATTATGTTTAAAATCAAGATCTCTTAAATCATTGCTTAAATGCAATAAGTCATAAAAACGTTCAACATGATGCTCATAAGTCCGCCAAGTATCTTTATAAGATGCACTTGGTATTCTACCTATTGCCCTCCATTTATCTTGTAATTCTCTAAACTGACTATACATAGTTGAAGGTTCAGCATTTTCAATTAAATACTTCAAATCTTCAATAAGAGCCAATTTCTTAGTTAAATTTTCTTTTTGTTCTTGCTCTATTTGTTTGTAATAAGATTCTCTTTTTGTTTTGTACTCAAAAAGCAGATCGTTATAAGTAGATTTTATTGGACTTGAAAAATAAAAATCAATTACATTACCTCCTTCAGCTATAAATGCTTCTTTCTTTTCGTTTAATAAGGTGCCAAATTGTTTATTGAAGCTTGTCTTAATTTTATCTACTCTTGTCTTAATTTTTGCAACTGGCTCACTCTTTAATAATTTATCTAAGGCTGCTGTTAGTTGTTCTAAATCAAATTTTTCATAATCAACCTCTTCTTTTTGAGCTGGCTCTGTCTCTTTTTCTTTTTTATCACTAACAGGTGCTTCTTTTTCTTCAACAGATTCTTTTTTCTCTTCAGGTGCTTTTTTCTCTTCTTCAACTGTTTCTGTCACTTCTTCTACAGTCTCTGTCACTTCTTCAACTTTTTCTGCCACTTTATTTTCTATCGCCTCATCTTTATTTTCTTTTTCAGAACTCGTTTTATTATCAACTATCTCATCCGATTTATTATCAGATTTTACGTCCTCTACTGTATCATTACTAGCCTCATCTTCTGTAGTCTCCGTCGTATCAGAACTTATCTCAGATTGATTTTCTTCCGACACTTCTGGAGTAATTTTTTCTTCGTCTTCACTCTTATTTTTTTCATTCTCGTCTAACATATATAAATGTTTAAGGTTCCACTTTTTTTTAAAAAGATATTGCGTGTTAAATTACAAAAGTATTTTCAAATATCAGATACAATTATATATTATTAGTTGCGTAAAATGACCAGAAGTTACAAACTCCAAATCTCCCAAGCTTTTTCGGCTTGTAATTCTAACATTTTTAGTCCGTTGCAAATGGCAGCTCCTTGTTTCTCTCCTTTACTTAAAAAGGATGTTTTTTCAGGATTGTAGATTAAATCGTACAACAAATGCTGGTTTGTAATAAATAGATAAGGTATGTTTGGAGATTTATCAACATCAGGATAGGTACCTAAAGGTGTACAATTGATAATTAAGGTATGTTTTTCTATCACTTTTTTCGTAATATCTTGATAAGAAATTTGAGCTTTTACAGGATTTCTAGAAACTACTAAACAATCAATATTTAGTTTCTTTAAAACAAATAGTATTGCCTTTGACGCTCCACCTGTACCTAAAACTAATGCCTTTTTATGATGCGGTTTTAGAAAAGGTTTTAACGATTCTTGAAATCCGAAAAAGTCAGTATTATAACCTACTAGTTGATTGTTTTTTGTTATTTTTATGGTATTTACTGCTCCAATTTCTTTAGCTTGATCATCAATAGTATCTAAAAATTTCAGGATTTGTTCTTTATAGGGAATGGTTACATTGAATCCGTTAATTGCCTTGAAGTCCATTTTAGAAAATTCTTCGATAGTTTGTAAATCAAAATTTACATACTCACAATCCTCTAATTTTAATTTTTTGAATTTTTCTGTAAAATATTGCCTAGAAAATGAATAGGAAATATTTTTACCAATCAATCCGTATTTATACTTTTTTTGAGTTTCTTCCATAATAATCGATCCATAAAACAATACTTATGCCGCCTAAAATATAGGCTACGGCTATCCAAGTTTCTAGTTGTGTAATATCTGGCATAAAACGTTTATAATTTTCTATGACTTTGTTCCCTTTAGAATCGAGTAACAATTTACTATTCTCAAATTTATAAACAGCAAGTTTCCAAGGCCAAACCATCCCTAAAGAACCTGTAATAAAACCAAGAATTAATGCAGTAACCCATTGATGCCATCTTTTTAGAACATACGCCAATATTTGAGAAGTGACTACCAAACCAAACGCAGAGCCTAAACCAAAAGAGCCCACAATTTTCAGGTATCGCATTCTTACAACATCTTGTAAGAATGAAAAATCTCCTTGAAAAATATCTATAATCGTTTTGTATAATTCATTGACAGAATCAACCAATAACAGAACATAATTCCCTAATAAAATAAGTATAAACGAGCCTGACAAACCCGGCAAGGTCATTCCTGCCACGCCTATAATTCCACAAAAGAACACAAAAAATAAGTTATCATTTTCTTTAGCAGGATTCATAAAACTAATAGCAATACCCAATACAGCACCAATAATAATTCCGATATTAGTAGTACTATACCAATCATTAATTTGTTTACCTATATAATATATTGAGCCAATAATCATCCCAAAAAAGGCACTCCACACATAGAGTTCGTGATTTTTAATTAAATAATCTAGCAATTGAGAAACTGTAAAATAACTAAAAATACTACCTGAAAAAATTAGAATTAAAAATTGAGCATTAGTATATCTATAAAAACTTTTAAAACGGTCATTGAACAATAGCTTAAAAGCTTTACTATTAACTTTTTGAAAAGAATAAATCAACTCTTCATAAAAACCACCTACATAAGCAACAATACCTCCTGAAACTCCAGGCACTTTATTTGCAGCACCCATAGCCAGTCCTTTCATAAAAAGGAAAAATTTATCAGATAAAGTACGAACTTTATGCATTTATAAAACTGTATTTTCTTTTGAGAATCTTTCTAAAAGTAAAATTACCATAAAACCAATAGCGGCTAGAATTATAGCCCAAAGTAATTCAGGATTTCCATCATAATTGAAGGGCAAAATACTTTCTTGAATAAATGGCACTTCTTTACCGTGAGAATCTGTCCGCCATGATAGCGTTTCTTTCCAAGGCCAAATTTTATTAAGTGAACCAGCTATAAACCCAGTCAATACGGCTAATGTCATCTCTTTATATTTATCAAAAAGCCATTTTAAAATTCTTGAAAAAGTCAGTAACCCCACAATTGCACCACTACCCACAATAAGTATTATTTTAATGTTTCTATGATCTAAGGCTTCTATTACTGGTCTATAAGCTCCTAACAACAGTAAAATGAAACTCCCAGAAATACCAGGTAAAATCATAGCACAAATTGCTAAAGCTCCCGCAAAAAACAAAAACCAACTGGATGTCATTTGATGGGCAACAGGAGGTAATATTGTAATGTAAAAAGCCAACGCTGCACCAACAATCAGCATGAGAACTTTAATAACAGTCCAATTCTTAATTTGTTTACCTACAAAAAAAACACTTGCGATAACCAAACCAAAAAAGAATGACCATAATAAAATGGGTTCATTTTCTAACAACCATTTTATCAATTTTGCTAAAGACAAAACACTAGCACCAATACCCATCAACAATGCCAATAAGAAATTACCGTTAACAGACTTCCACATTGCTTTAAACCCTTCTTTTTTTAATGTTTTTATTGCGTCTAGGTTTACAGCACTGATTGAAGTTAGTAATTCTTCATAAATTCCTGAAATAAAAGCAATAGTACCTCCAGATACTCCCGGAACTACATCTGCGGCACCCATTGCAATTCCTTTGAGTGATATAATTAAATAATCTTTTAAACTTCTTTGCATTCTAATAAAATTGATTAAAAAAACGACACTAATTTAACCATAAAATAGTGTGTAAAAATTGGTATTATCTGAATTTTAGGCTGTAAATATACATAAACTCAATGTGAAATTTCATATTGAATTTGATACTAAAAGAAAAGTTGAAATGAAATTCTAAAACTAAGAATACGTTGGAAATAAATTTTAATATTTTGAAATAAGTTTTTGAACACTTTCTAAATCAAGAACAGAAGGGTATAATTCTTTGATGATTTTATGATAATCATAATCTAACTTTAAAGCACTTTCTAACAATTGCAATCCGAGTTTTTCTTGTTGTATCAAAAAATACAATCCACTTAAACGATATTCAATTTCAGCAAAACCATCATACATTGTCTTTGCTCGCTTTAGAATGTCAATTGCATCAGTAAACTCTCCAATAAAATGTAAAACATCAGTTAAAGCCAAAAATACATCTAAAGAATAATCTTCTAGGTCTAAACACTTTTGAAAACCTTTGGTTGCTTCTTCATAAAAATTCAATTTCAAATTTATTTCAGCATAACGCATCCAATAAATAGAATTACTTTCATCAATAAGTAAGGCTTTATTAATAAAATACAATGCCTTTTGATAATTTTTATTTTTGATATATAAATTGGTTAAAGCCAACCATCCTTTATCCAATATAGGATCTTCTTTTACTGTAATATTGTAATATTTTAAAGCCTTTTTATCATTTCCCAATTTTTCATAACAGTTAGCAATTCTTAAATAAGAATAAGAAGTACCATCATCTAAATTGATAGTCAATTTATAACTTTCAATAGCCTCTTGATAACGTTTTAACTCTTCTAAAGTTTTTGCTTTCTCTAAATATGCACCTATAAAATATTCATCGATTAAAATTGAATAGTCAAAGGCTCTTAGTGCTTCTGTAAAATTTTCTTGAATAAAATATTGCCTTCCTAATTGGTGCCATGCAATTTCACTATAAGGGTCTTTTTCTATATAATTATTCAAATAATCAATAGCTTCTAGACTTTGACCAAGCATATCATAACAATAAATGACATTATATAATGAGGTATAATCATCATATTCTACCTCTAAGCACTTCGCAAAATTTAAACGTGCAGTCTCATATTCTTCTAGATAGAGATATTCCATACCAATCATTGAAAGAATATTTGCTTCGTCTTCAGTATATAATAGTGCTGTATTTAAAGCAATTATTGCTTCTTTATGATTGTCTTTTTTTGACAATAAAGTAGCTTTATGTAAAAAAATTTGATCATTTAAAGGGTCAATTTTTTCAAGCTCAGCTAATAATTTTTCAGCTTTATTAATTTTATCTTCATATAAAAGCACCTCAACATAAGCTAATTTTAAAGTAATAGCATCAGGGTGTTGTTCTAAACCTAAATTTAATGCTTTTTTAGCCAAAGACATTTTACCAACATTCATATAGTGTAATATTATCTCTTCAAATTCAGTTGAATCGAAAAAATACACACTATTAGTTTTCAACATTGATTCAAACTTTGATAATGGAATACCATTATCGTTATTTTGAAATTCGTGCATAAAATCAGGTTTTCTTAACGATTTAAAATTAGTGCAATCCATTTTTTAACAGCCAACAACTAAGAAATGTTGTTAACAAATTAATTAACAGGTTATAAACCTTTTTTTTATTTTAAAAAAATGTATTTTTGCATCCGAACCTAAGGCTCGTATTGCTATCATGGCGAAAAAGACATTACTTAACGCGAAAGATATTCACATCATCCTACATCGTTTGGCTTGTCAGCTTATTGAAAATCACAATGACTTTAACAACACCGTATTGATTGGCTTACAACCAAGAGGTGTTTTTCTAGCTCATAGGTTACAAGAAATTTTACAGAAAGACTATAACATCTCTAATATTAAGTTAGGTCAACTTGATATTACTTTTTATCGTGATGATTTTAGACGTAGAGAGGCTCCTTTGGCAGCCAGCAATACAACAATAGATTTTATTGTTGAAGATAAAAAAGTAGTCATTATTGATGATGTATTATTTTCAGGAAGAAGTATACGTTCTGCCTTAACTGCCATCCAATCCTTTGGTAGACCTGAATCTATTGAATTACTTGTACTGATTGATAGAAGGTTCAGTAGACATTTACCTATTCAACCCGATTATAAAGGAAGACAAGTAGATGTAATCAACTCAGAAAAAGTAAAAGTTTCTTGGCAAGAACAAGATAAAAAAGATGCCGTTTATATTTTAAGTAATAATTAAAATGAAACCGTTAAGTACAGAACATCTATTAGGTATTAAGCATCTCAAAAAAGAAGATATAAATCTTATTTTTGAGACTGCAGATCATTTTAAAGAGGTTATCAATAGACCGATAAAGAAAGTACCTTCGTTAAGAGATATTACTATTGCCAATTTGTTCTTTGAAAATAGCACGCGAACAAAACTTTCTTTTGAATTGGCTGAAAAAAGGCTTTCAGCAGATATTATTAATTTCTCCGCCAGCCAATCCTCAGTAAAAAAAGGAGAGACTCTAATTGACACAGTTAACAACATCCTTTCTATGAAAGTTGATATTGTTGTTATGAGGCATCCTAATGTTGGTGCAAGTGTATTTTTATCAAAACATGTTGATGCAAAAATTATAAATGCTGGAGATGGTGCTCACGAGCATCCTACTCAAGCTTTACTCGATAGTTATTCTATCAGAGAAAAATTAGGAAATGTAAAAGGTAAAAAAATAGTTATTATTGGTGACATACTCCACTCTAGAGTGGCTTTGTCAAATATTTTTGCATTACAATTACAAGGGGCGATTGTTAAAGTTTGCGGACCAACTACCTTAATACCAAAGTACATTAGCAGTTTAGGAGTTGAAGTTGAAACTAACCTTAAAAAAGCATTAGCTTGGTGTGATGTTGCCAACGTCTTAAGAGTACAACATGAACGAATGGACATTAAGTATTTTCCGTCAATTAGAGAATATACTCAACTTTTCGGCATCAATAAAGAAATTTTAGATAGTCTTGGCAAGGAAATTGTAATCATGCATCCAGGACCAATCAATAGAGGTGTAGAAATCACTAGTAATGTAGCAGATTCTAATCAATCTATCATTTTAAATCAAGTAGAAAATGGTGTAGCCATACGCATGGCTGTAATCTATCTATTAGCTCAACAAATAAAAAAATGAACCTAGAAGAAACTGAAATAGCAATCATTTTTAAAAATGACAAAAAATCTATTGCTGATTTTTTTTTAGATTTTTCAAAAAAATATATTAATTTTAAAGACAAGAATATTATTCTTGATTTTTCTATGACTAAAGAGGCAGATATAGAAAATATCTTGTTATTTTTGCCCCTTTCTAAACAACATAGAAACAATGGCATGTCTTTTGTTATTATTGTAAATGGAATTGAAGTAGATGAAGTACCTGATGAAATTATCATTGTACCTACAACATCAGAAGCCAAAGACATTGTAGAAATGGAGAATATTGAACGAGATTTAGGATTTTAACAAACAAATAAAACTAAATAAATAGAATTAAAACCAAATTATTAGATCCAAAACAATTAAATGCATATGGTTAGAAAATTACTTTTTATTTTATTGGTTACATTTTCTTCAACTGTTTTTTCACAACAGTTAGAAAATAATAACATTGTACAAGATTCTACAATGATTATTAAGAAGATTTTGGCCTCACCCAACCCTTTTAGCGTTACAACTAAAATTAAATTCCATGCAGATGCTGTATTTGAAGTTGATTTTTCAGTTAAAGACCTTATTGGCAATGTCGTGTATTTTCAAAAATATACAACTAAGGTTGGTTCAAACTCAATTCCATTCTATAGAGATAAATTAGATTCTGGAATTTACATTTATTCAATTAAAACCAATACCGAGATAACCTCAAAACGTATTGTGATTAAATGAGTATAAACTTAACTATATTAGGTTGTCATTCGGCTACACCGAGAACCTTTGCACACCCAACCTCGCAATATTTAGAAATAAATAATAGGCGTTTTTTGATTGATTGTGGTGAAGGTACTCAAGTACAGCTCAGAAAATATAAAATTAAATTTTCTGCAATCAACCATATATTTATTTCTCATTTACATGGAGATCATTTTTTTGGTTTGATTGGCTTATTGTCAACATTTGGCTTATTGCATCGAAAAAATGATTTACATGTTTTTGGCCCTAAAGGCCTTAAAAACATCATTCACACACAATTAAAGGCTACAAACTCTTGGTTGTCATTTCAACTTATATTTCATGAACTTTCTAGTGATAAAAGTGAGCTCATTTTTGAAGATGATAAAGTTGAAGTGCATACAATTCCGTTAGAACATCGTGTGTATACCAATGGTTTTTTGTTTAAAGAAAAAATTGGAGAGCGTAAATTAAATATTGAAGCTATTAAACAGGTTTCTGAAATTGAAATTTGCGATTATCAAAACTTGAAAAAAGGCAAAGATTTTATAAAAGAAAATGGTCAAATTATTTTAAACAAATCTTTAACCTTTAACCCACACAAATCTTTAAGCTATGCTTTCTGTAGCGACACCATATATAAACCTGAAATCACATCAATTATTAAAGATGTAGATTTATTGTATCATGAAGCTACCTTTTTAAATGACAGGCAAGAAACGGCCATAACCACAAAACACTCAACAGCTGAAGAAGCTGCTAAAATAGCTAAACAAGCCAATGTTGGTCAATTAATTATAGGACATTATTCTAGTCGATATGACAATTTAGAACTCTTCAAACAAGAGGCTGAAATTGTTTTTGACAAGGTGATTTTAGCTAAAGAAGGTAAAGTTATCAAAATAGATAATAAAGTGCCTAACGAATTAATTGTAGCTCATCAAAACTAAATTTCTTTCTTCCTAATAAACTTAACCTTATTCTATTTTTTTAGAAATATTCTTTTCATTAAAAATCTCAATAAAACTTACTATATCAAAGGGTTTACAGTACATTTCTTATTATAAATTCTCAAAACAAAAAGTTAATCAAATGTTAAAAACTGTTACAAAAAAATATTCTTTGCGTCTATATAATACAACAAAAAAACAAAGCAATTCTTAAATAGAAATTAATCTTGAAAACCAATCTAATGAAAAAAATTATTTATTTATTATGTCTCTGCTTTAGTTTTAATCTGACAGCCCAACTTGCTAAAGATAAGCTACCCAAAAACGGAACTATCTCTGGTAATGTAATTGATGTTGCAACCAAAGAACCTATCCCCTATGCTACAATTGTAATAAAAGACATTGCAAAAAAAACAATAACAGGTAGTATTTCTGATGAAAATGGTAGTTTTAAAATATCTAAAATACCTGAAGGTAAAAATATTGTAGAAGTACAGTTTATAGGCTATAAAACATATACTAAAGAGATAAACATCACTCCTCAAAATTTAAAATACAATATGGGTACTGTAGCTTTAGAAGAAGAGAGTGCCAACCTAGACGAAGTCACGGTCATTGCAGAAACATCTACAATCACTCAAAAAATAGATAGAAAAGTTATCAATGTAGGAAAAGACCTAACTTCAGCTGGCACCACAGCATCAGAACTGTTAAACAATGTACCGTCAGTAAGTGTAGATCAACAAACGGGTAATATTAGCTTAAGAGGGAATGAAAATGTGCGTGTTTTAATTGACGGCAAACCTAGTAATATTAGTACAGCACAATTATTACAACAAATACCTTCGACATCAATAAAAAGTATTGAATTGATTACCAATCCTTCTGCTAAATATAATCCAGAAGGGATGAGTGGAATGATTAATATTATTTTGCATAAAAATGCCAATCTCGGCTTTAATGGCACTTTAAATACAGGTATAACACAAGGTGAGAATACTCGTTTTAATGGCTCCTTAGATATGAATTACAAAACTGGTAAAGTCAACTTTTTCTCTAATTACGGCTTAAATACTGGTAAAAATTTTAATTTAGGTAAAATTACAAGAAGTGATAATAATTCTATTCAAAATTTCACTTTTAATAATGACAATACTTCTCATTTATTAAAACTTGGTGCAGATGTTTATATCAATAAAAAAAATACATTATCAGTTTATACCACTCAAAATTTTTTTGAAGGCATAAACGCTGGTGGCACTATTGTTACATTTGAAAATAACCCTACATTTAACAGTAACAGCCCTTTAAATTCAATTACAGAAAGTAACTCTGGAGCTTATAATTTAAATTTTAAACATGATTTTGATAAAGAAGGTCACAACTTAGAGTTTGAAGCTAATTACTCTAAAACTAAGGCACCAGAAGATGCTATATATAAACAATTATTAAATCTTGATGATTTAACCACAAATTATAAAGAAGCTGTTGAAAACGAAAGAAGCACAACACTTTTCAATTTAGACTATACAAATCCTATTTCAAAAAAAGGAAAATTAGAATTAGGTCTTGAATTCAGATTAAGAGAAACAAAAAATGACAATGTATCTACACAACACGAATTTGTTTATGATATTAATAACGATTTAATTGATGATGGTAACGGATGGTTTGTAACTGACCCAAGAGGCAATTCATCATTTGAATACAATAGAGATATTTATTCTGCTTATGGTACTTACAGCCATAAGTTTGGTAAATTATCAATGCAATTAGGGGCTAGATTAGAACAATATAATGTTGATGGAGAATTCATCAAAACAAAAGGAAATCAAATTGAAAACTATACTGATGAAATTTTTAGCATCTATCCTTCTACATTTTTCACGTATAATCCAAGTGAGAAAAATCAATATCAACTAAGTTATAGTCGCCGTGTAGATAGGCCTTCAATTCAACAGGTAAATCCGATAAGAGAATGGAGTACTCCTCAGATTACATCAGTAGGTAATCCGAATTTAAAACCTCAATTTACAAATTCTTATGAACTAAATTACACACGAAAATTAAAAGCAGGATCTATTACTTTTGGTACTTTTTATAGAAGAGTGAATGATAATATTACAAGAGTTTTAAATATAGATCCACTAGACGATGACAAAGTAGAATTGTCTTATTTTAATACTGAAAGTAACAACCGTTATGGAGTTGAACTATCCTCAAATTACAAACTTACCAAATGGTGGAGAGCAAATGCTAGTGCTGATTTATATACACAAAAAGAATCAGGTTTTGCTAATGGCAGTCAACTTGAAGTAACAAATACTGCGTTGAATTTTAGATTGAGTAATAGCTTTACTGCAACTAAAAATTTACGTCTACAATTATTTGCAATGTATAGAGGTGGAGGTAAAAGTATACAATTTGATATTGACCCAATGTGGATGGTTAATGCAGGTGCTAGTTTAAATGTTTTAAATAGAAAAGGTACCATTACCTTCAGGATAAATGATATCTTTGAAAGTATGAAATTCGGATTTGACTCTGAAAATCCTTATCCTTCAAAAGGTGAATTTAATTGGGAAAGCCAAACTGCTTATCTTGGATTCATGTATAGATTCGGAAACGGAAAAACAAAAAAGCGTTCAAGAAAAAATAGGAAAGATAACGAAACTGAAGGTGGAGGTTTTATTTAAATCTCATCTTTTAATTTACCAAAACCCTTTATTTAGTTGACAAATAAAGGGTTTGTTTTTTACAATTACTTCATATAATCATAACATTTAACTCACAAAATTTGGAGGAATCCCTTTTTTTTTATGATATTGCGGAATAGAAAACTAAAATTAACCCGTACCTACCATGAAGAAAAAACTCCTTTACATCCTATTTTTAGTTAGCCCGCTGTTAACTTTTGCACAAGAAGCTACTAATCAAGGATTAGATCAACAAATTGACAAAGCTTTTGGAAATGCCACAGGCTGGTTTGTTAACTTTATTTTTTATCAGATTCCTTTTCCTGGAGGCATTCAAATATATTGGGTTTTATTTCCTTTAATAATTGGAGCTACCTATTTTACATTTTATTTTAATCTTATAAATTTTAGAGGTTTTTGGACCTCTATAAATATTGTTCGAGGGAAATATGACGATATGGACCATCATGAATCATTAACTGCCGCAGGTGACTCAACGCCTGGTGGCGATGCTATTGAAACCATTGCTATAGAAGGTCATGAAGGTGAAGTATCTCATTTTCAAGCTTTAACTGCAGCACTCTCTGCTACCGTTGGCTTAGGAAATATTGCAGGTGTAGCCATTGCGGTTTCAATTGGGGGAGCTGGTGCCACATTTTGGATGATTGTAGCAGGTTTTTTGGGAATGGCATCTAAATTTGTAGAATGTACATTAGGTGTAAAATATAGAGATATAGAAGCAGATGGGACAGTATTTGGTGGCCCTATGTACTATTTAACCAAAGGACTTAAGGATCAAGGGCTAGGAGGATTAGGAAAAGTGCTAGCAGCTATTTTTGCTGTATTTGTTATTGGTGGTTCTTTTGGGGGA
>Ga0209633_10001390_pt1 | contig 24973 bp, 25 predicted proteins | sample Cruoilmetagenom1_FD_187290 | JGI IMG/M metagenome (GOLD analysis project Ga0209633, IMG submission 187290) | Oil polluted marine microbial communities from Coal Oil Point, Santa Barbara, California, USA - Sample 1 (SPAdes) (version 2) | ecosystem: Environmental > Aquatic > Marine > Oil seeps ...
GGTGTAAAATTGCAAATAAATATGAAGCCATACTATACGTAGAACTACGTATATTTTGATTTTTTTTCATAAAAAAAGCCTCGAACAAGTGTTCGAGGCTTCAATAATCCCTAAAAGCTAACTAAAGCTCGTTATTAACCCTTAATTAATAACATGATTAAATTTGATAATTAAACCATTGCTGTAAAGGTCTTAAATAAATTAATACCATACTATACGTAGAACTACGTATATTTAAAGATATTCTGAATTTTCTTTGGCAAATAAATATAAACTTGCTGATTTTGAGTCTATTGAAAGTTTTGTTCTAATGTGACTTTTGTGTTTTTCTACCGTTCTTGCGGAAATAGATAGCTCTTTTCCTATTTCTGTAGCTGTTTTATTGTCTCCAATAAGTCTAAGAATATTGGTTTCAGCTTCTGTTAAAGTTTTTATTTTTTTTGGTCCGTTATTAATTTCTATATATGATAAAATCTCAGGACTAAAATAAGATTGGTTTTTAATTACTGACGAGATACATTTTTCTATTTCTTCTAAGGCGAATTCTTTTAAAACATAACCATATACTTCTAAGGCTTTGGCCTCGTTATATATTTTTTCATCTTTTTCAAAAGTAATCAGTACAATTTTAGTGGGTAGATTGTCAGTTTTGCATTTTTCTGCAATTTCAAGACCCGTAAAAAAAGGCATTTTTATATCTAATATGGCAATATCTGGTCCGTGTGCTTTTATTAAAGCTAGTGCTTCTTTTCCATTTTTAGCGCTAGCCAAAACATTAAACTTTTTTTCATTTAAAAAATCTTGTAAGCCTTTAAGTACAAGCGGATGGTCATCTGCTATAATAATGGTAGGGTTCATTTTGCTATTAATTCAACTATCAATTAATTAAAGATACTAAGAATCTTTAGGTAAAAAAATTTCTTATACCATTTTAATTATGAAATGCCAGATTCCTAATTTGAATTATTTTTTATTTGAATGAAATAGAAAATTAAAGCATAGCCTAGTTACGGTTTCATTTTATATTGAAATACAGATAAAAAAGAAACAAATTATATATGATATTTCATAATTAAAATGGTATTATAACTTTAAATACAAGTATTTTTTTTCGTAATCAATAATAGCCTTCCCCTTTTTTAAAATATCTGCGCCAATGATTCCATCTACAGGGTCTGCATTATGGTTAATTAGTCCATTATTAACGTGAGATAAATTAAACAAAATTAAAGACACACTATTTTTTTTCCATTGCCCAACTTTTATATCGTTGGAACTAGAAATTTGTGTTAGCATACCAGAAGCACCAGCACCAACAGCTTTAATTTTAGAATCTTTAACTTTAAGGTTGAATCGCTCAATAGCTTCAAAACCAACACAACTATTAGAAGCACCTGTATCTAAAATAAATTGTCCTTTAACACCATTAATAGATGCTTTAATTTCAAAATGATTTGTTTTGGTAAATTTTAACTTAATTTTAGAATAACCTCTGTCTATTAGGAAGTCTTTGAGTGTTTCCATTTTTTCGATTTGTGTAAATATAATAATTGGTGTAAAAATCTAAACGCTTATTTTTGAAAAATGATAATTACAGATACACATACCCATTTATATAGTGATGCCTTTGACGACGACAGAACAGAAATGATAAATCGAGCAATTGAAGCCAATGTGAAACGATTTTTTATTCCTGCTATAGATTCTAGTTATACGGCATCTATGCTTCAACTTGAAAAAGATTTCCCAGAACATGTGTTTTTAATGATGGGTTTACATCCAACCTCTGTAAAAGAAAATTATAAAGAAGAATTATCTCATGTTGAAGATTTATTAGCCGAAAGAAAATTTTGTGCAGTTGGCGAAATTGGCATTGATTTATATTGGGACAAATCTACATTAGGTATTCAAATCGAAGCCTTCAAACATCAAATAAACCTCGCAAAAAAATATAAGTTACCAATAGTGATTCATTGTAGAGAAGCTTTTGATGAAATTTTTGAAGTTTTAGAACAAGAGAAGTCAGAGGATTTATTTGGGATTTTCCATTGCTTTGCAGGTACTTTAGAACAGGCACAAAAAGCCATTTCTTATAATATGAAATTAGGAATAGGAGGAGTCGTAACCTTTAAGAATGGTAAAATAGATCAATTTATCAATAAAATAGACCTAAAACACATTGTTTTAGAAACAGATTCACCTTATTTAGCACCAAAACCTTATAGAGGAAAACGAAACGAAAGTTCCTATATATATAAGGTATTAGAAAAATTGTCGGAACTTTACGGTAAGAGCGAAGAAGAAATCGCTACTATTACGACAGAAAATTCAAAAGCAATATTCGGAATTTAAATGACAACACAACCACACATTCTATTAATATATACAGGAGGTACTATTGGTATGATTAAAGATGCAGATACTGGTGCATTGAAGGCTTTCGATTTTAATAGCCTGCTTGTTAAAATTCCAGAACTACGTTTATTAGATTGTACAATTGAAACTATTTCTTTTGAAGAACCTATAGATTCATCAAACATGAATCCCAAATATTGGGCAGATATAGCCAATATTGTAGGAGAGAATTATTCGAAATTTGATGGTTTTGTGGTATTGCATGGTAGTGATACTATGAGTTACTCTGCTTCTGCACTCAGTTTTATGTTAGAGAATTTGGCTAAGCCAGTAATTTTTACAGGTTCTCAATTACCTATTGGAGATTTAAGGACAGATGCCAAGGAAAACCTTATAACCTCAATCCAAATGGCATCGCTTCAAAATAATGGAGTTCCATTAATTAGAGAAGTAGGTCTTTATTTTGAATACAAATTATATAGAGGAAATAGAACCACAAAAATTAATGCTGAACATTTTGAGGCGTTTGAGTCGCTTAATTATCCGCATTTAGCGGAATCTGGAGTGCATCTAAATGTAAATTCACAACATTTATGGAAACCAAAACCCAATAAAGAATTAATTATACGTACTGCGATGGATGCTGATATTGGAGTGCTAAAATTGTTTCCTGGTATTTCGCAACCAATTTGTGAAGCCATTCTTAAAAGCAAACTTATAAAAGGACTTATAATAGAAACTTATGGTTCTGGGAATGCTACAACAGAATCATGGTTTATAAAATTATTAGAAAAAGCAATTAACAATGGATTGTATATTGTAAATGTTACACAATGCGTTGGAGGAAGTGTAAACATGGGACAATATGAAACCAGTTCACAATTAAAATCCATTGGAGTCATCTCTGGAAAAGATATTACGACTGAAGCTGCGATTGCCAAATTGATGTATCTTTTAGGTGAAAAAATAGATCAAAAAGATTTTAAACTTATTTTTGAAACGCCTCTAAGGGGAGAAATGTCAGAAAAATAACGGTTTAAATTTTAGTGTTTGAAGTTTTTTTTGTTATTTGGCATAATGTAATTTTAAATAAAATTTACAGAGAGGTGGCCGAGTGGTCGAAGGCGCACGCCTGGAAAGTGTGTATACTCCAAAAGGGTATCGAGGGTTCGAATCCCTTCCTCTCTGCTGATATTTTCTGCGAGAATTACATTTTTTTATTTATCTTTAACACTTTAACTAATAAAATTAAGAACCAGAACAATGAAAAGATTATTTTCTATCCTTGCCATAACATGTTTAATGGCCATCGGAACTGTTAATGTAAATGCAACAACAGTATTTGCAAGCGCAACAGCAACTGTAACAAGTGTAACTCAAGAACCTGCTGAAGAGGACTTGACGTTTCATCAAGAATTAAAAAAGCGTTTTATTGAAGGTGGTGCAGGCTTCATGGGTATTGTACTATTATGTTTAATTCTTGGACTAGCTATTGCTATTGAGAGAATTATTTATTTAAACCTTTCTACAACAAACACAAAAAAATTAACACAAAATGTTGAAGACGCACTAAATTCTGGTGGTATTGAAGCAGCGAAGGAAGTTTGTAGAAATACAAAAGGACCTGTTGCCTCGATATTCTATCAAGGTTTAGACAGAGCCGATGAAGATATTGATGCTGCTGAAAAAGCTGTAGTAGCTTATGGTGGTGTGCAAATGGGACAATTAGAGAAGAATGTATCTTGGATTTCTTTATTTATTGCTTTGGCACCAATGCTTGGTTTCATGGGTACAGTAATTGGTATGATTTCTGCCTTTGATAAGATTGAAGCTGCAGGTGATATGAATCCTTCTTTAGTAGCTGGTGGTATTAAAGTAGCACTTTTAACAACAGTATTTGGTCTTATTGTTGCTATTATACTTCAAATTTTTTATAATTATATCATCGCTAAGATTGATAGTATTGTAAATGATATGGAAGATGCATCAATAACATTGATGGATTTATTAGTAAAACACAAAAAATAAGATTTTAAATTATGAATTTTAATAAAATATCAAAAATACTTGTAGCTGTGCTCGGTCTTTTAGGTATCATTTTCTTAGTGCGAATTGTAGCCGCAGGAGATGAAGCTATTAAGACAGGTGGAGAAGATGGCTTAGTTGACCCAATGGCTTATGTAGCCTATGTTATTTTGGCTTTAGTATTGGCATTTGTTGTGTTTTTTGTCTTAAAAAACTTATTTACAAATACAGCTGGTCTTAAAAACACGTTAATAGGAGTAGGAGCTTTTGCTGTTGTATTAATAATAGCCTATGTCGCTGCTGGAGGTGACGCTATGAAATATAACCTTCAAGAAGGTGGTGTTGCAACAGAAGGCACATCACAATTGGTAGGAGCAGGCTTAAATGCGTTCTATTTATTGTTAGTAATTGCCGCAGGAGCAATGATTTTTTCTGGAGCAAAAAAAATAATTAGTAAATAATTATAGTATGGCAAAAAGATCAGCACCCGAAGTGAATGCAGGATCAATGGCTGACATTGCTTTCTTATTACTTATATTTTTCTTAGTCACAACGACTATTGAGAAAGATAAAGGATTATTAAGAAGTTTGCCGCCAATTGATGACACAGAAGTTGAGCCACCAATTATTAAGCAGAAAAATTTATTTACTGTTTTAATAAATCGTAATAATCAATTGTTAGTCGAAGATGAGGAAATGCCTCTTAAAGATTTAAGACAAGCAGCAATCGATTTTTTAGATAATGGAGGTGGAAAAAACCCAGCAGGTCAAAGCTGCGATTATTGTAAAGGAAAACGTTTAGAAGATTCTTCTGACCATCCTGACAAAGCAATTATCTCAATGAAACACGATAGAGAAACCTCTTATGAGCAGTATATGGATGTACAGAACGAACTCGTAGCAGCATATAATATACTAAGAGAAAGGGAAGCATCAAGATTGTACAAAAAGTACTATCCAGATGCAGATAAGGTGTTTACTGCAATGTTAGAAGAAAAAGAAAAGAATCAGTACAGTAAGGATGAGAAACTCAATGAGCGTATCTCCACTGTTAAGGCATTATTCCCAATGAAATTATCTGAAGCAGAACCTGATAAAAACTAAAATTAACAATTATGTCTAAATTTAGAAATAAAGAAAAAGGTGAAATGCCAGCAATTTCAACGGCATCTTTACCTGATATTGTATTTATGTTACTTTTCTTTTTTATGGTAGCAACCGTAATGCGAGATAGTACCTTAATGATTGAAAACAGTATGCCAAGTGCGGATCAGGTTGAAAAACTGAAGAAGGATAGAACTATTTTTATCTATGCTGGTAAACCAAACGATCAATATAAGCAATTAGGTACTGAACCAAGAATTCAGTATAATGATGCTTTTATTAATGTTGAGGATGTGCAATCTTCAATTTATCAAGGCATAGGTGAAATGAATGAAGATCTTCAAAGTAAAGTTGTTGTAGGTCTTAAAATTGATAAAAATACAAATGCAGGTTTAGTGTCTGATATTAAACAAGAACTACGTAAAGCAAATGCATTGAAAGTAATGTATATAGCTAACACAAAAAAAGAAGAATAATATTACATTCTTAATTTTGTATATAAAACGTCCTGAGGTAATCAGGACGTTTTTTTATGTAAAAGCAATTAAAGATTTTGTAGTTTTATAAGTGTTAACAAGTATGCTAAAACTTTTATCACCCAAAGGAATGATTAATAGCAAACAGTCCCGATAATTATTGGGATGACTTATGAAAAACAATAAATATAAACACATGAAAGATTATGTTTTTCTTTTACTAGTATTATTGAGTTTTTTAGGATTTTCACAAGACTATATTACAGATAAGTCGGAACTCTTCAAGAATTATAGAGAAGACCAATTCTACGCTTCTGTAACTTATAACTTACTTAATGAAAAGCCTAAAGACGTCTCTCAAAGTGGTTTTTCTTCTGGTTTTCATTTTGGATTTATTAGAGACATGCCAATTAATGAACGTCGCAATTTTGCGATTGGATTGGGTATTGGTATTTCTTCAAATTCATATAATCAAAAAAAGCTACTGATAGAAGAGGCTAATAATGAGATAGCCTTCAGCATTATAGATGAAAGTGAGTATAATGTTACTAAGAATAAGTTTACTACTTACCTTGTAGAAGTTCCTTTTGAAATTAGATGGAGAACTTCTACTGCAAGCGACTATAATTTTTGGCGTATCTACACAGGGTTTAAAATAGGTTATTTACTCTATAACTCTACTAAGTTTAAGAGTGAGTTGGCTAATGTAAAACTGTCTAATATTGATAACTTTAATAAACTTCAATATGGTTTAACCTTGAGTGCTGGATATAGCACATGGAATTTTCATGTGTATTATGGTTTAAATCCAATTTTTGATAATAACTCAAGGCTCAGTAATAAAACCATAGAGATGAAATCCGTTAAAATAGGACTCATGTTTTATATTCTATAGCCAGTAATTGAGAAGTATGAGTTGTGGTGTTAGTCCTGTAAAAAGCCCTAAAATTAATTCTTGATTTGTATGCGCTTTTAAATGTAGTCTTGAGGTTGCAACTGCTCCAAGAATAATCATCATAAGTGCAATGGTCCCATTAATGTTAATAGAATAATGCATACCTAAAGCAACTGCAAACATAAAAAAACCAGAAGCTGCAATCATATGAATACTTGCTTTTATCTTAAAAATAGCCAAAATAAAACATGTTAACGTAGAGCAGAGAATGCCCAAAAAGAAATAGTATAATTCTATTATCTCACTTGGCGTTAAAACCCTGATTAGAATCAAGAAGATAATAATACAATTGATGAATAGCGGAATTAGACGTTCTTTGGTGCTCTTTAGGTAAACAGAATTAACTTTATTTATTGTTTTTAGTAAGAAAAATAGTAGAATAGGTAAGATAATTGTAAGAATAACTATAGAAAAAATCTTAGCCTTCATTACTGGCACAGGAATAAAACGTGGTGTTTTAGAAAAGTAAAACAGCACTCCTAATAATGGCATAATCAAAGGATGAAATACAAACGATATTCCTTTTAAAATAAAATTTTTCATGTGCTAATATTTATTGTTTTTCATCCTAATAACTATCAGGAGTCACATGTAACATCTTAATTATTATTCAGTTTGTTTTGAAAACTAGGTATGGATGTTTCATCCAAATGATTTCTTATAGTTCCTTTCTTAATCGTGCTACTGGAATATCTAATTGTTCCCTATATTTTGCAACAGTACGTCTAGCAATGGGATATCCTTTTTCCTTTAAGATTTTTGAAAGCGCTTCATCAGTTAAAGGTTTCTTTTTGCTTTCTTCTTCAATAACTGTTTCCAGAATTTTTTTGATTTCTCTTGTAGAAACTTCTTCTCCTTGATCGTTAGTCATAGATTCTGAAAAAAATTCTTTTATCAATTTAGTGCCATAAGGTGTATCAACATATTTACTATTTGCAACACGAGATATGGTAGAAACATCCATTTCAATTTCGTCCGCAATATCCTTTAAAATCATTGGGCGCAAGTTACGCTCATCACCAGATAAGAAAAACTCTTTTTGGTAATGCATAATCGAACTCATGGTAATAAATAAAGTCTGCTGACGTTGTCTTACAGCTTCAATAAACCACTTTGCAGCATCTAATTTTTGCTTAATAAACATAACGGCATCTTTTTGGGCTTTAGACTTTTGCTTAGTCTCTTTGTAGCCTTTAAGCATATTGTTGTATTCTCGCGACACATGTAATTCTGGGGCATTTCTGCCGTTAAGCGTCAATTCTAATTCACCATCCACAATCTTTATGGCAAAATCTGGCACAATGTGTTGTACAATTTTGTTGTTACCAGCATAAGAGCCACCTGGTTTTGGGTTAAGTCGTTCTACTTCCTCTATAGCATCTTTGAGTTGTTCTTCATCAATATTAAACTTTTGCATTAACTTTTTGTAATGCTTCTTAGTGAATTGCTCAAAACCCTTATCTATAATTTTCGTTGCTAGTTCAATATCAGAATGCTGTTCTTTTCTATGTAATTGAATACTCAAACACTCTTGTAAATTTCTAGCACCAACACCTGCAGGATCTAATAAGTGAACAACTTGTAAGACTTTTTCAACTTCTTCTTCTGTTGTATAAACGTTTTGAGTAAAAGCTAAATCGTCCGTAATATCAGATAATGATCGTCTTATATAGCCACTTTCATCCACACTACCAACTAAAAAATAGGCAATTTCTTCTTCTTGGTCAGATAATCTGAACGTGTTTAATTGATTTATTAAATGTTGTGTAAATGAAGTTCCAGCTGCGTAAGGCACACTTTTGTCTTCATCATCGGCACTATAATTATTGGCTTGTGTACGATATTCTGGTATTTCGTCGTCGCTTAAATATTCATCAATATTAATATCATCTGCTTCAATGGTTTCATTGTCATCATAATTCTCTTCTGAGTTATCAAAGTCTTCCATATTATCATCAGAAGCTTCCGATTCTTTTCCAGTATCTAATGCAGGATTTTCCTCTAACTCTTGCTTTAAACGTTGTTCAAAAGCTTGCGTAGGTAGCTGAATCAACTTCATGAGCTGAATCTGCTGTGGCGAGAGTTTCTGTGATAGTTTAAATGATAAAAACTGCTTTAGGGACATAAATTTGTTGTTAACTATAAAAATAATAAAAAACCTGTTAGGTTTCTAAAACCTAACAGGTTTAAATATAGTGATTAAAACTCTGCATTTTGAGGTGTTCTAGGATAAGGGATGACATCTCTAATATTTCCCATTCCAGTGGCAAACATTACCAAACGCTCAAAACCTAGTCCAAAGCCAGAGTGAACAGCAGTTCCGTATTTACGTAAATCTAAATACCACCACAACTCTTCTTCTGATATATCTAGAGCTTTCATTTTCTCTTTTAAAACGTCCAAACGTTCTTCTCGTTGCGATCCTCCAACCATTTCTCCAATACCTGGGAAAAGAATATCCATAGCTCTAACGGTTTTCCCATCTTCGTTTAAACGCATATAAAACGCTTTAATATTCGCTGGATAATCAAATAATATCACAGGACATTTAAAGTGTTTTTCAACAAGGAAACGTTCGTGTTCAGATTGTAAATCTGCTCCCCATTCTTCAATTATATATTTGAATTTTTTCTTTTTATTTGGCTTAGAATTTTTTAGAATATCTATGGCTTCGGTATAGCTTACACGTTTAAAATTATTATCGACTACAAACTTAATTTTTTCAATTAAGCTCATATCGCTACGTTCGGCTTGTGGTTTCGTTTTTTCTTCGTCTAAAAGGCGTTTTTCTAAAAATTCTAAATCGTCTTTGTTATTATCAAGAATATAGTTTAAAACGGACTTCATAAAATCTTCTGCCAAATCCATGTTGCCAGCCAAATCCATAAAAGCAACTTCTGGTTCAATCATCCAAAATTCAGATAAATGACGAGAGGTATTTGAGTTTTCTGCTCTAAAAGTTGGACCAAAGGTGTAAACTTTGCCTAAAGACATGGCGTAAGTTTCAGCTTCTAACTGACCAGAAACCGTTAAATTGGTTTCCTTTCCGAAGAAATCTTCTTTATAATTTACTTTACCATCTTCAGTTAAAGGTGGGTTTTTTGAATCTAAATTGGTGACTTTAAATGTTTCTCCAGCACCTTCAGCATCACTTGCTGTAACAATTGGTGTGTGCATGTAGTAAAACCCATTTTCATTAAAATATTTATGAACAGCAAAAGATAATGATGAACGCAAACGCATTACAGCACTAAACGTGTTAGTTCTTGTACGTAAATGGGCATTTTCTCTAAGAAACTCAAAAGAGTGTTTTTTTGGTTGAATTGGATACGTTTCTGGATCAGAATCGCCTAAAATCTCTAAACTTTTTACAACAATTTCAACGGATTGACCTTTGCCTTGGCTTTCTACTAACTCTCCAGTTACATGAAGAGCAGCTCCTGTTGTTACTCGTTTTAAAAGTGCTTCGTCAAAATTTTCGAAATCGACAACACATTGAATATTATTTATGGTAGAACCATCGTTTAGGGCAATAAATCGATTTGCTCTAAAAGTTCTTACCCAACCTTTTACGGTAACTTCTTGTAAGGTTCCATTTTGCGATAGCAGTTCTGCTACAGTTTTTGAAGTCATTTTTTCTAATTATTTTGAATGCTTATATATAGTGTTAATCTTTTTGTTCTACGTTGTCTTCTTGATCATCATCATCTTCTGAAGCGATAATATTAATTGAAGGCTTTTTTAAGACTTCTTTATTGGCAATATTTCGTTCTAATGATAATAATAGAGAAGGTAATAATAGTAAGTTAGAAAGCATTGCGAACAGTAACGTTATAGATACCAAAGCACCTAAAGCAACTGTACCACCAAAGCTTGAAATTGTAAATACCGAAAACCCAAAGAATAATACAATTGATGTATATATCATACTTACTCCTGTTTCTCTTAGTGCTGCGTAAACGGATTTTCTAATTTTCCAATGGTTGGCTTGCAATTCTTGTCTGTATTTGGCTAAAAAGTGAATGGTATCATCTACGGAAATACCAAATGCAATACTAAATACTAATATGGTTGACGGTTTTATGGGTACACCAACATAACCCATTAAACCTGCTGTTACTAAAAGCGGCAATAAGTTTGGGATGAGAGATACAATTATCATTCTAAGTGAGCGAAACAAATATGCCATAAACAAGGCAATAAGAACAATAGCAAGCGTCAATGATATCGCTAAGTTTTTAACTAAATATTTTGTTCCTTTTTGAAACACTAAAGCTTTACCTGTCATAATAACCTCATAACGCTCTTTTGGAAATACTTTATTTATTTTATTTTGAAGATCCTCTTGAATACGTTCCATTTTATCCGTTCCAATATCTTTCATAAAGGTTGTAATACGAGCGTATTGTCCTGTACTATCTACAAAATTGCTTAACATATCAACATCAGACGATGAGTTTTTTCCATAAGACAAAATGAAACTATTTTCTTGGCTTGTTGGCAATTGATAATATTTAGGATTACCGTTGTAATAAGCTTGCTTACTATATTTAACTAAGCTCACTACAGAGATTGGTCTTGATAATTCTGGAATTTCATCAATTAATTCTTCCAATTGTTCCATACGTTTTAAAGTCGCTAATTTCATAACTCCTTTTTTACGTTTGGTATCTATCATAATTTCTAATGGCATAATACCATTAAATTCATCTTCAAAAAACCGAATATCTTTAAAGAATTCTGTGTTTTGTGGCATGTCTTCAATTAGACTTCCAGAAATTTTAATTTGGTAAATCCCAATAATACTACCAACAATTAATATTAGTGTAGTAACATATATCGTGATTTTTTTGTGCTTTACCATATTCTCCATCCAACCTACAAAAGTACCAATCCAACGTTTACTTAAATGTTGTAAATGACGTTCTTTAGGGTAAGGTAAGAATGTGTACATTATTGGAACGATAAGCAAACACAAGATAAAAATAGCGATGATGCTCAATGAAGCCACAATACCAAATTCTTTAAGTAATTTACTTTCTGTAAGAATAAATGTGGCGAATCCAGAAGCTGTGGTTACGTTAGTCATTAAAGTTGCATTACCAACTTTGGTAATCACACGTTGCAATGATTTTACTTTGTTACCATGCAATTTTACTTCGTGTTGATATTTATTGATTAAAAATACACAATTAGGAATCCCAATAACAATAATCAAAGGCGGAATTAAAGCTGTTAATACGGTAATTTCATAACCTAATAAACCTAAAATTCCAAAGGTCCACATGACACCAAAACAAACCACAATAAGCGAAATAAGCGTCGCTCTAAATGATCTAAAGAATAGAAAGAAAATCAATGAGGTTACAAAAAGAGCACCACCAATAAAAACCGGAATTTCATCTACAATATTCTGTGCATTTAATGTCCGAATATAAGGCATGCCAGAAATTCTAACATCTAGTCCTGTGTCGCTCTCAAACGTTTCAATTTTTTCTAGAAGATTATCTATTACAAAATCTTTTCTGGCAGAGGTATTTACAATATCTTTTTTTAGATAGATAGCAGTTCTGATGGTTTTAGATTCTGCATTAAACAAAAAATTATCGTAAAAAGGATATTGCTTAAAAAGTTCTTTTTGAAGTATATCAATCTCTTCAATGCTAGAAATAGAATCTTTGATAAATGGTTCTAAATCAAACTGTTCTTTTTTCGTGTTTTTAACTAATTTTTGAAGGTCTTTTATGGATAAAACCGTTTCTACTTCGTCATAATCTTTAAAAGAATCTGCAAGTTTATTCCATGCATTAAACTCTTTTACAGAAAACAAACTTGAATCTTTTACACCTAGAACAATAAGATTTCCTTCCTCACCAAAAACATCTAAAAAGTCTTTGTAAATAAGATTTACTTCATGATCATCGGGTAGAAGATTGGCTTCAGTAAAGGTAAAACGCATGTGTTTCCATTGCATGCTAAAAAACACAGTCGCCAAAATAATGGCAATAAGTATAAAGATTTTATTACGAAGTATAAGTCTCGCAATAGCTTCCCAAAATCCTGTGGTTAAAAGTTTAAACATGCATCAAATAAATGAGCAGTAAAGGTAGAAAAAAGCTGAGGATTTGTTAAGTAATTAATAGGATTATAATTTTGGCTATAGAGAAATATTAAATGTGAATTTAAAGGCGATATTGTCACTCATTTCGGGTAAGTGATAACTGCCATATCTGTATGCAAAACTCAATCCAAAACCAAAGAACAATTTGTTGATTTCTAAGCCAGATTCTGAGTAGAGTTTTTCGAGGGTGTCAAATTCAAATCCTTGGTGTCGGTTGATACTATTCATATCTCCAATTGCATATCGTGATATTAAGACTAATTGTGGTTTAAAACGTTCAGAAACTTTGAAAGGTTTGAATGCGTGTTTCAATTGTAAGGTTGAAAACTTATCACTAAAAAACTCATTAAAGTACATGGTTTCAAAACTGTTTAAACCAGCAACAGAAAAACGTTGTAAAATGGTTTCTTTAGTAATGTTGTTTGGGTAAGCATGATATAAATGAGTCAATGGTGTGTCTCCGCCAGCAATTCCTGCAACAAGCGTAATATTAGTAACCGCTTCATTTTTATGGTTGAATTGTTGAATGGTTCTAAAATCGAGTTTTGAAAAATTGAAATCACTTCCAAAAACAGATTTAAACCCTTGGGTTAGTTGAAGCGTAAATTTGGGATAACCGTCTTTGGTTTCTTTTATTTTGTCGTTTACTAGGCCGTAATGACTAAACGGACTCCATTGTAAACTTAACTTTGCAGTACTCATATCAAACGTTGTATAACTTTTATCATCTAGTACATAGTTGTAGTTATACGTTGGTCTTATTTTTGAAATGGCCAATTGTGTTTCCGAAAGTAAGTGATTAGATACTTTGTGTTGCAGTGCAATTGATTTAGTAATATGCTTATGAAATAAATTAATATTTAATAATCGTGGTTCAAAAAAAGTAAAAAAACGCTTGTCTGTTAAAAATTTTGAGCTTCCTGATTCCTGTAAATCATCAGTGTAGGTAAGATTAACCCAAGTATTTGAGGCTTCATTAACCCTAAAACCACCACCAATTTTATATTTAAGGCGTTGATCCTTAAAACCATAAACCAAATAGCTATTAATGCGATAATATTCAGAAAAGCGATCATTTGTTATGCCTCCTAAGCCAGTTCTAAAGCCCTCATACTGGTTGAATTTTATGAGATAACGTAAATCTAGATTGAAGTAATTAAAAGGGAGATAACCATTACCAATCTTATTTACGAATTCGGTTTTTTTAATAGAATCTTGAGCTTGTTTTGAAGAATCCTTTTCTAATGTTCGAGGTTGCTGGGCATAGCTATATGATGCAAGAACCAAAAGAAAAACTACAAGCAGACGCTGTAACATTTATGATTATAATTTTTGAGTGAAAAAAAACATCCTAAGAAGCTTTTGGATGTTTTATTATTTTGTGTCGAAATTATACAGTCATAATCTCTTTTTCCTTCCCGTTTAGAATATCATCTATTCTCTTAACGTAAGAATCTGTGAGTGATTGTACATCAATTTCTGCATTTTTTTGCAAATCTTCTGAAGTGTCAGAATTCTTTATATCACTATTTGCTTCCTTACGTGCGTTTCTAATTGCAACTTTAGCATCTTCAGTTTCGGATTTGGCTTGTTTTGTTAAATCACGTCTGCGTTCTTCAGTTAATGGTGGAACATTAATAATAATTGTTTCTCCATTGTTCATAGGATTAAAACCTAAATTGGCAAACATAATACCACGTTCAATTTCTTGAAGCATAGATTTTTCCCATGGTTGTACTGTTATGGTTCTACCGTCTGGTGTATTTACATTGGCAACTTGACTAAGTGGTGTTTGTGAGCCATAATAATCTACCATAACGCTGCCTAACATTGCAGGACTAGCCTTACCAGCTCTAATATTAACTAATTGTTTTTCGAGATGCTTAATTGCGGCATCCATAGCTTCCTTTGCTGTATCTATTATAAATTTGATGTCTTCGTTCATTGTATTAACTTTTTAAGTACTATTTTATCAAAATTTAAGCCAGAATTTATACGTTCACTTCTGTTCCTATATTTTCACCAGAAACTACTTTGAGTAAGTTTCCTCTTTTATTCATATCAAAAACTATAATTGGCAATTTATTTTCTTGACTTAAGGTAAATGCGGTTGTATCCATAACTTTAAGGCCTTTGCGTAAAACATCCTCAAAAGAAATATGATCAAATTTAACTGCAGTGCTGTCTTTTTCTGGATCTGCAGTATAGATGCCGTCAACTCGAGTGCCTTTTAAAATCACATCAGCTTCTATTTCTATGGCGCGTAATACGGCTGCAGAATCTGTAGTGAAATAAGGGTTTCCTGTTCCTCCTCCAAAAATTACAACACGTCCTTTTCTTAAATGACTCATTGCTTTTCTTCTAATAAAAGGCTCAGCAACTTCATTGATTTTGATTGCAGTTTGCAAACGTGTTTTTACACCAGCATCTTCTAGAGAATTTTGTAACGCTAACCCATTAATTACGGTAGCTAGCATTCCCATATGGTCTCCTTGTACACGATCCATACCATTCATGGCACCTGCAACACCTCTAAAAATGTTTCCGCCACCAATGACTATAGCAACTTCAATACCTAATTCCGTGATTTCTTTAATGTCTACAGCGTATTCTGATAAACGTTCTGGATCTATACCATATTGACGGTTACCCATTAAGGCTTCTCCAGATAGTTTTAGTAGTATTCTTTTATATTTCATTAGATAGTTTCTATTGCAATTTTATGTTCTAATGGAATTCGCCGAACATCATATAAGTTGAAATTAATATATGATTACGGCTTATTTCATAGCTTTATTGAAAGTTTAACAAAACTACGTAATTATTAGCATCTGTAAAAGTGAAAAAAATGCTAAAAAATACGACCACATAAAAACATTGTTTTTGTCAAACTGAACTCGTTTCAGTTTCTAGAAGTTTTATATAGATTGATGTTTTAGATTCTGAAATAAATTAAGAATGACAGTGTTTTAGTAAAAAATCAGGATAACTTTTTTAAAAGAAAAAGCCACTACTCTTTAAAGAATAGTGGCTTATATTAAAAAATTCCTTCCCGATAGCTATTGGGATTCGCAGGAACTAGATTATCCAACAGTAGCTCTTTTGAATCCAGTTACAGCAACATCGCCATAAGATTCAACATATTTAGCAACAGTTTGCTTTTCATCTTTAATAAACTTCTGATCTAATAAACATTGTTCTTGATCTAAAGTTGTGTTATCAGAAATAAAACGCTCCATCTTACCAGGTAAAATTCTGTCCCAAATTTGCTCTGGCTTACCTTCTGCTTTTAATTCTGCTTTTGCAGCTTCTTCAGCTTCAGCTATAACCTCAGGAGTTAATTGTGCCATAGAGATGTAACTTGGCACATTTTTTAAGGTCTTACCTAAACGTCCTAATTCGATATTATCTTTTTCGATAACTGCAATACGAGCTTCAGTTTCTGATGCTATGAATGAAGGATCAAAATCCTTGTAAGATAATGAAGTTGCTCCCATTGAAGCTACTTGCATTGAAACGTCCTTTACTAAAGTCTCAACGTTATCTACTTTTGCAGATAAACCTACTAATGAAGCAATTTTATTAATATGAACATATTGTCCTACGTATGGAGCATCTAACTTTTCAAAAGAAGTGATATCTAATTTCTCACCAATAACTCCTGTTTGCTCTATCAGCTTTTCAGCAACAGTCATTCCGCCGAAATCAGCAGCTAAAAATTCTTCTTTAGTATTATTGTTTAATGCAATGTCAGCTAATTGGTTAGCCAATGCAACGAAGTTTTCGTTTTTACCAACGAAATCAGTTTCACACCCTAAAACAATAGCAACACCAGAAGTGTTATCACCATTAATTTTAGCGATTGCAGCACCTTCAGAAGAATCTCTGTCAGCTCTTTTTTCTGCAACTTTTTGTCCTTTTTTACGCAAAACTGCGATGGCTTTATCAAAATCACCACCAGCTTCAACTAAAGCTTTTTTACAATCCATCATACCAGCACCAGTTGCTTGTCTTAGCTTGTTTACTTCTGCTGCTGTAATTTTTACAGTATTTTCCATAGTTTTTAAAATTTAAAAAGTCATTTAATTAATTTTCGAAGTGAAAAGAACTAAATGACTTTTAATATTGTATAAATGTTATTTATTCTTCTTCTTGAGTCGCTACAGGAGCTTTTTCAGCTTTCTTAGCAGCTGGTTTTGCTTCCTTTTTAACTTCAGCTTTTACTTTTGGCTTAGCTTCTGTTTTTTCCTCAACTTTTGCTTCCGCTTTAGTTTCAGTTTTTGCTTCAGCAGCTTTTTGAGCTTTACCATCTTTTTCTGCACGCTCAGCTTTTCTTTCGTTTAAGCCATCAGCAATTGCAGATGTAACGATAGATAAAATTTTATCTACTGATTTTGAAGCATCATCATTTGCAGGAATTAAATAATCAACTTCACGAGGATCAGAGTTAGTATCTACCATCGCAAAGATTGGAATATTTAATTTTTGTGCTTCTTTAATAGCAATATGCTCACGCATAATATCTACAACGAATATAGCACCTGGTAAACGCGTCATGTCAGAAATAGAACCTAAATTCTTTTCTAATTTAGCACGTTGACGATCTACTTGTAAACGTTCTTTCTTTGATAAAGAGTTGAATGTACCATCTTTTTTCATTCTATCAATCATAGCCATTTTTTTAACGGCTTTTCTGATCGTAACAAAGTTAGTTAACATTCCGCCTGGCCAACGCTCAGTAATATAAGGCTGGTTTACAGCACCTGCTTTTTCAGCAACGATGTCTTTAGCTTGCTTTTTAGTAGCAACGAAAAGAATTTTCTTTCCTGATGCTGCTATTTTAGCTAAAGCTTCAGAAGTCTCTTCTATTTTTGCTGCTGTTTTGTAAAGGTTGATAATATGGATACCGTTACGTTCCATATAAATGTAAGGAGCCATGTTTGGATTCCACTTACGTGTAAGGTGACCGAAGTGTACACCTGCCTCAAGTAATTCTTTTACTTCTACTTTTTCCATTTTGTAATAGTTTACGTTCTGTTAAATTAGCAATGATTAAGTGGTCGCTCTTGCTCGCCTTTATCATTTAGATGCTAAACCCGCAGTCCTGAACTCGTTTCAGGATCTGTTTTAATTTCAATAAAAAGCCAATATGTGGCTTAGTTTAATATCAATTGAGCGCAATAAAAGTTTAAAAAAGATGCTTAGACTGCGCTCAGCATGACATTGTTTGTGTTGGATATTAACGTTTCGAGAATTGGAATTTCTTACGAGCTTTCTTCTGTCCGAATTTCTTTCTTTCCACCATACGTGGATCTCTAGTTAATAGACCTTCTGGCTTTAATACTAGTCTGTTTTCAGGATCTAACTCGCACATAACGCGAGAAAGGCCTAAACGTATTGCTTCTGCCTGGCCGGTGATACCACCTCCATATACGTTAACAGTAATATCAAAGTTGCCATCATTGTTAGTCAAGGCTAAAGGTTGGTTTACTTTATACTGCAAAGTTGCAGTAGTAAAATAATCCGCCATGTCTTTTTTGTTCACCGTGATTTTGCCTTTTCCTTTAGCAACGTACACACGAGCAACAGCCGTCTTTCTACGGCCGATTTTGTGAATTACTTCCATTAGTTAATTTCTTTTAATGTCATTGTTTTAGGTTTTTGAGCTGCGTGAGCGTGCTCAGTACCTGAAACAACAGTTAGATTTCTAAAAAGGGCTGCTCCTAATTTGTTTTTAGGCAACATTCCTTTCACTGACTTTTCTACTAATCTGGTTGGGTCTTTCTCAAACATTTCAGTAGCTGTCAGACTTCTTTGTCCACCTGGATAACCTGTGTGACGGATGTAACTTTTTTCCGTCCATTTGTTACCAGTTAAGTTGATTTTTTCTGCATTAACAACAATTACGTTGTCACCGCAATCAACGTGTGGCGTAAAATTAGGTTTGTGCTTACCTCTTAAAAGTATTGCTACTCTTGAAGCTAAGCGACCTAAAGTTTGTCCTTCAGCATCAACTAAAACCCACTCCTTATTAACGGTAGCTTTGTTAGCTGAAACTGTTTTGTAGCTTAATGTATCCACACTAAATTTGATTTGTAATTACGTTTTAAAGCGTAATTGATTAAACAATTCTCTCTAAAAAAGAGTTTGCAAATTTACGATAAACTATTGGATTACCAAGTGATTGTATCGGTTTTTTTTTACTATTGAACGTGGTTTTAAAATAGTAATATTGAGTTATTCGGTTAGTTTCTGTTTTATTTTACCTTATAAAACCACCTGCATTGCATACAATCATGTTCTAAAGATCAGTATTTAGCGAGTTAACACCTGTTTACAATGAGTGCTTTTTTTAAATTCTAAATCTTAATCTGCCGATTAATTTGTTCCTGCAAAGAAATAAACGTTTCTGTTCTAGAAACACCTTTAATACTTTGTATTTCAGAATTAAGCACATGCATTAAATGCTCATTATCTTTAGATAAAATTTTAATAAAAATAGACCAATTCCCTGTAGTGTAATGACATTCTATAACTTCCGGGATTTTTTTAAGTTGTTTTACAGCTTCAGGATTACTAATAGCTTTATCGAGATAAACTCCAACAAAAGCCATAGTAGTATAACCTAAAACTTTTGGGTTAATAATAAATTTAGATCCTGCTAAAAGCCCAGATTTTTCTAACTTCTTTAAACGTTGATGAATTGCAGCTCCCGAGATACCAACATTACGAGCAATTTCGAGAATTGGAGTTCTAGCATCTGACATTAAGGCTCGCAGTATTTTTTTATCTATACCATCAATGTAAATACCGTTATCGTTAATCTTCATATCTTTTTCTTATAGATTGAAAGTTAAAAATAAGAAAAACGATTTTGAATCGAAACAATAAATCGTCTTGTTTCTTTATTCTAATAGCGAAGCGGTCTTAAGTCTTTTTAATTAAACATTCAAGGGGTTATAACCTAAGTAAGGTACTTCATGTTCTTTAAATATAATATCGTAAGATTCTAGTTCTTTTAAAATAGGAGTATAAACTTCTTTAGTTATTGGTATTTGTACTCCTGGTGTTTTTATTTTACCATTAAGTATTGCTAAAGTTGCCATGGCAACTGGTAAGCCAACGGTTTTTGCCATTGCTGTGTAGGTTTGGTCTTTGCCAAGTGTTACCATCGTAGAATCAATCTGATGTTTTTCGCCATTAAGCTCGTATCCAAACTTATGGTACATTACTAACATATCTTTATCGTATTCGCTGAGCGTCCAACTATCCATTAAAATCTTTTGAAGAATTTGAGCAGGAGTCGCTTTATCTAACTCTACCATTTTTTTAGGATTAAAAATATCGAGTTCTAAAAACTTATCCCAAACAATATCATCTTGGTCAATTTTTAAGGCATGTCTAAATTTAAGTTCAACAGAGTCTGTTGGACTATATGGTAAAAATGAATTTACAAAATCACGATAACTCATGTTTGTGCTGTCATCTATTGTATAACTATCGTCCGTCATTCCTAATTGAGCAAAAACATTCCAAGCTCTGCTAAATCCAACACGCCTCATTGTACCACGATATAAGGTTTTTACACAGTCTAAATCATAAACACTTTGGTATTTTAAAGAATCTCTATTAGCATAAGCTTCAAAACGTCCATAACCTTCAATCTCTAAAAATTCGGTACGTCTAAATAAACGATTGTATGGAATATATTTAAATTGACCTTCTTGCAAAAATTTTGCTGCACCACCTTGTCCTGCTACAACCACATTTCTTGGATTCCAAGTAAATTTATAGTTCCAAAGATTGTTATCGCTTTCTGGAGCAACGAGTCCACCTGTAAAGGATTCAAACAAAATCAATTTTCCACCTTTATCTCTAATACGATTAATAACTTGCATAGCACTCATATGATCTAAACCTGGATCTACACCAATTTCATTCATAAAAATGAGATTATTGGCTTTGGCATCAGCATCTAAGGCTTGCATTTCCTTGCTAACATAAGAAGCCGTAACCATATTCTTTTTGTAGGTAATACAATCTTTGGCGACTTCAATATGAAAACGCGCAGGAAGCATAGAAATCACAATATCTGCTTTTTTTACTGCTGCAACTCTGGATTCAGTATTAAACACATCTAAATGAATCACTTCTGTATTGGGATGAGAACCAACTAGCTTTTTAGCATTGTCAACGTTGAGATCTCCAATAGTAATATGAAGTTTTTCGGACTGAGATTTATCTAGTAAATATTTTATAAGGTATGACGAAGATTTACCTGCACCAATAATTAAAATGTTTCGCATAATGAGTTTATATAACTAATTTTGTATCGCACGAAAGTAACAAATACAATAGGCATTAAAAACCGAAATCGCATTTTTAATTATGAACAAGAGACTTTTAATTACAGGAGCTATTTTAGGAATATTAGGTGTTATTTTAGGCGCTTTTGCTGCTCATGGACTTGAGAAATTGGTTGATGCTGATGCTATTAAATCTTTTGAAACAGGTGTGCGTTACCAGCTATATCACGCGTTTTTTCTTTTAATTTTAGGGAGCACATCGTTCGTAGGTTTAAAATCTAAAAAAACAATATTCTATTTGGTGCTTTTGGGAGTAATTTTCTTCTCAGGTTCAATATACGGGTTGGCTACAAATTCATTGTCAAGCTTTGATTTTAAGACGATTGCATTAATAACTCCACTAGGCGGATTATCGTTAATTGTGGCTTGGATAGTGATGTTAATCGGTATAATAAGAAATAAGGTCGATTAATGATGATGAAAGGAGCTGTTTCAAAATAAAATTTTAATTTTGCAGGACTAAACAACACAAAAATTATGGCAAACCATTCCCAATCAGCGAAATCGATTTCGTTGGAACAATATGGAATTAAAAATACAAAGGTTAATTATCAATTATCTTCAGACAAACTTCATGCTGAAACGATTTCTAAAGGACAAGGTGTAGAATCCTCTTCTGGTGCTTTAGCTGTTAATACAGGTGAGTTTACAGGTCGTTCTCCAATGGACAGATTCATTGTGAAAGATGATATTACTAAAGACAAAGTTTGGTGGGGAAATATTAACATTCCGTTTGAGAGTGATAAATTTCAGAAACTTTACGATAAAGTAGTAGATTATTTATCTGAAAAGGAAGTATATGTACGTGATAGTTATGCTTGCGCAGATGAAAATTACAAGCTGAATATTAGAGTTATTAACGAATATCCATGGAGTAATATGTTTGCTTATAACATGTTTCTACGTCCAACGGAAGATGAGTTAAAAGATTTTTCGCCAGAATGGACTGTGGTAAATGCACCAGGTTTTATGGCAGATCCAGAAGTAGATGGCACACGCCAACATAACTTTGCAATATTAGACTTTACGCGTAAGATTGCTTTAATTGGTGGAACTGGTTATACAGGTGAAATTAAAAAAGGAATCTTTTCTGCTTTAAATTTTATTCTTCCTGTATTTAAAAATACGTTACCAATGCACTGCAGTGCCAATGTTGGTAAAGAAGGAGATACGTCTATTTTCTTCGGTTTATCAGGAACCGGAAAAACAACATTATCTACAGATCCTAACCGTAGTTTAATTGGTGATGATGAACACGGTTGGACAAAAGAAAATACAGTTTTTAATTTTGAAGGAGGTTGCTACGCTAAAGTAATTAACCTATCTCAAGAACAAGAGCCTGAGATTTTTGCTGCAATTAAAAAAGGAGCAATTTTAGAAAATGTAATTATGGATGAAAAAGGCAACGTGGATTTTGCTGATACCTCTATTACACAAAATACAAGAGTAAGTTATCCAATTTACCATATTGATAATATTAGAAAACCATCTGCAGGAAAAAACCCAAAGAATATATTTTTCTTAACCGCAGATGCTTTTGGAGTTTTACCTCCAATATCTAAGTTAACACCTAGCCAAGCAGCATACCATTTTATTTCTGGTTACACAGCTAAAGTTGCAGGTACAGAAGCAGGAGTTGTAGAGCCAGTACCAAGTTTTTCGGCTTGTTTTGGAGCGCCATTTATGCCATTACACCCAACAGAGTATGCAGATATGTTGAGCAAAAAAATGTTAGAGGCAGGAGTAAATGTTTGGTTAGTAAATACGGGTTGGACAGGTGGTCCTTACGGAGTTGGAACACGCATGAAATTAAAATACACGCGCGCCATGATTAATGCAGCCTTAAATGGCGATTTAGGTGATTACACTTATGAAGACTATCATATTCACTCTGTATTTGGAGTGGCACAACCAAGATTTTGCCCTGGAGTTCCAACAGAAGTGTTAAGCCCAAGAACAACTTGGAATGATGACGAAGCTTATTATAAAATGGCTTTTAAATTGTCTAATGCCTTTAGAGAAAATTTCAAGGAATTTGAGTCTTATGCGTCCGAAGAAGTGAGGCGTGGCGGACCACAACGTTATACGTTTTAAGCAATTATAATATAAAAACCAAAAAAAGCGATTCTTTATTCAGAATCGCTTTTTTTATGTTGAAAAACTACGCTCACAAGTATCAACAACAGCGTATTTTTCTAATATAAACCAAAGGAACATACGGATTAAAAATACAATTATCATCAGAAAAAACACATAGAAATTGATATCACTTACGGAAAAACCGTAATTAAATATTCGCATTTTATTACATTTTAACATTGTACAATTTTGTTTTAACAGCTGGTGGTTTTAACTTTAAGCAATTCCTAATATATATAATTAGGTTGTTAACTTTTAATGCAAGTCGGAATAACTGAAACAGCGACTATAAAGCCTGAAAGTAAGTGAAATAAAACTGTTATAATATGAAAATCTTTAAATTTTTATTTTTTATTACGCTCTTAATGATTACGACCAATACATTTAGCCAAGCAAATCCAAATGGAGCAACGTTAACTGTTACCGACCTAAGTGGGAATTATGTTTACTATGAATATAATTTTAACGCAACAGGAGGTTTTATTAGTGAAAGTGGTTTAGGAGCTCCCCTAAATGTTCCATTGAGAATCAAACTATCGTCTGGTTCTGGAATTACTACTCCAACATTTGATGCTGGAGATTTACATGGGAATTGCGATACTTATCAAATAGGAAGTATGAATTCAACCAATACAGAATTTATTACGACGCTCAATAGTTGTTGTCCTTCAGCAGCTCAAATTAGACTTTCTAATGGATTAATAAATGCGATATATATTGAATGCGCTTCGACTGGTAATACAGACTGTATAACCTATAATATTTCTACAACTGATTGTGTTGAATTGTATTGTATTTCATTCTACATACCTTTTAATATCATTAAGTGTAGAACGAGAGATTATACCGTAGTTATAAATTTCAGTGACGGTACATCAACGACTATAATTGTCAATTTTGCATCAAACATTGATGTGTTTTGCTATGAGAAACCTATAGTCGGGATAGCTTCTTCGAATTTTTCCAATTGTAATTGTGATACAAATGGGGGTCCGCAATTAAGACAATCAAGTAATTTTAAAAAAGCTCAAATTGAAGAAATGGATGAACAAATAGATGTTTATCCGAATCCAACAAATTCAATAATTGGCTTTTCCGGAAAAAATATAGATGATTACCGAATTTCAATATTTGATATTAATGGAAAAAGAATCATTGACAACTTGAAGATAGATAAAGAAATTAGTTTAAATGAATATGAAAACGGAATCTATATTTATATTATTGAAAAAGAAAATGGGTTTAGAAAAGAAGGCAAAATAATTAAACAGTAAATTAAAATTGGTATTACTTATTAAGACATAAAAAGAGGTCGTCTAAAAAGTAATTTTTAGGCGATTTTCTTTTTGGTTAAATTTAGTATGTTAAAATAATTCTCAATATTTAGGGTAAAAGACCTAGAAAAGAAAAAGGGAAGTTAACTTATATAGCT
>Ga0209633_10001391_pt1 | contig 24962 bp, 22 predicted proteins | sample Cruoilmetagenom1_FD_187290 | JGI IMG/M metagenome (GOLD analysis project Ga0209633, IMG submission 187290) | Oil polluted marine microbial communities from Coal Oil Point, Santa Barbara, California, USA - Sample 1 (SPAdes) (version 2) | ecosystem: Environmental > Aquatic > Marine > Oil seeps ...
AGGACATCACAATCCTTCTGCCTGGCAAAGTTGGAGGCCAGTGCTTTCCCCCTGGAGTTTACCCCCATCACAGATACGGCAATTCTATCGTTGGATCCAATAATGCGGCTATAGCTTTTTGCGCTCATGGCAGGAAGTATACCTCCGAATGAAAGAGCTGCTGAAGCTGCTGTTGTTTTCTTAATAAAGCTTCTTCGGGAATGAGATATCATAATCGATGGGTTTGGTTTTTATATCGTTAATACAACTTGGGGAGGAAATTTCCGCGGACCACGTAACTGATTTTCTGGGCAATCTCTTTTGGTGAATACTTGAACATGTTCGCGCCAACTTCGTAGAGGAAATCTATTTCTTTGGTAAATAACTCATTGTCCGACATAGCAACACTGATGAGAAATTCAAACATAGGATCGCGTTCGGCGGGATTGTACTGCATGATTGTAGACGCCGATTGAAGGAAAATATCGTTCTGGCTCTTTTGTTCAATAATGCCTTGCATCACTCCCTCCGGGAAAATCAAGAAATTGGCCAGGCGGTGTATGATGGTTTCATACTCTTCCTTAAGCATTTTTTCATCGACTCCCGCCATCACCAATCCGGCCGATGCGATGAACATGCTCCTTTGTTGGTCCAGTTCTGAATTCCTGATAATAAGCAACATGTTGGTGAGTTCTTCCATATTGGAAGTCAGCGCGGGATCTTGTTCAATGGATTTATCTTCCAGAATTGATTTGTATGCAGTGGACTGCGCAAAGTACTCCAGTGCTTTTATTCTTATGGGATTCATGGGATGTGAAGCCACATTGATCGTATTTTCTTTCTTGAAGGATTCGAGTAACTTCTCGTTTTCCTCAAGGAAGGTCGCGAAGTTGAGATTGAATCTGTTTAAGCCCAGTCCTGATGACATCTTGAAGAATGCGGATATACACTTGTTTGGATCCCCGCATGCGATTAGGCCATAGCGATCGGCGGTTAATTCTGAGAGTTTATCCCACAGTGATATCTTATTGTACAATAACAGTGGAATTCCCTGATAGTTTGGAAACACAAATTCGATAACCCCTTTTATATCAACATTTTTGCTGATGATATGCCCCAGTTCATGGCCAATCACAAATCTTAATTCGTCTTCGTCCAGTGCATTTACCAGGCCGGAGTTTAAGTTTACCAGGTGGGGTTCACCCTCCTCCTGACTCGAAGAAGCAGATGCATTGAATTCGGGCGAATTCGAAATATAGAACTCAATCGGTTCAGTGAATTTAAGAGCTTCACAAACATCCATAAATGGTTTATAAAGCTCGGGTAGTAAATCCTTTCCAAGTTTAAAACTATGTCCTTCGAGCAGGTATTTATAGTAGTTTCCCGATTTTTCGACCTTGGCCTCATTCTTGATTTTACTGATGACATCACCCTCAAGCAATTCCCAGAGATTTTTACCAATTTCCTGTTCGAATTTAATTCTAATATGATCGTAGTCCATGTATGATGATTTTAACTAAAGATAATCAAAAGCTTAAATCATAGAATATGTTGGAGGGTATTAAAGATAGTCTGTAGATCATAGTATGCTTCTGTTTTATTCAGTAGCAAATTGGCTTAGATTCAACTTGGGATCGAGACGATGAGAAGAGAAACGAAGATTGTCCCACATAACTTCTTTCCCGGACATTGCAGCTTCTCTACCCATAATTGCTGCCAGGGTTGATTCTACTCCGGAAAAAGTATCGTTAAGATAATTTCCAGTTTCTATGCTTTTTATAAATGCTGTTCCTTTATTTAAATCGGCATCATGAAGTGAAGATGAAAAAGCTCCGGCCCTCCTTTGCTCTTCAGTAATTTTATCATCACCAGATCTGAGAATTCCTGAATCCCATTCGTTTTTCCCTGAAATAAATACTCCTCCTGTGTAATATGCTTCGGCGATACCTTCTGTCCCAATAAATTTTGCGCAAACTCCTCCCCACGAGGGACCATATTGTGTGGCCTGAACCGAGACATTTGTTGAGGGGTACTTATACGCTACTTGAAAATGCTTCCAGGTATCTCCAAATTTTTGCGACTCATCAATGCCCCCAAATCCTATGGCACTATCTGGATGTTCGCGAAGTGCCCAGTTACAGACATCAATCATGTGAATTGATTGATCGAGTAATGTACCTCCTGATAATGCATGGAAATGATACTGGTTTCTGATTCGTTTTTCGTCGTAAGATTTTCCCACGGTTTCTTTTACTCCACCCTGAGTGGCCAGGTAGTACAATTGTACACTAAGAACCTTTCCTATGTCTCCATTATGAATACGCTCAACCATTTGTGCATAAGGGGTAGCATAACGAATTTGAAAACCGATGGTCATGCTAAGTTTTTTATCAAATCGCTCACCAACTTTTTCCATTTTCCGACAACCTGCCACATCTGGTGAAACAGGTTTTTCGCAATAAACATGTTTTCCGGCTGCAGTAGCAGCTACCATAAAATCGGCATGTGTATAGGCCGGAGATGATATCAGAACTGCATCAACATCCTTATTATCCAGAAGTTGCATATACGACTCCGGTCCAACATAGGTAGACGATTTAGCAATCTCAGGAAATCCCTTTTCCTTGTTTTTACCGTCAAGTCGGATTTTCGCTACATCCAGCTTATCCCTGAACAAATCGGCCATTGCAATAATATTTGTATTGGTATGCTGCGACATCGAAGAGATGACTCCTGTGCCTCTTCCTCCACATCCTATTATACCCATTCTAATTGCTGAATTTGCTTTACTCCCAAATGCAATACCCGGGCTTACGATTGTTACAGCAGAAAGGGCTGCTGTGCTTTTAACAAATTTTCTGCGGCTTACATGTGTCATGATTTTTATCTTAAAAGTTTAGTCGAGGTAGTTATCTAGTTATCATTCTTTTTTAGTTCGTACCGTAGCAGGTAGGCTTCATTTCCATTATGAACCATGCTAATTCCCCATCTTAAACCGTCACCGGTAATTACCGGGTGTGTTAAATCGGGCCGATATGCACCAGGTGCATTGGGTCTGTTTTCTGCTAAGGCGGCCAGCCTATTGCTGGTAAAATCAATACCGTCTGCAGCATATTCAATCGTACCGCTCATGGATGCTAATGCCGCAACACCTGTACCCTGGGGCCAGATCATAACTTCATGGCTCCCGGGTAGGATAGGACGGCCTAATTTAAGGAAAGGGCCTTTGGGGCTAGAGGAGTAGGCAACTCCCATTTGTGTTTGTGCCGGTCCACCCTGTCCATGAATGCGACTGCGGCCTTTATAATATAACCAGTAAAGGCCATTCCGATACAAAAGCGATGCGTCATCTATCCTGTAACTGTCGAATTTTTCTGGTTCCGGACTTACCCTAAGAATTGGCTCATTACTCAAACGGAAAAATGGTCCGGCCGGTGAATCGGCTACAGCCAATCCCAGAGCCGTTATGTCGGTGGTTGAATTATTTTCAAATTCTCCTTTTTCATTCCCGGGCGTTGGTTTAACACCTGTGTAGTAAAGCCAGTATTTTCCCTCGGCATAAAGGATGTTGGGAGTAAAAGTGGCCTGTGAATCAAAGCAGCCATTCTTCCCCAATCCAAGGATTTCACCCTGCTCTTTCCAACTAAAGCCTTCATCAGTTGAGGTAGCATACCACAGGCTTCCCCAGTAGCCCGGGGCGCGACCATAAACTTTCGTATAATATACATAATACGTAGAGCCTACTTTAAGCACATCACTGGGATCTCTCCGGGTGCAGCCTTTTTCGTAGCCAATGCCACTCACCTCATTGTAGCTGAAGGAAATGGCTGGAGAATTATTTTGAATGTCTTGAGCAGATATACCTGAGCCAATCAAAAATATGCTGAAGATTACAAGCGATAGGTGTCGTTTCGAAATTTGCATGAGGTTTTTTTTAATCCAGGTGATAGACCTCTTCCATATCTGCCCACCAGACTCCTTTACCGGCCGATTCTACGGGATATTGACATGGATCCGTAAGTTTCCACCAGGCCTGTGTGAGAGAATCCACCGCCATCTTTTGCATATCCTTTTCAAAGTCTGAACCGGTATACTCAAGGTAGCTGAAAAGATAACCATCGCGGTAATAGATGGAGTAATTCCGGATATTACACTCCTTAAGCATATTGTCTACACCAGGCCAGGGATCGGCATGAAGGGCCTTGTATTCTTCCAGTTTTTCAGGTTTCACTTTAATAAGCCATCCGTATCGTTTCACCTGATCTTCATTTACAGGCTTCTCTGTTTTTATGGAGCAGGCCTGGATTACAAAGAGGCTCACGAAGAAGATCCAGATAATATTTTTCATAGTTGGTATTTTTGATGGTTCTATTATCCAAAGTAAATATAGAGCAGAATCATGATCAAAAAAAGCAGACCTGCCCATATCCTTGGGTCCTTCATACCGGTGATCCTGGATTTGAATCCCTGCAGTGTCTCTTTTGTGAAAATCAGGTTTTGTATCTCGTTAAGTGGCCTGGGTGCTGAATAGACGCTCATGATAAAGTAGAAGACAATGCAAAGCACAAATAACCACCAGGCCTGCATTAAGAAAGGAATCCCGAGACCATCCGTAATCATTTTGGATCCGGATATGGGATCAAAGTCAAGACAAAAAACGATGGTACCTGCCGTCAATCCAAATATCATGGTAGAAAGTGCCACCTTATCATTTCCGCGGGACGAAAGGATGCCCATAATAAATACACTTGCCACCGGAGGTGATAGCATGGACAGCACAATGGATATGGCATCGAATATGCTTTCAAAGCGACCGATCCAGGGGGACCAGGATATGGCAAGTAGAATTACAACAACGCTGGCGATCCGGCCGGTTCTAAGCACTATTCTATCTGGAGTAGACGGACGGATTCTTTTCAGTATGTCAAAGGATACAAGGGTTCCCACACTGTTCAATGCTGCGGAGATGGTACTCATCAGTGCTGCAAGCAAAGCAGCTGTCATCAATCCGATAAGACCACTTGGAAGTACATTTGAAATCAGAACCATCAGCGTATCATTGGGATTTTCAATCTTATCCGAGAAGAGCGCATAGGCCAGAATACCCGGGATAACCATGATGAATACCGGCAGAATTTTCAGGAAGCCAGCAAAAAGCGGCCCGTTCTGGGCATCGCTCATTGTTTTTGCTCCAAGTACTTTTTGCACGATGGTTTGATCGGCACACCAGTAGTAAATCCCCAAGACCGGATATCCCAGCAGTATGGCATACCAGGGTAGGATGGATTCTTTGCCGCTTTGCAGTATGTCCAGCTGGCCGGGTCGTAATACTGCCTTCAATTCCGCCATGGAATGGATTCCCTGGTCACCCAGCATTCCTATGGAAAGGATGGTGAGCAGAGCTGCACCTCCAATCAGGATCACTGACTGGAATGTTTCGATGACCACAATGGCACGAAGACCTCCTAAAATACTGTAGAGGGTGGTGATGAAGGATATGACCAGAATGGAGACCATGATGTCGACTCCGAAAAAGGTCTTGAGCACAACTGCTCCGGCATAAAGACTGACCCCGATATGCGAAAACAGGGCGGTGATTATTACTATAAAAGCAAAAAACGATCTTGTTTTGGGACCGTATCTTTTCTCGAGGAATTCCGGCAGGGTGGAGACTTTGTTCTTAAAATAGAATGGTGCAAAAAACAGGGCCAGGATGATCAATAGGAAGGTGGCCATCCATTCGAAGTTTCCCCATACGATCCCATCCTTAAAACCATTGGCAGCAAGTCCCACCATATGGATTGTTGAAATATTGGCGGCAAATAGGGCGGCGCCGATCATGGCCCAGTTTAAGGATCGTCCTGCCAGGAAGAAACCTTCGCTGGTGACTTTTTTGCGTTGTGCAGAAATAATTCCGATAAAAATGATGATGCACAGGTAAGCCAGGATAATGATAAGGTCGAGGGTGGGGATATTAAATTCTTTCATATGATGTCTTCTATTTCTTTGAATAAGAGCTTACCTCGTCCATGCAGATCTTTTCCCATTCCCATAAATATTCCGGATGATAGGATACTGTGGAAATATCCTTCATAATGAACTCCACATGGCATTCGCCCTCTGTGTGTTCCAGAAAATCACGGATCTCTTTCCTAGCCTGATCTCGATCAAATACTGATGTTGCAAATATGGATGGACTGGGCTTTCGGCTGATTACATAGTCATTGCCCATTTCCTCTATGGCTTTTCCGGAGTCGTTCCAGGGAGAGCAGGAAACCTTCCTCAGGTTGGGGATCTTCCTTAAGAGGTGAGTCTTCCCTGCCAGTGGTTCGCAGCACCCATAGTAAGTCAGACGAAAACGCTCCAGCCACTTCAGATCATGTTCAATGGCAAACTCCCAGTGCATCTCCGGGGAGACTTCAGAAAAAATCTGTGCGTTGGAACATCCCCACATATTGTGTGGCTTGATCCATTGAGGATCAAAGGGTGTTCCAGGCATTTCACTGGTAAAGCCATATCCTCCCGATCCGATTCGGGTATTGTTGTTATCGAGCGATAGCAGGTTCTGCGATTCAAATTGGTCCAGTTCCACCATCCAGGCCCGGACCATCTTTTCATAAAAAGCATGTACCATATCTGGCCTCAGGATCAGGTCCATCATGGCTTCCTCTATACCCCACCAACGGATCAGGTAATCCCAGGGGGTATACCAGATATGGGTCTGCCCCTGCAGTTTTACCGGCAATACAGGACTGAATACTTCCTTCATCAGCTGGAGCCTGATTTCGGTGGCTTCCTGATTATGGGTGATGGTAGGGAACTTAATCTTCTCCAGGTCGTCCATATCCTGAATCTGGATATTGAAATGACGGGAGACTATGTCGTTGGATTCATCGGTAATTGCCAGGTCAACATCCTCAATGATACCAAAATCAGTACTGTGAATGGATAGCGGACAATCGAGCCAGGGGTTTATAGTCATATCTCCGGGCATATGCTTCCACTGGTAGATGGTTTTACGCATGAGATCCTCCTGGGACCTGGCCCATCCATTTTCACATTGAATCGTCAGCTCGTCATTGTAATTCATTTCATGCCAGGGAATCTCATTGATCCACACCAATGGTCGCTCCGATTCCAGGTCATTCAGTTTCTGCCAGAGAATTGCCTTCTCTTTGTGGATGGGAAGGGATGCGATCCTGGCCCATTCCTCTGCCAGAGTTCTTAGAATATCTATTTCCCGCTGCTCAAGTATGATTTCACTGGCCACCTCTGGCACTGTCTTGTGGCTGGGATCGTGCAACATGGGATATTTGCTATTTGGATTGCTCTATGAGTTTGCCTACCTGTCGAAGTGTTTTTTGATCAATCTCCCGGAGTTCTCCCTGGTAGTCAGGTCCCACGTTGATTGAGAAGATATTTTCGTATTGTATGGCCCCCTGGTAATCTTTGAAGAGATCTTCTGCCGGTTTGCACAGGTCATCGTGCCTGGGCAGGGAGTAGAACCAGTCTGCTCCTCCTTTATGTTCCGGCAATATGGGGTAGGTGAATTCAGCGGCCAGGTATTCCTTATAATTTGCCTCGGCCTCTTTATTATACCTGGTGGCAGAAGCATCTCCGATTTTGCCAGGCGTTCCCCTTTCTCTTAAAGACAGGCGTCCGGCAGGCTCCCCGTGATTGAATCCCACAAAGCAATTGGGCTGGAACTTATGGATCCATTTGACTGTTTCGTGGTGATTGAGGCCTCCGTCTCCCACTGCATGATCCATCCAGAAAAATTCTATGGATCCGTACCGGGTAACTAATTCCTTCAGCTGGGCCTTTTTCATTTCTGGATCGATGCCGGAACCTTCAGAGTAACCCTTACCATCCACAGCTCCCGGCCAGTTCCAGTCGCCCTCTGAGAAATAGAGCGCCAGTTTAATGCCATATTTTTCGCATGAGTTTTGCAGTTTCTTTAAGACATCGATTTCCAGCGGACTATTGGTGACTTTCTTGTCGGTGGTTTTTGTATCCCATAAACAGAATCCATCATGGTGCTTGCTCAGGAAGAGAATGTAATTCATACCTGCATCCTTTGCCACCTTACACCATTGGTCAGTATCACAAGCAGTGGCTGTAAAATAGGAAGCATCCTTATCCAGTGTGGGCGTCCACTCTGCACCGTAGAAGGTAGAGAATGACCAGCAGATAAACATTCCGAATTTCAGCTCTTTTATCTCTTCAGCACGGACCAGGTCATCCATCTTTTCGGCTTCTTTTTGTGCTTTGGCAGGGAGCATGGGATGCAACAGAAGGATTATTGTAAACAGAAACAGCGTGTTCTTCATCATAGGTGGGGATTATTTAAAATCTAAACTAAGGCAATTGTTTCGAAAAGCAATAGAATAGTTTGCCATATCGCATAGCCATTTGTTCGATCAAAAATACCGGATATTTGGGCAAAGAGCGTTTTTCTTGTCAAATTCTATGCAGTATGTTGTAACTACTTCACCTTCAATAATATTTTTATAATTGCTAATCTAGGGCTAACTTGCCATTAAGCAGCTACATTTCAAACCAAGCGCCATGAACACCCGCAGTCGCATTTTCATATTGATCTTTTGTATCCCCTTGACTTATGTCCAATCTTCCTCAGCACAAAAATTGGTCAGAATAGATGAGAATCTGAAGTTGAATAGCCAGCAGATGAGGGCAAAGCGAAAAGGAATAAGTAGCGTTGGGAAATATGAATTCGCTAACTACAAAGTAATTTCAGGAAAGGGGGGATGGGAGAAAACTACCCGGAAATCACATTTTTTTAGCGACAATTCCTCCATTAAATCGTCCACCAACAAGTCCTTTGTTTTCGTGAACAATGAGGCTGATACTTCCATTGTTAATGTTAGTGTTGCTGAAAATGTCGATATCGATGGAGGCAGCTGGATCATAAGAACTTTCACATCATGGTCGGATGCAGAGGTGAAAAATGGTGAAGGCATATATGAATGTGCTTTTTCATTTTCTTCAGACACAACTCTTTGGAGCCTCTTAGCTATTTATCCTGTGGCAGCTGAGGTAGATGGAATCTATCAAACGGATGATCATACCGTTTTCCGTGGAATACTCACGGATAACAATACCAAAATCGAGATCGCTGAAATCAATGTAAATGAAGAAGGGGATAATTCTTTCCTTAATCCTGTGTTGGGATATGAGTTCTGGATTGGTTCAGAATCCCTGGCTGCCGTACAGGTCCTGCCTGCCAATCGATGGTATGTGTGGATCAGAAATGATCTGGATTCAGACTTGAGATTTTTGCTGGCCAGTGCTGCCACTGCCATGCTGGTGAGGATGTACTAAAGAAAAGTTTTGCTTCAAAAGTTAAATGGCCAAATATTTGACCGGAATCGTACTCTCCTCTGTACGAAAACGGACGATTATCGGACACCCGTACAAGATTAACTCCTTAGATATCAAGGGAAAACATTTATGGTCCTTTTTTTGCTATATATATTAAATGTTTAAGATGAAAATATCTCATATACCCAGGATCCTGATCCTGTCGGCACTATTTATAGTCCTTCAACAGCTTGCATTTACCCAGGAAATCGTAACAGCCGCTGACTTCAATCCTAAGGACGGAGACGATAGCGGAAAACTGCTTTCCACTTACAGGGAATTTTTCAAAAAGAAGAATTATGATCTTGCTCATGAATCCTGGTTGAACGTATTTAATGATTACCCTGATGCCAGTGAGAAAGTTTACGTGGACGGAGTTACCATGTACCGTTCCTTTATCAAGGAATCACCCGAAGGTCAGGACAGGGAAGCCAGGATTGATACCCTGATGCTTATTTACGACCAGCGCATGACCTATTTCGGAGGAGAGGGGAATGTCCTTGGCCGCAAGGGAAGCGATATACTCAGGTACCGGAGTTCTGATATGGAGCAGGTTCAGGCAGCCTATGGGATACTTAAAAGGAGCCTGGAAATTGAGGGAAGTAAATCCAGGGAGCCGGTCATGGTCAATTACATTTCAGCCAGCCTTATGTTGCATCAGAATGAAATGATTTTTAGTAGAGAGGCCATGGAAGATTATTTCCTGGTTACCGGACTTCTGAAGCAGAAGGAGGGAAGCAGTTCCCGCAAGAAAAGAACCATAGGATCCATCGATGAGATGGTAATGAAAGAAGGCATTCTTACCTGTGAAGGACTGAATCTTCACTTCAGTCCACAGCTTATGCAAAACATCGAAGACAAGGAGCTGCTTGTAAAGGTGATTGACTCTTATACATTTGCAGGATGCAAAGAGTCGGATCTCTATGCCCTTGCTTCTGAAAAGCTTTACGATCTGGATCCCGGTCCGGAATCGGCCCATCAACTGGCCATGCTTTTTATCAGCAGGAACGATCTTGATAGGGCTACCTTTTATCTCCAGATGGCTGTTCAGGATGAAAGCCTGATAAATGATACCAGGGCACAATGGTATTACGAGCTCAGCGTCGTCAGCCTGGCCAAGGGAGATCTCTGTGAGGCCATCAGTTTTGCCAGGGAAGCCACTACCAACAATAATGATTATGGCAAGGCTTACATAGCCCTTGGAGATGCCTTTATAGCCTGTCGCAAACAGTTGGGTGATGATTTTCAGCAGCAAACTGCCTACTGGGCAGCAACTGACATGTACCAGCTTGCTGCAAGGGTGGATCCAGGTCTCGCTGAAGAATCTGGTCAGAAGCTGGCCATGTGTGCCACTCAGTATCCTGGCAGTGAGGACATTTTCTTTCAGGACCTCAAGGTAGGAAGCAATTTTAAGGTGGGGGGATGCATCCAGGAGAATACCACTGTAAGGTCGAGGGATTAAAGGATAAATTCTCTTTTCTTAACCTTGTTCTGGGTTATGAGTTCTGGCTGGAATCAAAATCCCTTGCCACCGTACAGGTCATGCCTATCAATCGATGGAAGAAGTTATGCAACAAACAAAATATATGCATTCCCGGATCGGAGGGTGAGTAATTTTGGATAAAAGGATATTTAAGAACATTCAATGAAGTTCGGAGTATGAACCTGAGACTTTCAAACTTGCTTCACCACTGGTCGAATATTTTCTCCATCCATCGAATAATCATTTGCTTGTTCTGCAACAATCCATAGGTTCATTTTTCTTGAATAAGAAAGTTAAAATGAAAATCATTCGGGAATTAGGCAACGCAGAGTATTTCTACTATTTATACAATAAACTAGCTCCGACCAATTTTGTAATAGTTGCTTCTTTGAGTATTCCAATAGAGGAAAAGGAAATTTCAAAAGCCATGAATATACTGGTGAATTCCAACGATATTTTTCGCATGAAAATTGTCCCCATTTCTTTAACTCAACTTGCCTTTTGCGAAAAACCCATTCAGACCATTGAAGCTCATGCGATAACAGGGCCAGCAAACATGCTGGAATCTTTGATGGCGGTGGAGGTCAATACTCCCATGAGAAATGATAATGAAGTTCTTCATCTCACAATTTTCACAGAGGATGAGTCAAAATCCCAGCATTTACTTTTCACATTCAACCACATTCTAACAGATGCTACATCAGCAGTAGAGATGGTTCAGAAAACAGTTGCTTACGCTTCGTCCAAAAACTTACCATCGGTAGTTGAACACAAAACTGTTTCATTGAATCTGGAGAGCTTGTTACCATCAATTGTCCGTGGCATGGGTTTTCTACGATCAGCCTTTTCACTGGTTAAAAGGAGTTTTTTAACAGGGAGAAGAAGTAAGATTATGCAACAAAGGATTTTTGGAGAATACAATTTTCAGTCCCGCTCTGTCAATATTAAAAGCATATGCTTGAAAGAGTACTCGTCGCAAAAACTTATAGAGCTGGCTCGAACCAATCACCTGACTGTACATCATTTATTGAGTTCCGTCATTGCAGTTATTATACGTAATCAATATGAATGGAAAGGCAAATTTCCTTTGATCATCTCCACGCCAGTAAGTTTAAGAAAGATGCTCGATCCTGAAATAGATGTTGATGTTCCCGGATTGTACATTTCAATTCCAAAGCTTAGAATTCCTGTGGGAAACGATGATGATATTTTTGAAGTTGCACAATTGATAAAGACCGAACTACAGCATGTTATTCACTCAAATGAAGTGCTAATTCTTTGGAAACTTTTACCACGAAAGAAATTCCCGAACACCAGCGAAGGCTTGAAACAAATGGACAGGACTTTTTCAAAGAATAATGACTCGGCAATGATTAGCAACCTTGGCGTCGTACCAATTCTGCCTGAACTGAAACCAAAGAACCCCCTTCGTTCACTCCATTTTGCTGTCGCACCTCCAAAAGATGCCTTGTTATGTTGTGCTGTATGCTCCTACCGGGAAGAAATGGTTTTGAACTTTTGTTTTAACGCTGATCTGCTTCAGCATGATATATGCCAGACGCTGTATCAGGAATTTGAATCTTGTATTAACAAAATAGTTGGCTCAGCTGAATATCAGTAATCATATTTGCATTGAAGTATCAAATAATTACTGGAGTTATCAGGATTAGGAGTTCTACCTTGGTATTCTCAAGGAAGCTGTTTTTTTAATAATGATACCAGCCATTCTTATCACCTCCCCATCCATAATTTGCATGGATCCATAATTCCCTGTTCTTCCACTTGTAGGCGTCAATTACAATGCTGTGGCCGTATAATACATGTAGAGAGCCATTTCATCTACACACTTGGTTGGCGCATCCGCGTTCAAATTGTTCAGGAATAGGTCCCAGTTGAACTTATGTTCGGAATAGTTCTCATTGATTGTGTCGCCCTTACTGGTGATGTAACTTTTATTGCCGTAAGTTGAAGTTTGTGATAATAGAAGATCTGCGCCAGGGCCATGGAGTGACATCCCGGAGAATGATTCGCTGGATTGTATTTATTGAAAAGGGTAGTTCCTCCCCAGGTGGTCTCCAACAGACATTTATCCTTATCCACTGGCTGGGCGTTGAGGCTGACCGGAAGAACCAGAAGCAGGCAGGTATAGAAGAAAAGGGCTGGAAATAATGTGAAAGGGGTTTTCATGCTTATCTGTTTAGTAAGGAAGGTAATATCTGAAAAACGCGATCGCAGGGAGGAGAAATTTCGATTAGTGGCAATTTGCTTTGACGAAAAGTTGTCCTGTAGGAGACCTGGATGCAATTGATCGAACCATTACTCCATTCGACGAAAATTCCATTACAGCCTCTGCCTCAATTTGTATGTTCATCTCATTCATAACATCAAGAATAGAATGAAGGATTTGAGAATTATACACATGGGAACCTTATATGCATTGCTGGCAATTCTATTGGCCTGTTCGCCTGGAAAAAAAGAACAGCCGCTTATTCGAGAACTGAACAGGCATATTGTTGAATTGCCAGGAAGAAAAGCATTGGAGTATTCTGATGCTTTCTTACATGAGGTATTGGATGGGGACAACTACTCGGTGATTGGATTGGGTGAGGCTGCCCATGGAGCTAAAACCTTTTTTGAGCTAAAGCACAGATTATTTAAGTACCTGGTAGAATATCACGATTATAAAGTTCTGGCTTATGAATTTAGTTTTAGAACATCACTTAAAGTGAATGACTATATAGTGAATGGTACTGGAGATCTGGATTCACTTTTTGCTGGAGAATTATGGATTCAGGATAATTATGAAGTTCAGAACCTGGTGCGATGGATGCGGGATTACAATATGCTTCAGCATGCGAGAGATAAAATATATTTTGTTGGTATCGATAATCAATTGGATGCTTTTTATCCTGTGAAAACAATTGACAGGATCAATGTGTATTATCCTGAGTTAATCCGGCAAAACTCACAGTTAGCAGTTGAAATCTCAAGCATGAAACACATTAATTATGAGAACATTACCAGAAAAGAATACGAGAGTAGAAGAAGCTTATTCGAGAATCTCCTGGCCCGCTCGAGATCTTATTTTCAATCAGAACCAGAATTAGAACAATCTTTTAATTCAAAGCTGACACTCCACTTAATCGAATGTCTGATTGATTCCAACCAATGGCTTTTCAACATTTTTACAGGTAAAAAAAATATGCGGGAAGTGGATATGGCTCAAAATCTGTTATGGGTAAAAGAAAACTATAATTCGAAAATTGCGATCTGGGCACATACCTCACATGTTCAGGATAATCCAAACTTCTATGGCGATGGAGAAGGATCCCTGGGGTATCATATAAAGAAATCATTGAATGAAGAGTATTTAATAATTTCCACAGCATTTACGAAGGGAAAATTTACGGCCGTAATGGAAGGTCCTGATGGAGAGGATACGCTTCCTTTAATCTGTGAAATATCTGGAAACCCACCCTCTGAATCTTTTAATGATGTCTTTTGCCAGGCAAAATACGAGAATTTCTTTTTAGATGTTCGTAAAATACGAGCCAGCAGTCCCCTGCATTCTTACCTTGGTACGGTGAGACCAATGTTAGGCATAGGTGATTTTTTTGCAGGTTCAGCTGAGCTTCATTATTCCACTTCAGATCGAAAAATCAACATATTAGAGGCAACAGATCTTATCTTTTATTATTCGCAAACAGAGGCTCTGACTCTTCATGAAAGATTTAAGTAGTGGCGGCTTTTGTTTCTTGGACCTGTACAACTAAATATAGAAGTATTATGCGCTTATGGATCATTCTTTTCCTTATTCTGTCACTTGATTCCAGGGGACAGGGGGATGTGGCAGCCTTTCAGGATCGGGCAGACAAATTAATCTTGGAATATTTTGAGGCTGGACGTTTTAGTGGAGAAGTGCTTCTGGCAAAGGAGGGAGTAGTACTCTATCTTCATAGGCAACTTGACCCGGGATTGCAGAAGCCAGAGGAAGCCGGAGATCATCCTTTGTTCTGCCTGGCTTCGGTGAGTAAGCCCTGGAGAAGATTTTTACGCCGGTGGTGGTGAACAGGAAGGAGCAACACTATGGATTGGGCTGGGGGGTGTATAAGTTACCCGGCGAGACCCTGCTTGGACACAGCGGAGGCATGTTTGGATTTCGTTCCCTGTATGAACATCAAAAGCAATCGGGATTATGTATGATTATCCTGGGGAATATGGGTGACGAAATGCCTTTAATGGAGATCCAAACCCGGATTATCAAGCTTTTGCTTGAGTCTGAAACCAGATAAATTTATAACTTGAACAGGAACTTCCGGGATATGAGAAAGAAGCGGAAACTAAGAGCACATATATTCTGGGCCCAGCTCATTGTCACCTTTATCTGGTATGTAATCTCTGTGATCGCCTGGATGGGGAACCCCAAGGGGAGTCCAAACCTGGATGTGCCACTGCTTGTCCGTGGAGCTGAATTCTTGTCAATTATACTGGTAAGTGGTGCATTTATCCTTGTAATGGAATTTCGTCAGGTGAATATAAACCGAAAGGGTATTCGAGTTCTGCTTCTTCTTATCCTCTATCCAGGATCCATATTAACAAATTATTTATCGCTGGGAATCAGGGCTCTTATTGGATATTCTCCGCCTCCCATTGGTTCATTTTTCTATATCCACAGTCTCTATTATTACGTTCCTATGCTATTGGTAATGGTAGCCTATGCCTATGTAAAGAATCAGCAGGAAATTACCAGGGAGAAGGAAAAAACCCTGGAGGCTGAAACCCTGGCCCAGCAAGCCAGGTGGATGATGCTTCGGTACCAGGTGAATCCACATTTTCTCTTCAATGCACTTAACACCATCAGGGCGCTGATCGGGAAGGATGATGCGAATGCCAGGCGAATCGTTACAGAACTTTCAGAATATTTCCGGTACAGCCTGGCAAGAGATAAGGAAACACTGGTTACCGTGAAGGAGGAGCTGATGGCCGTGAAGAGCTACCTGGAGATACAGAAGATTCGTTTCAGGGAAAAACTACATGTTTCCCTGGAGGAGGATCCGGACAGTCTGGCCTGTACCGTTCCTGTATTTGCTGTGCAAACGCTGGTAGAGAATGGAGTCAAGTACGGTATGCTGACCTCTGATGAATCGGTGTACCTGGAAATCATATGTATCCTGAGAGAGGAAAGACTTTATATTACAGTCAGCAATTCAGGTTCCTTCCTTTCCCGGGACCAGCATGCCCACGAAGAAGGAAGTTCGGGGATCGGACTGGATAACCTTAAAGCCAGGCTACAGTACCTGGATCCTACTTACAGATTTGAACTTATTGAAGAAGAGGGAAGAGTAGTTGCCTGTCTGGTACTCACCGCAAAAATAGTGGAAAATGGATCGTTGGAAAGCACTCATCATTGACGACGAGCCCCTGGCTCGCCAGGAACTGCTCCGTTTGCTTGAGCCTTACCCGGAAATTGATGTCCGGGGAGAGGCTTCTTCCCTGGATAATGCCATCGAGGCCATAGAAAGCTATGATCCTGATGTGCTTTTCCTGGATATAGACCTGGGTAAGTATTCGGGATTTGATCTGCTCGAGCGAGTGGCTCCCAGGTTTCGGACCATATTTGTGACAGCATTTGATGAATATGCTATTCGGGCCTTTCAGGTAAATGCCCTGGATTACCTACTAAAACCCATACACCCCGATCGTCTTAGAGAATCTCTTGAACGCCTGGGAAGTCCGAACCACCCTGAAAGTAAACTCCAGCTTGAGGCCTTTGATAAGATTCTCCTGTCTCATCTAAGCTATTCCAGGTTGGTCAGGGTGGGAGATATCAGCTACATAGAGGCACGTGGTGACTATACCCGGGTGCATATGCGTGATGGTTTCAGCGGGACTCTGCACCAGACCATTAAACGCTGGGTGGAGCGTTTACCCGCTTTCCAGTTTATCCAGACTCACCGCTCCTACATTGTAAATACCGACAGGGTGCTTCGCATGGAGAAGAAAAGCAAGGATAGTTTCAGTCTGGTACTGGATCATCCCGTGACCCAGGTTCCGGTAAGTCGTAGCTATCATAAACAGCTTCAGTCAAAATTCAGGATTCAGTGAGCACTGGGCGAACCTTTTCGCCGTTTATCGAAAAAATCTTCCCATTGATGCAGCCTTCATTTAGCTTGTTGTGGCATGATGTTCAAACCTATGAAAGAACTGTTGATAGTCCTTCTTTTAGTAAGGGGGGGATTTGAACTACCAGGCCAGCAGACAAGTGATAAGGCCTTTACGTGTTCGCTGGAGGAAATTGCTCTGAATGAAAAAAAAGGAGCATATATGGAAAACCTGCTGGTTTTCAGAGCAGGACACCAGAAAGGCTGGTTCTATTTCATTCATCCGGCCATTCCTCGATATGAGCCTTACCTGAATCTGCCGGGTTTCCAGGAAGTGTATGCCGCGGATAGTAGTCTACGGTCCCGGGCCATCATACGGTCACAAACCACCTATGAGCTGGAATTGCCCAATGATTATGACAGCACTGTGAGATACCCACTACTATTCATCTTCCATGGAGGAGGTAGCAATATGGAAAGGGTTCGGCATCACTGGCATCACCAGATTCTGGAAAGGGATTATATCCGAATTTACCTGCAATCGTACCAGCATACCGATTATGCATCCTTTACCTGGCATTCAGGTGACCCGAGAAGCGACAGGGATCTGCGTCTGCTATTTGATAGATTGAATATTCAATATGCCATCGATACCAGCCGGGTCCTGGTGGCCGGAATTTCTGCAGGGGCAAATTATGCCCTGGCTATGGCTCTTCGCGGGGTACTCCCGGTTCAGGGCCTCATTGCTTACTGTCCTGGCTTTCCACTTAGCCTCAGGGACAGAAAAGATTTTACCGGTCTCCGGACTAAGCTGCGTATTTTTTGCCTGGGTGGAGAATTGGATTTCTACCGGGAGCAACAAGTGGAACTCTGCCGGTCTTTCGACCGAAGTGCTATCGTATACCGCTACATTCTTGTGGACGGTATGAAACATCAATATCCCGACCAGGAGTCTATTTACCTGGGCAAGGCCTTAAAATTTCTTTCTACACTATGAAAAAGTTGCTGGGAATAATTGTGTTAACAACACTTATTTGTCTTATGTCCTCCTGCAGGGACAGGAGTTATATGGAATCTTTGAACGGATTGGAGGTACTGCATCTGAAGGGTGATCCCTATAAGCGGGGATTGGCCCATGGCGAGTTGCTTCGGGAAGAGATCGGCCTGAGCATTTCCTCCTGGAAGAAAGAAGTTGAAGAGGAGTTTGATGCCAGCTTCGAAGAGCTACTGGGCAGGTTTTATGAGATCAGTTCCTTTACGGAAAGCATTCAAAACTATGATCCAGATTTACTTGATGAGGTCGATGGTATTGCTGAGGGTTCCGGAATCAATGTCAAAACACTGCTGGCCTTCCAGATGAGTGAAGAATTTTCCACCTTATTAAATGGCGAAACGCATAAGTGTACAAGCCTGGGTTATTATGGATCTGATACAACTATTACGCTGCTCGCTCAGAATATGGATCCACCCCTTTTTCTGCATGGACATCCTTTTGTCATGCATGTGATTCCAGGAGATGGTAAACCTGAACAGTTTATATTCACGGTTCCCGGTCTCCTTGGACTGGCCGGTATGAACAGCTGTGGGGTGGCGCTTACCTGCAATGGAATGTCCATGCTGAATCATAAGGCAGATGGATTGCCAGTGATTTCTGTGGTCAGGCAGGTACTGGCCTGCAAAAGTCTGGATGCAGCAAGCAGGTTCTTGAAACAGATATCCTTTGGTATACCGCAGTGTTTTTCAATTGGTGGCCCTCATGGATTACGTTGTTTTGAATGTAGTGCAGGGGAAGTGGCCGAATTTTATCCCTTCAAAGATTCAAATTTGGTCCTGCACACCAATCATTCCATTAACAACCGGGATTTTAATGCGGGATACGTAGAGCTCCTGGCTCATTATGGCAAGACAGTGGATGATCCCTATTTTTGTCCACGCTATTTCCTGGCCTATGATGAGATCGAGGAGCGGAACAGGAAGTTGGATGTAAAGGATCTACAGGATATCCTTCGTTTGAAAGAGCCTGAGCTGGAACCCATTTTGAATCCATATACTCTGGGTACCCTCGTGATGAAACTGGATGATGATCCAACGCTTTCCCTTGCTCTTGGTCATGAGTCTGATGCTCGCTTTCACCAACTTGATTTTCGGAAAAAATGAAACGAGCGGGCCGATACCAGATATTATTATGGCTATGGATTTTCTTCTTCTCAGGAAATGGTCAGGCTCAGCAAATACTAAATCCACAGGATCTCTCCACATACCTGGCAGACCTGGAGAATCGTTTTCCCGGCTTAAGTAAAGAGGGGAAACATCTCAATTATGAGATCGTTCGCTTACAAACCGGTGCAAGGCAGGTGCATCCGTCCTTTCCAATCCTATACTCTACACCATTGAATTTTCCGCAGTATGGCTATAATTTGAGTTCTCATTTTCTGAATTCAAGGGGGAATCCTGAAGCATTGACCTATCTTGCTTTTCGAAGTTTGGCGGCGCCTGCAGGGGGATGGGGACCACCACTTTCAGGCAGCCTGCTACCAGCTTCAATGTCAATAGACCAGCTTCTCTGGGAGAATGATGATCAGTGTTTGCGCTGGGAGTATTTGCCAGCAGGGTTCCGTGAACAGATTCTTTCTTTTTTAGGGCTTATAATGGAGGCCAAGGATCTTGTCGATGAGTTCTCGAAGCCCGTTCGACGAGCACTTGGACCTGAACTGAAGAGTGGCTGGAGGGAGAGGATGCAAATGCCCTGGAACAGCAGGTTTCTGAAATATTCGGATTTGACTGTTTTGCCCGGAATGGTTGATCTGCGGGACATATCCCTTGCTTCCCGACTGCTGGCGTCCGGACTTCGTCCCTGGCAAACCTTTTCAGTTGATTTTCAGTTTCCGGGGAAGGGCCCCCTTATTATAGAAAGCCCGGTGGGAAGGATTGGCATTTTTGGTCCCGGAGCCGATACCATATCTGGGGATTTTGCCTTGATAATTGATCTTGGAGGGAATGATCTGTACCAGGATTTCAAAGCCGGTGCAGATGCCGGTCAAAGCGTTTCGGTCCTTCTGGATCTGTCCGGGAATGACCACTATGAATCACCTGAGGATGCCCTCTTACAAGCCTGTCTTGGCATGGCTATTCTTATGGACCGGGAGGGTGATGATGTTTATTTGTCCGGGCAAGCTGGACTGGCTTCGGCCACTTATGGTTTCGCCCTGCTTTATGATCTGGATGGGGATGATAGTTATTGTGCGCTGGAAGAATGTTCCCTGGGAAGTGCCCATGTGGGAGTAGGCATTCTGGCCGATCTCCGGGGTGACGATCATTACCAGTCGGAATCCAGATCTCTGGGTTTTGGAGGATGCCGGGGACTTGGAATTCTAATGGATCTTCAGGGGAATGATCAATATAACAGCCCACAGAATAGCCCTTCCTTTGTGCTGGGATCGTCCCTGGGTAGGTGGGCCGAGTTTTCCGATGGCTTTAGTCTGGGAGGGGGCATGGGTCTTTTTGTTGATGCCCGTGGACAGGATCACTATTATTCCGGAAGCTTCTCTCAGGGTGCATCCTATTATATGGGACAGGGCGTTTTCTGCGATCTGCATGGACAGGATTCCTACAATGCTCGTTCTCATAGTCAGGGATTTGCAGCACATTATTCGCTTGCAGCATTTTTAGATTACGAAGGTAATGATAGCTATAACGAATTTAGTGATACGGCTCGCATGACCCAGTTGCTTGGTGGTGGTAGAGATCTGTCCTTTGGCTGTTTTATTGACTGCCTTGGAGATGACGTCTATCATTTCGGAAACCGCAGTGTAGGAATAGGGGATATCAATGGACTCGGCCTTTTCTGGGATTGTTCAGGTGAGAACCGCTTTATATGGCACCGAAATGAAGTTAATCGCGGATCAGAATCCATGGGGAACAGTCCTGGATCTGGTCGGGGCCAGGGAAGTGCTCCGCACTTTTTCAGGACTCCGGAGGGCAGCAACCTGGGAGTTTTCTGTGATGATGAGCTCTTCCCTGATAATCAACCTGATAAGTAGAATTATGAAGCTCGTTCGCATATGTTCTGTTCTTTTACTGGTACTGGTTTTCAACGAAGCCAGACCATGTACGGCCTTTTGCCAATATTATGCAAACAGGGCAGTACTGGCACGGAATCTGGACTGGCCGGTTGATGAAGGTCTGATCCTTATCAATCAGGCGGGAATTCGTGAAGGCCGTTCATTGTACGGGGATACTATTCAATGGTTAGCACTCTACAGAAGCATCAGTTTTACTCAGTTTGGTCCCGGTTTGCCCCTGGGAGGAATGAATGAAAAGGGATTGGTGGTAGAGGAACTCAATGGACCACAGTTTGAAGTGAAGAGAGACCTTCCTGGTTTCTGCCTGAATGAGCTCCAGCTGATCCAATACCTGCTTGACTGCTGTACCAGTGTCAAGGAAGCAAAAATGGCGCTGGATACTTTGCTGGTAGGCCCGGATTTACTGCCCTTACACTACCTGCTGATGGACCGGATGGGAAACAGCCTGGTGATTGAACCCGTGACAGGGCATTTTGAGCTTGTGGATCCATGCAGCTTTGGTATACCTGTGCTCAGCAACAACGCTTACAAGGAGTCACTGCGTTATCTAAGCATGTTTCAGGGCTTTGGTGGTGAACTTCCTGTACAGCATAGACCGGGCTCCAATGAACGCTTTGTATCAGTGGCCGATCTGTTGAGGAAGGAGGGCTCAGACAAGGACAGTTGGAAGAATCCCGTCCACAGGGCCTTTTCAATTCTTGATACGGTTTCGCAGGAAGATACCCGGTGGAGCCTGGTCTATGAACCTCGGGAGCTATGTGTTTACCTGAAGTTTCACAGTTGTACGTATATTCAGAAGTTTTCACTGCTTCATATACTTGACCATAGGGAAGAGCTCTTCCTGGCCATGGAGATGGCCTGTTGCAGTAGAGAAGGAGCAGGGGCATTTCACTGCCTTCAACCTGATTGTGTTGTGGCCCTTTTACAACGGGTCGGAAATAAGCTCTGTCAAATACTGGATCAGCCAGGACTCCAAAACCTATTCCTGAACTGGGAGAATTATTCCCTTTCATTTATTAATCAATGATTTTTGTTGAGACCAGTAATTATGAAAAAACACGTGATTATACCTATCCTGCTGACCATCTTTTGCTCGCAGAGCTTTACTTCCAGGCAGGAACTATTCTATGATGAACTGGATTCTCTGTTCCGCGGCGATTTATGTAAACATGATACTGAAAACCTGGGAGATCTGGTTCAATGGATGAGGAACTACAAGCAGGGTAAGGAGGAAAGTGAGCAGGTTAATTTTGTGGGGATCGATACCCTGGTGGATACCATGAGCCCTCTTTTGAATTAAGGATTATGGAAAAATTCTCCTTTTTTTCGTCTTGCTACCTGAAGATTGTCGGTATAGCCATAATGGTATCGTGGATTGTCATATTGCCCTCCGGGGCAAGGGAAGAGGGCCAATTAGAACTGGGATTTCACCTGCTCTCAGAATGTATCCTGGCCCTGCTTTGCTATCTTGCCGGGATGCTGCAAGGCAGGGGCCATCGCCGGGGTCACAATCTGGCCATGGCTGCCCATGCCATGTTGATCTACTCTGTACTGAATGCAGCAGGCTATTATGCCCAGCTTGGGCTGCTTGTACCTTTGGGAGTATTCACCCTAATGTTCTTTCTGTCGGCTTATCTAATACTCCGATTGCATTCCTTAAAGATATGAATGGAGATGGAGGATAATCAATTGAGTATCTGATACTTTCCTGTGACAATCAGAAATCCATCTGAACTATTGAATAGGCGTGTAAGCTTTTCCATGGGCTCAGGTGCTGATTCTGGCTCATATTCCTTCTACATTTTATCCAGAAGAGGTAGCTTGAATTCAAGTGGATCGATAAAATTAACCTTCATACCCCTGTCCAATAATTTTCTTTCGAGATACTTTGCTGCCTTTATCCCCTGGCGATTGCTTCTGACGGAACCGTATATTAAACTGATTGTCATCTCCATTTTTTTGATCTATTGGTCGCAATGTTTCCCAACCCTTACAAACACGGTGTAATATGGTGGTATTTGACCAGAATCCTACGATTTCATTTTTGAAAACAATCCGTTGCCCGAACTTTTATTATGCTTGCTTGTTTAGGAGTAAGCAAACAAACAATATGCACCCACATGAAAAAAATTGTTTTAATAAGCGGACTATTATTTCTTTTGATGAGCACTGGATATGCACAGACTTCTTTTTACGACTTCACAGTTGAAGATATTAGCGGGAAGGAATATCCCCTTTCACAATTGAAAGGTAAAAAGGTGCTTGTTGTGAATACTGCATCCAAATGCGGATTTACACCACAGTATGAAGGCTTGCAGGAGCTTTACGAAAAATATGGTGGTGATGATTTTATGATTATAGGATTTCCTGCAAATAATTTTGGCAAGCAGGAACCGGGATCCGATGAGGAAATCGCCGAGTTCTGCAAGATAAATTATGGAGTAAGTTTCCCGATGATGAGCAAGATCTCGGTGAAGGGAGACGATCAGCATCCCCTCTACAAGTGGCTGACATCAAAAAGCGAAAATGGGGTGGAGAACAGCAAGGTAAGCTGGAATTTCCAGAAGTATATGATCGATGAAGAGGGACAACTGGTGGGACATTTCGCATCCCCTACAAAACCAGGCAGTAAAAAACTCGTCAGCTGGATCGAGGACTAAAGACAAATCACTTTTTTACTCTCAGTTTAACTCTTAGCTGTAGCTTATGTCCATGATTTCAAAAACCAGGTCTTCCTGACCTCGTTTTAAAATGGCTTTGTCCCCCGCTTTCTTATTGAGTAATACTCTTGCAAGGGGAGAGGTAAAAGAGATTTTCCCTTTGGAAAAATCAGCCTCATCAACGCCCACTATCTGAAAGCATTGAATCTTATTATTTGCTTCTGATTTGAGTTTTACCACTGCACCAAACCTTACTTCATCAGGAGTTTGCTCATTCAGGTTTACTATTCTGGCGGTGGCAATTCTATTATTCAGCAGTTGCAGTTTTGCATTGATATGGTTCAGGGCTATTCGTTTCTCATTTTCGTTGGAGCTATCCACCTGCTCTCTTTCATGTACCAGCATTTCTTTTTCGTCCAGTAGTTCATTCATACCTGCCTGGGTCACATAGTTTGCTACTCCTTCCGGTAGATCTGCCCTCGGCGGAACCATTGGAATTTCTTCCTGATCGTCTTCTTTTACAAATCCTCTGCTCATGGTTTGGTAGACTGGCGGCACTCAAATATATAAATTTCAGAGCACACGAATTTTGTTTAAATTGGAGGCTGACGAATTTCAGAATGATAAAACGCGATGTTACAGGAACGGTTGACTTTCTACAAGAGGGCAGAAGAAAGTATTATTTCGTTCGGGCGGATGTTAAAGATTGGGAAAGCTGGCCTTTCCCTTCAGATGCATTTCCAATTCATCGGGGAAAATCACGCAACAAGAAATTCAAGCAAGGCGATGAAGTTGCTTTTCAGGCAATTGAGAAAAATGGTGATTTAAAAGCCTGGAGAATAACAAAATTATGGCCCGAAGACGATTAACTGAATTTTTATGGAACTAGTGATATACGATGCTCAGACCGGCATACCGGTATCCTCCTGTATTCCTGAACTGCCCGTTTGGTATGATCCCGGCATAATATCTGAAGAAGAACCCCAGATTACGACCTGATTTTTCAGAAATGTATTTCCACCCCAGATAGAGATTGAGATTCCAGCTCCTGGTTTCTTTCACTGCCTCGTCATAGCTGAACTTGAGCCGGTTATTTGCCTCTACAGATATGACATTCATCCACCTTTTTGAGCAAAGAAATCCCTTTGTACGCTGCAAATTCATCTGAATATAATATTCATAGTTTTTCTCAGCTGGTGGTGCCATTACACCCTTTGTCTCAAGGCTGTCTGTCGTATAGTATCCTTTGGAAGGGTTCCAGAGCCCATGAAAACCC
>Ga0209633_10001392_pt1 | contig 24961 bp, 25 predicted proteins | sample Cruoilmetagenom1_FD_187290 | JGI IMG/M metagenome (GOLD analysis project Ga0209633, IMG submission 187290) | Oil polluted marine microbial communities from Coal Oil Point, Santa Barbara, California, USA - Sample 1 (SPAdes) (version 2) | ecosystem: Environmental > Aquatic > Marine > Oil seeps ...
ATGCAATTTGAATCAAACGCAAATATAAGTATCAATACAGATAAACAAGATACAAATGATTGGTTTAATCTCTCTTTTGATATAGAATTTGGAGGGGTTGCACGACCATTACTTAATCTTATCACTCCACTTCTTGAGGAGTTTGAAGAGTTTGAACTAATGCCAGAACTTTTAAATATAGAAGTGGAAGATAATCACTTTTTACAAGTAGAAAAACAAGAGATCGAACCTATACTTAAAACAATTATGGCACTGTATGATAAAAAAGAGAAAAACAACATTTTAAAAATTTCCCCTTTTGAAGCCCATTTGATAGAAGATATGGATGAAAATATTATTTGGAGGGGTTCAAAAGAGCTTCAAGAGTTATCAAAAAAGCTTAAAAACTATAAAGGCTTAGAAAATGTAACTCTTCCTAAAGTGCTCAATGCAACTTTAAGAGAGTATCAACAAGAGGGAGTAAACTGGCTACGCTTTTTACATGAGTTTCGATTTGGTGGGATTCTTGCAGATGATATGGGTCTTGGAAAAACTATCCAAACACTCACCCACCTTTGTTGTTTAAAAGAGGAGAAAAAGCTTACGAAACCTAGCTTAATTATTATGCCAACCTCTTTGATTGCAAACTGGAAAAATGAGGCTAAAAAATTTACTCCAAATTTAAGTGTATTATCACTTCATGGGGCTGATAGATTTGAAAGATTTGAGAGTATAGAAAAACACGATATTGTTTTATCTACATATCCTTTGATTGTAAGAGATTTTGAAAAATTATCACAAATTGATTTTTGTTATATTATTTTAGATGAAGCACAAAAGATAAAAAATCCAAAAACAAAGATGACCCAAAGTATAAAACAACTCAAAAGTGAATATAGATTGACTTTAAGTGGTACACCTGTTGAAAATCATCTTGGGGAGTTGTGGAGTATTTTTAGTTTTCTGATGCCAGGGTTTTTAGATACACAAAGTTTTTTCAAAAATTTTTACCAAACACCAATTGAGAAAGAGAACGATACAAGTAGAAATGAACTTCTTAATAAAAAAATCCGACCATTTATGCTTCGTCGTACAAAAGAGTTGGTTGCAAGTGAATTACCACCAAAATCTATCATACTAAAATATACTCAGTTTGATACAAAACAAGCAAAACTCTATGAAGCGATACGGGTCACTATGGAGAAAAAAGTACGAGATACTATCTCTAAAAAAGGGTTAGGTGGTTCCCATATCACTATTTTAGATGCTCTTTTAAAACTTCGTCAAGTGTGTTGTGACCCAAGCTTACTCTCTATAAAAGAGGCAAAAAAAGTAAAAGAATCAGCAAAGCTAGAGTTGCTTTTAGATCTTGTGGATGAATTACTACAGGAAAATAAAAAGATTTTACTTTTTTCTCAATTTACCTCAATGTTAAGTATCATAGAAGAGAAACTTTTAGAAAAGAAAATTAGCTATACAAAACTTACAGGCTCAACTGTAAAAAGAGAAGAGGCTATAGAGGAGTTTAGAAGTGGAAAAAAAGATATCTTTCTTATCTCTTTAAAAGCAGGAGGGGTTGGGCTTAATTTAGTAGAAGCAGATACGGTGATACACTATGATCCATGGTGGAATCCAGCCGTTGAAAATCAAGCAACAGATAGAGCCTATAGAATAGGGCAAACAAAAGCTGTGTTTGTTTATAAACTAATAGTTGAAAATAGTATAGAAGAAAAAATAATAGAACTCCAAGAAAAAAAACAAGCCCTTCAAGATGGTGTATTTGATGGAAAAAAAGATGATAAGGATATCTTTCAAGGTAGTGAGTTATTGGAGTTGTTAAAATAGGATATTTTAGAAGGGTTGATTTTAGACTTTATTGCTTATATTTTTAAGTAAAGTGACTCTTTGGTGTCAAGTGAACTATGAAAAATGCTTGTAAAGTAGGGCATTTAAGTGCTACAGATTTAGCTGATTATTTAGTACAAAAAGCAAACTTACCTTTTAGAACAGCTTATTATATTACTAAAGATGTAGTTGCTGTTGCAAATAAATTAGGTAAAGATATGAGTGAACTAACACTTGAAGAGATAAGAGGTGCAAATAGTGAAGTAGCATCTATAAATGAAGATATTTTAGAATATTTAAATCTTAGAAACTCTATGAATGCACGGACAAGTTTTGGTGGAACTAGTACGTCTAGAACTGAAGAACAAGTGAAAGCTTTCCAAGCGTGGTTGGAAAGTTTAAACTAAATCTTTATATTTGTAAAGATACCTTTCAATCATAGTAATGTTCCCTATAACTCCACCTTGGTGGATATATAGGTAAGTAAAATCTTCATTTTTTGGTAAAGATAAAAAAGTTTTTATACCAATTGGGTCATATAGTAGATCAAACTCAATATTTGTCTTCTCTTTTAACTTTTTCCATAAGAGATAATTTTCTTTGTAAAGTTTCCCAAAATGGTATTTTTTGTCTGTATTGACAATAGTTGGATGGAGTTCTTCATCACTTTCTAATTCTAAAAATTGTTGTTTTAGATACTTACTATCTCCTACACAGGGGCAAGTTAAAACTTCATTATCTAAAAATTTTTGTAAGAATAGGGCAGTTGTACCTGTACCACTTGGAAGAAAAACTTTTAAATTTTTTATATTATTTTGTTTTTGAAAAGTTGTTATCTCATTGGCTAATATCTTAAGTCCAAATTGTGCTTCTTCTACTGCACCACCTTCATTTATGAATAATGTTGAATGTTGAATTTTTAATGCTGAATGGTTGAAGTTGGAATCTTCTATTATTTGCATACCATTTTCTATAGCATATTTATAATTTCCTTGAGGATTATCTTTTAAAAAAGAAGGGATATGATCTACATAATAAATAAATTTCCAACCCTTTAATTTTGCTAATACAGACAAACTATACATTGCATTTGATTGATTTGAGCCGTAACTTATTACTGTATTGGTAAGAGGAAAATCATTGATAAAATAGTAGTAAAATTTTCGTGCTTTATTACCACTAAAATCTTTATGAAGAAGGTCATCTCTTTTGATTAAAAAAGATTGTTTTTCAAAAGTTATTTTTTGTATGGGGGAGTTAGTTACAATATTCATAAGATATAAAAAAAGGCAAGTATCAAAAGATACTTACCTTTTAAAAATAAAGATATTAGAAATTATTTTCTTAATTCTTTAATTTTTGCAGCCTTACCTTTAAGACCTCTTAAGTAATGTAACTTAGCACGTCTAACATCACCTCTTCTTAATACTTCTATTGTTTTTAAACTTTCAGAGTATAATGGAAAAATTCTTTCAACACCAATACCATTTGCACCAGTTTTTCTGATTGTAAAAGTATTAGATACACCTTCACCTTTTAAAGCAATAACGATTCCTTCAAAATTTTGAACTCTTGTTTTCTCACCCTCTTTAATTTCAACACCAAGTCTTAGTGTATCACCAGCTCTGAATTGTGGTATCTCTTTAGCTTCAATCTGTGCTGCTTCAAAAGCTGCAATGTATTTATTTTTCATTTTTTTTCCTTATGTCGGGGGTATGTGTCTTTTAAAATACCCAAAGTGCCCCATTTATGGTCTAAAGTACTTAGTTTTGCACTTAGACAGTCTTAGTTTTAAGTTGCGAATTTTAGCGTGATTTCCCTTTAATAATTCTGAAGGCACATTTAAATCATTAAAATTGATTGGTTTTGTAAAAGAGGGAGCTTCAAGTGTAAGTTTCTCTTCTTCATTTGTATTATAACTTTCCTCATCTAAAGATTCATTATTTCCTAATACTCCATCACAATTTCTACTAATAGCATCAACCATAACAGTTGATGCTAACTCTCCCCCAGTTAAGATATAATCCCCAATACTAAAAACTTCATTTGCATAGGTTTCTATAACTCTTTCATCAATCCCCTCATATCTACCACTTACAAATACTAGATGTTTTTTTTTGGCTAATCTTACGGCATCTTTTTGTCTAAATGGCTTTGCAGCTGCAAGTGGAAAAATAATGTAAGAATCTTTATCTTGAGTTTTTATTTGATCTAAAAGGTCAAAAAGTGGTTGTGGAAATATAAGTTGTCCAGCACCTCCACCACAAAGTGTGTCATCTACTTTTTTATGTTTATTTTTTGTGTAATCTCTTGGATTAAAAAAATTTATATTTATTAAATTTTTCTCTATTGCTTTTTTTAATATAGAGTCTTCAAAATATGGTTTAATAAGGTTAGGAAAAAGTGTTATAAAAGTAAAGTTCATAATTTATTTTTATACTATCTCTAAATCAAAATTATCTGGAAAAACTTCTATACAAATAGTATATTTTGTATCTTCAACAGTTGTTGTAAATGAGATTTGAAATTTTAGAGTATCTGTTTTTATATTTTCAAACTTATAAGATAGTATCTCTTCTAATGAAGTTAAAAGTTTGTCTCGTAAAATATTTGTTTTTCTAAGAACACTCTCTGCTTCATCCATATTTAATGCACTTTCATCAAACTCAAAATTGACATATTCATCACAATAGTTATAAAATTTTCCAAGTAATCTTGTTGGGTCTTCATTTAAAAGAGCTAATTTAAATTGTTCAAATATCTCATCTCTTTTACTATTTTCTTCTAAATCTTCGATTTCTTCATCAACTATTGTTGTTTTTCTATCTTCGTTCATGATAACTCCATATTGTTTCTTCTGTTAGTTTTGCTCTATTTTCCAATACTTCAAAAGGTTTATAATTTTCTTTATATCCCATACTATAGTGATCTTGTATCCAATATCCTAGATATAAATAAGGGATATTTGCTTGTTTGGCAATACTTATTTGTGCAAGAATTGAAAATTTACCCAAAGATAAATCTTCGTAATCATGGTCATAGTAACAATATATAGCAGAAACACCTTCCGTTAATATATCACTTAATGCAACAGCAACAAGCTTCTTATCTCTAAAGTAGAGTATCTCTTTCCCAAAATCATGAGCACCATTCACATAAGAGTTATGATATTCTTGTACATCTATTATATTTTCTTTCCAGTCTTTTTTATATTGCATATGTTGATGATATTTATTAAAAAGATTAATATGTTCGTAAGTAACTGTAGGTTTTTGAATGTAAACTTGAGTCTCTTTATTTTTATTTAAAATTCTTTTTTGACTTTTTGAAAATTTGAAATTTTTAATATCAATTCTTATAGTTTTACACTCAGTACAGTTTTTACATTCTGGAACAAAATGCATATTTCCAAATCTTCTCCAACCCCGTTCTAACATTTTCATCTGTTCTTGAACTGAACAATGTTCCATATATCTATATCGTATATCTGAAGATCTATTTTCAAAATAGGAGCAATCTTTATTCTCTTCCAAAAATTCTAAAACTGATGAATTTCTAAACATTTTATTTCCCTAAACAAAATTCACCAAACATTACATCTAACATTTGACTATGTTCATAAGGTCTTGTAATATTTGATATAGATTCAATCGCTTCATTAATATAATGTGCAAAAAACTCTAATTCTCCAGTTTCCAGTGGAATATAGGCTTGTTGTATATTAGAAAGTGTATTTTCTACTTCTATTATTTGTTGTTTAGATATTAACGTAATATCATCGCCACTTGTATTTTGATTTAAAATCTCCTCAAGATGTGTAATTAACGGCTTAATATTTTCTTTGGTATTAAGTGTTAAGTATGCTGAATCTATCAAGTTTGTGTCTAGTTTTTGTTTCAAATCTGCTTTTGTAAGGATTACAATAGTTTCTTTATTCGTTGCATCTAAAATATCAACTATCTTCTGATCTTCATCATTAAATTCTCTACTACCATCAAATAAAGCTATTACAATATCTGATTGTTCAATAGCTTCTTTTGATTTTTCAATACCTATTTTTTCTATCTCATCTTTCGCATCTCTAATTCCTGCTGTATCAACTATTTTTATAATATGAGTTCCAATACGAACACTTTCTTCTATAGTATCTCTTGTTGTTCCAGCTATATCACTAACAATAGCACGATTAAAATTTAAAAGTTTATTAAGTAGACTAGATTTTCCAACATTTGGTTTTCCAACTATAGCCACTTTAAAGCCCTCAATAAGCCCCTCTCTTCTTCTACTTGCTTCTAAAGTATTATCAAGTTTTATTTGTGTTGTATCAAGTTTTTCTTTAATTTGTTCAAAAATATCTTTTGGTAAATCTTCTTCTGCATAATCAATATTTACCTCAGTATATGCCAACATGAAAAGTAGGTCTTTTCTTATTACATCTACAAACTCAGTTAATTCACCTTTTAATTGACGAGCAAGTAATTTTACAGCATCTTCACTTTTTGCTTCTATCATTTTTGATATTGCTTGTGCTTGTGAGAGGTCTATTTTATTATTTAAATAAGCTCGTTTTGAAAACTCACCTGGATTTGCTATTCTTGCACCATGTTTAATACAAGTTTCTAAAACGATATTTGATATTGCAACTCCACCATGACACTGAAATTCTACAATATCTTCACCTGTAAATGAATAAGGGTTTTGAAAATATAAAATAAGTGCTTCATCAATCAACTCATTTTTACTGTCATAAAGTTTTGAAAGTTTTGCATATCTTGGTTTTAAGGTAGACTGTTTAGAAATTATTTTTGCAATATTGAGGGCATCACTTCCACTTAGTCTAACTATAGAGATAGACCCAATTCCGTTTGCAGTTGCAATAGCAACTATTGTATCTTCATTTATCACTTAATAATTAAGTATATTAGTGAGAACGGTATTCGTTCACTAAAATATACTTATCTCCTTTGATATTAGTTTTTACTGCAACATATTTGTCTGGAAACTCATCTCTTAATTTAGTAAGTGCAATATGGATTAATATTCCATCAAGTGGTTTAGTTTTATAAAAACCTTCTGTAGTAATAGTTTCTATAACAGGTTCAAGATATGTGTATATTGCTTGTTCTTGGTTTGCTAAAAATTCAGCAATTTCTAGTCGTAACATCATATCATATTTATCGTTTATCCAGTTAAATAGAATATAAGACAAGGCTTTGTATCTATATCCTTCTTTTCCTATTAAAAGGGCACTATCTTCACCACTAAACTCTATATAGACAGTTTTTCCCTCATCTATAATATCAACTTTTATTTCATTTATTTGATAACATAGTTTTGAAAATAAATTTTGAACTTGTTCTTGAATCTCTTTGATAGTTTCTTGATGTGATTTATTGATTATTGGTGTTTTATGAAGTTGTTGTGTTTCACTATCATAAAAATCATTAAAAATTTTTTCTTCCTGAATTTGCTTTATTTTCGTGCTTTTAACAATTTTTTCTTCATTTTTTAAAGAATTAAGTTTTGAAGATAATGTTTCTGTCTTTTGACTCTCTTTATGTTCTTCATGGGAATGTTTTTTGGAATGTTTTTTTTCTTTTCTGAAAGTTACATTTATAATGGCATTTTTAGCAAAGAATCCCAATAATCCTTTGCTTGGTGCTTGTTGTATATCTATATGAAGATTAGTTATGGAACATTTTAAAGATGAAGAGGCTTTTTCATAAGCCTCTTCTAAAGTTTTACCTTGAAACTCTCGTGCCATACTTTATCCTTTATTTTTTATTGTGATGTTTCTCTTCTAAGTGTTTATCGTGTCTTTCTACTCTTGCTACATTAAATATTCTATTTACATAATATTGTTGAGCAATTGTAAATAAGTTATTTATAAACCAGTACAATGTAAGACCTGCTGGGAACCATAAGAAGAAAAATGTAAATACTATAGGTAAAAATTGAAACATTTTTTGTTGTAATGGATCTGTCATAGTATTTGGTGTGATTTTTTGTTGTAGGAACATTGTGATACCCATTAAAATAGGTAGTACAAAATAAGGATCCATTACAGCTAAATCATCAATCCACAATATCCACTCACTCCCTTTAAGCTCAATAGCATTGAGTAAAACTCTATAAATAGCAAAGAAAACAGGTATTTGTAAGATGATAGGTAAACATCCACCCATAGGATTTGCACCCTCTTTTTTATAGAGTTCCATCATGTGCATAGATGACTTTTGTTTGTCATCTTTATATTTTTCTTGAATAGCTTTTATTTTTGGTGCTAAATCTTTTAGCTTATTCATAGATACCATACCTTTATGTGATAAAGGAAATAGTATAAGTTTGATTAAAATTGTAGTTATAACAATTGTCCAACCCCAGTTACCAACATAATCATGGATATATTGAAGCATAGTAAACATAGGTTTTGCAATAAATGTAAACCAACCATATTCAATAACAGAAGATAGTCTTTGATCAAGTGATACAAGTGTTTTATACTCTTTTGGTCCCATATATCCATGAAGTGAGATACCATCTTTTGCTTGGATAAATAGATTTGGTGAGTCATTGATATCTTTCATTACACTTACAGCCATGCTTACATCATAGTTATATAAAACAGTTGCATAGTATCTATCAAATGCAGAAGCAACATTTACACCAACAAGTTCAGCACTTTTTTCCATATCTTCATCTTCTATGATATTAAGTGTTCCATCATTTAAACTTAAAAGTGCACCATGATCTGCATACATATCAGCTAAAACATTAGGTCTAAATCCTGGAGTGATAAAAAACTCCTCTTTATTTGTACTACTAATATCTATATCATAGTGTCCATCAGGATAAAATGTTAAAACTTTTGTCAGTGTTGTATTTGTAAGGTTTTGAGTTAAAATTAGTTTTTGAACTGAACTAATTGCATCTATTTTATCTGAAGAAGCAACAACATTTACTTTGAATGCTTCATTGTTTGTAGCAGTATTGGCAAATCTAACTTCTAAAGGTCGCAATTGATTTTGTTCAAAAAGATGAAGTTGTTTATTGTCTTCATCAACATATTGTACCTCTTTTAAAGTTACCTGTGCAACTCTACCTAAATTATCTATTTTGATAATATTATTTTTTGTTTCAATTATTGAAACTATATCGGTTGTTATTACAGTATTTGTTGTTGGGGCACTATTTTGTGCTGATACTGAGTTGTTTACAGTTGTAGGCGCACTGTTTTTTGTAGTTTGTGCAGTTGTTTGTTGTATCGCATTTTGTTTGTTTAATTCAGTTACTGCTGCTTGTTTTGGTTGTAAGTATAAAAAATCATAAGCTATAAAAAAAGCAAATGATAGAGCTGTAGCTATTAATATTTTTTTCTGTGTTTTCTCTTTATTCATATTATTCGTGTTCATTGACATTTATTTATCCCATTTTGTATTGTGTTTCAGTATAAAGCATTGGTCTTTATCTACTGGAATGAGCCAGTATTTTACCTTAATTTTTTTAAATTCTAGATTTATTTTGTTTTTTGAAGGACAATTTGTTTTAACATAGTCAAATCCTCCATCAAAAAGTGGATTACATCTTAGTATTCTAACGATTGAAAGTAAAAATGCTTTGAAAAAATTATTGTGTTCGAATTGTATTTTTGCATATGAAGAGCAAGTTGGATAGTATCTACAACTTCCAAAAGATAGTATAGTTAAGTACTTTTGATAAAAGTTAATAAGGAAAAGTACTAATTTGTTCATTGGTATAAGCCTAATTTTTTCATTGCAAAATTAAAATCTTTTTGTAAAGTTTTGTAATCTCTTTCAAAAAGTTCACTTTTGGCTACAAATATATATTTTCCATTTGAAAGTTGTTTTTCTTTTTCTAAAACTAAAGCACGTAAAACTCTACGTGCTCTGTTTCTATGTACTGCATTGCCAACTTTTTTTGATGATACAAAAGCGATATTTAAATTATCGCCCTTTTGAAAAAAAACAACAAAACTTTTAGTGTGCCACTTTTTGTTGCTCTTATATATGTAGTTAAACTCTTTGTGAGTATTTATTCTGTGAGATTTGCTTAAACAGCTAATCTTTTTCTACCTTTAGCTCTTCTTGCTTTGATAACTCTTCTACCATTTTTAGTAGCCATTCTTGTTCTGAAACCGTGAGTTCTTTTTCTCGGTGTGTTATGTGGTTGATATGTTCTTTTCATCCCTAATTTCCTTTTTTCTAAATTGAGTTCGGGATTATATTTAAAAAATACTTAAGGTTAGTTTAGTTTGAATTTAAACAAAATACCATTTTCTAATATAAAATATAGTAAAATCTGTATTCATATTGAAAAAAGGAAAGTTATGAAAAAATTGTTTTTAGTTACTCTTATTACAGGGAGCTTATTCGCAGATGGTGCTGCTATTTATAATAGTGCATGTAAAACTTGTCATGGAGCAAAAGCAGAAAAAGTTGCACTTGGTAAATCTAAAGTGTTAGCAACATTAAGTCAAGATGAGATTGTTAGCACAATGAACGGTTACAAAGATGGAAGTTATGGTGGAGCTATGAAAGCTATTATGATTCCTCAAGTAAATAAACTAAGTGAGGCAGATATAGCTGCAGTTGCTGCACATGTTCAAACTATAAAATAGGTTTGTGTATTTTAAGACTAGATATCTCTAGTCTTATTTATATATTTTCCACTACCTTGTTAACCCAATTATCTATCTATCTAGATAAATTTATACTGATTGAGTTTGATTCTTTATCTCATCAAGTAAAACTTGAGAGTTTTGATACTGCTCTTTAAAAAACTGATAAAGAGATTCAAAGTATTGATTTTCCTCTATGATTTGTGTTGATTTTTTGTCTAGTTCTTTTGATTTTATGTTGTAAGTGGAGAGAAGTTTTATATATTTTTCTCTTTGTTTATTATCTATAATTATAGGTAAAAAACCATTTTTTATCATAATGATATTTGAAACTAGTCTTGCTAATCTTCCATTTCCATCAAAAAAAGGATGAATAGAAGTAAACCCCACATGAGATCTTGTATAAAGAAATATCACTTCATCTAGCGATAGCTCTTTTGTAGAGATATCACTAAACTCACTAAACCATATATCCATAAGATGTTGTGTATCATTTGGATGGGGATAGTAGTGATGCTCTTTTCTATCGCCCACTTTGACATATCGCCCATTGACTACAACTTTGTACGCCCCAATAGGACACTCAATATCTATAACTAAATTAGTTTGAACCGCTTTATGCAATAAAAAAAGATCTTTCTCTTCTAAAATATCCTTTTCTAAAAGTTCATATACTAAATCAACTGCTTTTGCATGACCAACTACCTCTTGATGCTCTCGTAAAGTTATACCAGAAACAGTAAGACCTTCTTCTACTATAAAGGCTGTATCACCCAGTGATACAGTATTTCCCTCTATAGCATTGGATGTAAATATCCACTCAATCTTTAATCTATCTTTTAAAGCACTTTTTTGGTAGCTATTAAGCCCTTGCAGTGCTTTTGAATTTTTTGTTATATTATCTAATAGTTTCATAACTTTATTATACCATATCCTAAGATATATTTACTACTACTTCCCCATCTTTATAATCAAACTCTACTCTATTTCCCTCTTCAATTTTTTCTTCAAGAATTAAGTCAGCTAATTTATCTTCAACTATTTCGTATAATGCTCGTTTCAATGGTCTTGCACCATATACAGGATCAAATCCAGCTTCTGCAATATAATGTTTCGCTTCAGGTGTCATAGTAAGTTCAATATTTTTAGATAACATTTTTTTAGCAATAGACTCAAACATTATATTTACAATATTACTAATTGCATCAAGCCCTAGTTGTTCAAAAATAATTATATCATCAAGTCTATTTAAAAATTCAGGTCTAAAGTGTCCTTTAAGTTCAGTTAAAACTTCGTCTTTTCGTAGTTCTTTATCTTCAATTTCAATAATTTTTCTACTTCCTATATTTGAAGTTAAGATAATAATTGTATTTTTAAAATCAACTGTTACACCTTTGTTGTCGGTTAATCTTCCATCATCAAGAACTTGAAGTAAAATATTAAATACATCAGGATGTGCTTTTTCAATCTCATCAAATAAGATTACACTATATGGTTTTCTTCTTACTTTTTCAGTTAATTGTCCACCCTCTTCATATCCCACATAACCAGGTGCAGCTCCTACAAGCCTACTTGCACTATGTTTTTCCATATATTCAGACATATCAAATCTAATCAATGATTTTTCATCATCAAATAAAAATTTTGCTAATGTTTTAGCAGATTCTGTTTTCCCAACCCCTGTAGGTCCAAGAAACATAAAACTCCCTATTGGACGACTTTCATCACTTAGCCCTGCTTTATTTCTTTTAATTGCTCGTGATATTGCTTTAAGTGCTTCATCTTGACCCACAACATCTCTTTTAAGAACACTTTCAACCTCTAATATTCTTTGTTTTTCTCCTGTAAGCATTTTATTCACAGGAATTCCAGTCCATCTTGAAACGATACTAGCAATTGCATCTTCATCAACAAAATTTCTTAAAAGAGTTCCATGCTCTTGCATTTTTGTCCATTTTTCTTCATTTTCTTTGATTTTTGCTTCTAGTTCTGGAATTTGTCCATATTCTATTTGTGCAGCTTCTTCAAATTTACTTTCCCTTTTTGCTCGTGCAGCTTTTCCTCTAAGTTCATCAATTTGAGTTTTAATAGTTGATACAGCATTAAAAGTCTCTTTTTCATTTTGAAACTGTGTTTCAAGGCTTCTTTGTTTCTCTTTTAAATCACTAAGTTCTTTTTCTATTTCTGAAAGCCTAGAGTCATTTTTGTTACCTTTTTCCATTTTTAAAGCTTCTTTTTCAACTTCAAGTGTACCTATAGCTCTTTTGGTTGTTGAAAGTATAGTTGGTTCAGACTCTATTTGCATTTTTAATTCTGCTGCTGCTTCATCAATCAAGTCAATAGCTTTATCTGGTAGAAATCTATCTGTAATATATCTATCGCTAAGTTTTGCAGCACTTACTAATGCACTATCATTTATAGTTACATTATGATGAGTTTCAAGTTTTTCTTTAATACCTCTTAGGATTTGTAATGCTTCATTTACACTTGGTTCATCAACATTAATAGGTTGAAATCTTCTTTGCATTGCAGCATCTTTTTCAAAATATTTTCTATACTCTTTAAGTGTTGTTGCTCCAATAGTATGTAGCTCACCTCGTGCAAGGGCAGGTTTTAATATATTTGCGGCATCCATACTCCCTTCAGATGCACCAGCACCAATAATAGTGTGAATCTCATCTATAAAAAGGATAATGTTTCCAACTTTTTGAACCTCTTTAATAACAGCTTTTAATCTATCTTCAAATTCTCCTCTATATTTAGCACCAGCAATAAGAGCGGACATATCAAGACTTATAACTCTTTTATTTGCTAAAGAAGTTGGGACATCTTTATTTACTATTCTTTGTGCTAAACCTTCAGCGATAGCTGTTTTTCCAGTACCTGGTTCCCCTAGTAAAATTGGATTATTTTTTGTTTTTCTAATTAAAATTTGCATCATTCGAGTAAGTTGTTCATCTCTTCCAATTACTGGATCAAGTTTTCCATCAATAGCTCTTTTATTTAAATCTATTCCATATTTTTCTAGTGCTTCAAGGTTATCATCACCACTTTGACTATCTACTTTTGCTCCACCTCTTATAGCTTCAAGTTCTTTTTTTACCTCTTTTAAATCTACATATTTTCCTAATACATCTTTAAATACTTGGTTATTTAAGTTTGCTATTATCCAAGTATCAACAGCTAAAAAGCTATCTCCTACACTTGTCATAAGCCCACTTGCATTATTTAAAGTATCTACAACATTTTTACTTATTTTAATATTTTCTTTTGATACTGAACTTGATGTTACAAGTTTTCCTGCAACACTTTTTGCTTCAAGTTCAATTGCAGTTTTATCTAAGTTCATTTTGTTTAATAGTTGGTTTAATACACTACTTGTATTTGTTAAAAGTCCCCAAATTATATGTACTACTTCTACTTCTTGATTTTTATTGTGTAATGCTAGACTCAATCCTGATTCTATCGTTTCTTGCATTTGGTTAGTTAGTTTTTCAAATATATTATTACTCATTTTATACCTTTATTTGTTAAGATTAGCACTCTTAAACTTTAAGTGCTAATAAAATTATAACACTTTAGTCTTTCTTTGTCAAGTGTATTTTAGATAGTTTATTTAACTTCATTTAACCTCACTTGAAATTTCAGTTAAACTACACTGTTATACTTCTCTTGTAAACAGAAAGAAAAGGACAACAAAATGTTAAAAAAATATAACTCAAGTGCAATTATTTTGCACTTGCTTCAAGGCTTAATGATTGTATTTCTATTAGTAACTGGTACATTTATATTATCAGAAATACCAAATACAATAGAAAAATTTGGTTCATTTAAAATACATATGATACTGGGATTAATTGTTTTAGTTTTAACTGTTATTAGAATTATAAATATTATTAAACATCCAAAATTAGAACCATTAAAAGTAAATTCTTTTAGAGAAAAATTAATTAAGTTTAATCATATATTAATATATGTAGTGCTTATTTTGGTTGGATTAAGTGGTATATTATTATCCAAAGGTTCAGGGCTTGCTGAAATGATATTTTTTGGTATGGATGGTGAAATATATAATAGTTTTAAAGATTATAATATGGGAATAGCACATGGTATTCTTACCAAGGTATTATTATTTTTAATTGTGATACATATAGTAGGAGTATTTTCTTATAAGATTAAAACAAAAGAAAATATATTGAGTAGAATGTGGTTTAGTAAAAAATAAAATAAACTTATCGAGGTATTATCTTGTTTAAGTTCATTTAACATAACTTGAAATATTAGTTAAACTATACTGACATAATTCTCATAAGAAAAACAAAAGGAAACAAAATATGAAAACATTAAATAAATTGCTAATAGTAGCAGTAGTAACTACATCACTTACAAGTGGACTTTTTGCACAAGAAAAAACAGCAGATGATTTAGTAAAAAGTATGAAAAAAGAAGATATTAGTTATAGACAGCTTATGAGTGGTATGGCAATGGCAAATAATAATATCCAAACTGGTATACTTAGTATGAATAAATTTTTAGTTGATAGAGGTATAAATTTAATTAGAACTCATCCAGCACCTAGAAAAAAGCCATGGGTTATTATGACAAAAGAGGATCAAAAGGGATTTAAATCAATGCTAGTTTATTATGACAAGAAAATGGATAAAGATGTTGAAGCAATAGAAAAAGCTGTTAATGAAAAAGATTGGAATAAAGCTTTTGATGCCGCAACTGAATTTAGTACAAGTTGTATCAATTGTCATACAGCATACAAAGATAAAGTAAAATATATAATGGATTAAAATGATAAAATTACTACTTATTGAAGATGATTTGGAGTTTGCAGAACTTATTTATGATTTTTTAGGAGCAAGAAATATACAAACAGAGGTTTGTGATGATCCTTTTAAAGCTTTGGTTCTAAACTTAAATGACTATGATTTAGTTTTATTAGATTTAGGACTTCCTGGGATTGATGGTCTTGAGGTCTGTAAAGAGTTTAGAAAAAAAAGTGATATTCCTATTATCATCTCAACAGCAAGAGGTAGTACATCTGATAAAGTATTGGGTTTAGGGATTGGGGCAGATGATTATCTTCCAAAACCTTATGACCCAGATGAATTATACGCAAGAATTTCAAGCATTCTTAGAAGAACAAAAAATCTAAAAGAAAATCAACAAGCTAAAAAAGATTTTGTTATAGATGAAAACTCAAGAGATATAAAATATAAAGATAATCTACTTTATTTAACAGAAGCAGAATTTGAAGTGTGTAAAACACTTGTAAAAAACTATGGAGGAATATCTTCAAAAGAACAACTTCTAGGTAGTGCATTATCAATACACTCACATAGTGGAAATTCTTTAGAGATGATTATCAGCAAAATAAGACAAAAAATAAAACCATATTCAGAGGAAAAACATATAATTTCCTTAAGAGGTAGAGGATATAGAATTGTTGAATAAAATTAAAAATTCACTTTTAACTCAAACAAGTTTTTTATTTGTTTTATCTTTTTTATTTATTGTTATATTATGGATAGTTTTTTATATTCAACAAATTCATCAGCACAAAGAGCATACTATGGCTAGATATTTTAGTGCTGTTAGCTCTTTACAACCACTATTATTGCAGTCTATTCCAATAGATAATGATAATTTAAAAATATTAGAGATGCAAGTTTACAAAAAAACAATACCAAAACAGCATAAAATAGTTACTAAAAAAGGGAACAGTTCTAAAGGCTTTAGTGTAATAGAATTTGATAATATAAAAGTAATCCATATATATAACTCAATATCTGAAATATTTGTTGAGGATACTAAAAAAAATGAAAATATGATTATTATTCATATTGTATTTTTACTTTTGTTAATCTCTCAAATTCTTTTATTTATAAGGGTAAGAAAGTCTTTAAATCCATTATCTTTAATGCAAAATAAATTACATAATTTAGAAGATGGAGATTTAACACCTTTACAATTAAACTCAAACTATGATGAGATAAAACAGATGATTAGCTCTTATAACAAATCAATAGGAAAAATAAAATATATTTTAGAAACTAGAGAGATGTTCAATAAAATATTTATGCATGAGATGAAAATGCCAATTGCAAAAGGGATGTTTTATCTAAAACAAGAGCCTTCTAAACATACACATGATAAATTCAATATCTTACTCAATAGATTGAATAATGAACTAGATGAATTTTCAGTAATTGAGAGTTTAATTGTATATCAAAATAATATAAAGCCAGTAACAAATAGTACCCATAATATTTTAACTTTAGCAATTGAGAAAATTGGTATAGAACAGAAAAGTAACATATCAATAGAAAACTGTAATACTCATGAGATTAAAGGGGATAAAGAGTTATGGATATTATGTTTCAAAAATTTAATAGATAATGCTTTAAAATATGCTAGTGATAAAAAATTAACTATACGATGCACAAAGAATAGTATCTCATTTATAAATAAAGGAGATAAGCTACCAGTTAATTTATCACAAGATTTAAATAATTGGAAAATAGATAAAAATCAAAGACATAAAAGCTCTACAGGTTATGGTTTTGGATTATTTATCATAAAAAATATTATCACTTTAAATGGTTATAATTTAGAGTATAGCTATACTGATAATAATATTGAATTAAAGATTATAAGATGATATACAGATATATGACTTATTTTAAAGACTACATCCTTGACCTATACTTGTATGAACTTCTTTGAGTCCACAATGAGTACAAAGATATTCATATTCTGTTATTCCACTACAACCATGACTTTTTAAAACTCTTTTTTTTATGGGATCTACTTTAAAAAATGCACCAGTATTTTCATCTTTAAAACTTTTTGGTTCAGCTAAACATGAGGGACAAGTTCCACTATCTAGGATTGTCTGTCTTGATTTTTTAGATTTAAAATATAAAAGAATAGAAAATATAGCTATCAAAAAAAGTAGTAAGATAGCTACAATTGTGTACATAAATTTTACTTTACGATGTTGTAATTTTTCATAACAACTTCTATTGCTTTCATGTTTTCAACACTTGGTGCGGTTAATGGTAGTCTGTATTCCAATGTATCTATTAGGCTTGCAATATACATAGCAGCTTTGATTGGTATTGGATTTGATTCACAAAAAAGTACACTATTTATAGGATATAACATATTATTTATTTCTTTTGCAATAGGAAAATTTCCATTTAATGCTTCATGGGTAAGTTTACTCTTTAAATCAGGTAATAAGTTTGCAGTAACAGAAGTGATACCAGCACTACCATTAGCTAACATAGGAAAATCTATAGCATCATCACCACTTAATACTTTTAGCTCAGGTCTTTGTGAAAGTAGTTGAGTAGTTCTTTCTAAACTTCCTGTTGCTTCTTTAATACCGTAGATATTTGTACAATCATCAAATAGTCTTATAACTGTATTTGCTTCTATATCTACACCTGTTCTTCCCGGTACATTATAAAGCATAAGTCCTATTTCTGGTACTGCATTTGCTATAGCTTTGTAGTGTTGGTATAGTCCTTCTTGAGAAGGTTTGTTATAATATGGGCTTACTGAAAATAGCGCATCAACGCCACATTTTTGGGCATGTTTTGCAATCTCTACAGCTTCGGCAGTTGAATTACTCCCTGCACCTGCAAGTACTTTAGAATTTGTCCCTTTTGTAACTTCAACTGCAATCTCAATACATCTTTTGTGTTCATCATGAGTTAGTGTTGCACTTTCTCCAGTTGTCCCAACTGGGCAAATTCCATCAATTCCATTGTCAATCTGTCTTTTGATTAGATTTGCATAAGTCTGTTCATCTAATTTCCCATTTTTAAATGGGGTAATAATAGCCGTAGTAGCTCCTGTAACAATTGTCATTATATTATGTCCCTTATTATGTTTAATATTATTCCGCGATTATATCAAACATTGTATAATAATGATATTAGACAAAAAGTGAATAGATAAATCCAAAAAGAATTGTTGAAAGTCCTATCAAAATTTCAGAAGGTGTATTTTCTTCACCTATTAGTCCCATTCTTACTTGATTGAGCATTATAAAAAAAACAACGATAACAAATGCAAATATAAGTTCCATAATCTTCTCCTTCATAAGTTTTTATTATAAAATTATAGTTCATATCTATTTAATAGGATAAAATTATTTAAGTTAATTATAAATATTTATTTTTATTTATGTATAATAAAAATCTATTTAAGAAATAAATTATTTATACTTATTATTTCGCCAATTTACACTTAAAGTGCAGTATTTAGAAAATAGTAAGTTGATCATATAAAAAACCATCAGCTTTCCCTTGAACAATTTCTAACACACATAAACTCTCTTTGTTAAATACCAAAATTTCAGCATTTTGTAAATAATCTTTTGCATATATATGACCTGTTAAGCCTTTTTTACAGCAACAGATTTACCTTTTTTATTTTAGTCTTTTTTTAAAATCATTGTTGTTGAGTTATCTTTAGTTAAATATTTTTTTGCAACTTCAACTAAATTTTCAGCTTTAAGATTTTTAATAGCTTCTTCATACTCCATAAGTGGAGCTATATTACCTCGTATAAGATAACTTCCATATAATGAAGCTACACTACTAGAACTTTCAAGAGAAAAGATAAAGTCAGATTTTGTATTCTTTTTTATTTTAGCAAGTTCTGATTTTTTTACATCACCTTTTTGTATTTTTTTGATCTCTTTCCAAATCTCTTTTTCAACATCTTGGGCTTTTATACCTGGGTTACATACAGCTAAAAATAGATAAACTCCAGGGTCTTTTAACTCCATATTATAAGCATAGATAGTATTTACCATCTGTTTTTTGTCAATTAATAACTCATTGAGACGACTACTTTTTCCACTACTTAATAATTCACTTAAAGCAGATAGTGCAACTTGGTCTTTATCTAAAAAGTTTGGAATATGAAAATTGATTGCTAATATTTCAACTTGTGAATCTTTGTGAATAATTACTCTTTTTTCCCCATCTTGTTTTGGTTCAACAGTATGTAAGTTTTTCATAATCTCTTTACTGTTTTCACTATTTTTTATTGAAGAAAAATGTTTTTTTGCAGTTTGAAACACTTCCTCTTTCGTAATATCTCCTGCAACTACAATTACTGCATTTGATGGTGTATAAAACTTAGAATGAAATTCTCTAATATCTTCAATATTCCAATTTTGAATATCAGACATAAATCCAATTGGTGTCCAATGATATGGATGATAAGTAAAAGTGTTGTTAAAAAGCTTGAAGTATAAATATCCCATAGGAGAGTTATCTGTTCTCCATCTTCTTTCTTCTGCTACTACATCTCGTTCAGGTTGAAACTCTTCATCTTTTAAAGTTAAGTTTTCCATCAAATCTGCATACAATTCAAGTGATTTATCAAGGTTTTTATTGCTTGATTTAATATAGTAGTGTGTATAGTCAAAGCCTGTTGAAGCATTATTTACTCCACCAAAACCTTTTACTATAGTATCAAATTCCCCAGCTTTTAAATTTTTTGTAGATTTAAAGTTTAAATGCTCAAGCATATGTGCAATTCCACTTTTTCCCATAATCTCATCACGACTTCCCACATTGTAAAATATATCTGTAGTGATAACTTTGCTATCATTATCCATAGGTATTGCAACAATTTTAAGACCATTGTCTAAAGTCTCTTCATAATATTTGGGTAGGCTATTTGCCATCAATACTCCTTGTAATGTTAGAAAGATAAATAATATTAGTTTCATTTTATCCCCTTATTTATAATCAGCTCCAATAGCTTCACTTATATTTGTGTAGCCATCAGCTTTTAGTAATGAAATTAGCTCTTCGTTGATATGTTTACACATTGAAGGACCTTGGAAAATAAAAGCACTATAAATTTGAACTAAACTAGCACCTGCTTTAATTCGGCGATAAGCATCCGTAGCATCACTTATTCCTCCAACACTTATAAGAGTTGTTTTATTGTACAATTCTTTTGCGATTGCTTTAAAAAGAGTATATGATTTTTCACTCATAACTTTTCCACTAATCCCACCAAAATCTTGAGGATTTGGTAATGAGCTATAATCATTTGTAGTATTTGTAGCTATAATACCATCTGCACCAGCTTCTACAGCTGTTTTGCAAAGTTCAATTGCAGTTTCTTCCGCCATATCAGGAGCTATTTTTAATAAAATAGGTGTATTTGTAATCTCTTTTGCCATACCAAATACAGCTTTTATGAACTCTTCATTTTGTAAATCTCTGAGGTTTGGTGTATTTGGTGATGATATATTTACTACTAAATAATCACAAATATCTTTAAACCCTTTGATAAGTGTTTCATAGTCTTTCAACGCTTCATTTTCAGGAGTTATCTTGTTTTTTCCAATACTTGCTCCAACTGGAATTGCATAAGGATAAACTTTTTTAAGATTTTCTATTACTTTAAAAGCACCTTCATTATTAAATCCCATTGCATTTTGAAGTGATTCTTGTTCTGGATACCTAAAAAGTCTTGGTTTCTCATTTCCTGGTTGTGGTTTTGGAGTCATCGTACCTATTTCTGTATATCCAAATCCAAGGGCGGGCATAGCTTCTATCATATCCGCATTTTTATCAAATCCAGCTGCAAGACCAATAGGGTTTTGAAATTTTACTCCAAATACTTCTTGAGTTAATATCTCATCATTTACAAAGTTTCTTTCAACCATATAGTTATTTATAGTTCTGCAATATGGAAGAGCTTTTAAACCAAATGAAGCAATGTGATGTGCAGTTTCTGGTTCAAAATTAAACATTAACTTTTTTATAGTTTCGTAATTTATCATTTGCTATTTTCCTGTATGATTATTATGTTTTTGTTGATTATATCTAAAGTATTTTAATATGAGATGAATATTTTTTTATTATTTTTATTTGTAATATGCCTAATTATAAAATATATGAATAAGAAAGACAAATGATTATTATAAAATATTTAAGAGAATAGTCTCATATAATAATTAAAGATATTGAAGAAATTAGAAAACCTTTGTTATAATAGAAACTAAACTTTACGTAGCTTATGCTAAAGCACTTCTGCAAGTTGATAATAACACTTTTTTAAATATAATAAAAAACAGAAGGAAATAATATATTACTAGGAGATATAAGATGTTTAAAGAATTAAAGAATTATATGATGATAATATTGGTTATTGTACTAGTTGCAGTTTCTGGATATTTTATATATAAAAAGATAAATGGTAAAGAATTACCACAGGGTTTAATAGCTAGTAGTGGTAGAATTGATGGGGACTTAACTTTACTTAATACAAAGTATCCTGCAAGAATAGAAAATATTTTTGTAAAAGAGGGAGATATAGTTACTCAAAATCAGACAGTAGCTAAACTTCTCTCAAATGAGTTTTTAAGTAAATATAAAAGCTTAAGTGAGGCGATACATTCTATAAAAGATGAAAAACTATCATTTGAGCAAACTATAGAAGCATCGAAAATGGAGCTAAAACTTTTAGAAAAAACTCTTCCAAATTTAGTAAAGATAAAACAAGATGATTTAAAAACTATAAAAAAAACTTTGCATAGCATAGAATTGAAAATCAAAACTGCAAATTTTAATTGTGAACAAAGCGAAAGAGATCATAAAAGATATAAAAAACTTTATGAAACAAAAACTATATCTCCTGAAAAATTTGAACTTATTGATTTGAAATATAAAACTACAAAAAAAGAGCTAGAATCACTAGAAGTAGAAAGAGAAAAACTTTTAAGTTCTGTTGATATTGGAAAAACTTCTTTGCAAATTCAAAAAGATAATTTAAAAAAGATAGATATATTAAAACAAAATATAAAAGCATCACAAACTAAATTAAAATCAATTCAAAGTAAAACTAAACAACTAGAAGCAAATGCCCAAGAGGTAAAATCTATGATAGATGAATTAACTTTAAAATCACCGATAAATGGTTTTGTAATAGAAAAAATTGCAAATAAAGGTGAAGTGATTGGTGCTGGAATGGGTGTTGTAACTTTAAGTGATACAAATAGTTATTATCTGAAAATCTTTATAGATACCATCAACAATGGAAAAGTTAAAATAGGAGATGAAGCTGTTATATTTTTAGATTCAAATCCCAATCAACCTATAAAAGCAAAAGTGATTCAAATAGCCCAAAAAGCAGAATTCACACCAAAAGAGGTAAGTGTAAGAAGTGATAGAATCCAAAGAGTTTATGCAGTTCATCTAAAGCCTCTAAAATACAATCCTATATTAAAGCTTGGGATTCCTGCTATTGGAATAATTGGAATAGGTGATACCGTATTACCTCAATCATTAAGCGAAATACCAAAGATTTAAATATGTTAGAGATAAAAAATCTAGCGGTATCTCATAAAAAAAAGATAGCTATAAAAAACTTAAATTTTCAAGTAAATGATGGGGAGACTATTGGTTTTATAGGAGCTGATGGAGCGGGGAAAAGTTCTGCTTTAAATGCTCTTGCTGGAGTTATAAAGTTTGATGGAGAGATAATTTATAATGACTTTAGCTATAAATCACCCAAAGAGTCTCAAAAAGTTAAACACGATATTGGATATATGCCTCAAGGGATAGGGCTTGTTTTATATGATACATTAACTATAAAAGAGCATCTTAGTTTTTTTGCAGATATTAGAGATATAAAAGTAAATAAAGAGTTTATAGAATATAAAGAGCATCTACTCAAAATGGCAGGACTTGAAAAATTTTTAGATAGACGAGCAGGTGATCTTAGTGGAGGTATGATGCAAAAACTATCTCTTGTTTGTACTATGCTTCATCGTCCTAAACTTTTAATTTTAGATGAACCAACTACTGGTGTTGATCCATTAAGTAGAATTGAACTTTGGGAGATTTTAAAACAAAATAGTAAAGAGTTTAATACTATTTCAATAATTAGCACCGCATATATGGGGGAAGCTTCAAAGATGGATAATATTTTGTTATTTGATGAGGGTGAGATTATTGCAAAAGGAACTTCTAGTAAACTTATAGAAGAGATTAAACCTTTTGTTTATGAAAAAACACAAACAGACAAAAAACATATTAGTATATCTGATACTACATATTGTTTAGAAAATTTAGATATAAAATATCAAGAACCAACACTAGAATCACTATTTTTTGTAAATGCTTTAAAAAAAGATAAATTACTACCAAAATTGCAAATTACAAATTCTAAAACAAATATAGATAAAAATATTATTGTGATGAAAGCAAAAAGAATTACTAAAAAGTTTGGAGATTTTTATGCAAATAAAGATGTAGATTGTGAACTTAGAAGTGGTGAAATTTTAGGGCTTTTAGGGGCTAATGGAGCAGGAAAAACTACATTTATAAAAATGCTTTTAGGTTTACTTCCTCTTGATGGTGGAGAGTTGGAACTTTTTGATAAAAAAATAAAAAATAGTGATGATAGAAATGAGCTAAAATCTCAAATAGGATATGTTAGCCAGCACTTTGCTTTATATGATGATATGACTGTTAGGGAAAATATGATGTTTTTTGCATCTATTCATAAAATAGATACTAAAAAATCAAAGCAACTCATAAATAGCTATTCAAAAGAGTTAGGATTTGAACAATATTTAGATGAGATGCCAAAGAGTTTGCCACTTGGGATAAATCAAAGATTTTCTTTAGCTGTTTCTATTTTACATGAACCTAAAGTTCTGTTTCTTGATGAACCTACAAGTGGAGTTGATGCAATTGCTAGAGCTCAGTTTTGGGAACTTTTAAAAGAGTTAAAAAACAAAAGGGGTATATCTATACTTATCACCACACACTATATGAGTGAAGCTGAATTTTGTGATAGAGTTGTTTTACTTAAAGATGGAGAAAAAATTGCTGATGACAAGGTTAAAAATTTTTATAAAAAATTTCCAAATGCAAAAAGTTTTGAAGAGATTTTCTTGGAGTATTACAGATGAGGTTAAGAGTTGTAAAAGCCTATTTTCTAAAAGAGATGATAGAGTTAATAAGAACAAAAATGATACTTATGCCATATCTAATGCCTCTTTTAATTGTAATATTGTTTGGCTACGGTATAAAAATGCAAGTTACAGGAGTACGAACCCTGATACTTGATAATGATAATTCACATATATCAAGGAAAATGATTTTAAAATTTGAACACTCAAAATATTTCACAACAATAGTTAAAAATATGAGTGAAAAAGATGCTTTAAGAGAGATTAAAAAGGCAAATATTGATGCTCTTATCATTATTCCATCATCATTTGAGAAAAATTCTTTAAAGGGGGTCAAAACTGAAATAGGTGTTTTCATAGATGCCTCTTTTCCATCCCGTGCAACTACGATAAGTAACTATATTCAAGGTGTTATTTTGGATTTAGCAAATGATTTCAATATTGACTATAGAGGAGTGATAAATCTAAATACAAGAAATCTTTTTAATCAGGCTCTAAGAGATGAAGAGATGATAGTTCCTGGACTT
>Ga0209633_10001394_pt1 | contig 24954 bp, 25 predicted proteins | sample Cruoilmetagenom1_FD_187290 | JGI IMG/M metagenome (GOLD analysis project Ga0209633, IMG submission 187290) | Oil polluted marine microbial communities from Coal Oil Point, Santa Barbara, California, USA - Sample 1 (SPAdes) (version 2) | ecosystem: Environmental > Aquatic > Marine > Oil seeps ...
ACCCAACAAGGTGGATCACCTGAAACCACCTACACCACCCTGGCAGACAATTACGAAAACAAGGCCCGCCAATTACGCCAGCTTAAATCGAAATTGATATTACCACTAGGTATCCTGTTACTCGCCGGTTTCATCGGACCACTGCCACAACTGGTGGCAGGCAAAATATCAGCGATTGAATATCTATTTAAAGGCATGGGCTTTGCCTTACTGATCCTGGCCGCCATGATGTTGCTACTGAAATTACCCTTATGGCTACGCAAGGCATCCCTGGCTGACAATCCAATTGCCGATGTGGTCGATAAGCTCATGCTGTCAATCCCACTGATCAAACAATGGACGATCAGGCGCGCCGTCTGCCAATGGCTGGAACTCACCGGCCTGCTACTCGGCAGTGGACTCAGTGCGTTTGACACCCTACCGCTCGTCAACAAGACACTCACCAACAAGCAGATCAAACAATCATTTGAATCCGCCGAAGCCGCACTGCATGAAGGCGAGACCATCACAGAAGCCTTCAGTCTTCACCCCTACCTGAGCGAGGAAAGCAAACATTTTATCAACAGTGGCGAAGCCGCCGGCCGATTACCCGAGATGTTAAAACACAGCGCCACACTGGAAAACGAACGCCTGCAAGCACTGGAACAACAACTCAGCGAATGGCTACCGCGCATTATCTATTTTCTCGTCCTGTTTTGGCTGGCATCCAACATCGTCGGTGGTGGCGGCACGACCGCACACCTCGATGCCATACCTTAACGACCTCTAATATCCAGACAAAAATAACAATACAACCGATACCCTTATACTTTAACAGTATTAATTTTCATCCGGTCAGTTAAAATCAACCCATCCAATAACATAAGATCATACATGAAGACCAAACTACACCAGAGCATCCTGGATTTCGCAAGTGACGACTGGAACCGCCTACTCGAAAACCGCTACCCGTTCATGCGCCACGAATTCCTCGCCGCACTCGAACAAAACCAGTGCACCGGCGAACGCTTTGGCTGGCTCCCAAAGCATATCGCTGCCTACGATGGAGACAAACTGGTCGGCGTCTTACCCATGTATGAAAAAGACAACTCCTACGGCGAATTTGTGTTCGACCATGGCTGGGCAGATGCCTACCACCGCCACAACATCCCCTACTTCCCCAAATGGGTCATCGCCGCACCCTACACACCCGCACCCGGCCCACGCATACTCGTCGACCCCGATAGCGACTGGCAACAAGTTTCCACGGCACTCATCGATGACGTACGAGAACGACAAACCAGCAGCGATGTATCTTCCACCCATTTCTTATTTACCACCGAACGCGAAACCCAAACACTGGCACAGCAAGGCTTCATGCTCCGCCGCGGCTGCCAGTTCCATTGGCACAACCAGGACTACCGAGACTTCCAGGACTTCCTCGACACCTTCACCTCAAAGAAACGCAAAAACGTCAAACAGGAAAGACGCTACGCCGCCAACGCAGGCGCCGAAATAGAACTAATCCCCGGCAACCTCGCCAATGAAGAACAACTCGCCGCCGCCGAACTATTTTACCGCAAAACATTCGACGAAAAATGGGGAACGGCAACGTTAAATATCGGCTTCTTCAAACAAATCGCCGAAACCATGGGCGAACAACTCCTGCTCATCATGGCCAAAAAAAATAAACAATACATCGCCGGCGCCATCTGCTTCCAGGACGACCACACCCTCTACGGCAGACACTGGGGCTGCCTGGAAGAACACGCCCACCTACACTTCGAAGTGTGCTTCTACCAAGGCATCGAATACTGTATCGAACACGGGCTCAAACACTTTCAACCAGGCGCTCAGGGCGAACACAAAATCAGCCGTGGATTTTTACCCACCACTACGTGGTCGGCACACTGGATTAAACATCCTGAGTTTAGTCGGGCGATTCAGCATTTTTTACAAACTGAGACTGAGGGGATGGAGGATTATGAAAAAGAGTTGATGGGGAGGAGTCCTTATAAAAGGACTGATTTATAACAAATAGGTAACATAAGCTTGTCTTGGCATTGAAATAACGATGCCCATTTTTATTTTACGTTCAAACTAATATCGTATCGTACAACTATAAGGCATCCTTGCCTTTAATCTCCTTCTTTATATCGTCCCACGAAACTCCTTGAACTACTCCATATTGCAGTTCCTTAAATCGCTTTTCAGCAAGCTCGGCCCATTCTTCTTCGACACTGTAATCATGCTTGCAGTCAAGTGATGAGATTAAACAATGAGCACTCAACCCTCTTTCCTGAGCGTTTAATTCTTTTATCTCTTCAAGAACCTGCTTCATTTTCGTGGACATGATTGCAACACCTATCTGCTTAATTAAATTGTTAGGTTGTTTTCTCATTCCTTAAAAGTTCTATAAAGGAATTCTGCAGCATTCTTTGGAGCATCCCACTTCATAAGTTCATGTTGAAATTTTTCAACTTCTTCTTTAGCTTTAGCGTCGTGAAGCAGTTTATCGATTGCCTCAAGCACAGCAGAAGCTGTGACTCGTTTTTTATTCAGGCGAATGGCAAAACCCTTTCTGACGCACGCATCTAGATTGGCCTGTTGTTCCGGATGCATGCCAATACCAACAATTGGTGTGCCAGACAAACAGGCATTCATAACGGTATTTTGGCCGCCGTGAAGAACTGAGATATCGGCCATAGGATTCACCCTATGTGCGGGTAAAAATCCGGTTACGATGACATTAGAAGGTACATCAACATTCATATCTTTGATGTGAGTTTCAACGGGCGCAATAACCCGGTAAGGCTTGTCTCTGAATCCTTCAATGATATCGGCGATGAGCCGGGGTTTGCCCGAACTGCCCATCGCGAAGTAAACAATCGGTTTATCTCTGGGCATTTCCTCGATTTGTTTCGGAATATCAGATTCTAATCTTAGAGGCAGGGGGCCAATATAATGAAGATTCGGACGTAGCTCAGATAACCCAACCCATTCGGGTATGTCGGCCAGAAGTGTATAGTCACCCTCAAGCACCTCGATAAAATTATTAAATTCTTTCAGTCCGTATCTTTTTGCCAATGTATTGAACGGCTTTGCAGGTAACTTCATTTTGAGGATAAGCTTGCTAACCCATTTACTCAGTTGTTCTTCAGTAAACAACCAGGACAGGAAAGCGAATTTGGATCGATCCGGCCAGGATTGAAGGCCAGCCTTATAGTATTCTGTGATGCTGGTCGAGTGGAGTACATTGACAAAGGGCACGCCAGCGACTCGAGTAGAAATCATTACACTCTGACACCAGCCGGTCAGTACACAGGCAGGTTTTATCTCATTAAATAACTGTATTTCATTATCAACCCTGGGTTGCATTTCATCAGCGGTAAAATAACCCACGGTATTTAATGTTTCACCACTGAGTGCTTTTCTCACATGTCGCAACTGTTTATCCGTCAAACGTGGCTCCATTTTTTTGAGAGTAAAGCCAGCTTCTTCTATTAAGTGCTCAAATTTGCCGCCATAACTGATGAACATGATATTGAACAGCTCTTTACAGGCACGCGCGATTTCGATGTGTCTGCCTGTTTCGGCAAGATTATATCCAGCTACTGCAAATACAATTGTTTTCATATAGCCTTCTTTATATATCAACCTAAGATCTAAGCATTGTTACGCTGTGCGCAGCATGGTGTATAAATGTTTGTTGGACTATGCCGCGCTTCTCGCGCCCTATGGGGATTGTATTGAAAACAAGGAGGTCTGTCTAAGCACTTTTACTACAGTGGATGCTAATATACGGCTTTGATGTATTTTTTTGGTCACTTTCATGTGCCGGGAATTAACCGGATGGAATTAACCGGACACCCACCTTCATAAATCCAAAACAATAGACAAATATCAGAATAACTATGCGGACACCCATCTTAGTATTTCAGAATAATCGTTTTATAACATAAAGTTATTCTATATTCTTAGGATAGGTGTCCGATTTACACTCGCTCCAGGCGACGCGATGATTGTATGCGATTTAGATAACCATAGATGAATAGCTTAATCATAGTCGATGGATAGTAGGCTGGTCGCCCCGTGTCCACAGGTTCTATTTTAAAACCTAGACCTAAAAGATCGAGCCCATCGATAAAGACATCAATTACGCGTACGGCATTTTCTTCGGCAACGCAATCGTCTAATTGCTCAGGGAATAAGGTGGCTTGAGTTCGGGTTTCGCCTCCGATGAATCTGCTCATTGAATCACCTGTCAGTTAGAATGGCTTATTATAACTCCATTTACGTTTTCACACAGCCTGGGTCAGAAGTGGACATCCATATCACTCAGAGATGTGGCAATGCAAGACCTGACCCCACTCACCACACTTGATCCACTTGTTAGCCGTCTTCAGCTTCTGGCTCAATAATTTCAGGGACGCCAAATATCATAGGAGTGCCACTACTAAAAGCCTTTCCTACTGCAATGGCGTGCCTAGGCCTTAGCCTAGTAAGCGATGCAACATAATCTGAACTCATATAGTTACCTAAAAATTCTGCACTCGTTCGATCAAACTGCTGAAATGCAACGACAGAATTACATTGGGTCAAAACAGTTTTTGAAACATTCGCGGTTCGTTGGGCGATGACAATAAAACCGACTCCATATTTTCTGCCTTGAAGAGCAATTTGAGCAATACTGTTTACAACTGAACTCGAACGTTTATCATCAACACCTAAAAAGTTCCACTCAGGTACTATGGTATGCGCCTCTTCCAGAACTATGCATATTTTCTTTCCGTCCAACTCTCTTGCTTTAGCCAATTCAAATAAAGCCTTAAAAAACCACTTAGTATATTCGAGTATTCCCGCTGAATTTGTAACATCTGGGAGTTCAAATAAAACTGCTTTGTTATCGCTTGCAACAAACCCCTGCAAAGCAGCTTTAAAACCATCGCGCAACTCGCCTTCTTTCGAAGCGATCAGAATTTTATTTCTCTGATTAGCAAACTTGTCCATCTCTTCGCTTATCGTATCAATGGCTATAAACATAGATTCAGCCTGAGCTCCTTCCACTAATGAGCCACCAATTAAATCTGCTAATTTAACCCCATACTCGTTTGTGAAATCGACACATATTACTTTTATTTCCTCATTCGCAATTTGACGTATTAGGTTTCTAGCAAAAACAGACTTTCCTGACCCTGTAACACCTAGTATTGCTAAATGGTGTGTAACGGCAGTTTCTCGGTCAATAAATACAGGAAAATTTGTACTAGGGATATTGCCTATTTGATATTCATTTGGGAGGCACTCGGGTACTTCTATTGTTTCGGCTTTAGATACGGGGCTATTCATATTTGGAACCCAGCCATACCTATCAAAGCTACGAGTTTCTGCATTCCATATGCCAAGCTGTATCGCTTCCCCAATTATGAAACCAGCTTCATTACGAGACTCTAATGTTTCTGTTCCCGTGGTTCCTTCGACAACTTGATAGAGAATATTATATTCACCACAACGCACCTGGAGTAGCTCTCCTTCTTGGATACTTACATTAAACGCATATTCGAACTTCAACTTCTCGATAGTTGCGCCTTCACATACAGTCCCGACTAAATGGCCTACGAGATCCAAATCGCCATCAATGGGCAATAGATGAACAACCCCTTTTTTGGGTGCTTCGGGCATTGTTGTTTTTTCTTCCAATTCTCGAAACGAATCATCTGTTAGTATCTTAATCCACCTTTGCTCATTGAGTTCATAAGCCTCAATCACGAGTCCAGCAATCCACCTTTCTCTTCCTCCGGAATTAGATATAAAACCTATTACGTCAAACCGTTTCACGGAAGGGCTATCAGGGTAAACCTTGGCTAAATAAGCGCTTGAAGACTGAATGCCGAATAATTCCGCCACTGCTGACTCTGGCTTTGTAGCAAGTGACGTTAGTGAAATAATTGCTTTTCTAGGATCAATAAGAAGTAGTACAGAAGCATAAGCAAAAAGAGCGATGAATAGCGGTGACTGACTGTCGACATAAAAAAGGACGCATAATACAAATAGGAAAAACCACAAGAATCGTCCATTACCAAAACGCACAGCGATTGTTTTCAAAATTATTGAAGCCCTGTTCATTGCGTCAGCCGGGGATTTCTCTGGGCTTAATAGCAACAGAGCGAATAGGGATACAATTAGTAGAGCCGCGCTATAGCCCCAAAAAATCCAATACCACAAACCCATATCTTTCAGCTCTGAGTGGATCGGAGATAGTAGTAGCAATATAGAAACCGCTGACGTAACTACGTCTGTTGGTCGAGTAAAAAAATGTTCAGCCAATAACGTCGTAAATGACAGCATGATAAGTGCTGAGATAATTACAATGCCTTTGTTGTTCAGAACATCTATTGGTGTTTTGAAAACTATATAGCCAACTAAAAGTAGGGCTAGTGTAGCTAAAAATACAATTATTCTTTGACCCTTTGGCATAGATGCTCCCTGGTTGTTTTGTGCGGCTAACGCTGGCATAGAATTCTCGAGGTACAAACGTCGATTTTAATGCCCTTGTTAGCACTGTTCTTTGTTGTTGCTGTTCTGCAACCAATAAAGAATGTCATTATAATCTTTTAAAGATAAATCCCATTGATGTTGTGATGCGAACTTAAGTGAATCTTTAGTGTAATTAGATGTTGTAACTAAAATTGCTTTATTTGCACTTTCTGACATCTTTACCCCATACAAGCGTTGTACTAAATCTAAAGTAATCTTCCGCTCACGGGCGTATCTTTTGCATTCGATTATATACTTAAGACTGACCCCCATATGATTACTAATGGCAATTATATCCTTTCCACCATCTCTGGTTTCTTTAGTTAGCTCAACATCGAATCCTCTTTTGTCAAATATCTCAGCTATAAGCTCCTCAAAAGCCCTAGGGGTAATTGAATAAAGAATGGATGGTGATTTTAGAACTAAGCTTGCAAGATCAGCGTGCACAGGTACTATCAGTTCTGGAATAATAATTTTAGGGTCTTTTGGCGTATATATTAGTCCAGCATGCTCAATTTTAAATGACTCAACACATGTTGAAATTTCTTCTATTTGATTGTAAATGTCTAAAGGGAAATCATCTAAATATTCACCTATCTTATGAATTGAACGTCGTAGTAATTCAATGTTTTTGTTTTCAACACTACGAGACAAAAGAGACACTGCTTCTTTGAAACTTTCAATGTCTATATTCAGCTCATGCTCCGACAACCTATATTCTTCTCTGACATCAGAAAAATAGTCTTCCGTGTCGACTGCTTTCACCGTTGTTGAAAACCCCCATTCATAGCCAGGATCTTCATCATCATCTGGTGCGACGTGAGAAAGATATCTTTCATTCTCCCAATTCTCATATTTGGAAAGCAACAAATCTGCAATTTCTAAAATCTGCTTCCAAGAATTACTTTTAATTTCTTCCAAATAATTAGTCATGACCGATTTTGAAGAATACCTCTTGCATGAGTGTGCTAACGATTTAATAACCGGCAATTATTTCAGTGGGCAGATTTTTGCCCACTGAAATAATTGCCGAGTTAATTAATTTGTTGGACCTTAATTAAGGCTTTGTTAATTAATGCTGTGCCATCAGTTAAGGACTCTAGTATTCTATTTAATGAATCTGCAATATTGTTAGAAATTTCACGAAGACAATCATGATCTATCTTTACTCTAGATGCATAAGCAACTAGTACACCTTGATATTTGGTCCAGTGTATATCATCCCTGTTTGTTTCATAGTCTATTGTTGTAAATACATCTTTATATTCACTTATTGCATTTTTAAGTAGGCTTACATCGGGGAGATGTTCATCAGACACCCTGAGCCACATTTCTAGCCGCCAAATTTCTTGTGAAAAATCATTATATGAATCATTAATAGGAGCAACTAAATTATTCGCGTTTATATAAATATTATCTAGCTCAAAATCACCGCCTTCTTCAAAACCATGATTTAACCCAAAAGAATATATATTTTGTTTGAGGTTGTGGCCCGAGCGTGAGATGCATTTATATATTTCAATAAGTTCTTTTGAGAGGTCTCTTTGATGCCCTTCACGAATTATGTCTCTTTGTAATTTTGAATTATTATCATGAGCTACTTTCACCTGTTCTATTGCCCACCAAGCTGCAACAAACCAGCCTGCTACTGTAAGTAGTGGTTGTGTCACTAATTTTATTATTTCAATTTCATTCATAATTATTACGGTCTAACGAGTAAGCTCAGTTGAAAGCAAAAGTGGGGCGACGATAGGAGCGCCGCTTTTGTGAATCAACTGGAGTGCCTTGTTATGTGTATCATTGGTATTTACCATTATTTAGAATGGGCCTAGATAACCATAATGAATTTTCATTGGCCCAACTGCCATTTTTTACTTTAGTTTCTATGACACCTAAGACATCTTAGTTGTCATCTATACCACCTTCTAATTGGCCTTTACCGTAACTATAATCAACGAATCAACGGAATCAACGGCGAATCAACGGGGTCAGACTCACTACTGTCCCATAAACTTTCATATCAAGCACAGCTGCCGAATTTCCTGAACACTCTTTTCAGGCGGATCACCTCGAAGCAGTGTCATCAGGTCTCTTCGTAAAAATAAATTCAGCTGCAATAATCTCAGCATATTTTGTAACGACCATCCTAACTTAGCACTAAATTTCAAATAAGCCAGTATCAAATAAGTACAGAGGGCTATCCATATCTGTGTGAGTATGGCGTTTTTGCTATTCCCTACAAAAGCTTTGATCTTTAAGTTTTGTTTGACCCATTTAAAGAACAGTTCTACTTGCCAACGTTCTTTATAAATCTCAGCAACAGTCTGTGCGCTTAACGTAAAATTGTTTGTTAAAAACTCATACTGTTGACCGCTCTCTGGATCACGATAACCGACTCTTCGCAGTTTCGGCATACCGATTTTCTTTGGCTTGATACCGGTTAGCGTAATCGTTTGATCGGATGTCAGCCCTTTGGATTTGTCGACAGCTCGTCTTTCTTCTACTTTCCATATGGCATTTTTACGAATACGGGTAACGAAGAAAATACCCTTGTTATTAAGGGCTTTAAACCACTTATAATCCGTATAGCCTTTATCAAAGACAACGATACTTCCTCTATTATAGTGGAGTGTTCGGCCAACATCGATATCAGATACCTTGCCTTCTGTGATAGCTGCAAAATGAGGGATGTACCCATCATGGTCTAAACTCAGATGAAGTTTCATTGCTGATTTTCCCAGAGCATAGTGAGCCCAAGGAAATATTTTAAGTGACAAGTCAATGAGCGATGCATCTAATGAATAGAGTTTATTGTTAAAGCGAAACCGGTGACCAGATGCCAGTTTCTGGCAGTTGCCATACAGCTTTGCAAATAAGGCTTCATATAATTCAGCGGGTTGATTTTCATTTAATCTAGCCAGACTTGAGCGCGCAATGGGTTTAGCCCCTAAGTGGTAAAGACGGCTTGATTGTGCGCTCATATTGCTTTCGATATCCCTTAAGCTATGTCGTCCTGATAATTGACCCAGACATAATGCAACAAACTGAGACCAACGACTTGTTTTGCGTAACTGTCTACCTTCGTGATGTATTTTTGCCAGGTTTTCAAATTCATGTCTCGGTACTAATTTTAGCAATTGAGCGAAAATAGTATTATGATGGGCCATGGCTTAAATCTCCTTGTTATTACAGTGTTTGGTCGCACTTTCATTGTAACAACTTGTTGTGATTTAAGCCTTTTTTATTCCATGTTTATGGGACAGTAGTGAGTCTGACCCCTGTGATCTGTTGAGTGTAAGCTGACCCTTTTAACGCCTTTAACCTTCTATAGTTTAATCATAATCAGTATCTACATATGGGTTTTTATCTAGCTCTTCTTCAAAGCACGCCCCTAAACCTGATTCTACAGCATTTTCTTTTATATCTTCAGGTGTCCCAAATACTTTATACAAAACTTCATCTCTAAAATTTTTATATTCAGAGCCCTGATTGATATACCACAAAGATAGAGCTCCTGCCAGTACAGGATTCATAGTGTTATCTTTTTTACACGAAGATTTAAATATGGGATTCAAATCCGTATCACCATGGTTATATTGTCCTTCATATGTAGTAAATTGCTCAATTCTCATGCATTCGACCTTAGCTATCACAGCGGTTTTATTTTTGTTTATCTCACACTTACCTCGTTTTATATGACCTTGTGAATATGAATCTTGTATTAAATGTAATATAGCCCCTGTGGCTTGTATCCTCGCTTTATCATACAACGAGGGCCCTGACCATTCTGAGCACTTCATTGCAGATGGAAGTGGGCTGGAACAAGTAATGTTAAACAATGACGCAACTTTCCACTTCTCTTTATTACCCGCTACTTTTATGCATGCTTTTATACTTTCGTTAGGCATCATGGCTTTATGAAATAGTGTATCTTTTACAAAATATTCACAATAGTCTTGATCAAGAGCTGCATCATTCATTTTATTTGCGGCAACGTTATATAAAAATTCTGCCCAATCAATAATTTTAGTATGTGTATCAATTGCTGCCTCCCCCACTCTACTTGCTTGTGCATGTAAAAACTGTAAGTCTCCAAAATGTGAGGAACAAATAAGTCCAGCATCAATATTCATGCTACCATCATCTTTTTTATAGCTATTGCACGCCTTAAATAATAGTTTTGCAGAAAATTTAGGCGCACCAAGGCTTAATTCATGAGTGGGATCATCAGGCCATCTAACAGCATCTTCTAAATCTGGATATGTTGCAGTAATTCCTCTTATTCTTAAGTAGCGCCCTTTGAGGTCAAGCATCTTTAACGAAGAGTCATGCATCCATGACACATTAACATCAATATTTTTATCAATATCCGTATCGCATTTAGAAGGAGCTATCTTCTTATTTTTCGCATCATCAAAACATGATTTAGATGCCCTGGTCATTGATTCGTGTATATCTGGTGTAATGATTCGATAGGCAAAAACATTGCTAACGTGGAGAGAAATTAAAAATAATGCTACTAACTTAATATATTTCATTGACTACCCCTAAAGCAATGTGATTATTAATTTTTAAATAAAAGTACTAGCAATTTAACAAAGTGCAGATGTTGAGTAATAATTTTTTTAAGCATGCATTTTTCTATTGCGATGCAAGCAGTTTTTCAAATCAATGGGGCAGACTCGTTTGATTCGTCATATTTTTGTCTTTTCAATCGAGTCTGCCCCCCTCAACTATCGGGCCAACTGGACAGTCTGATGGTCTTGATTCATTCCAGGCTGTAATGAGAGTTTCCCTGCTTCTTCCATACCACCACTCAACAAGTGCTTTTTCACGACGCCCTATTTTTCCATACAAGTGTTCACAATTTGTAATTGAAAATGTAGCGTCAATCCCTCCTCCTGAAATGTGAAAATGAGGAGGTGCATGTTCACGTGGAAATACTTCAATGCGCAATCCATGTACACGTTCCACTAATTGCCTGATTTCATATAGGGAACCATCCTCCCATACAGAAAATCCACCAGACAGCAATGTTTCTAGTATTTCAGTGCTCTCTGTTAATGATTTTGCATTTACTACTCTATTTTCTATTTCTTCGTAAATGCTCATTGGTTTTTTAATTCTTTTATCATCTAACGCCCCTCATTATTGCTTGCCGGTTGATGGACTTATTAGGCTTTTTCATCGTACGTATTCCAACCACAAGATTCACAGTAACCCACATATGGGTGCTCAAGCTCAAGGTCAGGCTCATATACTGACACCATTCTATAAGACTTACATTTTGGGCATAGTTCTGGGCTATTGCCTTCGCCTTTCACTACCACAAGGCTAAATAAACTTAATATATTGGCTGCTGCATCAAGCCCTAAATGTGCCTCATATAGTGAGGCATTCGATGTATGAGTTAACCAATTCACAAGATGCCAAGTTTCTTTTGCAGATGCTCTTAAATAACTTCGTATGTGCTTATTTCGCTGACCTGAAGCATAATGTATTACAGCTAGCTCAGACCAACCAATAAAATCTGCCGATTTAGGCTTTTTGTCTTTGTCTGGCTCTGGTATTTCATCTTGTAATGTCTTTACCATATCAAGAAGGGTTTCACGGCACATCATACCAATAGCTTGAAAAGCTTCTGGTTCTTTTGCTCCATCGAGTGCTTCCGCAGCATCTTCCCAACGACGCCATGTCGATCTTAACCGTTCTTTTCTTTCATCCGGTGCCTTTTTAGCCTCTCTTGAAGCTACTCTAGCGGTAACACCTACATGAAACGACAATGTGTAATCTAATGTAGGAAATTCTGTTTGTGAGTATAAATTAGTTGGATTCGTTATTACCCACCATCGAGCTGGATAATCTGTATGGACATCCCATGCTGTATGTTCTTCTCCAAAAACTACTTCTGATTTTACTTTTTCAAGGTGTGTAACATGCTGCTCTTTTTCAGAGCCTTTATTCAATTGCCATTCAATGTATTCTGTAATCTGTTTCTTCTGATGATCTGGATCGGAAATCACACCCTTTTTTATAGCTCCGAGGGAAATTGGTCCTGGCAAGTCATTCATTTTTTATCTCTTTTTTAGCCTAACAGCGATATAAACGAACGTTCGTAATTTACCTTATTAGGCGAACATTCGCCTAATACCTGATTAAACTGATATTACGAACACATATGTTTGCTTTTCACCCGTACCAATATTTTGTCACAATAAAAGTTAATATTAAATGACTGCTTTGGATCGACTTCAGTTCTATACTAGCCTTCTCTAACAGATAGTAAATGGTCGATAGCAGACATTATTACACCATCTTAAAGGTGAATTAGCTCTATTATTAACACCTAAATGAATGTATTTATAAATCTTAAGATGACTGCACAGGTTATTCATTATTATTTATATTATCCACACCATTCCCCATGCGTGACTTTTTCTAAGTCAAAATAACTTCATGTATTTATATATGACTGTAGCATTAGAAGTATTGAAGCCAAATTATTAGCTTTTACTTTCTATTATTGATTAATCATGCACTATCAACACATTAAAGCAGTGATAAATAACACAAATTATTTGTGAAATAATACCATTCGACCGGTCCTCATATTGCTCCAGCAGACATATAGAATAAGTTTATTAATTGGTTGCATATTCTACGTGGTCTAAATTCTATTGTTCCGGCACTAATATTTGGATCACCCAATTATTAACTTTAAGCTATTTAATATAGCAATATTGATACCTCTTTTTATTTCATCGAGTTGAATAAAAAATTCATCTGGAGTAGCGATATCACTATTTGAATTCTTCCAGTATTCTTCAAGCTTGGTTATTTCATTTTTGAATGATAATAAATCTTCCTTTTCGATTGCAAAACCTATCTCTGAATCGGCTCTATCAGTAATGCTAGACACTATAGGTAAAGACAATTGTCTTCCTACCGATTCCCAGTATTGATCTATGCTCGCAGCAGTGCCTAGATATTCATCAAATAAAGGTTCGCCAGGAGAATTATCAAAGGCAACTAACATGTGATAGGCCATCAGCATTGTCTCCTGTTAAGGTAATATAAATACATTGTCATCCCCTAGTATCCTTTTAGATTCCCGAATTAACTCGTTAAATCGATCACTTTTTCCTTGTTCATAAAAAACTTGCGCTTTCGTTCCTTTTAATTCCGCTTCATCTTTCAATGCTTGCAACGATCTTTTAGTTTTCTCGAAAACCACATCATTCGCATTTTTACCTGGCCCACCAACCTGAATAAGTTCGCCATTTTTCCCAATAACATCTATTCCCGTTACAACTTTACCATCTCTTACTACAGGTATATCTTCGACTATTAACTTGCCATCCCTTTCACGGATTCGAGATTGCGTCGCTAATTTACCATTAACAATTTCAGTAACCCTAAGTTCCCTCTCTACTCCCTTTCGTTTATTTGGCGTCAAACTCTTAACTTCTGCGACGTCACCGTTAGATGTCCCAATAAAATCGGGGTCGGACAATGAATTATCCCCAATTTCCACCTCCGACTCAACCAGCCGATTACTCTCCCCCTTAACCCGTTTCTTAGCCAGTGCTTGTTTTATTACCACTATCAATCTTTGAATAGGATCAGCGAGTTTACTACCTAACTCTGCTAGTTTCTCACCACCATGACCGGCAGCGACAGCAGCACCGCCGCTTGCAGTGGCAAAGGCGAGGATGACTGAAAAAACCACTTCGGCAGTACCCTCGGTTATTTCCAATCCATGTTGAGCATCCAGGTAGTCGCTGGCAAATTGGGTGAATAACTGTCTGGACTCGGGGTCTTCCATGACGGTATATAGTATTTTCAGGTCTTCGTCTGTAAACTCCTTGAGTGCTTTATAGGTGTTTTTAAAGCGGGTCACGTCTTTTTCGTATGCCGCGGGGGCGGTGATCGGGGTTAGGTACTGTATGAGATGAAACCCTTCTTTTGCTGCACCCCATACTACATAGTTAAAAAATTCGGCGGCATTGACGGCGACGGTGTACCCTGCTCTGCCGATGGATTTGAGAGCTCCCCAATCTGCTTCAAGGTCGGTTTCATTTTTCGTTTGCTCTGTAATTCTGGCCTTTTCTTCGCGCTCTTGGGCGATAAATTCATCCATGACCCTTTTGATTTCCTTGAGGATGATTTGTTTTTCGGTGTCGACATAAGGTGCATAGACGATGTTAACGGGGCCTGGGCCGATGTTGTCGTGTTGCGCACAGCCGTTTTGATCGAGTACACCTTGGATGAGCAGGCCTTGGTTGGGGCGTAATTGATAGCGTACACCTGCGGCGGGGATGATTTTTCCGTTGTCGCCCAGGAAAACGATTTGATGCTTTAACTCTATCCAGCCACAACCAGCAATACTACTGGAAACTGGGGTTCTGGTGTCTCTGTATTTGTCGAGAGGATTACCGGACATGGGGTGATTCCTCTTACGTGCGCTACACATGCCATGTCGAGCCAAGGCTTAACATGTGGATTCGCCTTTGCTGTTCAGGTTTGTAGCTATCGAATTATCGAAGATATTAGTTTGCAGGGTATTTCGCAGGCATGACGATAGGGCCATTGTGGTTTCCTTGATGTTGATTCGACATCCAGTCGTTGGTATCTACACGGTGGTCTTGCTCGCAAGGTTAGCAGTTTGGTTTTGGTGGGTAAAGTTAATGCGGGTTTTTGGGCTTTGAATGCTTATTTTATAATATTGTATTTAACGTTATGTTGGTTTTTGTGAACAAATTGATTGTGATAGAAAAATGGGGGTCTGATCAAAGGGATGACTGGGGTATGTGGGATCAGTGATAAATATTTTCAATATTTAGATCCCTAATTTATTTTTAACAACTTCAAGGCTCTGTTCTTTACCTTCTTTTATATCGATTAAACCTTGAGTCACTGCCTTCATAAATACGCGCTCTTCCTCAAGATTTTCATATTCTTCCAAACCTTGTACAACAGCGACGCCACGTCCCCTACTGGTTAGCAATATCGGTCTATGTGTTTCTTTTGTTCGATTGACAATCTTTCCAGGATTTACTTTTAGGTCAGATAGCGGAACGATATCTTGAAAAAACTTGGTAACCATAAATAGCTACTCCAAAATACAACTTTAACAGGGCTTATTATCACAGATGTTAACAAGACAACAATCAATAAATTATCTACTTTTCATGGCTAACTTGGCCATATAACGACTAAATAACCTGCGAATATTTCAGTAGGCATTTTTGCCCACTGAAATATTTGTCAGGTTGATTTTCTTGATAGTTGCCGTTTAGCGCATGGAGAGCTTTAACGTTTTACCTAATGCTTCTGCTACTTTTTCAAGTGTTGACAAGCGAATATCTTCGGCATGATTTTCAATTCTTGATATGGCTGATTTTTTTGTATTTAATTTCTTAGCTAATTGTTCTTGGGTTAAGCCAGCACTTTCTCTTGCCTGGCGCAACATGACACCTAACTTAAAATCTGAGTAACCAGACTCATAATCTTGTGCAAAATCTTTATCTTTGTCCTTTCTTTTTTTCACATAGGTCTTTAAATCACTCATAACTTTTACCTCTTAAGAGATGATCCTTTTTTCTATCCTCAGCAATCGCAATTTCCTTCTTAGGGGTTTTCTGCGTTTTCTTTTGAAAAGCATGATTAAGAATCACAAAACTGTTCTTTTCTATAAAGCCCAGTATTCGAAAAATATTGTTGCCTGATTGAACTCTGACCTCCCAGAGATCATTTGTTCCCGTCATTTTTTTGAAATATTTGACAGGAACGATATCAAGATCCTCGATAAGCTCCAGTACCCATGCTACTTTTTGGGCTTGTTTCGCAGACAGAGAATCTAAGAATTCTTCAACAGGACAATCACCAGATTCCTTTCGGTAAAAGACTATTTCCATCACAGGCATAAGTTAACATATATGTGAACTTTGTCAAGGGGCTTTTTGATAAGATAACAAAGATATATACGAGCTTTCATAATTCTGGTGTCTCTGTATTTATCGAGAGAGTTACCCGGCATGGGATGATTCCTGTGGTTTACAGTATGCAGTCCATGCCGGGCTAAGGCTTAACATGTGAATGCCTTTGCTAGTCAGGTAGTGGGTAATCGGCTTAGGACGAGCATTGGGGTTATAGGATACTTTGCTATGCAGTGTATTTCGCAGGCATGACGTTAGGGCCATTGTGGTTTCCTTGATAGTGATTCGACATCCAGTCGTTGGTATCTACACGGTGGTCTTGCTCGCAAGGTTAGCAGTTTGGTTATGATGGGACAAGCTATTGAAGGCTTCTGGCTTTTTGGTATCTTATTTTATAATATTATATTTAACACCATGATGCTTTTCGTGAACACAAACTAAGTAAACTATGTGGGCCCACCTTAATAGATTTCTCCTAATGACTTACCAATTTCTCGAATAGTGAGGAGAAGTTTATTACTAATGGTATATTTTTGGTTACCAGAATATAGCCTTATATTAGCCGATAATTAGCCATTAAATAGCTGTTGTTCTCGAAATATTTATATGAACTCCCAATTTAAAGAAAGCCGTGTAATATCTGGTTATTTAGCTTTTTTTATTGGACTATTGAGTTGGATGTCTGGTTAAACTATCTGGTCAAACTATGTGGACATCCATCTTAATATTATGATCACTCCCCCCCCTTTTGAATTGACTCAGCCAATTACAGACGCTATAGTCTGTAATGTTCCAGGCGATATGGTAAGTAATTATGGCTCGACCCAGAGAGTTTGATCCGAGCGAGGTCTTGCAGACAGCAATTGAGCTGTTCTGGGAGAAAGGTTATTTCGATTCGTCGGTCGATGAAATTGTGCGCCAATCGGGGGTCGCTAAGTACGGAATCTATGGGACATTTGGCTCTAAACGTGAGTTGTTTAAGAAGGCTCTTAAGCAGTATGCTTCTGACCGCCATCGGGGTATCCAAAGCCCTATACGTAAACCTGGCGCCTCGCTACCTGAAATTCGACAGTTTTTTAAAAGAGCCGTTAAGCTCATGACGCAAGACGGCGCTCCGCGTGGGTGTTTGATCGTAAACACTGGGGTCGAGCTTGGCTTTAGAGATGCTGAGATTAGAGACTTTGTGACAAATTTTTTTCAGGAAACAGAAGAAGTCATGGAGCATTGCTTAACCAATGCAGTGGAACTCGGGCAGATCGAAGTTTCATCCAATATTTCGGCACTAGCTAGCTATCTTATTACTGAATTTCGTACAGCCTTGATGCTCGCCGGCAGTGGCTGTTCACGGCGTGAAATCCAAGCCCATCTGGATATTGCGCTTAGAGTGCTTCACTGAAGCCTATTTTTTTGACTATTACAGACTATATAGTCTGTAATTAATAAAGACATAATCTTCCAATTGACCAGGAGACTACCCATGTCCAATACAACAACTCTTCTCAATCGTAACCATCAGTTTGCTAGTGATTTTGCTGCGGCTGATCTGCCAATCATGCCTAAGCTCCGGACGGTGTTGCTGACGTGTATCGACGCACGTGTGGACCCCGCTCACGTCCTCGGTCTTGAACTAGGTGACGCCGTTGTCATGCGCAATAATGGCGGGCGGGTAACGCAGGCGGTAGTGGAAGAGATCGCCACGATCGCGTTCATGTCCACTATGATGGATGGAGGTGAACCCAAGCCGTTCGAACTGGTCATCATGCAACACACCCAATGTGGTGCCGAACGCTTTGCCGATCCAAATTTCCAGCGTGGACTCAAGGAACAAGTCGGAGTGGACGTGTCATCGCTGGCAATTACCGACCACGAGCAGAGTCTGCGAGAGGATGTCGAACGCCTACGCAGCGCGCCCGAAGTGCCAGGATACATTGTCGTTTCAGGGTTTATCTACGACGTGCAGCACGGCAGTGTTAGCGAAGTCATAGCCCCAGTTGCGCTTGCGCCGTAGGAATACTGCGCCGCTCTGCCTTGAGCATAGACGGTGACACCCGAACAATATTTTCTATTACTACCAAGGATCATACATTATGAAACCAACCATTCTTGTGCTAGGTGCTAGCGGAAAAACCGGTAATGCTACAGCCATACAACTCTTGGAAAAAGGCTACCCTGTACGTGCTTTTGTGAGAATCAACGATAGCCGAGCGAAGCGACTGAAAGAAAATGGGGCAGAAATTTTTTGCGGTGACCTTTCTAACATAAATGATCTTACTCGCGCGTTAACTGGAGTAAAACGTGCCTACTTTGTGGTACCTTGGGAAATAAACCAGCTTAATATAGCAATGTCATTTGCAGTGGCAGCGAAGAATAGTACGTCGCTCGAGGCTGTAGTTGCCATATCCCAATGGCTGGCCAATCCACAACATCCGGCTAAAGCAACACGTGAAACGTATATAACAGATGAGATATTCTCACTTCTCCCTAATATCAGTTGTACTACCATCAATATCGGTTGGCTTGCAGATAACTACATGCCAGAAGATATATTAACCATGGTTGCTCAGTTAGGAATGTTTCCGTTTCCTTTAGGAAGTGGGAAAACTGCCCCCATTTCTAATGAGGATGTCGCAAGAGTTGTAGTTGCCTGCCTTGAAAATCCTGAACAACATTCCGGAAAAACGTATCGACCAACTGGCCCAACATTACTATCGCCAGAAGAAATAGCGGACACTTTTGGTAAAATTCTTAATAGAAAAGTACGCTATCAAAATATTCCAGATAAAATGTTCTTCAAAGCATTGAGAATGATGCGCATGTCAAATCACATGCAAACCCAGTTAAAACATTATATTCACGAATACAAGATAGGCACATTTGAAAAAGGTGCACCTAATCAGGTGTTTGAACAGCTGACAGGAAAAAAACCCGAAAATTTTGAAACAATCGCAGAACGCTATATATCGAAATCAAAAACCACCGATAGAAAGACATTTAATAAAATTAAAGCGCTATTAGGTTTTGCAAAATTATTACTAACAATGCCAGCAAACCTGGGGCGCTATGAAAAAAACCAAGGGCATATTCAACTGTCAGATGCACAATACTCATTATATTCTGAATATTGGCTGAAGCACCACAGTAGCTAACGCCATCCATCAGGCGCCGTTGTGAAGTACAGCGCTAAGTGTGTAGTGTCCACGGAAACGAAGGAAGTCCACCCCATTCTGAAAATCTGTTCTTTTTATCTAATCATCTGACGCCTTTAATTGTGCCTTGAGTTCGGCGACTTCCGCTTCAAGCCTGCTGACCCTCTGTGCCAGTTCAGACACATTGATCAGCTCTGAATTCCCGCTGGCCATCACAGTCTGCGTCTGGCTAGCATGTGCTTCAACGTCAACGGGGCCGGAGAACAGATGCATGTACTCTGCGTCCTTGCGTCCGGGTGTGCGCGGCAGCTTCACCACCAATGGATCGCCCTCCCGCTCGATCAATCCAGTAAGGGCGTTTACGACAGCAACGTTGTCGGCGAAGGCATGCAGGCGCCCACTGCGCGCCCTTAGCTCCCCAGGCGTCTGCGGACCGCGCAGCAATAGCAAGCAGACGATAGCAAACTGTGGCGGATCAAACTGATATTCGCCAAAATGCATGTTGCATAAGCTCTGCGAGAATTTCTCCACCCCACTCTTGAAATTCTCCTCAACGCGCACTAGATGTTTGGCCTGCAGGTCGCGGGCGGTGCGATGCACCATGCCCTGCTCCAGGGACATGATGGGATTGCGGCTGGACTTCTGATTGCAGGCGTTGGTCAGCGCATTAAGCGTCAGTGGATACTGCTCTGGCGTGACGACGGATTTCTCCATCAGGCAACCGATTACACGGGCTTCGTTGGTGGTTAAATTTAGCTGCACCATTGGGTCCTCATTAAACACATAGACATAGACGAAGTTACCCGGACACCCATCTTGTTATATCCAAAAAAATATATCAATAACAAAACGTTATCTTGTTTGCTCAAGATGGGTGTCCGGGTAACTTTTTTATCAGAAACAACAGTTTACTTTCTTTTCCAAACTCTCAGCAATGGCAACGAGATCCGGATTTGTTTTGGCACAACGTAATATACCTTCTGCTAGTAAATCCGCGCGATGATTGCTTCCATCTGCATACTCAAAACTTGTTTTTATTATATCTTCTGCTTTAATTTTCTCATGAAACTTGCGATACAATCGCCTCATGAACTGCAATATATCTTTTTCTTGATAAACCGCTTTTCTAATAGCCGGCTTATTCATGTTCTTCATTCCATCAAAGATTCGCGGAGACGTATTAAACACATAAGCATCCAAGCCTTCCCAAACAGAAACTGATAACGCAAGACCACCACCGAGAGAATGGCCAGTCAATATCACTTCCTGTCCTGGATTCAAGGCAACATATCTTCTTACATGTTTCTTTGCACTTTTATATGGTATAGATAAACCAACAGTCAGATTCCCCACTATCCAATCGATTTTCTCATCTGTACCCTTGAAAGCAAATATCGTTTTCTTATGTTCTTTATGCTCCCAAATATCATACTGTAAATTTGAGAAAAATCGTCCCAATATTGTTTTAGGCTTATAGGTATTTTCACGTTTAGTAATTGGCATTCCTTCAATATTTATTTTCTGCCATCCTAATTTTTCAATTGGGAAATATGTTCTACTAGAATCTAGATATGTATTAGATGACATCATAGCAGGAACGGCTAGTAGATTAGCGAGTTCCTGATCTAATGTTTTTGGGCCATTATCCATTTTCATACCCTCTAATTTATAAAAAATTAAATAATAAATCCGTCCCCTTTTACCGTGAGTCTTTTACACGTCAGTACGTTTCGTTTTGAGTTTTTCCGCAACAACCAACAATGCCACCCCTGGCGTAGCAACGATAACTATCCAGGCAATATAGCCGAAACTCATTTCAGGTGCAGATAGTCCTTTTATATAGCTGTCATGGATTGCGAAAACAATAGCATACTGCACCACAACAATCTCAATGATGAGCCAGAGATATCCAAGGCTTTTTAGGACGATTGGCCAGGCTCTCATTTCTCTCCTCCGTTAGTAGCACGAACATCGTCCTGCGACATTATCTTAGCTATCCAGTCGGCTACATTTTTCCTAACAGTCTCGTCACGATACACTGCATGTCGTAAACCCCCGCCCGAAACGACAAACGACCTCTTAATAAAATTATGTGCATTTTGCGGGTCCGTATTCGCAGCTATGTGAATCAGCCAATTCTCGAAAATATTTCGTTCACCAAACCCCAAGGCATGACCACGAAAGATTATCGCCCAAACCGCCATGCTTCCCTGTGCAATCAGACTAAACAATAGCAATAGCCCCACTGCCAAACCCAGTGCATACAAACCGATGGCAAATGCTGTAAATAAAGTTCCTTCAAGAGACAATCCTAGTTCAAACGCAGTAGCACCGAAAATGCTTAGATGTGTCATGGCAAGCACCCAAGGCAAAGATAGGAATATCCAACCCCAAGCAAGCCAGAATACGAATCGCGGACTCCACAGCATGTAAGGTAGATTAGCAATCCAGTCGACAAGATTAAGGTACCATGCAGCCTCGTCACGATGAGCCTGGACCACGAGAACCGGTGTGCACTCCAGCTCCGGAAGGCTAAATTGTGAGATCATCCGATCTTGGAATTTCTGGAATCTAACAACGAGACGGTTTGATAGGAATGTAGTGAATTTGCGAACAAGCAAATAAACAACACCTATTGCCATCAGGCCCGGCACAACCCAAAGACTTGTTCCGAGGGTGCCAAAGGCAAAGCTCAGGAAAGTTGCAAATATGCAGGCGAAAAGCGGATTTGGAAATTCCCGTAGTACACTGATAGAGGGACCGATTCGGCGGCGCTCCAATGTAAGAAATGGTGTTGCAAGACATACCAAGCTAGACATACGTTCGGCTACAGATTTGTCGCGCATGGCGTACATAAGCACGTTTCCACCGTGGCTATGAGCTATTACGTGATGCTTGGCGGTTGGATACGTGGTGGTCAAATTGTGCAAGTATGTGGCTAGTTCTTCCCCGGCACGGAGCCTAGCACGATGAGAGTTGGAACCTGACCACTTAAATCGAGTCAACAGAACTTTACCGGGTACCGCACGGCTAATTGATTTACTGAAATCCGAGCGCTTGTCTGTCCACTGCGCATCGCGGGCGAAGGTGCCATGTACTAATGTCACTGTGATGACAGGAGGATCGTCCTTAGATTGGTCAGTCATTGTTGCTCCTCACTCAAATCGCTGATCTTTTGGAGATAATTCGTCGTATTAACGCGCTCTTGTAAATTTGCCTGTAAATTTGGGGTCGGACCAAGCTTACCCATTGATTAATAAATATTCATCAATTCAGACAACACTTTAAGCCCTTAAACAGCCCTTTTAGGTTATAAAATAACGCCTATAAGACAGGTCAGTTTCTTTTCAGAGTATGAGAACCTAGTTTAAAGCCAAGCTTGCACACGCTTAAAGCAAGCATTTTTATGGGTTTGTTTCCATAATTTGCGTATCAATCGAGTCTGACCCATCAACATCATAATAATAGTCTAATAAAATATAATTATTCTATATTCTTAAGATGGGCGTCCAGGTTACTCTGATATTCTGCATGTCTCAGCCTGCCCTTGCGAAAGGCATCGTCTTATGCGGACAGTCGGCAATTTTTGGCGAGCGGCACGAAAAAGCCGGCGGCAAAGTCAACAGCTGATGGCAGGTCGAAGATCTCACGCGTCTCGGGCGATTCAGCCACCCATACACGGGCTACTGACTCGTTGGCGAGGAACATCATTTCCATGCAAAGCGACTCAGCGCAGACGATGTCCGATGCCGCGGCACCCCAGTTGATGCCGAACCACACATCTAGCGTGCCATCGCTGAATTCTGTGTCGTTCTGCTCGATGTGGACTTTTTCACCGGTTACGCGGCACTGTGAATCGATCACGGTCGGCTTATTGAACATCGGACTAACAGCAAGTGCATCAAGCGCACACATACAGTGAACTGTCACGCCGTTGGCATGAACCTTGTGCTCACGTTCTTCCGAGGTAAACGGATACGCGCCAGCCGGATTACCATCTGCGTCGAGCACGATCAGCTTGCTGCCCACAATGTTGTTAAGCGCCAGCTCCGCATTACCGACGAGTTCGCCGACCTCCTGACGCGTCAGTGCGCGACCCTGTTGTACATAGCTGTTGATCAGCTTGCAGTACAGAGCGGCATCATCACCACTCAGGGATTTCAGTCCCGAGATCAATGGGAGAATTGAATCAAGTCGTTTCAGTGCTGTGATGACTTTAGTGTTCACAATTATCCTGCCTCGCTTTTGTATGACTGTTCTAAAATGACCATGTAAGTGATTGTCCTTAAAACCCTGGTTCATTACCTTCATGCCAATCCTGAACTATGTAAATTTATCTGTCCGATTTAATATAAAGCCCCTGTACCAGGTAAACAAACTATGAGCAACTATTCGGACGCTACTATGCCAACTACGTGGACACCCATCTTAATATTTCAGAATAATAGTTTATAACATAGGTGGCGCACTTACATTTAGAATTCGGGATACAGTTATTCTGTATTCTTAGGATGGGTGTCCGGGTTATTGTTTAATTGTGCCTTGAGTTCGGCGACTTCCGCTTCAAGCCTGCTGACCCTTTCTGCCAGCTCAGTCATATTGATCAACTCTGAAGTCCCGGCAGCCATCACTGCCTGCGCCTGGCTAGCGTGTGCTTCGATGTCAATGGGGCCGGAGAATAGGTGCATGTACTCTGCGTCCTTGCGTCCGGGTGTGCGCGGCAGCTTCACTACCAATGGATCACCCTCCCGCTCGATCAGTCCGGCAAGGGCATCCACAACAGCAACGTTGTCGGCGAAGGTGTGCAGGCGCCCACTGCGCGCCCTTAGCTCCCCAGGTGTCTGCGGACCGCGCAGCAAAAGCAAGCAGACGATAGCGAACTGTGGCGGGTCAAACTGATATTCTCCAAATTGCATGTTGCAGAAACTCTGCGTGAATTTCTCCACCCCACTCTTGAAATTCTCCTCAACGCGCACTAGATGTTTGGCCTGCAGGTCGCGGGCGGTACGATGCACCATGCCCTGTTCTAGAGACATGACGGGATTGCGGCTGGACTTCTGATTGCAGGCGTTGGTCAGCGCATTCAGCGTCAGTGGATACTGCTCTGGCGTGACGACGGATTTCTCCATCAGGCAACCTATTACACGGGCTTCGTTGGCGGTTAAATTCAGCTGCACCGTTGGCTCCTCATTAAAAAATTCGCTTATCTCCAAGCTTTCTACTTTATACTTAAAGTATGCTTTTTGATATCAAAAAGATGCTTCTAAGTAAAAATACAGGCGTATTTTGCAGCTTTTTTCTTATTTGTTTAATAGTTTAGCATGGTCCGACCCTGTTCTTCCCAGTTTCCGAAC
>Ga0209633_10001395_pt1 | contig 24951 bp, 20 predicted proteins | sample Cruoilmetagenom1_FD_187290 | JGI IMG/M metagenome (GOLD analysis project Ga0209633, IMG submission 187290) | Oil polluted marine microbial communities from Coal Oil Point, Santa Barbara, California, USA - Sample 1 (SPAdes) (version 2) | ecosystem: Environmental > Aquatic > Marine > Oil seeps ...
CCGCAGCCATATCTGGTCCAACATTTTCACCCGGCTCCGTCACCGGCGCGCATCGCCGGGATGTCTTTATAAGCCGCATCTGGTTTGCTCCTTTGCTCGCAATTGTCGGATCGTGAAAGAACGGTCGCGACAACGCCGCTCCAAATCCGAACTGCACAAGGAGTATAAGGCCGCCGGAAAGGGCGGGGATAAAATTTAATATATTAAATTTCATCCTCACGGGCCGGAATGGTCTTATAATGAGCGGTAGACGCAGTGGGACTCGTCATCTCGTTGAACGAATTCGTTCAACGCGGCGCAGCACGAAGTGATGCACTGCTAGCATGAGATCTGTTACGGCAAATTCGAAGTTGGCTAGAGCGATCCGTTCAAAGCATGCTTTTAACCAGCGAAGCGGTGTTTCACACCGCATCGCATCCGGGATGACAGCGTTTCTGATTGAAAGTATTCTTCCGCCAATCCGAAATTGTCGCGTGCGGCGTTACAAATGCGAGGTGATTGTAGGTTTTCAGGCTCAAAGGCCCCCCTTCGTCACCTTCGGTGACACTTCCCCCGCAAGCGGGGGAAGAAGGAGAATGCAGCGTGCTCAATCTATTCCTCCCCCGTTTACGGGAGAGGTGCCCACGGAGTGGGCGGAGGGGGCTACCCTCGGAGTATGAGAAAGCCACGCGCCGCAACGCGCAAGCTATGAGTCAGCTTAAGGCCGCCTTGCGCCTCCGGCTTAATGCACCCTACTTGCTAATTTGGGTTCACACCCTAGTTGTCCTAAACAAGAACAAGCCCAAAATAAAAAGGTCAATTCATGCCGAAAACATCCAAAAACAATTTCATATTCAGACTATTTTGGGCCGCATTTTCATCTCTAGTCATAACTCAGGCCGCAGACGCGCAAGACATAGACGTCGCAAATTTCACGATTAAACCGTTCACTTTTGTAGCCAATGACGGCCAACAAGTGGTCGCAGAAAGAGGCGCTCTTCTGGCGCCGGAAAACAGGGCCAATCCGGAAAGCCGGATGATCCCCATCGACTTTATCAGATTTAAGAGCACATCAAGCAATCCAGCTTCGCCCATTGTTTATTTAGCCGGCGGTCCCGGAGGATCCGGCATTTCAATTGCGAAGCGGGGCTTGGAGTTTTTTACGGATTTAACTGCAGTCGCCGATGTCATCGTATTCGACCAACGCGGCACTGGTGAAGGCGCAATGCCATGCCCCGACGCAATCCCACTACCGGTTAATAGAGTTGTAGATTACGACGAAGTGCTGCGCATCGTGGCAGAACAGTCCCTCGCCTGCAAAAAACACTGGCAAGATAAAGGCTACGATTTAAACGGCTATACCACAGCCGAGAGCGCCCATGATGTAGATCAGTTGCGCAAAGCCCTCAAGATTAAAAAAATCAACCTGCTCGGTGCAAGTTACGGCAGTCACTATGCCCTTGCCATCATGAAGCTGCACGAAGACAGCGTTGATAGAGTGGTTATCGCCGGCATTGAAGGTCTGGACAATACGCTCAAGCTTCCGAGCGCATACGATAAACATTTTGACGACATCAACACGCTTATTCAGGAAGATCTCGAACTCAGCGCGAAGATTCCCGATCTTACAAAGATGTTTAGAGGTGTCCTCAATCGGCTAGAAGAAAAGCCGGAAATAGTGACCATTGTTGATGGCGGAAGCGGCAAAAATGTCGACGTTCATTTAGGGAAATTCGATGTTCAACTGCAAGTTTGGGGAGCTAGCGGGAGAAACAGCGCGTCAGCCCCTGTCCCGGCCATGATTTACAAAATGCACCAGGGTGATTTTGAAGCAGTGGCGCAGCGAACTTACCAATTTAAAACCGGGGCTCTTCGCTTGTCAGCAATGACAGTCATGATGGATGGCGCGTCTGGTGGATCGAAAACAAGGCTTGCACGTATCGCTACTGATGCTGAAGGAAGCCTTTTTGGCAACGTCGTGAATTTTCTGTTTCCAGAAATTGGAATAGCTTGGAATGCTCCTGACCTTGGTGAAAAATTCAGGGCGCCGCTTCGGTCAGATTTGCCCGTGCTTATCATCAGTGGGACAATGGATGCGCGCACCCCGATTGAAAATGGCGATGAGGCAGCAAGAGGTCTGCCAAACAGTCAGCATCTTATCGTAACTGGTGTTGGACACCCTCCTTCCTTCGATGACCGCAAGGATGAGGTCATTAATTTCCTCAAGGGCGAAAAATTATCTGCTTTGGTAATAAAAGGGCCTGACGTCGAATTTAACACAATTGATTAGCTGGAGACGACTTGCCCAAATTTTTTGAGAAATTCAGCTATTACAATCGACGCCACAAGGCAGTTCCACAACAGAAAATAAAGTAAGCAGGTTGGGTCATTAACCATAGCGCTGGAACGCCGTTCAATGCCGCCTTCCGACCGCTTTTGCATTCCCGACCCGCCGCGCCGGCCCGACTATCCAGCCGGTCGATTCGCTTATATCTGTTAGTGCGATCACGAGAGCGTGAACGGCCGCTTCACCCTGCGCCCGGGCCCGCCTTCGCATGGGGAAAATAACGGCCTGTCTTGACTAGCAGGGCTGAATTGGGCGTTATCTTAGTTCATTTGAGTTCGGCAAGTATATTAACCAGTAAAGAGACGCAGCGATGACTAAAGTTCCATTAGGCCAATTCACCATCGCCGCATTGGTTATTTCAGCCATGCTCGCGGCGTCCGGCTGCGGTGAAAGCGGCGGCGCCGTTCGAACGCCTCCCCCGCCTGCTCCTGCGCCCGCACCGCCGCCGCCCAGCGGGCCGACCTTCACCCCTGGCGTTTTTGAACCCGCAAGCCAGTTTAAAGACCGGTGCGAGGTCGTGCGGACGGGCGTCGATATCGAGGGCAATTCCTTTCCCGATCTGGCGGGGTCCCTCCTTGAGGAGAACTTCTGGTTGCGATCGTGGACCAATGAAACCTATTTGTGGAACACCGAAGTTGTCGATCAAGACCCGGCGGGGTTTGCCGACCGCCTCGCTTATTTCGCCGTCTTGCGGACCACGGCGCAAACAGCCTCGGGCAAAGACAAGGACGATTTCCACTTCAGTCAGCCTACAGATGAATTTCTGGCGGCGCGCAACTCAACCCCTCTTGCGGGGTATGGCGCACGATTGATCGCCTTTTCCAGCAGCATTCCGCGCGATTTCCGCATTCTGTTTACTGAACCGGGCTCGCCCGCCGCGCAATTGGTGATGGGCGAAGCAAACATGATCCGGGGGACAAAAATTCTTGAGGTTGACGGCGTCGACCTCATTAACGCCGGCTCCCAGGCGGAAGTCGACGTGTTGAATAACGGCCTCTTCCCGGCGACCGTGGGAGAAGTGCATACCTTTTTGGTGGAGGATCCAGGCGGCCTGCCCCGGACGATCATGATGACATCGGCGAACATCGCCTCCAAGCCGGTCAACCGGACGAACATCATAGACACGCCAACCGGCAAAGTCGGCTATATGTTGCTCAACACCTTTAGTCCGTTTTCCTCAGAAAAAGAGATCGCCGATGCGATCACGGCGATGAAGGCCGGGGGCGTCGCCGATTTGGTGCTCGATCTCAGATATAATGGCGGGGGTCTTTTGGCCGTCGCCTCGCAGCTTGGCTACATGATTGCAGGCGATGCGCAAACCGCCGGTAAAATATACGAACTCCTCCGCTTCAACGCGGCGGCCGGCAACACGAATCCGGTTACGGGCGGGCTTAATGAACCGCTGCCATTCTTCGATACCGGTCTCGGATTTTCGCTGGCCGACGGAACGCCGCTCGACACGCTGGACCTGCCGCGGGTTTTCGTGCTCTCGACCGAAGGCACCTGCAGCGCGAGCGAGTCGGTCATTAACGCGCTGCGCGGCATTGACGTCGAAGTCATTCTGATTGGCGACACCACATGCGGCAAGCCGTTTGGCTTCTTCCCTCAGGACAATTGTGGCGAGACCTATTTCACAATCCAGTTCCAGGGCGACAATGACAAAGGCTTTGGCGATTACACCGACGGGTTCGTGCCGATGGATTCCAGCGATCTCTTCGGCGTGAAAGTGCCGGGATGCGTCATCGCGGACGATTTCGACAGCGAGCTCAGCGATCCGACCGAGCGCTTGCTGGCCACCGCGCTTGAATATCGCCAGACCGGCGTTTGCCCGAGCCCGCCGATCGCGCAAGCGCCATCGGGCGTCTCCGCCGCCTCCGTCAAGGAAAGCGGGATTGCCCCGATTGACTTGAGGACATCAAAGGACATCATGCAAAACAACCGCGACATGACGATGCCGAATTAAAACGAGGCGGCTCCCAAATGACAGACCCACGTCGAAGCCTTGGACTATTGGCCATGATCGGCGCTTTCGCTTTGAGCGCTTGCCAATCCAATAGCGAGGTAACGTCTGCCGCATTGGCGGAGGCGGACAGCGAAACCATGGCGGAATTAAAGTCCGTTCTCGCCCGGGCCATGGACACCGCCCGCGTTGAGCTTGGACCGGGCGATCTCACAAAAGCATCAACGATCTCCGTCTTACCGCCGAGGCTTAGCCCCGACGAAGATCGCAGTACGGTCAAGCCCACCTTGTTTGATATCGTCCTGAAAGGGTCCAAGTGTTTCGTCGTGAGGCGCGACACCGGGGATGAATATGAACTCGCGGGCGTTTCCTGCCGGGCGCTGGGCGGTTAGGCGTACAATCGCCATTCTTGCGCGCCGGCGCCGCTTCAACGCACGATTTCCGCCAAACTGAACACCGCGAGCGCAGACGCGCTCGCCGCGCCCAGATAGGGAATGATGATCGGGACCACAAAGCCGCCATCGGGCTCGCCGCGACGCTTAATCCGGATAAGCGCGATATTTACAAGCGCGAACACGGTGAGCAGCAAAAACGACGTCGCCTGGGCGAGCGTCGCGAGCGGCAACGTTAGCGCACTGAGTAAAACCAGCGCGACGATGAACAGCGTTGCGTTGACCGGCGTTTGCGTCCGCGCCGCGATGCGCCCAAACCACTCATGGATCGCGTCCCGCTGTGCGAGGCCATAGAGCACGCGCGAGCCCATGACGATCTGCACGAGCGCGCCATTCACCACGGCGACCATGGCGACCGCGCTCATCCAAAACGCCGGGACATCCGTCAGTCTTGAAAATATCAGCGTCATCGGCGCGTCGCTTTGCATCAGGAGCGAAATTGGCGTTGTCCTGACGGCAGCGAAGGCGACCGCCACATAGATCACGGTCGCCAATGCGAGGGCGAGCAGGATCGAAAGCGGCATGACGCGCCGGGGCTTTTTCACCTCTTCCACGACATTCACCATGTCTTCAAAACCGATAAAGGCGTAAAACGCGAGCACGGCGCCGGAGAGAACGCCAGCGACGGCGCCCTCATTCGCCACATTGGAAGCGCCTTCGAGACCGATGGGCTCAGCGCCAAAGCCAAGGCCAATCACCAATAGCAAGGCGCCGGCTTCAATGATCGTAATCACCGCGATAGCAATGAGCGACTCGGCGATCCCCCAGGCCGCAACCGCGCCAACCGAGACCGCGAGGAAGAAAAAACCAAGCCAGGCCGGAAAAGCGATGATCTCGCCCGCATAACCAACGAAGCCGCGAAACATCACGCCGGATGAAACAATGCCTGACGCGACGATCATTAAGCCGACCAGCAATGAAAGGCGCTCATTGTTAAAGCCTGCCGAAACATAAACCGCTTCCCCGGCGGATTTCGGAAAGCGCGAGGAGAGTTCCGCAAAGCTTCCCGCCGTCAGGCTCGCAATCGCCGCGGCAAGAATGAAAGCAGCGGGCGCGAACATGCCGGCGGCGCCGGCGACCTCACCGATCAGCGCATAGATGCCGGCGCCAAGCATGGTGCCGAGGCCATAAAAAACCAGCAGCGGCCCGGAGATCACGCGCCTTAATTTCGGTTTGGCCGTATGTTCAGGGCTCAAATCATCTGCCATCTTCAGGCGTTCCTTTAGCGTGCATGGAACCCACCACTCTTTGCTGTTTTAACGGGTTCTGAAACGGCCAAAGGCTGCAGACCACTGGCCGCCTAAAATTCTGGTTCAGCAGTTCCTCGTTCATCGCACCGTTTCGGGGGTCTTGACAACAATTCGATGATTAGCTAAATATCAATTCATGAGATTCGTCTTCAAATTCCCTTCAGGCCCCGCGCGCGGGCGCTTTTCGCGACGCCGCCGGAGAGGGATTTCAAAGGTTTGGCAGGTGAATTTTGGAAGGTCAGACCGCCAGAGGCGTGCGTTACTTTGAACAAGAAAGAGGAAAGAAAATGGCGTCGAGTTCAGACAACGAAAGAAGAAGCGGAGCAATGTTAATCGCAATTCCGGTGTCGATGGGAATTTCATTCGGCGCAACCTTTGGCGCGGTATTTGGCAATGTAGGAGTTGGCGTGGCTCTGGGCGTTGTTGTCGGCGCGGTTATTGGTTCAATAATTTCAATAGCTCAACGATCTTAAAAAATTTTATGAGTACTGTCTTCAAAGCTCTTTCAGACCCGACGCGCCGGCGCGTTTTGGAGTTGCTGCGCGGCGGCCCGATGAATGCGGGCGATCTGGCGGCGGAGTTCAACGTATCAAAACCAACCATGTCGGCGCATTTTGCGGTGTTGCGCGAAGCCGATCTCGTCGCGTCAGAAAAACACGGGAAATCGGTCGTCTACCAACTGAAAATGTCTGTACTTGAAGACGCGCTTTTGAGTTTTGCTCAGACCTTTGGCTGGGAGCTTCAAGATAATGGAAAAGCGCCGCCGCCGCATTCGGGCCAGGAGGGTATCAACAAATGAGTACGGAAAACCAATTGAACAAAAACGGCAGGACAACGGCGCTTATCGTTGGCGGGCTTGTCGCGGCCGTTCTCGCCTTCGCTCTGGCAAAGGAATCTGGCCGGATTGAGAGCAGCCTCGCGAAGCGCGCTGTGGGCATGATTTTTGGCGCCATTTTGATCGTCACAGGCAATTTTTTGCCGAAGATCGTGCAACCCTTGAACACAGAACCTCAGAGCGCAGCCAAAACGAAGGCTGTAGAACGGTTCGCAGGACGGACTTTTGTCCTGGCGGGGATTTTATATATCGCCGTGTGGGTGCTCGCGCGCCCAGAACACGCAATGCTTATTTCTTCTGCTGTCGGCCTTATTGCTTTTGCGCTGGTTGGCGCGATTTGCGTGAGGATCGCTTTTAGCGGGCCGTCCGGCAATCACCTTGAAACAGAAAAAGTGATTCCAACGGGCAAACCATCTGTCGGCAGCCGCACGGCGTTATTGTTAATCTTCCATGCCCTTTTCTGGGTATTTGCGATGTTCTTCGCAGACTCAATTTGGGGCGACAAAGCTGCGCCATGGATGGTGATCGGATTCGTCATCGCAAACGGCCTTTTAGTCTCTGGATTGGCAATATCCCGATTCAAACAAACGACTGATAAGCGGGCGGAAAAATGATGACAAAAAATCAAGCCATATATCCATTAAAGGCCGCCGGGCTTGGCGTCTCCGGCCTTGCCGCCGTGAACTGGTATTACTCGCCGGACGACGCGCTCGTCTGGGGCGGCGTCATGGCGGCGGTATTGGCCAGCGCCGCCGCCTTGTTCATAATGGCGCGGTCTTCCGGCGACGGTATGGAAATCCGTATCCGTAACATCAGGCGAGCCCTCTTCGGCGCATCACTGGTGCTGGGAACCGCGCTCGCTTTCGGATTGACCAGGGAACTGGCGCTCATCGATGCTAATATCGCCAAACGGGCTACAGGCGTCATCATTGGCGCTATTTTAATCGTCACGGGCAACTACTTACCGAAGAATATACGGTCGCTGGCCGCGCAAAAATGTAATCCGGCCAGAGCCATTACAGCGGAACGGTTTAGCGGCCTTATGCTTATCATCGCCGGCTTTTCCTATGGCGCCATATGGCTCTTTGCACCGCTTGGCCCCGCGCAGACTTTCTCGTTTCTGGTTGGGGCGGCTGTACTCGCCTTGGTCACCCTAACCTGCTTCTGGGCGACGCGCGGAGCGTCTTCTAACAACCAACTAAACAACAAATAGGAGAAACACATGAACAACAACTCATCAGGCAAAGGCGGCGCTATATTCCATGTCCTGCACGCTCTGTTTTGGGCGGTCGCCATGATCGGGGCGTCATATATGCAGCTCGAAGGACCTTTGGGCAGCGATATCGTCATATGGATGATAGGGGCTTACTTCGTCATAAATGGATTATTTGTATCGCGCTGCTTCGGCCGGTCCCGGTCGAGCGAATAGGCAGGCGTGAATAAAAGCCTCCAAACTTCGCGCAAAAGGGCCCCCAGCGAATATCACCCTGCTCTTTTGCGCGCTGCGCTCTTAGCATTAGGCGCGAGCCTGTCTTCGCTGATCGGGTAAACGCCATGTTCGCCCATCACCCAGGCGGTGACGTTGTCGAATAAGGACGCGTAAGCCGGATCAAGCACATTAAGGCCGCCCGTGTAAGCGCCGATCGCCGGCATGACGAGGCGTTGATTATCACTGGCGGCGCCAACTGCGAAGCACCGTCTACGGAGCAATCTGCCTTCCGCGGCGACCCGCGCACATGGGTGAAGGTGGCCTGCGACTTCACCGGGTGCGGGGCGCGCCAACGGCTCATGCCGGAAAATGAGCGGCCCGATCTGCGCCTCGGTCTCTGTCGCCGCTGCAAAACGAACTGAGGGTTCCGGGTCGTGATTGCCCAAAATCCAGAGCCATTCGGTCTGGCTCAGAAGGCCTTCCAGCATGCGCGCATCGTCATCTTCCATGCGCCCTTCCGCATCGCGGTCATGGAACGCGTCGCCAAGCGAGATAAGCCGTTTTGGTTTGTATTTCCTGATCAGCGCCGCCAGCCGCTTCAGCGTCGTGCGCGTATCATAAGGCGGCAACATCACGCCGCGGCCCGCAAAACTCGACCCTTTTTCAAAATGGAGATCGGAGACGATCAGCGTTTCCTCTCGCGCCCAGAATAGCGCACCCATGGGATCGGGCATCAGGGATTCTTCGCAGAGGGTGATGACTGTCGTCACATCCGGCATGGGCTGAGGATTACTTGGTTCTCATCGCTGCCGCAATGAGATCATCCGACGCCGTTTTCAACATCTCTTCGCTGGCGTCCTTGGCGACAGTCTCGCGGCCGATTTCGAGCATCACCGGGACCGCCAGCGGCGAGACGCGATTGAGCGCGGCATGAACAATGCGCTCTCGCACCCGCGCGAGGAGCCCCTGGAGACGTTTAAGGTCAAGGAAACCGCCCGCCGCATCGTCCCAGGCGGCGCGCATCAAAATATGATCCGGCTCATGCTCGCGCAGGACGTCGTAAATAAGATCGGCGGAGAAGGCGACCTGTCGGCCGGTCTTCTCCTGCCCCGGATGCTTGCGCTCAATAAGCCCGGCGATGACCGCACAGTTTCGGAAGGTGCGCTTCATCAGGATCGCCTCTGCAAGCCAGCTTTCGAGATCATCGCCCAGCATGTCCTCATCAAAGAGCGCGCCCATATCAACGTCGCTCATATCCTTCCGCCCCCAGATCGATAGGGCGTATTCGGTCGGCGCGAAACCGATTGGCTGCATGCCGAGGCGCTCCAGCCGCCGCGTCAGCAGCATGGCGAGGGTCTGATGCGCAAGCCAGCCGTCAAACGGATAACAAACCAGAAAGTAGCGCCCCTGATAAGGAAAGGTCTCGACCATCAGCTCGTCAGGTTTTGGGATGCGCGCGACCTCGCGCTGTTTTTCCAGCCAGAAGCGCACCTGCTCCGGATAGGCGCGCCAGCTTTCCGGATCGTAGAGCATCGCGCGCACGCGGTCCGCGAGATGGGTCGACCACGGAAATTTATTGCCGCCCCAGGTGGGAATGCGCGGCGCTTCGCTAACGGTGCGCGAGACGACCGCGTCCGTGCCGTCGATGCGCTCAAGGCGCAAAATCTCACCGGCGAAATAAAACGCATCTCCGGGCGTGAGACTTTCAAAGAACCATTCTTCGAGCGTGCCGAGCTTGCGGCCCGCGCGCAAAGGCGCGCTCTTGTTAATTGGGCCGCCTTCGCGGCCAGGGCGCAAAGGCCCTTTCGCGCTCGCCAGACGCACATTCAGCGACGGCGCCTCGATGATCGTGCCGACATTCATTTTATATTGTTGCGCGGCGCGCCCATCGCGCGGGCGATAGAGCCCCTCCGGCGTATTGACGATCCGTCGGTATCTCTTATAGCGCTTCAGCGCGTAACCGCCGGTCGCGACAAACTCTACAGCGTCGTCAAAATCCTTGCGCGGCAGATCCGCATAAGGTGCGGCGCCGCGGATTTCCGTATAAAGATCGTCCGGATCAAACGGCGCGGCGCAGGCCATGCCGAGAATATGCTGGGCAAGCACATCGAGCGTGCCTTTGCGCGGCGGTTCGCCATCGAGCGCGCCCTCGTCTATCGCCTGTTTCGCGGCAATGCATTCAAGCACCTCCATGCGGTTCGCCGGCACGAGGAGCGCACGGCTCGGCTCGTTCATGCGGTGATTGGCGCGACCGATGCGCTGGGTCAGACGGCTTGCGCCTTTCGGCGCGCCCATCTGAATAACGAGATCAACATCGCCCCAATCAATCCCGAGATCGAGCGTTGAGGTGCAGACGACCGCGCGCAAATCCCCCCGCACCATCGCCGCCTCGACCTTGCGGCGGCGGTCAATTTCGAGCGATCCATGATGGAGCGCGATCGGGAGATTATCATTGTTCAATCGCCACAGCGCGGCGAACGTCGCCTCCGCCTGGCTGCGCGTATTGACGAAAACGAGGGTGAGGCCCGCCCCTTTGATCGCCTCATAGACTTCCATAAAAGAGTGCCGCCCCGAATGTCCCGACCAGGGAATGCGTTCTTCGGAGACCAGCACATCGACTTGCGGCTTTGCGCCGGACTTGCCGCGAATGAGTTTCGCCGAGACGGCGCCGGGCTGGTTTTGCGGCGTCAAATAATCGATCAGGGGCCGCGCATCGGGCACGGTGGCGGAGAGCCCCACCATGCGCATTGCCGGCGCAAGCGCACGCAGCCGCGCCAGCGCAAGCGACAAGAGATGTCCCCGCTTATTGGGAATGAGCGCGTGCAGCTCATCGAGGATGACGCGGCGAAGGCCTTTGAAATAATGGGCGGCGTCCGGCGACGCGATCAGCAGCGACAGGCTCTCCGGCGTCGTCATCAAAATATCCGGCGGCTGGTACTTTTGGCGCTGGCGGCGCGACGGCGGAGTGTCGCCGGTGCGGGTCTCGACCGCAAGGCCGAGCCCCATCTCCTCAACCGGCGCGTGCAAATTGCGCGCGATATCAACCGCCAGTGCTTTTAAGGGCGAGATATAAAGCGTGTGCAGGCGACCCTCTTTCGGGGTTTCTCGCCCATCGAGATCAATCAGGCTCGGCAGGAACCCGGCGAGCGTCTTGCCGCCGCCGGTGGGCGCAATCAATAGATGCGACAGCCCCTCCCGATCAGCAGCGATGCATTCAAGCTGGTGCGGGCGCGGGCGCCAGCCCTTCGACGCAAACCAGTCCACAAACTTCTGCGGCAACGCCAGTTCCAGATTTTCTGCGCCATCGGCCATGGGGACAGGATAAGGCCGCAAACCAATCCCGCAAGCGCATTCAGGCCGGCCGCGAGAGCGGGCCGGCCTGAAATCTCAGCGCAATAGAGGCGCCCGTCCTTAAAGGTTCTGCGCGGCGACCATGCAGAATAGCATCGGGATCGACAACAGCGTATTGGTCCGTGACAAGAGCATTGCGGTCTTGCCCGCCTTTGCTTTTTCATCGGCAGCAATATCGGGATATTTGTTGTCGATATTGAGCGCCTTTTGCTGGTTCGGCCAGATGATGAACCAGACATTGAACCACATGATAATGCCGAACCACATGCCGATGCCGATCAGCACGTGATTGCGCACGAACCCTTCGGCGAGACCAAGGGTCAACGCGTTCACGATATAGCCGTTGAGCGTGCCGAGAATGAGCCCGGTGACAATCGTCGACATCGCGCCCCAGCGGAACCAGAACAGCGCCTTTGGCGCGATATGTTTGCCGATCGCCGGTTTCTGGTCGTCGGGAATGCCCGGCATCATCGGGATCTGGACGAAATTGAAATACCACAAAAGGCCGATCCACATCACGCCGGAAAGAACATGCAGCCAGCGGAAGAGAAAGCGCCAGAAGACCCCGTCAACGGCGCCGCCCCAGGAGGCGATGTAGAGCAAAAAGATGAGAAGCGTGACCACGCTCCCTACGATTACGGTGTTGCGCAAATTCGATAATATCCCCGCCATTTTCCGTCTCCTGTTCTTGTCGTCCGGCGCGGCCCGAAGCACCGCTGCCGGCGTTTTTCGTAAAAACGCAGTGGTAACAGTTGATTACAGCGCGAGTCTGGTGCCCCTGACAAGGGCGTAGGTCAAGGTGGGGGCGCAGATCAAGGCGGCGCGCTGCCGCCCCGCCCCCGAATCATCCAACGATAAATAATGTTTCGCCCATATCGAAAGTCAGACGATACTCTGGGGCCGCCTCGCCAATTCAGGCCCTCGCCCGCTTAGGCCCGCCCTTACAGGAAAGATCATTTCATGACTGCAACGAACTCCAGCGGCGAGACCGCGCCGTCGACGCCGCAATGGTCCTCGCGCTTTGCTTTCCTGATGGCCGCCGTCGGTGCGGCGGTCGGCCTTGGCAATCTCTGGCGGTTCCCGTTTCAGACCGGCCAGAATGGCGGCTCGGCGTTTGTTCTTGTCTATCTTCTTTGCGTCGCCTTCATCGCCTATCCGATCCTGATGGGCGAAATCGCGATCGGCCGCCGCAAGGGGCTGTCCGCAGTCGGATCAACGCGGGAATTGGCGAGAGACGTCGGCGCCACGCCGCTCTGGGGCGCCATCGGGCTTATCGGCATTCTCGCGAGCTATATGGTGTTAACGACCTACAGCGTCATCGCCGGGCGGATCATTTCCTACGCGATCATGTCGTTTGCCGGCGAGTTCGCAAATACGGCGCCGGACGCCCCGCGTTCTCTCTATAACGGAACCGCGCAGGCGATTTTCTGGCACACGATTTTCATCGGCATTACCGCGCTTGTGGTTTCCCAGGGGCTCCATAAAGGCGTTGAACGGATGGTGACGATCCTGATGCCGATGTTTTTCGTGATGCTCATCGGGCTAAGCCTTTATGCCTTGACGACTGGCGCTGCGGGCGCCGCGATCGACTATCTATTTGCGCCGCGCTTTCATGAGCTTTCGCCCGATGTCGTTCTCGCGGCGATGGGCCAGGCGTTTTATTCGATAGCCGTCGGCTCGGCGGCGATGATTACCTATGGCGCCTATCTCGGCAAAAAAGAAAACATCGCGGAGAACAGCGCGACTATCGCGACGACCGACACCGCCGTCGCGCTGGTCGCAGGGCTGATGATCTTCCCGGTCGTTTTCGCCTTCAGTCTCGATCCCGGCGCCGGCATGGGGCTTATCTTCAGCGCGCTGCCCGCCGTCTTCGCCGGCATGCCCGCTGGCCCGATCATCGGCGGGTTGTTTTTCTTCCTCGCCTTCATCGCCGCGCTCACGACATCAATCAGCATGCTGTTGATCACCGTTGTTTTCATCGAAGAATGGCTGGGACTGAAGCGCATTCAGTCGGTCGTCATCTTCGCCGCCCTCGCCTGGGCGATCGGCGCGGCGAGCGTCGCCGTTCACGGGATGGCCGAGATCATTGATTTCGTCGCCGGCAGCATCTTTTTGCCCCTTGGCGGTCTTCTCGGCGCGGTCTTCGCCGGATGGGTCGTGCCGCGCGCGATCATGCGCGACGAATTGCACAATTCAAGCGAAGGGCTTTTCGGCTATTGGCGTTTTCTCGTGCGCTATCTGGCGCCGCTTGCCGTCGGCATTGTCCTCTTGCTTGGGATCGACGCCAAATTCGGCTTTGGGCTGAACGCATTCATCGCCTCCCTCACCGGCGGCGGTTCTTGATACGCTTGCAAGCGCGCGCATCCCCCCTATTGTGACGGCCAAGCATGAGGGGGCTTGGCCCGATAGATGATCATCGACGATTTAAAAGCGGCCGTTAAAAAATCGCGCGCCATCAACAGTTTTTATAAAAAACAGATCAAGCCGCTTCGCCGCCAGTGGGAGCCGGAGATTTATCTTGTAAGAGCACTGCGCGGCCTCGATATCGACACGATCATCGATGTCGGCGCCAATACCGGCGATTATGCGCTCGAATTTTCCCGCATCGCCCGGCGGGTTGCCGCGTTTGAGCCGAACCCCGCTTGCGTCCAGGAAGTGGAAGATCTGAAGCTCGCCAATGTCGATGTTGTCGCCGCTGGCCTCTCCGATGAGGCCGGCTCGCTGGAATTAAATGTCCCGACGCTGAATGGAAAACCGATAACCGGCGAAGCTTTTATCGGCGATGTCGCCGACAGGCCGGCGCATCTCGACTATCAGCGTTTCGCCATCGACGTGATGCGCTTTGACGATTATTGGAAGAGCGCGCCGCAATCGCGCATCGACCTCGTCAAGATCGATATTGAAGGCCATGAGCTCGCCATGCTGAAAGGCGCGAGCAAGGTGATTGAACGATATGCGCCGGTGCTGTTTGTCGAAATCGAGAGCCGCCACAACGCGGCCTGGCGCTCGGTCTTCGATTTCCTCGGCGAGCGGGGATATGAGTTCTTTTATTCTCCGAACGGCGTCAATCTAAAACCGACGCGCGCCGACGCCTTGCCGGAATTGCAAGAGACATTCGAATGCCGTGCCTTCGCCCGCGGCGAGGTAAAAACCTACATCAACAATTTCATCTTCATCAATAAGAAGCCCGGCGTCGCGGGCGACGCGCTGCGCAAGGTTGTTGTTTAGAATCAAGCAGCGTGTGGTGATGCAGCGGCGCCGGCGGCGCCTCTCTGAAATTACTCCCGCGCCTCAGTCTCCAGCGCCAGCGCATGCAATTCTCCGCCCATGCGGCCCTTCAATGCTTTGTAGACTAACTGGTGCTGCTGGACGCGGGTTTTGCCGTTGAAGGCGGCGGAGACGACGCGGGCGCGGTAATGGTCGCCGTCGCCGGCGAGGTCCTCGATCTCGATTTCCGCATCGGGAAGCGCTTCCAAAACGAGTTTTTTGATATCGTCGGCGGCCATCGGCATGGGCGCAGTCTCCTTTAGTGTTTCAGCATTCATATAGTCAGGGAGCGCGGCTTCCCATAGGTCGGAAAGATCGAGAAGCGACAGCGCGTCGGTTTCATCAAGCAGGATGTCGGGCCCGCCGAAGCGGCCGATCTTCGACGCCTGGACGCCGGCCATCGCGGCTTTCAAGAGCAGCGTATCGGCAGCGGCGGGCGCAGCGGCGATGAGATAGCGGCCCTGATCCTCGCCGAACCAGAAGGCGGCCGCGCGCTGTTTCACCGGCGTTGAAAGATTAAGCCCTCGCCCGGCGGCGAGCGCCATTTCCGCCGCGGCGACTAAAAGCCCGCCATCGGAAACATCATGACAGGCAGTGACCAGCCCCTCATCGATCAGCTTACGGATTAACTCGCCGGTCTTGCGTTCGGCTTCAAGATCGACCGGCGGCGGCGCGCCTTCTTCCAGAGCGAAAAGCTCGCGCAGATAGAGCGACTGGCCGAGCCAGCCGCGCGTCACGCCAATCGCGATCAGTTCCTCGCCGGCTTCCGCGCCGCCGACGCGCACGGCTTTGGTCACGTCTTCGAGAACGCCGACGCCGCCGATCGCCGGGGTCGGCGGGATCGCCTCGCCATTGGTCTCATTGTAAAGCGAGACATTGCCGGAAACGACCGGATAGCCGAGCGCCTCGCAGGCCTCCGCGACGCCCTCAACGGCGCCGACAAACTGCGCCATGATTTCCGGGCGTTCCGGATTGCCGAAATTGAGGCAGTTGGTGATCGCGAGCGGCGCCGCGCCGGTCGCGCAGATATTGCGGTAGGTCTCGACCACCGCCTGCTTGCCGCCCTCATGGGGGTCTGCCTTCACATAGCGCGGCGTCACGTCCGTTGTGATCGCCAGCGCGCGGCTAGTGCCGTGAACGCGCACCAGCGCGGCGTCGCCACCCGGCGCAATCACCGTGTCGCCCATCACGGTGTGATCATATTGCTCCCAGATCCAGCGGCGCGAACACAGATCCGGCGTCGCCATCAATTTCGCGAGCGCCGTCAGCATGGTGTCACCGCCGGCGGCTTCAGCAAGCGACAACGTTTCTTCGTTTTGCTCCACCTCGGCGGTCTCGACCATGCCCGAGGCGGCGAGATTGCGCGCGGCTTCCTCAAAGCCTGAGAACGCGACGCCGTTCGGATGCGAGCGCACGTAAATCTTCGCTTCGCCCGCATTCACGGTCACGCCAACCGCATCAACAAGATCGGCGTCATTCAGACGGTCATCGATCAAGGTTTGCGCAATGATGCGCATTTCGTCTTCAGACTTGCCCGGCGCGCGCAGCACCGCTTCGGCCTCGCGATAGGTCGCCTCCGGATCGTCAAGCGGCACCGGTTTTTCAAGCGCGTCATAAGGCCGGTCATAATTCGGCGCATCATCCGCAAGCGCCGGCACCGGCATGTCCGCCGCGATCTCGCCCTTGTGCTTGATCACCAGCCGGCCAGTATCAGTGGTGACGCCGATCACCGCAAAATCGACGTCCCATTTGTCGAAAATCGCGCGGGCGGCTGCTTCCCTGCCCGGCTTTAAGACCATAAGCATGCGCTCCTGGCTTTCCGACAGCATCATCTCATAAGCGGTCATCCCCTCTTCGCGCTGGGGAACGTGGTCTAGGTCCAGCTCGAAGCCCCCGCCGCCTTTCGCCGCCATTTCAACCGACGACGAGGTGAGCCCCGCCGCGCCCATATCCTGAATGGCTATGATCGCGTCCGACGCCATCAGTTCGAGGCAAGCCTCAAGGAGGCGTTTTTCCGTAAACGGATCGCCGACCTGTACGGTGGGGCGTTTTTCTTCCGACGCGTCGTCAAACTCAGCGGACGCCATGGTCGCGCCGTGAATGCCGTCGCGGCCGGTCTTGGAGCCGACATAGACAACCGGATTGCCGGCGCCGCGCGCCGCGGAATAAAAAATCTTGTGCTTTTCAGCAACGCCCACCGTCATCGCATTGACGAGAATGTTGCCGTTATAACCGCCATGAAAGTTCGTCTCGCCGCCGACCGTCGGAACGCCCATGCAATTGCCATAACCGCCAATACCCGAGACAACGCCGGAGACGAGATGGCGGGTTTTGGGGTGAGACCAGTCACCGAAACGCAAGGCGTTCAAATTCGCGACGGGCCGCGCGCCCATGGTGAAAACGTCGCGCATAATCCCGCCGACGCCGGTCGCCGCGCCCTGATAAGGCTCGATGAAACTCGGATGGTTGTGGCTCTCCATTTTGAAGATCGCGGCCAGCGCGATTCCGTCTTGATTGGGGCCAATGTCGATCACGCCCGCATTCTCCCCCGGCCCCTGAATGACCCAAGGCGCGGAAGTCGGTAGTTTATTCAGGTGCCGCCGGGACGACTTGTAGGAGCAATGCTCCGACCACATGACCGAAAAGACGCCGAGCTCCAGAAGATTGGGCTCCCGGCCCATATGCTCCTTGATGCGCTCATATTCGTCGGGCTTCAGCCCGTGTTCGGCGACGATTTCTGGCGTGATGGCGGTCATTGCTTTCCCTGGACGCGAATTGCGCCGCTTCCTTAAGCCGGTTGCGGGCCTCGCGCAAACGCCGCGTTCGCGGCTAGCGGTGTTTGTAGAGATAGTCTTCCGGCAGGCCGAGCCGCTTGCAGGCCTGCGCCGCCGGGCCAGAGCGCAGCATGATGCGTTCGGCGCGGTGGCCCATCCGGGCGACGACGCGGCCTTCGAAAGGACGCAACCCGTAAGACGGCTCGAGCCCCAGAATCTCACGCACCGCCGGCGGCGTCAGATCGACCGCCGCACGCACGAAAGAATGCTGCGATATCTGCAAGGGCTGCGGCAGCGCCGGGGCGTGTTTCATAATCCGCAGAAACTCAAACACAATGTCCGACGCTTCTAGCGCGGGAAGCATGGTTTCAAAATAGGCTTGTTGCGCCGCCAGGGACGACGGCGCGCCGACCGCGCCATAAAGCGAGGCGGCGGTTTGCCCCTCCCGATAGAAGCGATCCCGGTCAACATCGCTGAGCGGCGAGACATAAGTCGAATAGGCTTCAAGAAACCCGAAAGCGGCGGTCGCATGCACCCAGTTTAAGAGATCGGGGTCGTTCGCTTGGTAAGCAACGCCCGACGGCGTTTCGCCGGCGACGCGCCCATGCATGCGGGCGACGCCCTCGATCATTTTCTCCGCAACGCTGCGCGCGCCATAGACGGTCACCATCGCGGCGAGCCCCGTTCGCTTCAGGCGCGCGACCGGGTTTTTGCGGAAACTCGATTGATCCCACACGCCGGAGCGCACCCGCGGTTCGGCGAACTCCAAAATCACCGCGGCGACGCCGCCGATAAAAAGCGATACCGGATTTTTGAAGATACGCCAGGAAACCGATGTCGGACCGTTAATGGCCGGCTCGAAGGCCGGCTGTGAGAAATCGATCGCCGACAAGCGGTCGTCTTTAAGATAGACCGCCGCCGCCTGATCGAGGCGCTTCTCGATTGTCCTTTTGACCCGCGTCTTGAGCGCCGCAACCGGCATCGCTTCCACCCACCACTCTACATTCGCACCCTGTCGCCACTATAGCGCAAATCCAAACCAAAGTGTGACTATTCGGAGACGATAGTGAGTGCATTCACATTGACGCCAGAAAAGCTGAATTTCATTGATGTCTGCGCCAGATCCGGTATCGCTGTCGGCCGGGACGCGAAGGACGACATCATGAATATTCACGATAATGTCAAAGATTATTACGGCAAAGTGCTGACCTCGTCGGCGGACCTCAAGACCAGCGCTTGCTGCACGATTGCGTCGCCGCCGGATTATCTGAAAACCATCCTTGGCAATATCCATCCTGAAGTGTCGGCGCGATATTATGGCTGCGGGCTGGTGGCGCCGCTGGCGCTGAAGGGTGCGCGCGTCCTCGACCTTGGTTCCGGCTCCGGTCAGGACGTTTACGCTCTCGCCCAGCTTGTCGGCGCTGAGGGCGAGGTTGTCGGCGTTGATATGACGCCAGAGCAGCTCGCCGTCGCGCGGGCGCATCAGGACTGGCATGCGGAAAAATTCGGCTTTGCGAATGTTCGCTTCATCGAAGGCGATATAGAAAATCTTGAAGCGCTGGCGCTTGAACCGGCGAGCTTCGACGTCATCATATCGAACTGCGTGATTAATCTCGTCGCGGACAAGGAAAAGGTTTTCCGCAGCGCCCATGCGTTGTTGAAACCGGGCGGCGAGTTTTATTTCTCCGATGTTTACGCCGATCGCCGGTTGCCGGACGAGCTTCGTCATGATCCGGTGGCGCAAGGAGAGTGTCTCGGCGGGGCGCTTTACTGGAATGACTTTTTAAATATCGCCCGCCGCGCAGGCTTTGCAGATCCGCGCCTTGTCAACGATACGCCGCTTGAAATTAACAACCGCGCGCTGGGCGAAAAACTGGCGCCGGCGCAGTTTCATTCCGCCACTTACCGCCTGTTCCGAATTGAAGGGCTGGAGCTGGCCTGCGAGGATTACGGGCAGGCGGTTGTCTATAAGGGCGGGCTCGCGCACAGCGAAAGCGCCTTTACGCTGGACGGCCATCATTTCATCGAAAAGGGACGGATCTTACCCGTTTGCGGCAATACCTACCGTATGCTGAATGAAAGCCGGTTTGCGCGCTATTTCGACTTCATCGGCGATTGGTCTACTCATTACGGGATATTCCTCGGCTGCGGGACGGTGTCGCCTTTTGGGGAAGGCTCGCCGGAATCATCGGTCAGCGGGGCTTGTTGTTAGGGCTGATTATTCCGCGGCTTCTTTATTGATCAACGCGGCGTCATAAGAGCGTTTCACTAGCTCGATTCCCGCAAGACATGTTTCTTTACGGCGATACCCCTCGGCGGAATCGGCAATGGTGTTGCCGTTGCGAGATTTTAGCCGCCAGCGCCAATCGCCGTTCGGCTCGCGATATATTTCATAGGTCAGCCCGCGGACAGGCGCCGGACAATTTCCCGCATAGCCAGGATTTGGAGCCGACGTGGCAGCGCCAATGGCGCCCGCAAGGCCGGTAAACAGTGTTCGCCGTTTCATTTCATATCCTCCCCTTGGGTCATGCGCGCTACCGTTGCAGCCGCCACGCCGCCAGCCAGACCCCCGACGCCCAGGCGGCGCCGACGCACCAGCCGGCAATCACGTCGCTTGGGTAATGCACGCCGAGATAAACCCGGCTCGCGCCGATCAGGAAAACCATGGTCAGCGACGCGCCCAGCGCATACCACCGGAAAGCCGGGCGGCGCACCAAATTCGCTATCGCCAGCCCAAAGGTGAGATAGACGGCCGATGCGCTCCCCGAATGGCCGCTGGGAAAGCTTTCGCTCGACGCGGCGATAAGATGCGGAATGAAATCGGGACGCGCGCGGCCAAAGAAATCTTTGAGGACGCCGGTCAAAACAGATTCGCCGACAACCACGGCGAGCAAAACAAAAAAGTAAGACCATTGCCGCTGAATGATGAACGCACCGGCAAGCATAAGGCTCAACAGGGTCAGCACCGGCCAACCGCCAAGCGCCGTAATGTTCTGTACAAAGTACAACAACCATGATGGGCCATTCAGCAAAGCCGGGTCATCGCCATCGCGCAGGGAGAGCATGAAGCTACGCTCAGCGGCCTCAAACGCGCCGCCAGGCGCCGTGACAGCGAGAAAGATGAATATGGCAAGCGCCGCCGCCAGCGTATATTGCGCGAAGCGCGGCGACAAAGCCACTTCAGAATGCAACATAAATCACAAATTTCCGGCTGCTATTGCGCCGGCCAGCGCTCGGCATAGACCGCATGGCTGACAAGCAATGACGCCCCGGCGCCGCAAGCGCCGCCCGATGTCGCCGTTCCCCAGACCGTGACTTCCTTGCCGACCAGATCGCCGGCGGGCTGCGTTGTAGACAGCTTGCGCAAGGCGCCATTGCCAGTTTTCAAGGTCAGGCACCCATTGGAACTGTCGACAATCTCGCCGCGCAAGGCCATTTTCCGCCGCAGCACTAACCGCGGCGCCGTCGGCAGGTCGCCGATTTTTGAGTAATCCGGCAGCCGGTAGCCGGCATCGGCTGCCGGCTTATTATAATGCGCCGCTGGCACGCCCGGCGTCAGGACAATCGGCGCGGATGTGTTGATCAATCGGCAATCAAACCCTTCGCCATCTTCCGCGACATTGATTTCAACAAATGTGCTTTCAGGAGTTGAAATAATCTTGCGGACCTTATGGATTTTGCCGCCGTCGCTCTTACGCAGGACCGGGCACTCGATGAGCTGAACACCGGGTGGGGTGCTCGCGCCGGCAAAACGCGGCGCCGCCGAAGGCAATCCGGCATTTTGAATGCGCAGCGCGGAGAGTTGCTGATAGCTGAGCCGGTCCGCCGTGGAGTGTCGCCGCGCGCCGAGCGATTCTTCGCGCAACCAGAGCGGCGTCGACAGTTCTGAAATCGGTGTGTCGCGAAAACGAATGCGCTGCACCGAGCGGGTATATTCGTCGCGTCCATTTGCAATGCGGCCGTAATCATCCAGCCCGGTGTCGTCAGTGATCGGCGCCCGATAGTCCGACGAAACGATAGAGGCGCCGTTCTGCGCCGGCTGATCATTTTGCCCTATCGCTGATGTCGAATCCAAAATCGCAAAGCGGTCAATTTCATCTGGCACCGCCAGATATTGGCCGGGCCGGACATTGCGCGGATCGACGCCGGGATTGGCTTCATAAAGAGCCGACAGATTGACGTTGCACTCGCGCGCCACCTTCTCAAGGGTCGTGGGCGCGTCAACCGGGTAAGAATGACCGCATCGCCCGGCCGCCGCCGGCGACGCCGCCGCGAGAAACGCCGCGCCAACCGCGCCTATTCCAGCATATTTGAGTGTTTGGATAGTATGCATGACGCCCCCTCCGAAAGAGATTCCGAACATGGTTAATAGCATGGAATCGCCCATGATTGTCGATACTTTCAAGATTTTCTGGATACGCCGCCTTCCGCCCAACTTGCAGAGCGCGCGCGGCCAATTCTCTAAACCGCTGAATTTATTCAAATAAAGATTCGCAAAAGCTCAAATCCCAGCTGCTTCGTTAAAGCCGGCTCCAACGCGCTTGTGGAAAAGATGGCGGAGAATACGCCCGCTTGGGAGACGAACCCGGCCAACGGACCGTTTCGTCAAAGTGAATGCCTAAAATTTTAAAACCCGCGCTCAGTCGGAACGAGCCGTCACGGCCTATAAAAATGGCCTGACACGATCTGCGTATCACAAAAAAATCAGAACACGATCGAAGTTTATGGTTAATTTGTACACGATGTAGTTCGGCGACAACACAAAGTCGATAAAGTTTTAGAATAATTACACCGGTCTAATCAAAATTTCGCTCATTAACTAAGTTCAATTACACGATGTTAACTAGCAAAGCGATAATGGCCTGCAGTTGCTTTAGTAATTCAGGCTGATCGAGGCGTCCTATGTCCGGCCATTCAAAAATATCGTGCTCAGTAAAAAGTAAACACGCGCGAGCGACAGAAACAAATGCGCGAACAATAAAAAAACGGCGCAGCAGTTTTGCGCGCAATCGCGATGGCAACATCGCGATTCTTTTTGTTTTCATGTCGACCGTTCTATTTCTCTTTGTCGGCGGCGCGGTGGATTATACGCGCTGGAATGCTGTCAGGGCGGACATGATTGAATCCATGGACGCGGCGAGCCTCGCCGTTGCCCAGCTCTCAGACGCTGACGCAACACTGACGACCGCTCAGCTTGAGGCATATGGCGACGCGTTCTTCCGGGAGAATTTTGACTATGAAGACCAGCTTAAAACTGGCTGGAATATCGAGTTCAATCTCGCCAACGACGCCGTCATCGCTACATGCGTAACCGGAAAGCTCGACACATTTTTGCTCGGGGTTGCCGGCATCCACGAACTTGATATTGATAAATGTGTTGAGATTACGCCTCAGGGCGCGGGGCGCATCGAAGTCGCGCTTGTGCTCGATGTGACGGGCTCAATGGGGTGGAATGACGGTAATGGCGTCAAAAAAATTACCAGCCTGAGAACTGCGGTGACGGCGTTGCTTGATGTTTTGTTCGAAGGAAACGCAACCAGCAATAACGTGAAAGTTGGCGTCGTTCCGTTCAACCAACATGTTAATGCGGGCGGCGCCAGCAGTTGGGATAACACCTGGGGCGACACGAACGGCGTTGCCGCCTATAACGGCGCGCGCTTCTTTCATGTGGACGAGAACGGCGTCATCGACGCAACGCGAAAAGTCAACCATTATGACCTTTTCAACTCCGATCCCGACAGGACTTGGGACGGTTGCGTCGAAGCAAGGCCTTATCCGCTTGATGAATTGGATACGGAACCCGGCACAGCGACGACATCGGCGTTTATCTCCGCCGCCATGCAAACACCGTCCTCAAGCGATGAGCCAGACTCGTCCGTACGCACAGCGTTCAGCAGTATGCCAAACCTTAACACCAGTTTTACGGCCACCTCCCTCGCCTCGGCGGACAACTCAAGATTCGTTCCCGTCTTTCTCGGCGACGAGCCCGATTGCGACAACTCCGAAGATTGCGAAGCTAGCGACTACGACAACAGTGATACCGGCACCGTAGCCGGAGCTACTTGGTATGGGTATTGGTTTGACGATCCAGACAACGATAACATTCTGACTTCCGTTACCGAGAATTCTTATCGTAACGAAGACTATATAAGCGATCATCGATACACCAATAAGGACCAGGGCACGCCCTTCGAAAAATATGTTCCGATTGTCTCTCATTTTCGAAGTGTTTTGGACCCTGGTATTGGCTTGAGCGACCCACCCTTCGAGGCGTGGCTGGCAAACCAGAAAGCAACCAGCCATGGCAGGCAAGAATACATCATGCGTACGGGCTATGTCGGCTGGTGGAATCCAGTGACGCAAACATATGATCACAAATACGACCTTCCAAAGAGTAGCGGCTCGGATGGCCCGAACTACAAGGAGTGCCCGGAAGCGATACTGCCGCTCACCAATATACGGGCCGACATTGACGGCACAGGTACTGGCATAATGGAACGTCTTGTCGCCACGGGCGCCACTAACATTCCTGCTGGTGCAATTTGGGGGTGGCGTCTGGTTTCTCCGCAAGCCCCGTTTACTGAGGCCATTGCTCCTGGCGAGGCCGGTCCTGACGGCACTGTATTCGAAGACTGGCAAAAAGCCGTGATTCTGATGACGGATGGTGAGAATGTTTTCAGTGGTCGCAATACCCATTGGGGATCCGCCATCTCGGCCTTTGGCTATGAGATTGAAGAACGCATGGGCGATAATGTCGATCAAACCAGTGAAATGGAAAACGAGGCAGATGATAAAATACTTCGGATCTGCCGCCGCATGAAGCAAGATAATATTCTTGTTTACTCGATCGTATTTGATGTTCCTGTCGGAAGCACCATCGAAGGCATCTTCAAATCCTGCGCCTCTGAGCCAAACGCGCCTTACTTCTTCAATGCGCCGAGCGGCGATCAGTTGGAACAGGCCTTTGGCGATATCGCCGACGACCTCGTCAAACTCCACATCAGTAAGTAAGGCGGCTTGCGATGACTTTGTTTGGATTTTTTAAAACCCTGCGGCCCGCCAAGCGACGGCGGTTTGCCGGAGACCGAGGCGGCGCCGCTGCGGTCGAATTCTCCATCGTCGCGCCTTTGTTCCTCCTGATGATGTTCTCAACCTTCGAGGTGGGCTGGTTCTTCTTCGCCAACTCGGTTGTGGACGCCTCTGTCGCCGAAGCATCGCGGCTCATCAAAACCGGGCAGATCCAGCAATCGGCGGGTACGCCCGATCAAAAATTCGATGCTATTTACGACACGGTTTGCACTGTGCTC
>Ga0209633_10001396_pt1 | contig 24948 bp, 21 predicted proteins | sample Cruoilmetagenom1_FD_187290 | JGI IMG/M metagenome (GOLD analysis project Ga0209633, IMG submission 187290) | Oil polluted marine microbial communities from Coal Oil Point, Santa Barbara, California, USA - Sample 1 (SPAdes) (version 2) | ecosystem: Environmental > Aquatic > Marine > Oil seeps ...
GGATTTACTATTGGTTTTATAGAACCAATCCTATCCTACACCAGAATCGGAAGACTGCCTTACTCGGTATTGCTGCTTTTAAGAATAGTATTATATTTTATAATTACTATAAGCAGCATTTATACGATTTTAATAATCTATATAAAATCCAAGGGATTAGAATCAAGCTCGCTGAGTGATCCGCAAGTATTCGAAGAAATAAGTAAAGTCTATTTCCTTTCGAATATTAATATATTCTATGTGCTGGTGATTATTCTTATAGTCTCTTTTCTATGGCAGTTGAAAGCATTCTTTGTGAAGGGTGTAATCTTTAACTATTTAATAGGTAAATATCACAAACCTTCACCCGAAGACCGTATATTTATGTTTTTGGATTTAGACAATGCCACTACTCATGCAGAGATATTAGGAGATGAAAAGTATAGTTCACTGCTTGGCGATTTCTTTAACGATTTGGATTTAGCAATTTCTAAAACCAAAGGCCACGTTTACCAATATGTAGGTGACGAGGTTGTAATAATCTGGAAATTAAAAAAAGGATTAAAAAATAATAACTGTATTAAATTATTTTTTATGGCAATGGACATATTTGAGAATAGAAGAGAATATTATTTAAAAAAGTACAACATTTTCCCTTCGTTTAAGGTATCTCTGCATTTGGGAAGAGTAACAATTACTGAAATTGGTTCATCAAAAAAAGAAATTGCTTATCACGGCGATACAATAAATACTGCATCAAGAATTTGTGCTTCTGCACATAAACTTGGAAATAATATTCTAATTTCTAAAGAAGTATATGATAGACTAAATAAAGATGACAACATTTTATATAATGATTTAGGGGAACATTATTTTAAGGGTAAAAATGAGAAAATTCGAATATATAGCGTCAATATTTAGATTTGCTAATACCCGGCTAATAAACCGTATGTCTTAACGTAAGTGTCATGCGAGTCGTCCTTAGGTTTTTCGCAAGAGACGGGCAAGTAAGTTTTGATCTTTTGTAAAAATTTAATTAGAACAAAATTAACTGGAACTTAATTAACGGTTGTGTCTTGACATAACATACCGTTACGTGTATTTAATTTGGAGAGATAAACATGAGGTTGCAAACTCAAATAAAAAGAATTCAAAAATTATTTTTGTCTATGCAGTTATTATTATTACCGGTATTGGCTCAAGAAAATGTGAATGAGAAATATAACTTGCAAAATTTGGATGGGACTTATTTGGGACAGAACTCACCCGGAAAAATTCCAGAAGTGTTTGCTCCTAACATCTTAAATTATGAAAACGGTTATCACGGAACTATAGTGTTTTCTCCTGATAGAACTGAAGCATATTGGACTCCTATGGCCGGAGGCTGGGGAGAAGTACGTTTCTCCAAGTTTATCAATAATTCATGGTCCGTACCAAAGAAAGTACAATTTGGATTAAATAGTGCAGTTAGTGAGCCAACCTTTTCACCTGATGGTAAAAAAATATATTTTTTATCTACCGAACCAATCAAACAAGAGACAAAAAAAAGAAGGCGAATTTGGTTTTGTAAAAAATCTACAGAAGGTTGGTCAAAGGCTGCATTGGTTAGTGAAAACGTTAATAAACACCCTACGCATTGGTCATTTTCTATAGCGGGCAATGGTAATCTATATTTTACTTCGGAAATTAATGAAGAATTAAGTAAACAAGATATATACATGTCTGGATATAATGGAAAATCATATTCTGATCCTATCCCAATTAGTTCTAAAATAAATACAAGTCAATCGGATCACACGCCATATATAGCACCAGATGAAAGTTATTTAATTTTTACCAGGGGAAACTCGAATAAAAGTGATTTATACGTAAGTTTTAAAACAAAAGATAATGATTGGAGTGAAGCAAAAAATCTAGGAAGTATTATAAATATTGGCAAACATAATGTAGCTCCAAAAGTATCTCCGGATGGTAAGTACCTATTTTATTTGAGTTATAAAACCGGGGATAAATTCAGAATTTACTGGGTAGATATAAATGTGATTTATGATTAGAATAATCATTAGCAAGTAATTATTTCATAATACATATAATGGCAACTCAACCATACCAGATTTATAAGACTATTGCTGAGGCAGACAAGTCTCCTTATCCTTTCCTTGCTATTCACACCTAAGTGATTTTACCGGATTTGTAACAGCTATTTTTATTGCATGATAACTCACAGTCAGCATAGCTATTGCCAAAGCAGTAAAGCCGGCAAATCCAAGCGTAATGAATCCCACATTTGTTCTAAAAGCAAAATCTTCGAGCCAGCTATTCATAGAGTAATAAGCAATTGGCGCTGCTATTACAAATGATATCAATATTAATTTTATATATTCTTTTGATAATAGTAAAACTACGTTGCTAATTGTTGCGCCCATTACTTTTCTTACACCAATCTCTTTTGTTCTTTGCTGTGCCGTAAAAGCAGCTAAACCAAACAATCCGAGACACCCGATAAATATTGCAAGAAAAGCAAACACACTGAATACCTCACCTATTCTTTTTTCGGCATGATACATACTATTAAATTCTTCGTCCATGAATGAATAATCAAATGGTTGCCCTGGTGCAAACTCATTCCATTTATTTTTAACAAAAGAAATTAGCTGATTCATATTTGTAGAATTAACCCGGAAAGCTACATTGGAAGTACTGCTTCTTAAAAACAGCAGCATTGGGCCTATTGTGTTTTTTAATGATTCATAATGGAAATTTTTTACAACCCCTATAACATTATATTTTGCTACTTCTGCTGTTTCATTCGATGAAAATTGACCAACGATATTTCCCAGGGGGTCATCCCATGCAAAAAATTCGGCAGCAGTTTCATTAATAATTACTGCCATTGAATCACTTCCGAAGTCTTTCGAAAAAGATCTGCCCTTTACCAATTCCATACCCATTGTATTTACATAATCATAGTCAACTCTCCAACTCTGCATCACAGTAATTTTTTCTTCATTGGGTATTCCGTCTTTGAAAGTACCGTTGCTGCCACGGTTGGACTCGGTAGGTAAAAATCCTGATACCGTTCCGGACAAAACATCAGGATTTTTTAAAATATCTTCCTTAAACGAATGTATTTGGTCTTGTAAAATAAATGTATCATTTATAATGAGAACCTGATCTTTATCAAAACCTAGTTTTTTATTTTGAATGTAATTAAGCTGATTAAATACTACTGTTGTACAAATTATCATTATTATTGATGCTGAAAACTGAAACACTACAAGGGAACTCCTCAATAATCCGCTTTTTGCTCCCAACCTTAATTTTCCTTTTAGTACTTCAACTGGTTTAAAGGCAGATATAAATAAAGCCGGATAGCTGCCTGCAAGTATTCCGATAAATAAGGTTATTCCAATAACACTTAATAGAAGCTGGTAGTTTAATAAAAAAGAAATTTCCAATTCTTTTCCCGCAAGAGTATTAAAGTAGGGCAATACAACAATTACAATTATCAAAGCAAAGATTGTAGCTATTGTGCTTATAACTATTGATTCAGTTAAAAATTGTGAAATAAGCGATCTGCGTTCGGAGCCCAATACTTTTTTAATTCCTACTTCACGAGCTCTTCCGGCAGATGTTGCCGTTGAAAGATTCATAAAATTAATGCATGCAATAATTAGAATGAATACAGCAATTGCCAAAAAAATTATTACATACATAATATCGCCGTTAGGTTGCATCTCATCCTTTAAGTTAGAATATAAATGAATATCGGTTAAAGGCTGCAAGTAGTATCCTGTTTTACCGCCGCCTGCTTCAAATTCATTAAGAGATTTACCCAGAAACTTTTGAATTTCCGGTCCTACATATTTTTTTATCATACCTGGAAATTTAGCCTCGAGAGATTTGTAGTGGACATTCTCATTTAATAAAAGGTAAGTTATATAACTCATGTCACCCAGCCAATATGGTTCTTCACCGCCGCGGCGACCGGCAAGTGTTAAAATAAAATCAGATTGAAAATGTGAGTTACCAGGGATATTGTCAAAAACCCCAGAAACTGTGTAATCTTCTCTATCATCAAGCCTCAATGTTTTACCAATTGGATCCTCATCAGTAAAATATTTTTGTGCCATTCTATTGCTGATAACCATTGAGTTAGGTTGAGTTAAAGCTTTGTCGGGATTCCCTTTTAAAAGAGGAATTGTAAAAACGCTGAATAAAGTTGAGTCGGCAAAAATCACCTCGGTTTCCTTAAACGTCTTTTCTCCGTATTTAATAAACCAATTTCCGCTGCTCATTAACCTTACATAATTTTCAACTTCGGGATAATCATTTTTTATTGCCTGACCTGTTGGAGGGCCCACCGTTGCAGCATTTAATTTATTACCGCCCAATTTAAAGTCTGCAACCATACGATAAATCCTATCGGAGTTTTCATGAAATTTATCATAACTTATTTCATCTTGAACAAATAATAAAATGAGGAGACACATTGCTATGCCGGTAGCCAGACCAATAACATTCAAAATTGAATAGAATTTATATTTAAGAATATTTCTTATTGCAATTGTAATGTAATTTTTAAACATAAAAATCCCTTCAATTTTGTTATATAACTATAGACGAGAGAAACTATTAAATAGTTACATGGTATTTTCAAATTTTGCCAAAGTGTCTATGAAAAACTTATAAGAGGTTTTGCGATTTTATGGGTTTTATTATATAAATTTTATGAAAGAAGGATAATAATTGGATTTTCACTAAACGAAAATAAAATGATTTTTGCGCAAGATACTGATTATGAATTTACGAAGGAAGCATACAACGTCTGAATCTGCAAGAGACAAAGTAGAAAGAATAATTCTTAATATGATATTTATGGCAATAAAATGGCACAAGCTAAAACAGTTGTCCACAATCCGTTTTTATTTCCTTCTGCAGATTGTGTTATGTTTGATGTGTTAACTATTTGCCCGGATAATTTAAAAAACTGTTCTTTTTCATTCCAGGCAGTATCTGGATTGAAATCAATCCCCAAAGTTGTTGCTAACATAGAAGCAGCCAAATCCTCTGCGTAATCACCTGAAATTTTTGCGGATTCACCAAAGGGGTGATGTTCCGATAAATAGCCATACATTGATTGATCAGCGGGCCTGGCAATTCCAATTGAAGATGCAATTAATCTGTTGGGTTCATTTGTAGCATTTCTTGCCATAACCGCATGTATTATTTGGCCGGGTTGAAGCTTTTTTAATCCTTTCTTTATAGAAATTTTTTTACATCCTACGGGGTAAATGCTGCTTACGGTAACAATATTAAATTTCTCTACATGTGCATTTCTTAGGGCTAATTCAAAAGAAGCCAAATATTCTTTATGAACTCCTACTCCTTTAGTAAAAAATATTTCCTTAGGTACGTACAATTTAATCTCCTCGTAAATTTGAACGTGAAAATGTAAACAAAAAAAATAATATTCTGAATAAAAATATAATTGATCGGTAGAAATTATTTATTGTACAAAATATCTTCCTTGTAATGTTTAATTATTCGTTCTGCCGATTGGTAGGGGGAGAGGTCGCTATTAGTAATTAATTCCAACTCTTTTGATAATATTTCTTTTCTGTCATCATTCCAAATATCATTGGAAACAAAATTCTCTACAATTTCTTTTATCCTAATTTTATTAATTCTTTTTCTTCTTTGTGTAAAGACTACACTTTCTTCTATATATTTTCTATGTGCTTCAACTTCCTCTAATATCTCCTCAATTCCTCTTCCCTCTGAGGCAACACTTTTTAATACTTTCGGCAAATAAGTATTTTCATCATGGTCCTTTAACATAAGAGTTGTTTGCAAAGATAATATTGCAGTATCTGCTCCAGGTCTGTCACTTTTGTTCATAACAAAAAAATCAGCAATTTCCATCAATCCGGCTTTCATTGCCTGAACAGAATCTCCGGATTCCGGCACTAATGCTACCAGCGTAGTATCGGCAGTTTTTGCAATATCCAATTCCGATTGTCCAACTCCGACTGTTTCAAAAATTATATAATCAAAATTTGCAGAATCAATTACATCTGCCGCATCAATAGTCTTTCTACTCAATCCACCCAAACTTCCTCTAGTTGCCATACTTCTAATAAATACATTTTCATTTAATCCGATTTCGTTCATTCTTATTCTATCACCTAAAACAGCTCCACCGGTAAAGGGACTTGTAGGATCAATTGCAATAATTCCCACAGACTTATTTTTCTGTAATAGTAATTTGGTAAGTTCATTGGTAATGGTTGATTTGCCTGCCCCAGGAGGGCCGGTTATTCCAATTCTATACGCTTTACCAACAGTCTTGTGAATATTTTTTAAAAGTTCAATTGCAATTGGATCTTCATTTTCCACAAGGGAAATTGCACGGGAGATATATTTTTTTTTACCACTTTTAAGCAGATCAATTAGTTTTTGGATATTCATCATTTTTAGTAAGTTGTATAAAGTTGGTGTTCTTGAATATAATCAGAGACAGCTTTTGGAACAAAATATTCTATGGGAAGTTTTTTTGAAACCCTTTTTCTAATTTCAGTTGCAGATATTTCAATAGTAGGCGTATCCACAAAATTTGCCTCGGCAAAATATTTATTCGTTTGTTTAATCTCTTTATCATATGTTCTTTTCATAACTAATAAATCCGCTAACTTCAATATATCGTCCGGTCTGTGCCAAAGATCAAATGTTACAAGATTATCAAAACCAATTATTAACTCCATCGTTTCAAATTTTTTTGAAAATTCAACTAAAGTATTAAACGTGTATGAAATATCATCTCTATTAATTTCAAAATCAGAAATTTCAAAATAAGGGTACGAGCTAATTGCCAGCTTTGCCATATTGTATCTATGTTCAGGTGCTGAATAATCGTATTTAATTTTGTGAGGTGCAATATATGCGGGCACAAAAATTATTTTTTTCAATTTCCTTGATTCCAATAATGTTTGTGCAGTAATTAAATGTCCAAAATGAATTGGATCGAAAGTTCCGCCAAAAATTCCAACTGTATCCAACTGTATCCTCAGTTAAGCACTAATAGTTTTATTAATTTCAGTTAATTTATTTCTTAAAACTTCAATATCAGTGAGGTATTTATCTTTTTGTATTCCCTCACTTTTTCTCGCCTGCAATTTACGAAATGCCAACTTTGTTGCAAAATTTGTAAATCTTTTCCTTTCCTTTTTGCTCTTAATTCTTTTTGTAAATTCTCTTAAATTAAATTTGGAATCCGGAATAAAATCATCAGTGTTTTTAAGCGAAATTTCATTTTTTAATTCCTCAATAATAATCAATTGTTCGTTTTTTAATGATGAATTAAAAACAAAGAAAAAACACATAATTAAACAAAGCATAAAAAGTAGTCCAAGGTAGTAAGTAAAATCGAATGTCAACGAAAAATTCCAAGTTGCATGAAACAACATTGCTAACGCCAGTCCGATAAAAGGATAAATATACTTTTTACTGTTTGTCGTAAATTTCATCTTTGAAAGAAAAGCACCTACAGTTGCTGTTGCAATAGCATGCATAACCGCTGAAAAAATTGAACGCGTAATTACTACGGAAATCCATTGTGTGAGGTTTGTATCATAGACCGAAAAGTATAATAGATTTTCAGTCATACCAAATCCTAAACCGATTGCTCCTCCATAAACAAGTCCATCGGTAATATTATCAAAATAGCTTTTTCGATAAGATCTAAATAGATATGCCGCCTTAACTATTTCTTCGGTAATCGGGGCAATAATTACAGCTCCCATAAAAGATATAATTGTTTGCTCTGTGGTAAATATTTGAATTGTTGAACTCAGCAATATAGAGAAGATAAAACCAAAAAATATTGCTCCTACCGCACCCCAAATAAAATGTTTTAATACTTTTGTAAATGGCTCCCGCTCATATCTATCGAGACGCCAAATTATGATTAGATAGGCAGTCATTGGGATAAATGCTGCAAGAAATGATGATAGAAATGACATATTATTTTAACTTAAGCCAAGAAATAATTTCTTTGTAATTTGGGCGCTTTCCGGTTTTTAGTATCCCATATCTAAACAGTTTTGAAGAGATAAGAATTACCAAATACAAACTAAAAAGTAAAACTGAAATGACAGATAAAATTTCCAATGCACCAGGTTTTGTAGAATTTAATCTTAATAACATAATCGGTACCGAAGTAAGAGGGAAGTATGAAAGAAAAATTGCCAAAATCGAATTCGGAGCTCTTATAATTTCCACAGCCAATATTATTGGGAATATCAAGAATATGCTTAAAAAACCTGTTAATTGTTGAGCCTCATGATCAGCATTTACAATTGAACCCAGGCCAATAAAAATTGCAGAATAAAAAACGTAACCCAAAACAAAGAACAATAATTGATATTCCAGATTCTGAATTGAAAGTAAATTTAATGTATTGGTTTTATGCAGCAGTATTCCAATTATCATCCAAATTATAAGCTGAAATAGTCCAAAAAAGCTTAATCCTAAAATTTTGCCAAATAATAATTCTTTAGAAGTACAGCTTGAAAGAATTAACTCAATTATTCTATTGGATTTTTCAACTACCAAACTTCTTACAAACATACCGCCGGAAAATAAAATCATTGTTACTAGCAAAATTATAAATAGGTAAGAATTTATAAATGATTTTAAAATATCTTCTTCAGATTCAGCATCAATATACGAGTTTTTCATCATTGTGATTTTTTGACTAAGAAAATCGGCTTCATCTTTAGATAGATTAACTTTTTCTCCATTCACTTTTAGAGCTGCTCTATTAAAAGAATCTTCAATGATATTTAACTTTTCCAAATTGAAAATATCATTGGTTCTGAGGGTTAAATTAATAGCTCTGCTTTCTTCGATTATTACGTAGCCGATTAAAAAATCCGAAAGAACTTGCTTATCACCAAATTCCATTAAAGAAGATTTTGTCATTTCTTCTCTTCCTAAATTGAAAGATAAAAATGCCGGTTGCCCGTCAGGTAAAGTACTTTGGTTTAATTCATCTATAAATTGCTTATGGTATTTATTTGTAAGATCAACAATTCCGATAGGAAGAGGATAATCATTTCCCTTATTCAAAAGAAAGGAGGGTAGTAAACTAAAGCTTATTACTAACAGCGGCATTAGAATCATTGAGAATATAAAAGACTTTCGCTTAATTCTCTCAAAAAATTCCCACCTAGCAATAACTAAAGATTTAGACATAGTTTAACTTGATTTGTCGACTAGTGATAGAAAAATTTGATTCAGTGAAGGAACATTTTTCTTAAACTCTGTAATTTCAAAATTTCTTGATAATTCTTTAATAATTTCTGTCGGATTCTTTATACTATTTTTTAAATAAACTGAATTTTTTGATTTTCTGACCGGATTAAACATTTTTATTGAATCAAATTGTTCTTCATTTAAATTCTCAAGGAAGCTAACTTCGTATGAAGTTCTTTCTTCGGAATTAATAATATTTTTCATTTTTCCGGAAAAAATTTCTTTACCTCTATCAATAAGAAAAATTTCATCGCATAAACTTTCAGCAAGATCCATTAAATGAGTAGAGAGAATAATGAATTTATCTTGCTTATATTCTTCAATAATTTCCCTAAATATTGATTGATTTACCGGATCGAATCCTGAAAAAGGTTCATCTAATATTAATATTTTTGGGTCGTGCAAAATAGCTGAAATAAATTGTACTTTTTGTTGATTCCCTTTTGAAAGCTCTTCGATATGATATTTTGAATATTCGAGCATATCAAGTCTGTTAAGCCAATAATTTATTTTTTCAATTACTTCGCTATATTTTAAACCTTTTAATTGGCCTAAATAAGCAAGTGTATTAATAACATTACTTTTAGGATATAAACCGCGTTCTTCCGGCAGATATCCGGTAATATTGGAATAATTTTGATTTAACAGATTATTATTAAAAAATATTTTCCCATCGGAAAGTGTTAATATTCCCAGAATTATTCTAAGTGTAGTTGTTTTTCCTGCACCGTTTGGACCGATTAACCCAAAGATTTCTCCTTTAGGAACAGTAAAAGAAATATTATCCAAGACCAAATTTGAGTTGAAGTATTTTGTTATATTTTTTAATTCTAGCACTTAAAATTAAATTTATTGAAGTAGAATTTTAGATATATTGCTGTAAATGATTAACTTCTCTTATCTTGCTTCTCAAAAATACACTTTATATATTTTAAAACTATATTTATTTGATTTAGCATGTTAATTAAATTCACAAATTTACATGTTGGAATTCATGAGATTAATTTTAAAAAAGATGTAAATGAACTCCAACTTGTTGATCAGTTCGTTGATAATTTGATTTTGGATTGTAAATTAGACAAATCTCAACATCAAATTGTTGTTAATTGTAATTTAACAATTTCTGCTCAATTAAATTGCGATAGATGTAATTCTGATTTTATTAAAAAGTTTGAATCCGAATTTACGTTAACGTATTTATTTAAAAAAGAAAATGTTGATAATACTAATATGAACGTGAAGTATTTATCTTTAACGGATGATAAGATAGATTTAACTGATGATGTTATTGATTACGCTAGACTTTCTATTCCTATGAAAAAGCTTTGTTCGGAGGAGTGTAAAGGTTTGTGTGTAAAATGTGGTACAAATCTAAATCAAAATAATTGTGGTTGTTATGATGAGGTTGAAAACCCTGTTTGGACACCACTATTGAAATTGAAAGATAAATTAAATTAAGAGGTAAAGATAAAATGGCGCATCCTAAAAGAAAAATATCAAAGAGCAGGAGAGATAAGAGACGTACGCATTATAAAGCAACCGCACCTTCTCTAAGCAACTGTTCTAACTGTGGTGAAATTAAACTTAGCCACAGGGCATGCCCAAGTTGCGGTTATTATTCCGGCCGCTCTCTATTTGTCCCAGAAGCATAATTTATTATGTCCCAAAATAATAGAAAATGTAAAATAGTTGTTGATGCAATGGGGGGGGACTATGTTCCCCTTAATCCCATTCATGGAGCCATTCAGGCAGAAAGCCAATCGTCAACACTTGAAGTTTTATTAATTGGGGACAAAAATAAAATTAAAAAAACCATAACAGATGAAAAGTTAAATTTTGACGAATCCAAAATTATTCATGCACCTGAAGTTATTGATATGCATGATTCTCCAACTACGGCTTTAAAACAAAAAAAAGATTCGTCAATTGTAAAAGGTGCGGAACTGGTTAAGGAACAAAAAGCTGATGCTTTTGTTAGTGCCGGAAATACAGGAGCTATGATGGCCGCATCAACACTGCTTATGGGGAGAATTAAAGGTTTCGGCAGACCAACAATTGGGGCCCAATTTCCAACTTCAGATAAAAAAACATGCACTTTATATGATGTGGGTGCCAGTGTTGATAGTAAAGCGATACATTTATTAGAATATGCTATTATGGGAACAATTTATGCTCAAGAAATAGATGGGCTTAAAAATCCCTCAGTTGGATTATTGAGTGTGGGTGAGGAAGAATCAAAAGGAAATAAAATTACATTTGAGGCTTTGGAACTATTAAAGAATAGTAAGTTAAATTTTGTTGGTAATGTGGAAGGTAGAGATATCTTAAACGGCGGAACGGATATTATAGTTTGTGATGGATTTACTGGAAATATTATACTTAAATTTGGGGAAAGCTTTATTAGCTTTTTGAAAAACAGGGTTAAATCTTACGCTGGAGAGGGAATTCTAAATAAAATTTATGCTCTTATAACAAAAAAGGTTTTCAAAGAATCTTTGAGAGATATGGATTATCAATCTCATGGAGGAGTTCCATTATTAGGAGTAAATGGAATAAGTATAATCGGACATGGTTCAAGCTCGGCCTTAGCTATGAAAAATATGATTTTAAAAGCTAATGAAATGTTTCAAAAGGGTTTAATTAATAAATTGAAGGAGGGTAGGGAATATTATGGTAACCTCTAATGAAAGTAAAAGATTATATAACGCGAATATTACCGGCGTTGGAATGTACATGCCAGAAAAAGTGTTAGATAATCATTATTTTGAAAAAATTGTTGAAACAAGTAATGAATGGATTATAAGTAGAACAGGGATTAAAGAGAGAAGAAAAGAAGAGAATGGCGCTACAAGTGATATGGCTGCCAGAGCTGCAGAAGATTTGTTAAAATCTAAAAATATGTCGGCCGAAGAAATAGATGTTATAATTGTAGCGACAGTTACTCCGGATATGTTTTTTCCCGCTACCGCTTGCTTGGTACAAGATAAAATCGGAGCTAAAAATGCATGGGGTTTTGATTTGTCTGCTGCGTGCTCGGGATTTCTTTTTGCATTACAAACCGGTGCAGGACTAATTGAAGGCGGTTCTTATAAAAAGGTAATGGTAATTGGCGCCGATAAGATGAGCACGATTATAGATTATACGGATAGAAATACATGTTTACTTTTTGGTGATGGTGCATCTGCTGTTTTACTTGAGCCAACTGAAGATAAATCAATTGGAATTAAAGATTCACTTTTACATAGTGATGGTAGTGGATCAGAAGCACTATATATGAAGGGAGGCGGTAGTTTAAATCCTCCAACCCACGAGACAATTGATTTAGGATATCATACTTTGTATCAGGATGGAAAAACTGTATTTAAGGAAGCTGTAAAAGGCATGGCCGATATTTCTGTTGATATAATGAAAAAGAATAATCTGGAATCCGATGATATTGCTTACCTAGTGCCTCATCAAGCTAATTTGAGAATTATTGATGCCACTGCTAATAGAATGGGTATTACAAAGGATAAAGCAATGGTTAATATTCATAAATTTGGTAACACTACTGCTGCTACAATACCACTTTGTTTAACAGAGTATTACCGTGATGGAAAAGTGAAAAAGGGAGACAATTTAATTCTAGCGGCATTCGGTGCAGGATTTACATGGGGATCAATTTATTTAACATGGGGTCTCGACTAAATGAGAAAACGTGCATTTATTTTCCCAGGGCAAGGCGCTCAATATGTGGGTATGGCCAAAGATATTTATGAAAATTCCAACAAAGCAAAAGAATTAATTGAGCAAGCCGAAGAAGCAATTAAATTTAAGATTTCAGAAGTTATGTTTAATGGGCCGTTGGATGAACTTAAACTTACAAGCATTACTCAACCCGCAATATTTTTACACGGAATATTATTATTAAATGAATTAAATGATTATTCAATTAGTGCTTCTGCAGGACACTCACTTGGAGAATATACAGCATTAGTTGCAAGTAAAACCTTAACCCCCATGGACGCTTTTTTACTTGTAAGAAAACGTGGTGAAGCGATGTTGGCTGCTGGAATAAAATATCCTGGAACAATGGCTGCAATTATTGGTATGCAGAGTGAAAAACTTGTAGATATATGTAAAGAAGCTTCTGCAGAAGGTGTAGTTCAGTGCGCTAATTTTAATTCTCCAGGTCAAATTGTAATTTCCGGCTCTATTGAAGGTGTAAAAAAAGCTATGGAACTAGCTAAGGGTAGTGGTGCAAAACTGGTTAAAGAATTAGTTGTTAGCGGTGCATTTCATTCTCCTTTAATGGAACCTGCAATTGAAGAGTTAAAAGAAAGTTTAGAGAAAACAGTATTTGGTAATTCTGTATGCCCGGTTTATGCGAATGTTACAGCAGAACCTGCAACTGAGGCTGCTGAAATAAAAAATCTTCTCCTCCAGCAGTTAACTGCTCCTGTTAAATGGGAAGAAACTATGAATAATATGATTAGGGATGGAATTACAGAATTTATTGAAATTGGCCCTGGTAAGGTATTGCAAGGATTAGCAAAAAGAATTAGTAGGGATATATCAATTGATGGTATTGAGAAATTTGAAGATTTAGAAAAAGTTTCCTGATATTATTGTAAGTTTTGCATGTGGAATAACAATATTTAATATATTATATTCCAAAAAATAAAAATAATGTTCATAACAAATGTGGTAGATTATTGAATGAATAATCATAATAAGAGAGCTATTGTTACAGGTGGAACTAGAGGTATTGGAAAGGCTATTGTAAAAGAACTTGCTGCAAAAAGTTGCTGTGGAATATTGTTTTCAGATGTTGCATTTATTTATAACAGTTGTGATGCTTGCGCCGAAGAGATTGAAGATGAGATTGGTAATCATGATACTAAAATTGTAGGTTTCAAAGCAGATGCATCATCTTTTGAAGATGCCCAGGCAACTATTAATAATGCTATAGAACATCTTGGTGGTGTAGATATACTTATAAATAATGCGGGCATCACTAGAGACAACTTATTACTAAGAATGGATGAAAGTGATTTTGATAGTGTTATTAATGTAAACCTTAAGAGTGTTTTTAATTATTCGAAAGCTGTTTTAAAACCAATGATCAAACAGAAATATGGCAGAATTGTTAATATTGCTTCTGTTGTTGGGATAATTGGAAATGCTGGACAAGCAAATTATGCTGCCTCTAAAGCCGGAGTAATTGGATTTACAAAATCAATGGCAAAGGAATTAGCATCTAGAAATATTACGGTAAATGCTGTCGCACCTGGTTTTATTGAAACTGAGATGACAGCTAAACTAAATGAAGCACAGAGAGAAACATTGCTAAAAAATGTTCCCATGGGAAGATTAGGGAAACCGGAAGATATTGCAAAAGTGGTTGGCTTCCTTTGTAGTGAAGAAGCTGATTATATTACAGGGCAAGTTATCGCCGTTGACGGCGGTATGGTTATGTAAAATTAAATTTCAATTTCAATTTCATAAAAAAATAGGAGTTAAATATGGATGTTGAAGCAAAAGTGAAAGAAATAATAATTGATAAGTTAGGCGTTGAAGATTCACAAATTACACCGGAAGCATCATTTACTAATGATTTAGGTGCTGATTCATTGGATATAGTTGAATTAGTTATGGGATTTGAATCTGAATTTGATATCTCAATTCCGGATGAAGATGCTGAAAAAATTGGAACTGTTGGTGATGCAACAAATTATCTAAAAGAAAAAGTTGCTGGATAAATAATAATTTAAGTAGAAATAAATTAGTTCCGCACTTGTTAATTTTTACAGGTTGCGGAACACTCTTAATTAGTGACATTAAGCTGTAACCATTATAGAAATATAGGAACCATAATGACTAAAAGACGTGTTGTGATAACTGGCTTAGGAGCTCTTACTCCAATTGGAAATAATTTAGAAGAATATTGGTCTGGATTAATGGCCGGTAAATGTGGTGCTGCTCCAATTACAAAATTTGATACTACTAACTTTGCAACGAAATTTGCATGTGAAGTTAAAAATTTTGATGCTTCTGATTTTATAGATGTAAAAGCAATGAAGCGAATGGATCCGTTTACCCACTATGCGCTTGTTACGGCTTCTATGGCAATAGAAGATTCTAACCTAAAGTTAGATGAAATTGATTGCGAAAGATTTGGAGTTATATACGGCAGCGGAATAGGTGGAATGAATACTTGGGAAACACAACATTCAAACTACATAAATGGTGGACCAAGAAAAATAAGTCCGTTTTTTATCCCTATGATGATATCTGATATTGCAGCGGGGCACATTTCAATAAAGTATGGTTTAAAAGGACCGAATTATGCCACTACATCTGCTTGTGCCACATCTTCCCATGCAATAGCAGATGCATTTGTCTTAGTGCAGAGGGGCTCTGCAGATCTAATGATATCCGGTGGTTCCGAGGCCGCGATTACTCCGATGTCAATTGGAGGATTCAATTCAGCAAGAGCTATTTCAACTTGGAATGATAAATATGCGGTTGCTTCTAGACCTTTTGATAAAGATAGAAATGGATTTGTTATGGGGGAAGGATCCGCAACAATAATTTTGGAAGAATATGAACATGCAAAAAAACGTGGTGCTAACATATATGCAGAAATCGTTGGTATGGGATTAACTGGAGATGCATTTCATATTACAGCACCCGCTCCGGAAGGTGAGGGAGCTTTTAGATCCATGAGAGAAGCGGTTAGGGATGCCGAAATTGAATTAACCGATGTTGATTACATTAACGCTCATGGTACTTCAACTGAACTAAATGATAAGAATGAAACCCTGGCCATTAAAAACCTTTTTGGTGATCATGCTTATAAAATGTCAATTAGTTCAACCAAGTCGATGACAGGTCATCTTTTAGGCGCAGCAGGCGCTGTTGAGAGCATTGCCTCCGTTTTGGCTCTTAAGAATGGTAAAATTCCTCCGACTATTAATCTTGATGAACCAAGCCCTGAGTGTGATCTTGATTACACTCCTAAACTTGCTAAAGATCGGGACATCAATTATGCGCTTAGTAATACTTTTGGATTCGGAGGACATAATGCCTCGTTATTGTTTAAAAAATATGTAGGCTAGTTTTTGATTAAAAAGCTATTTTTTCTTTTTAGAAAAAAAAATGAAATTGAATCACTTGAGTTTGATTCAAGAAAAAGAGAAAAAATATTAAATAAAATTGAAAGTTTAGTGGGAATAAAACCCAACAAACATCATTTTTATTTAAAAGCCTTTACGCACCGTTCTTATTTAGAAAAATCTAAAACCGAAATAAAATCTAATGAAAGATTAGAGTTTCTCGGTGATTCAATTCTTGGAAAAATTACCGCTGAGTTTTTATTTAAAGAATATCCTCATCAAGAAGAAGGTTTTTTAACTAAGTCAAGATCACACCTGGTTAACAAGCACTCACTCGAGAAAATTGGATTTGGATTAAAATTACATGATCTGATTTTTATTAATGATAATTATTTAACAAAAGATAAAAAGAAACTTTCAAATGTTGTTGCAGACTGTGTGGAAGCTTTAATTGCCGCAATTTATTTGGATATGGGTGAAAAAATTGCAACCGAATTTGTTATTAAATATGTTATAAAACCTCAAGTTGACAGTGGAGATATTAACTACGATACAAATTATAAAGGCCAGTTGCTTGAGTATGCTCATGCTGAAAAGTTAAATCAACCTCAATACAAAGTCCTCAGTCAAGAGGGCCCTCAACATGATAAAACATATGTTATTGAAGTTGTAATTAATGAGTGTATTAGGGGAATTGGGAAAGGACCTAATAAGAAAATTGCAGAACAAAATGCCGCAAAAACCGCACTGGAAATTGCTATCCAAGATAAGACAAAATTAGAATAAATATTAAAGATTACTAAGATTTTATTCGCTTTGATCTACAAATTCATTAAATTTCTTTGATAAATATTTTTGCAATTTTTTATTGAGAAAACTATGAATAACATCCCAAAACCAGAAAAATTTGTCAAAAGACATATTGGCCCACGTGATAATGAGATTAACGAAATGCTTAATTATATTGGTGTTAATTCAATTGATGATATGATAAATGAAACAGTTCCAGATAATATTTTGCTAAAAGATAATCCCAATTTAGATGCTCCGCTTCTTGAATCCGAATTACTTGCTGAAATGGAATCTTTAAGCAATGAGAATAAGGTGTATAAGAATTTTATAGGCATGGGATATAATGACACAATCACTCCAAGTGTTATTAGAAGAAATATTCTGGAAAGTCCAGGTTGGTACACCCAATATACACCATATCAAGCGGAAATATCTCAAGGCAGATTAGAGGCATTACTTAATTTTCAAACCATGGTTTCTGATCTTACCGGAATGCCGTTATCTAACGCATCTTTGTTAGATGAAGGAACAGCTGTAGCAGAAGCTATGAATATGTTTTATGGGTTGCGAAAAGGCATTAAAAAGAAATCCAATATTGTTCTTGTTTCAGATAATGTATTTGAACATACTTTGGATGTTATAAAAACAAGAGCCCTTCCCTTAGGTATTGAAATAAAAGTTCAAAATGAAAATGATTTTCAGCTGGATGATTCTGTTTTTGCAATTATCGTTCAATATCCTGGTAAAAATGGTAATCTGATCGACTATTCTACAATAATTGATGCTGCTAAATCGAAAAATATTTACTCAATAGTTGCCGCTGATATTCTAAGTTTAACGCTTCTGAAATCACCTGGAGAAATGGGAGCAGATTGCGTTGTTGGCTCTACTCAAAGATTAGGTGTTCCTCTTGGTTTCGGCGGTCCGCATGCCGGTTATTTTGCTACAAAAGAAGAATATAAACGGGCAATTCCCGGGAGAATTATTGGTGTTTCGGTAGATATAAAAGGCCGAAGAGCACTTAGAATGGCATTACAGACTAGAGAACAACACATTAAGAGAGAAAGAGCAACAAGTAATATTTGTACTGCACAAGTCCTTCTAGCTATTATGGCAGGTATGTATGCTGTATATCATGGAGCAGACGGCTTAAAAAAAATTGCTTCTAGAATTCATGTGCTTACTAAATTTCTTTACAGCGGGCTAAAATCAAATAATATTGAGATAGTAAATAATACTTATTTTGATACTTTGACTCTGAAACTCGATGAAAGCCGATTAAAAGAAATTAAGGTTAAAGCAGAAGAAGCAAAATTAAATTTCAACTACATAGATGATTCAACACTATCCTTAAATATCGGGGAAACGGTCACAGAAAATGATATCCAAGACATATTAAATGTATTTAACAGTAAGATTATTGATAATATCGGTAATAATAATGAACCGATACCAGCTCAATTATCTAGAAAGAGCGAATACTTAACACACGAAGTATTTGAGAATTATCATTCCGAAACTGAAATGATGAGATACATAAAATCTTTGGAGAAAAAAGATCTTTCACTTACAACATCAATGATTCCGCTTGGTTCATGTACAATGAAATTAAATGCCGCATCTGAATTATTTGCTCTTACATCGCCAGGTTTTAGTAGCATTCATCCATTTGCTCCTCTAAATCAAGCAGAAGGTTATATAAAACTTTTTAAGAAATTAGAAAAACAAATTGGTGAGATTACCGGGTTACCGGGAGTATCGTTACAACCAAATTCGGGAGCACAGGGTGAGTATACTGGTCTTTTAGTAATCAGAGCTTACCATTTAGACAGAGGCGATGATCATAGGAATATTGTTATTATTCCTGCTTCCGCTCATGGAACAAATCCGGCAAGTGCTGTCCTGGCGGGAAATAAAGTCGTTATTGTTAAATGTGATGACAAAGGAAATATTGATGTTAACGATTTAAGGGAAAAGGCCGAACTGCATAAAGAAAATTTAAACGCATTAATGGTCACTTATCCATCAACACATGGTGTATTTGAAAAAAGCATTATTGAGGTTACGGAAATTATACACAAAAATGGCGGATTGGTTTATATGGATGGAGCTAATCTTAATGCACAGCTTGGAATTACCAATCCGGCAATAAATGGTGCAGATGTTTGCCACTTAAATCTGCATAAAACTTTTGCAATTCCGCATGGCGGCGGCGGACCCGGTGTTGGACCGATTGCTGTGACTGAACAATTAACAAAATATTTACCCGGGCATTCGTTAGTTGATATAAATAAATCAAAATCGATTGGTGCTGTTTCTTCAGCTCCTTGGGGAAGTGCCAGTGTACTTACAATATCGTATGCTTACATCCGTATGATGGGATATGAAGGACTTAAAAGAGCTTCTGAAGTCGCCATACTAAATGCAAATTATATCAAAGCAAAACTGCAAAATCACTATAAAGTATTATATACCAACGAACGGGATTTTGTTGCTCACGAATTAATTTTCGATACGAGGGGATTCAAGCAATCGGCAAATATTGAGGTTGAAGATATTGCAAAAAGATTAATGGACTATGGCTATCATGCTCCCACAGTTTCTTTTCCTGTTCCCGGAACATTAATGGTTGAGCCTACTGAAAGTGAGTCGAAAAGAGAATTAGATAAATTTTGTGATACTATGGAAATGATTTATAAGGAAATATTGGAAATTGAAAATGGTGACTCCGATAGTGCGGATAATGTTTTAAAAAATGCACCTCATACTTTAGATGATATTATTCAAGATTGGCCGCACCAATACTCTATCGGCAAAGCGATTACACCGGTGGATTGGGTTAAAGATAATAAATTTTGGCCTACTGTTGGGAGAGTCGATAATGCTTATGGAGATAGAAATTTGGTATGCAGTTGTTTACCAATTGAAGAATACGAAACAATAGAAAGTTAATGGATGAGTGTTAATAAATGTGAATTGCTGCACTCATCTAAAACCATTGCAGTTGTTGGTATATCTAGATTTCCTTATAGGGTTAGTAGAGAGATTGCAAGTTATTTAGTTCGAAACGGTTATAAAGTTGTTGGAGTGAATCCCAATGAATCATTTCATGATGCTGATGGCATTGTAGTTTACGATTCTCTTAAAGAAATTCCATTCCAAATTGATATTGTAAACGTTTTTAGAAAGTCCGAGGATATTCCATCAATAATTGATGATGTGATTCTTGTTAAACCTAAATCACTATGGCTTCAGCTTGGAATTAGAAATGACAAAGCCGTTCATGTTGTTTCCGAAAAGGGAACTGAAGTTATACAGGATTTGTGTATAAAGGTCGAACACAGCATTTGTATGTAATAGTAGAGCGTATAGTTAAACATTTTCTTAAGTGAATTTTTACGGAAAAATATTGATTCGAAAAATTATAATAGTATTGTTTTTAATAATTTCAAATCTTGCCGGTCAAGATTTTGTTGATGAGTCGGATCCAATTATAGTTGATTCAATTAGGATAACCGGCAATACAACGACCGAAGAACATATTATTTTGCGGGAATTGGATTTCGGTATTGGTGATACAATTTCTCAAAATAGCATATTATTTAATAAAGAACGTGTGTTTAGTTTAGGAATTTTTAATAAAGTAGAAATGTATGTTGCTAAAGATTCTACAATAAATGTGCTTAATATAGACGTTACCGAAAGTTGGTATATATATCCGTTGCCGTTCTTAAGATTAAGAGAAAATTCCTTTAAAAGATCTTCTTATGGCCTTGGTGTGCTTTACAAAAATTTTCGTGGCAGAAATGAAACTTTATGGGCATTAATTACTTTTGGATTTGATCCTACATATATGTTGTACTATTATAATCCAGTATTGATAACTGGTAAAAATTTAACTTTTGGGCTAAGTTTAGGTTTTACGGATCTTGAGAATAGAAGTATTTCCTCCGAAATCCTTAACGGTCAAGAATTTAGTTATAACTATATTCATGGTCAAATTTCTTTCGGATACCGGATAAATCAATATAATATGATTACACATTCAAGTTTATACGAGTATGTTGAATTACCGGAAAAAATAAGCACACTTTCCGGATCGAATGAAAATATTGATAGAACCTTTTCAATGGGCTTAACTTATGAATATGATAATAGAAATCTAAAACAGTTCTCCAACAATGGCACTTTTGGAAAATTTGATATTATTCATAAAGGTTTTGGCATAAATAATATTTCATATAATATTCTTATGGCGGATGTAAGGCAGTATAATATAGTTTTTGGAGATTTAACAACTAAATGGCGCGGAGCATATAGGGGAACATTTGGATCTTCTATCCCATTTTATGCCCTCTCTTTATTGGGTGATGATGAATATATAAGAGGTCATAGATTTAATAAAAGGGAAGGTAATAACTATTTAATTACTTCATTGGAAGTTAATTATCCCATTATAAAAGAATTGGATTTTAGCTTGGATTTGCCTCTTCTTCCAAAGAATTTGACTTCAGCTAGAATAGGTTTGTATACCAATATTTTTGTCGATTCCGGGACAACGTTTAACAACGGTGAAGCACTAAAAATTCGTTCGGTTGATACTGGGTGGGGATTGGGACTCACATTACTAATTTTACCCTATAACGCAATAAGATTTGAATATGCATTTAATGAGCTCAGTAGAGGTGAGTTTATTCTCGAAACCGGATTTTCGTTTTAAAGAAATTTTAACTACACTAAGTTAAGTATATGTGATATAATATATTAAGAGACTTTATATAATATGATATTATCAGATACAGAACTATATTATGTCCCTCCGGACAAGATTAGTGATAATCAAATTAAACTAAATGAAGTGGAATCTCTTCATGTTACAAAGGTAATGAGGCATGATATTAATGATGAATTACTTGTTACCGATGGTATTGGAAATACATATAAAGGAATAATTACAGAAAATGATAAGAAGAGTGTAAAGCTTAAAATTAAAGATTGCTACTATAGAGAAAATAAGTTTAAGAATATAACTTTTTATTTTCCAATACTAAAAACTTCCGATAGATTTGATTTTGCAATTGAAAAATGTGTTGAACTTGGAATCACGAATTTTGCAATTTACTCCGGAAAAAAAAGTTATAAGAGAGGTATAAAAATAGAAAGATGGGAAAAAATTGGATTAGCAGCAATGAAACAAAGCCTTCAATGCTATAAACCAAAAATTTTATATCAGGATTCGTTAATTAACATGAATAATGGAATAAATATTATCTTTGACCAATTAGCGGAGAAACCCTTCAGTACATTTCTTACAAATGTTGGAAACGAAAAAATGAAAAATATCATAATTGGACCGGAAGCCGGCTTTTCAAAAAATGAATTGAACCAATTAGATAATAAAAATTTTGTTCATTTATCAAAAGATAGACTTAGAACTGAAACGGCAGCCATTGTTGCAGCCTCTGCACTAAACTTAATCTTATAAAATAAAAATTACAGTGTAAATCTTTGTTTTAAAAGATTCCCACACCTGCCGGCAGGCAAACCGCTCCGCTCCTTAGATTTGCTTGGCGAGTCAGAATGACGTGTGTTTTTAATCTTTCAGAAGTTTCTATAAACTATTGTTATTAAATATTTTTATAGTTTCTTCCTGAACCAAAGTCCATATTGAGTAAATGCCCAAAGCTGTTCCAAAAGGAATATTTAATAAATCAATTGCTGAAATAATAAGAGTTAATATCCTTGCCCAATTTTTATGTTTTAGAAGTCCAATTCCTGCAATTATACCCGGAATTGAAACTAACACTAAAAATGTTCCTAGTGATATTCCCACTGTCCATAAAACGAATTGAGCTTCATAGTCCTCAACAAAGATACCCACTCCTGAGAGAATTGCGAATAAAAATAGTCCGACTAGAATGCCCAGAATCCCAAATCCAATGTGAAGAGCAGCAACTGCAGTGATATGTTTTTGCATAGTTTCCTCAAAATTATTCTTTCATGAAATTAATTGTATTTATATTATACTAAAACCACATAATATTCGGAATTTTCAAATTCTAAAAAACAATTTTGGTTGATAAAATAAAATTTCTTCCTGGGGCGGCAATTCCTGAACTATATGGACGATATCTCTGGTCCGTAATGTTTTCTACACCGGAAGAAATTGATATACCGCGTAATATGCTTAATGCAATTTTAAAGTTCAGAGTGTACCAACTTGGTGAATATGGATTACCATCAGCATCTTCTGCATATAAGTAGCTCTTATTTTTTTCTTCTTCAGCCAAATTTGAATAGCTTATTTCACCATTGTAATTTGCATAAATTTCAATTTGCAAAGGTTGTGTTTTGTATTTTAATGCCGCAGTTCCAAACATAGGAGCCGCATGCCTTAAAGGACTTTTTTCCTTGTTCTCAAGTTCCTCTTCACCTTTTTGAAAATTAAATCTACTGGAAAACGAAAGGTTTTTACTGAAGAATATGTCCAATCCTGTTTGTACACCCCATATATAAGCGTTTGCAGCATTTTGTATTGCTTGTACTTGGCTTAATTCACCATTATAAGATATGCTATCCATACCATTAAGGCTAAAATCGCGCCTTACCATTGCATTATCAAGATAAGTATAGTATCCCGTTATTTCCAATTTTACTAATTCATCAAATAACTTAGTAACACTAAATTCAGCATTATAAGCTGATTCAGCAGATAAATTAGGATTTGGAACAACAACAGATCCTGGTTCGGAATCAAAAACTTTACCAATATCATCAACATTGGGTGAGCGAAAACCACTGGAAAGATTGAAGCCGAATGAAAGCGAGTTTGAAGATTTATAAACAAATCCAATACTTCCTGTAAAAGAACTGTTTTCTAATTCTACAGATGTAAATGGAAATGGGAAAAATGTTGTATCGAATTTTGAATTAATTTTAAAAAAGCTATATCTTAATCCTGCCTGCATAAATACATTGTTAACAATTTTACTAGTATATACCATATATGCACCGGCTGAAAACCAGTTGGAATTTGGATATCTTGAAGGACCATCAACCTCAACTCCGGTATTAATATCTTTATTAATTCCTTCCGAGTTAACTTCGTTAAATACTCCTTCTAAACCATAATTTAATCCTTTCTCAGAATTTATTCTTTTATTGAAATCCAGATTTATTGAGTAGGCATTTATTTTTTCGACTCTTTCTCTGAATTCCGTATCTTTAAAATCTCTATCATTTCTGCTTTCTTCAAAAAACTGATGGGCAATTCTTAAAGCAAAATCATCATAAATAAGGTTAGAACTTAAATTTGTAATAGAAAGATTATTCATTAGCCAAATTTGGGGGCCATAATACCACTCTGCACTTCGCGGTAAATTATCTCTTAACCTAATTAATCTATCATATCTATCATAATCGGATGTCGTTGAAAAATTTAATCCGTAATCAAAGTACCAGTTTTCCCCCGGTGTAAATCTAAATTTTTGCAGAAGATTTAATTGATGATATTTAGTTGGAATTTGCTCTTCAGGGTTTTCGTTAATTATTACAATATCATTATCACTATTTGTCTCTACATATTCATTTCTTAGATAATCACTTGGACCATTAGAACCCATCTCTAAATCTGCAAATGAATTGAAGGAAATACTTGTTAATGAAGCAAAATTTTCCCAACCCAGATTTAAATCTACATGTCCGGTATTTTCATTATTTGATGAAGAGTATCTTAAATTAGCATGCCCATTTATTAAAATAGAAT